>Ga0206926_1025_pt1 | contig 35027 bp, 52 predicted proteins | sample Alteio_BWOrgHeat_59_FD_152955 | JGI IMG/M metagenome (GOLD analysis project Ga0206926, IMG submission 152955) | Enriched cells from forest soil in Barre Woods Harvard Forest LTER site, Petersham, Massachusetts, United States -... | ecosystem: Environmental > Terrestrial > Soil > Temperate forest >... | reverse complement strand
CCATATGACTGCAATCTAGCAAAGTCGTGCTTGTTCATTAGAAGCAAGGAGCCGGTTGTTATGCCGGCTCCCTTTAGAGTTACTTCTGCTGGTTGCTCTTGGTGTGCGCGGCTTCGGATTGCTCATGAGCCGACTGCGACTGCTGCTTGGCTTGGTTCGAATGTTCCTTGCCCTTGGCATGGTCGTTCTTGCCGTGCTGCTCAGCGGCGGCGCGGTGCGACTTCGCCGCTGTCTCATGATGCTCGGCGGCCTTGGTGTGTGCTTGATTAGGCATGTTGATGTTCTCTGTGCCGGAGAAGCCCGGTGATGAGAGATGGGCATCAACCGTGGCTTTGGCGCGCGGTAAATGTGTTCTTAGAAAGAAGTGCTCGTTGACAACGGATGGGGGCCATCATCGCTTGACGGGCGATCTCGCTGGCGTATACCGGCGACCTAGCCATTTGCGATTGCGCAAACATGACTAAGGCGTCTCGTGTGCAAGACGCTCCGCCCGAAGCCTCGCGAGCTGGGCCTTCGCCGCACTTGTTGTCTTGCGATGGTCGGCTCTCACCTGAACGGTATCGTGTGGCACTCGTTCTTGCTGCTCCTTCCGTCGCGCTATTACGTCGGGCATCCTATGAAACGTCCTTGATCGCATTCGCTCGCATCCTTTCGATGTCGCGCCGATGTCGCTGCTTGGTCTGCCGCTGGGTCATCAATTAAAAAAAAAGCGCCGATAGGGTGATGGAGGAAGTTTAAGCTGCCTGCGGTAGGACAGGTACTGCTTCCGTCACGCTCACGTGGCATAGCTTGCATTCGCAGATATTGAGATCGGCGAGCCCTCCACTGCGGCAAATGGCGCGCATCAAGATCATGGGCTTTGCGCAGTTGGGGCAGATGCTTGGGGGCATGGTATGTCGCCTTTCATAGCCTCAACTCAACCGTCCTCTGAACGTTCAAAGCAAGTGCGGACAAGTTTAATAAAAGGTGCCTAAGGGCGCGCCTGCAAGAGCTTGCCCATGGTCTGTGGGAGTGACCCAGCAGCGAATGCAAACTTGCCGCGCGCAGGCGGTGAACCCTGACGTCCAGGCATGTAGACCGTGCGCGATGCCTACGATCGTCCCAGTCCCCAGTGACGATCAGGTTCGACGCAGACCTTGGTAGCGTCATGCGTCTCAATAATTACGCCTTTTGCACCGCCATTCGATCCTCCGTCTTGAAGTATGTCCTGGCATAAGCGACGAGCTTGACTACGGGCCCCTCCGTTTCCCAGCACCTGTCCTTTCACCGACGACGTTAAGACCTAACCCGTCTCCATGATCAGGACACGGTCAGGGCTGCGACGACATTGATTTGGATGACTCGCGTGGTTGGAGGTAACCTCTGTCAACGGACACTTGGCCAATGGCCTGGGCGGGTGGGTTCGGGTGTCGCTCGGGCGATCTGCTCCAAACATTCCTCGCGGCTCAGGAATGGACCCAGCCGAAGCGAGCCGTTGCCGCGCATGGCATACCATCCGATCTTGATGCTGCGGTTGTCAGCCTCGTCTTCGTCAATGTGACGCGGGTTTAGAGTTTTCATCTCGATTGATCCGATCCTTGGTCATGGCTACCATCAGCCTCATGCCTCAGCCCGACGCCAATGCACATTAGCAAGCTCCCTCCGTAGGCTTTCGTTCCAGTGTCGGCGTGGCCTGGTCGGTGGCGAGTGGCTGGTATGCCGTGGTTCTCGATCCACCGCTGCCTGCAACTCGTGTGAATCAATGGTCGGAATTTCGAGCGAGGACATACGTGGCGCCGGTGCTGGCACGATCATCATCCGCGAAATTCCCGATAGAAGAGGAAATGACAATCCATCGATCGGCTCCTCGTCCGTGAGTGCCTCGTACCCACTAGCAGGTGGCGTCCGGCCGATCTCGTTCAAGAAGGAGTGGATGGAGAAATGCGACGGTTTTCCGTCCGGTGCCGCGTCGTCATCAGAATTTGATGGTGAAACTCGTGCCGTGGCCATCGTCGCCCGGTAGGATACGCAACTCGCCGCCGATCTGCTTCACAAGCGACAGCACGATTTTCATTCCCAGCCCTCTGCTATCAGATGGCTTGAATTCGGCTGGCAATCCCGGCCCGTCATCGATGACTGACAGCGAACGATCTGCCGGCGATGTGGCTTTGATGCGGACGGTAACGTGGCCCTTCGCGTATTTTGCAGAATTGGTGATCAGTTCATTGACGATGAAACCGAGCGGGATCGCGAGCGTGGTTGGGATTTCGATATTCGCTCCTTCCACCACAATAGCGTACCCACCGCTCTCTTGGAACAGCAGGCCCGAAAGGTCTTCGCAGAGGTGCTGGAGATATTCTTTGAACTCGACGCGATCCTGATGGTCGAGGAGATGCAGTCGGCGATGAACGCGACCCAGCGATGAGACGCGACGGGCTGCGATCATCAATTGCTCGGCCGCTTCAGAGGTCGTCGCGGTCCGGCTCTGCAACGACAGCAGACTGACGATCAATTGCAGGCCGTTGATGAGCCGATGTTCGAACTCCTGGGTCAGCATGACTTGACGCCGCGACTGCTCATGCTTCTCCTGCAGCAGCACTTGTTCTCGGCCGAGAGCGGCCTGCAATTCGACGTTCAGCGCGTCATGCGACGTCTCGCGCCCGAAGGTGCGCCGAAGAGAAATCGGAAAGTCTGTTTCGTTTGCTTGGCCGCTCATTGTTCACCCTCCCAGCTGTTTTCGTGAGGCGGAGGCCAACAACACTGAAAACCGCGCCCGCTGGAGGTGTTCCGAGGGGATATTCCCAGCGGGCGCCGCATCCGGATTCGCTCAGGGGGTTGGACGATCTGGGCCTAACCTAGAAAATAACCTGCCGCGGCAAGACCCGATTTTCCCGCTCACCGGTTCATCCCGATGCTGGTCTTACGATTCCACGCGTTGGGCATGTCGACTGTTCAAAATTGCTCACACTTGCGGAAATGCCCGCCAACCCGCGCCTGTATGCAAGGTCATGGCAACTGAAATGGCAAAACAAAGCCAAGCATTTCCGATGCCGGTGCTGACCGCGCATCAACCGGCTCACGAAATATTTATAGCCGCGGCGGCATCACGGTGTTGGATTTCTGATCGTTCAGAACAACGCTCAGTAGTGAGCTATGGACCTCAAGATGGCCGTTGTAATCAATGAAGCCCAATTGACGAAATTTGTTCATGAAATGACTGACGCGCGACCGCGTCGTGCCGATCATCTCGGCGAGTGTCTCCTGACTGATTTTCGCGACGATCGGCTCCGGCCGCCCCTCCTTGCCAAAATTGGCCAGCAGCAGCAGTACCCGAGCAAGCCGTTTCTCTGTCGAGTTGAAGAGTTGATCGACCAGATCCTCTTCAATACGCGCGTTCCTTGCCAGGATATGCGAGATGAACATTTTTGAGAACGTGGGCTCGTCTTGCAGGACTTGGAGTATATCGGCCTTGTCTACCCGCATCGTCACGCAATCGGTCATTGCCGTCGCCGTCGCTAACCGCTTCGGCTGCCCGATCAGGCATCCTTCCCCCAGAAATTCGTCCGTTCCCAGGATCGCAACGACGGCTTCCTTGCCTTGCTTGGATACGACAGTGACTTTGACCTTGCCTTTCTTGATATAGATCACGGCATCTGCAACGTCGCCCTGGGCAAAAATGATCTGCTTTTTCGGATGAGTGGAAATGATGCGGCCCTTCGCCGCCGTCTCTAGAAATTCAGCAGGATCGAACGGTCGCGCGCCCCTCGGGGACCCAGGGGTCTTGCTCCGCTTACTCATCTTGGCTCCTCGCCTCGGCACTAGAACACAATTGCGTCTGCAAAATCTGTATAGAATTGTTCATTCTAAGCTGATTCCGGCGTTGAATCTGAGTTGCTGACATAGTCACTTCAGCGTCGAAACTGGCTTGCCGTCCAGCCAGTCTTCGTTATCTGCCAGATCGTTCAAGGCTTTGGCTTTTCGGACGAGCCGAACCCGAGCTTCGCTGGACTGGCGTTTCGTGGACTTCTTGCGGAGAGCTTCGGAACGCATCCGGTAATCGTCAGCCTTCGTCGCTTCCATCGTCGTTTCCCGTTGGATTATTAGACCAATACCAGGCGTAGGCAGCCCGCCGAGCGCTTCGAAGCAAGCATTGTGAGAGCACCCGAACCAAGCACTCTTCCGCGGGTTGAGTTCAATGCCCGCATATGGAGTATTTGACATGGCGGACAAGCCCACGACATCGGATAGTGTCAAGAAAGTCGAGATAATCATGCCGGCATGATGGGCGACGGCACAGAGGAGCAAAACCTCAATCAGCGCGGTGATCATGCGGCCAGCATCGAGAAGACGCCGACTCTGCATTCGCCAAACAGTATCCAACGAAGTAGTTCTCCTCGCCGATCAAAGGCAGCCTCTCTTGGCAGCTTTTTCTTAGGGATGCTCGTCGATGTGCCTCGCTCGAAGTGACGAGTGAGCAATATCGCTCAGTACCAAACTGCCGAATCGGCATGTATACCGGTGGGGCGTCCCATTGAGCAGGGAGCCGCCACGGCCATGAATCCCGTCACCGCATTTCTAACCCTATCGTTCCAGTGCTCGATAACGTCGTCGCCGTGATCGACGAACGCATTTAGACCACGGCCTTCATCGCGGAGGCGGCACTGACGAAAGATACAATTCCGGTGAACGTCGACGCGATTATCTTCTGGTTCGTCCACGCCGCGCAAAAAGCGGCTCTCACTATCGCGCACTATCGCGAGGTCACCGACCGGGTCGCGCAAACGGCGCTTCGCGAGATGATCGGCTCATCCATGTTATCGGCGCTTTTGTCCGAAAGGAGTGCCGCCGACGAGCTTTTGCGCGTTGAAATCGCCTGGAAAACGGCCGGATGGGGTATTTCGGTGAAGTCCGTTGAGATCCGCGATGTCGCCATTCCAGAAGCGTTGCAGGACGCGATGTCCCGCCAAGCCCAAGCTGAGCGAGAAAAAGAGGCCCGAGTCATTCTCGGATCGGCCGAGGCGGCGATCGCCGGAAAGTTTATAGAGGCGGCGAAGACGTATGCCGACAACCCGGGGGTCCTGCACTTGCGAGCGATGAACATCATCTACGAAACCACCAAGGAGCGAGGCGCCACGATTCTGAGCCCGGCATCGATGGTCGATAGTATGAACCCGGCATCCGCCCTGGTGCTCGCCGGCCAGGGGCTACCGAATCAAGTCGCCGCCTGATGGAATCAGGTCGATGATGCCCGGCAAGTCGGAGCGGATGGTGCAGCGGCGATCGAATTTTACCCGCTGGGGGCCGAAGGGCTCGCAAAATGCACAGAGAAGCTATGAGCGATATCTGGCGTTAGCCCAGGCTGAATTGTTGGCGGTATCGTGGGGGCAGAGAATTACTTCCAGCACGCCGAACATTATTTCAGGGCGATGTCGTCTGACTCAAACTCGACGTAAAAGAGGAATTCGTCGATATCGCCTATTCACGAACTCCTCGACCCTCAGGATCGAGGGCCAGAGCGAAACGCTCCTTTGTGTCACAGCAAGTGTCAGGCCTGGTTGTACGCCGCGGTGATGGCTGGGACTTCACAATGTCGCGGTCGGTCGTTGGTAAAAGCGCGAAAAAAGCCCCATTTCAAGAGCCGCTAAATCGATCTCGAATCAAACCTTGGAGGTACCAGCCACGACCGCGCCAGCCGCGACGATAGCCCTGACCGTAACCGCGGCGGTAGCCGTAACCGCCGACCTGCCAACAACGGCCGTATCGATTGCACACGAGCCAAACCTGGTCTGCCTGCATTCTACCCACATTAACCGTGCCGAGGTTGCCGAGCGGCAATGCGGAAGCAGAAGCCGCCAATCCAACCGTGAGAGTGGCGGCGGCTTACGCTGAGCATGAGTCCTTATAAAATTGACCACTTATCTCCGTCGCAGTGCGAGAACGCTCTCTGGCCGCGCGGCGTTAACAAGCTGGCAAAGGCAAGATGAGCAACGCTTAGTCTTGCCATATGGTCGAGTGCAGTGTGCGCCAACCGCATGCGCGTACGGTAGCTCGACGACGTCACCACAGGGAGTCATTCGGGCGGAATGCTACGATCACGGCATCCCGCGTGTCGGTCGGCGGGATTTCATGACGCGGCTATCGGTTGATGCGCGTGATCTTTGAGCCTTCTAGCGTCAGATTGTACATGAGGCCCTTGGGATCTTGAATGAATCCAATCACAGGGCTCGTGATGTTCTCCGTGTCGACTGAGCCGCCGACACCGACAGCTATGATTGCAACGGAACCGTCGACACCGATCTTCCAACCGTCTGCGCGGCGAAAGTTTTCTAGGGCACCGGGCGTCATGAACATGATGATGACGGACTTTGCCTCCGCTCCGAGTTGGAAGCCAATCGAGGCGGCAGCCGTGTTGTAATACCCTGCCACTTTGCCTCCGATCAGAAGTTCGCCCTCGCCGTATTCACCGCCGACGCCGAACCCTGCTTTGATCACTGTTGGAAACACCAGGATCGCGGCTGATCGGTTCGCCAGGTCGTGCGACCCGGGGATGTGGCGGAAAAGCCGGTCGAGCGTCACGCGAACCTCGCCGTCGCTCGCGGCGTTGCTCGGTCCAACACCGACCAACAACGCGACCGCTGCAGCAAGCACAAGACAGATCGTGCTGAATTGAGAGCGATTCCTGAAATGATGAAAGAAAAAAGGGCAAACTGTCATGGGGAATTCCTTTTGTAACATGCTGTTTCCGCCATCGCAGACACGACAGCGTTGCTGATGGCTCTGACGCACGACGGCAGTTATTCGGGATGCGATTTAGCCGCGACGTTTGCTTTGCCTATTGAAGCGCGATGGTCCGGACCATGTGCGCCGGCCCCCTGAGGTCGAACTGGCAACTCTGCTCGTAATTCGGCCAGCTCAGAGACGAGCACGCCGATCCGCTAGTGCGGGTAGAGAGTGTGGCGCCCTCGGCTTGGACCTGCTGTATCCCATCGATCGCCGGCGCGGCGCTCGCGCCCGGCGCGGCGGAAGTCAACACAACAACTAAGCCAGCGACGGCGGCTGCGACGGCAACTGCGGCGATGGATGCGGTTATCGATGAACTGGTGATGGATTTGAGCATCGCAGTCCCCCTGGACGTCTGGTGAGTCCTGGGATCACAACGTCCGCCGAAGCTGGAAGTTCAAATATCCGCTGGTATTTTGAAATAATTGGGAAGGCCGATTGGCATTTTTACTTTGAACAGTTCAATCATTTCAGGCGAATTGTCGGTATCCGGAAATAATAGCCCTGCAAATAAAGTATTATTTCTGCCACATACAAAAATTAGGAACCTTATCCTTTTTGATGACTTAACCCCACAGTCACAGGGGAACTGTCATGAATACCCGCAATTCGGTACTGACGCGCGCCTGCATCTTGTCTGCTGCCATCCTCAGCATCAGTTCCGCGGTCGCGGCACCCTTGCCGCCATCATATCCCAGCAATTCCGGTGCACTGTTTGAGGCGGTGATGCACGGCCAAACCCCGATGCAGGAGGCCAACGTCGACGCCAATGCCAGCCCCGATCTTGCCCCCAATCTTCAGCGCCAGGTGGTCAGCTATCCGACCCCCGTTGCGGCCGGCACCATCGTTGTCGACCCGGCGGCGACCTACCTCTATTTCGTGCTCGGCGACGGCAAGGCGATCCGCTACGGCATCGGCGTCGGTCGCGAAGGTTTTGGCTGGTCCGGCTCGCAAGCTGTAACCCGCAAGGCCGAATGGCCCGATTGGACGCCGCCGCAGGAGATGATTGCGCGCCAACCTTATTTGCCGCGCTGGATGGCTGGCGGCATAGGCAATCCGCTCGGCGCGCGGGCGATGTATCTCGGCAGCACGGTCTATCGGATTCACGGCACCAATGCGCCCGAGACGATCGGCCACCTATACAGCCGTGTGGACGTCGGCACGAAGGTCCTCGTGCTTCCCAATCATGATCGCGTTGCCGCTTCAATCATCATGCCGCCACGTATCGCTGCACCGCGAGCCCGTGAGCAGCGCATGTCGAGCATTTATTGACGCAGACTTGGCCTGAATTTTGGCCACGAGCAGAGGCCTTGCGCGCGATTGCCACTGTATGTCGTCGTTTGGACGAGACTTAAACGACTGGTCTAACGGATCTTAGCCGCAAGAGCTCAAAGCGATTGAGTTTCGGCCGCCAACGCAAAGGCATGCACTGCGAATGAACGACAAGCAGCATAGACATCCGCAGCTTTCCAAAGCGGCCACAGGAATCGACGGACTGGACGCCATCACCGAGGGTGGATTACCCGCCGGCCGGCCTACACTCCTCTGTGGCGCGGCTGGCTGTGGAAAAACGTTGTTCGGTGTAACCTTCCTTGTGGAAGGCGCTCAGCGGTTCGCCGAACCCGGTATCCTCATGACGTTCGAGGAGCGCCCCGAAGACATCACCGCGAATGTCGGCTCGCTAGGCTACAACCTCCCCAGTCTGATCGCTTCTAAGAAGCTGATCATTGATCAAGTCAAGATCGAACGCGGCGAAAACGAAGAAAGCGGCGACTACGATCTTGAAGGTTTGTTCGTTCGGCTCGGGCATGCGATCGACACGATTGGCGCAAAACGAGTCGTGCTCGATACTATTGAAAATCTTTTCGCTGGATTGTCCGACTCGACAATTCTTCGGAGCGAGCTACGTCGCCTTTTTACGTGGCTTAAGGAAAAGAACGTTACAGCTATCGTTACAGGCGAACGTGGCGAAGGGCAGCTGACGCGCCATGGGCTCGAAGAATACGTTTCTGATTGCGTCATCCTACTGGATAATCGCGTACAAAATCAGATTACGACTCGTCTCCTTCGAGTCGTTAAATATCGAGGATCGACCCACGGCACGAACGAATATCCATTCCTGATTGATCATAAAGGAATCAGCGTTCTTCCCATTACGTCGGCTCGCTTACGTCATCAGACGTCGAGCGAACCTGTGCCAACCGGCATCCAGGGACTGGACGACATGCTAGGAGCCGGCGGGTATTACAAAGGCTCAAGCATTCTGATCTCTGGTGCGTCAGGATCGGGCAAGACCATTTTCGGATCACATTTCGCCGACGCCACATGTTCCCGCGGGGAGCGGTGCTTGTATTTCGCGTTCGAAGAATCGCCTGGTCAGATTGTGCGGAATGTCCGGTCTGTCGGCCTCGATCTGCAAAAGCACGTGGACTCCGGATTGTTGCGGTTCGAAGCCGCTCGACCGACTCTTTACGGCTTCGAAATGCATTTGGCGCGTATGAATCGCGACCTCGACGAATTCAAACCGACAACAACTATCATTGATCCGATTTCCGCCTTCCGCGGTTCTGATTCGGAAGTCCACAGTTGCTTGCTTCGCATGGTCGATATCCTCAAGACGAAGGGGATCACTGCCGTTATGACCCGGCTCACGACTGAAGACGAAAATCTGGCTGCCGGAGATCAAGGCATTCCTTCCCTGATCGATACTTGGGTTTCGTTGGGCGCACTTGAGGCCAACGGAGAGCGCAACCGCGGGCTCTACGTTTTGAAGTCTCGCGGCATGAGTCATTCCAACCAAATTCGCGAATATCAGATCACTAACGACGGGATTCGACTGCTCGACGTCTATCGTTCCGTCGGAGGTGTGCTGGTCGGGTCGGCTCGGCGGCATGCTCAAGCCATTCAACAACGAAAGGCCCGCGCCGCAACAAATGGCAAACACCCGAAAAATGGCAAGGCTCCGGGCGCCATAAAACTGGCGTCGAAAGCCCGTCGTAGCTTAAAGGCCAAGGGAAAGTCACGATGATTGACGCCACTGCTCCGAACAATGCGCCAAAACCAGTAAACGCAGTCGATTCGGCTTACGTGTTGCGGCTTTATGTCACCGGTCAAACGCCGCGGTCCGTGTTGGCGATCAACAACATGCGGAAAATTTGTGCGGAACATCTTTCCGAGCGTTACACACTTGAGGTCATTGATATTTACCAGCACCCGGAAGCCTGCCAGGAGCAGCAAATTATTGCTGCTCCTACGTTGATCAAGGTTCTTCCACATCCTTTGCGCCGTATCATCGGCGATCTCTCCAATACCGAAAAGGTACTGGTTGGACTTGATCTTCGAGCGCGTTCGGCCGGAACGGAGAACAAAGGTGACTGACCGTCAGAACTTGACGGATCGGAGTACAGGATTGGTCGGCAGAAACCTTGACGACGTCGAGGAGCTGCGGGCACGGCTCTTTGAGGCCGAGGAGGCACTCGAAGTCATCCGCTCCGGCGAGGTCGACGCTGTGGTGGTCGGCGGCCCTCTTGGCCAGCAAATATACAGCATTACAAATGCGGACCGACCTTATCGCCTTCTCGTCGAACAGATGAAAGAAGGTGCGGTCACGTTGTTGAGCGCCGGCCTGATTGCTTACTGCAACAATTCCTTTGCTTTACTGGTTGGAAAACCAGCCGGACAAGTCAGCGGATGTCAAATCCAGCAATTCATTCTTCGAAGCGATGTTGTTCTTTTGGAGAGTCTTCTCAACAGTATAAATGGGGGACGTATCGTCATTACGCTGATTGCAGACGGACAGATTGAGGTCCCGGTAAGTCTCTCGCTTTCTCCTCTACCCGACAATGCAGAGGGACGGATTGTTTGCGGGGTTGTGACCGATCTGCGCCAACTCCGGCAGAGTACCAAGGAACTGGCAGACGCCAGCATCCGGCTTGCCGATCAGATTGCCGTGCGGGAGCGCGCCGAAGCGCTGCTCCACCAAGCGCAAAAAATGGAGGTTGTCGGGCAGCTCACCGGTGGTCTGGCTCATGACTTCAACAATCTTCTGATGATTATTGGCGGGAACTTGGATTTGATCCGCAAACGCATAAGCGATGATCATATCGTGCAGAGGCTTGACCAAGTTCTGAGCGCCGTTCAGCGGGGAGGCAAGCTTACTCAGCAGCTCCTTGCTTTCTCGCGCATCCAAACCTTGTCGCCGCAATCTATTTCTATCAACGACCTGCTCCCAGAGATTGAGATGCTGGTTCGCCGCGCGGTCGGCTCCGGTATTGAGGTCCAAATCGACCTCGCTCAAGGCCTATGGTTCTGTCGTGCCGACCCGAACCAATTAGAATCTGCCATCCTGAATCTGGCTATCAATGCGCGTGATGCAATGACAGGAGGCGGCAGGCTGATCGTTTCGACAGCGAATATGGTCTTAGATGCCAAGGCTGCGGCAGAACTGGGTGGCGAGATTGCGCCCGGTCGATTTGTTACCGTTACACTCACGGACACTGGCACCGGCATGACTCAGGATGTGATCACCCGCGTGTTTGAGCCGTTCTTCACGACGAAAGAAGTTGGAAAAGGCTCCGGGCTGGGACTGAGCCAAGTCTATGGGTTCGTCCGCCAATCCGGTGGACACATCAGCATCAAAAGCGACGTCGGGAAAGGGACGGCCGTACGATTATACTTGCCGTGGACCGAGAGAATTGAAGCCGTCGCTGCGAAAATGGTCGTTGCGGCAAAACCTCCCAAGGTTGGATTCAGAAAAGTACTGATCGTGGAGGACAATGACGAGCTGCGCGATCTTGCAACGCAGCTTCTCCAGGGACTGGGCTACGCGACCTGCTCGGCCGGCACCGGCGCCGAGGCAATTTCCACTTTGATGAAGGACACGCAGATTGACCTGTTATTCACCGATGTCCTCATGCCAGGCGGAATCAACGGCTTCGAACTTGCCGACGAAATTCGCCGGCACCGCCCCGACATCGCTCTCTTGGTCACCTCTGGGTTTCCGGGCAGCTTTCTACCGGGCGTTCAGCCCAATGGCAGCTGTGATATCATTCGCAAGCCATATACCGAAGCCGAACTGGCAGCCGCTATCGCAAGAGTTTGGATGGCATCCGTGACAGAGACGGAGTGTGTCAGCGGTTAAGGACCGACAACCAATAGCCACAATGTATGCTGTTGGCGCTGAAACAGGCTGCCGACGCGCAGGCTATGACTGATCGGTCGAACAGCGATGATGGTAATGCCTCGTGGCTGCGGATCGCTCAAGGCTGGTTAGCCTTGATCCGTAGGCCGACGCCCACGCCCCAACAAACGTTGACGAAAACGCCAAGACGTGCGGTACCGGCAAGACGATTACGAGCCGTCGCATCAGCTCGACGTATGGTTTCCCAACTGGACTTAAATGGGATCGGCGACGCTGTTCGTTTCACAGAACCGAGCGGCGCCGAGTTTTTCTCATAAGGCGCAAGCCGGCTCTCTGGTTGTCGAAACGTCTTAGTTTCTTCGCGCCTGTCCGCCATTTGTCGCTGCTGAACTATTATTGGAACTATATCGCCTCGTCGGAGCTTGCTCGCCTATAGGGAGAACCCATGAACATCATCAAACTTACGATTGCCGCGGCCACCCTTACGGTTGGTCTCGCGGTTTCGGCCTCCGCGTTACCGGTCGTCAATCTCGGGGCGGTCAACGCCACCGGAATGCAAACCGACCAGGTTCGCCTCGTTTGCAATCGATACGGCCGTTGCTGGCAGGTTGGCGGCTATAGCTATCGGCGCGGTTATGGCTACGGTTATCGCCGCGGTTGGGGTGGCCGGCGCTGGTAACTTTAGGTTCGGAAACAGACGACGGGGCGGCTCTGGAAAAGGGGCGCCCTTTCTTTCGTGCCCTGGTAAACTTCAAACAAGTTTGCGCAAGACGAGGGCGTGGTGTTGCGACCGGCAAGTGTCATCATCTCCGTTACTGCACACTGCAGCCTTATGTAGCTGGCGCAGACAACCTGAGTGAAACCGCTACAGTAGTTTGGGCTCCTGTAGGCGCCTGTCGCACCCTCTTTAATTTCGAGTGCGGCGCATCCGCACTCTCATCTTCTTTCAGAGAGTCCGAACGGTCATGCAGCGTCCTGACGTAAGAAGTACCAGTCTCCCGATTACAAGCTCTGCTTTAAGTACCGTGCTTCTTGCCGTCGTTATGGTGGCCGCCCTCTATCTCGCCCGAGATGTGCTGGTCCCGATTTCGCTCGCGGTCCTTTTGAGTTTCGTGCTTGCGCCTTTGGTACGGCTATTGCGGGCCTGCTACGCACCGCGCGTCGTCGCGGTCGTGGTCGCGGTTCTGCTGGCTTTCGCCGCCATCTTCAGCCTCGGCGCGTTGATGATCTCGCAGGTCAACCAACTGGCCGGAGATCTTCCCGGATACCAGTCCACGCTCCGCAGCAAGATCCACAGCTTGCGGGGGGCGGCAGCCGGCACTGGCACGCTAGAACGAGCTTCCGAGGTATTACAGGATCTCGGGCGTGAACTCGATAAACCCAACATAAGCGGCGCACCATCATCGTCGGTTCCCACGGCCGACAGCACCGGGCCCTCGAAACCTATTCAGGTCGAAGTTAAGCAGCCCGACCCCGGTGCGCTGCGGACACTCGTGGCTCTGATCTCCCCTCTAATCCATCCGCTGACAACGACGGGTATTGTGGTCATCTTCGCGATCTTCATTCTGTTGCAGCGCGACGACTTGCGAAACAGGCTGATCAGGCTTGCGGGCGCTCAGGACCTCCAGCGCACCACGGCCGCTCTCGACGACGCCGGCCAGCGACTCAGCCGCCTTTTTCTAACTCAGCTCGCTCTGAATGCCAGTTTCGGTCTCGTCATCGGAATTGGGCTGTGGCTAATCGGAGTGCCCAGCGCTCCGTTGTGGGGCATGCTGGCCATGATCCTGCGGTTCGTGCCATATATAGGCGCGTTCATTTCCGCGATATTTCCCCTCATACTCTCGGCTGCCGTTGGCCCCGACTGGGGCATGGCGATCTGGACGGCCGCGTTGTTCGGCGTTGTCGAACCGATCGTCGGCCACGTCATCGAGCCCATGCTCTACGGCCAGAGTACTGGGCTTTCGCCTGTCGCCGTAATCACGTCCGCCACGTTCTGGACATGGCTGTGGGGACCGATCGGTCTGGTTCTCGCAACACCATTGACAATGTGCCTCGTCGTCCTGGGACGACACGTCGATCAGCTGAAATTCCTTGACGTAATGTTCGGTGACAAACCGCCGCTTAAGCCCGAACAACTGGTGTATCAACGCTTCCTTGCTGGAGATCCAACCGAAGCCGCCGAGCAGGCCCGGCAGTTTTTGAAGGATAAGCCTCTTCTATCTTACTATCAGGGCATTCTCATCGAAGGACTGAAGCTGGCCCAGACAGACGCCGACAAGGGATTGCTAGACGACGAGCGGAAGCTACGCATTCGCGACACGGTCGCTGATATCGTGGAGGACTTTGACTCTTGGGCTGACCCGATCGTACTCGCAACAGAGGTACCCCTCGATGGATCGGTATCCTTACTGACCAACCAGACGAAGCAGCCCGAAGCGAAGGTGCCTGACGCCTGGCGGGACGCGAAGCGGGTTCTGTGCATCCCCGGCCTCGGGCAGCTTGACGAGGCCGTTGCGCTGATCGTGGCGCAACTCGTCGCTAAACAAGGCATAGGGGCACGGGTCGAAGAAAGCGGCGCGCTGTCGATGTCGCGCCTATTTAGTTTGGATACCACCGACGTGGCCGTGGTCTGCATTTGCTACATCGGAGCCGCGACGCTCGCTCAAGTCCGTTACGCGACGAGGCGTCTGCGTCGCAAAATTCCCAAAGCGACCATCCTTACTACGCTCATCGGAAATCCGGACCTCGTGGCACTCCCCGACGAACCGTCCGGCGGAAGTTCGGAATCCATACTAAGGACCTTGGATGAAACGGTGAAACGGATCCGTGAGATCGCTATGTGCTCTGATGGCGTCCCAAAGCACGACGGTATCGCCGTCATGCCATGGGAGATGAGCGCGTGAGCTTGGCATAGGAGCGATCACGAGCGTCAAAAGTTCTGATCTGCAACTCGCAGAGTGCCGCCACTGTGGCAAGAACCGATACGACAAGTGTCCTGGCCTGTTGCTTCACCGTAGCGCATTCTCGTTCACCCCTCGGTATGCGCGGCGTCATTTGATACGCTGATCGATATGACGGTGTCGGTTTGCATTGGCTGGGGCGCTCCGACGATGGGCTCATAGCCTATACGTTCGTACTCGGCGATCACTTGAGCGCCGAGGAGAAAAACCATGGCTCCAATCTCCACACTGAGCAGCACAGCAATAGAGGTCGTTAAAGACCCATAAACCACCTGAATTTGCGACATTGATGTGTAGTACCAGACGAGAATGTGCCGGGTGATTTCCCACAACACTGCAGCAGTTGCGCCCCCAATTAAAGCATGACGCAGCGACAATCGTCCGACCGGCATCACAAGATAGATGGAAGATAGCAACAAGACCTCACCCGTTACGCCGGTTAAGTAAATTAACAGCCCGGCGAGCGGGCCTAGCGACCGCAAGTGACCAAACATAGAAATATTCTGAGTGCCGAGAAATCGTAAGGTTCCGGAGACTGCTGTCGTTACAAGCAAACCCAAACCGAGAAATACAATAAATATATAAGGCATCACTGCAGATACGAGGAAATGTCTTCGTTTGATCTTCACGCGGTGGAAGAAAATCACCGACATGGCGTTCTCCAGAACCGTGAACGCAAGGGCGCTGAAAAACAGCATGGTGAGGAGGAGTACGCTACCCACCACGTCCCGATGTGTGAAGAAATTTCGCAACTCACCCACGACTGCATCCGCTTGCCCCGGAACTACAAACTCAAGCGAGGCACGAAGCGTAACTAGGAGTCGTTCCTCGTCGACCACGTGGGACAGCGCCAACAGGAGCAGGATCAGTAATGGAATGAGCGACAGAAGTGTATAATAGGCAACTGCCCCGGCCAACAGGACGCCCTGATTAGCGCGAAACTGTCTGATAACCGCGAGGGCGAATGCTCTCGGCTGCTTAATTAGGCGCTTCGCGCTTTGACTTGAGATTTCCATGCCATTTCACCGAGCCTGGACAGCCCTCAAGAACGCGAAGAAGCAATGGCTTACGACTATCTTGGCCATGCGCGATATCGGGCCCCGCCCACATCAACACGTTTAAATCATCGTCAGATAGTAAATTCTAAATCTGGCAATACACGAATATTATCGTGAGAAATACTACGGCTTCCGGCTTTGCTGCGCACACAGACCGGATGGCTTGATAAGAGTCCAACATGCCGGGGCCGCCCCAACGGCTCCGGCTTTTGTTGCCGTGGTGAGACCATGCGTGAGACGTGGTCGGAACTATATTCGGATTTGGTTGCAAGTCCGCTCCGTTTGGGTTCACCGCATCTGTGCCAAAGCCCGGAGGCCAAGCGCGCCAGGCGTTTCTCTCGACGTGGCGCGATTCTTTGGCCGCGTGCAGCAGTCATCTTGCACATATCCTGACCCAATCCGTGCGCCGAACCCGAGCGCACGCACCACTTCCGCGAACAGCACCGCAAAATCTCGGCATGAGCCTGAGCCCTGATCAAGTGTCTGCAGAGGCGAATGCGTTCCCTCATCATCGCGGCTCTGGTAGTGGACAGCCGCCGAGACGCCCGCGCCGATGTCCTTAAGAAGCGACAGCATATCGGTCGGATTGCTGCGCACAAACGAGCGCGCCCATTGGGACAGCCGTTGCTGGGGGTCTTGGTACTGCAATGCGGCCAGCCCTCACCCCAATCGGCATCGGAAGGGATACGACGTCGCGGACGCAGCGATGTCGAACCGGCCAAGCAACCGCGTCGAGCTCAAGTTCGGCAACGCTATCGATGACAAGGCAATCGGCTATGGCCTGGAAGCTGACTGTGGCAACGGCATTGCCAAAGACGTCTTGCGCCCACGTCACCGTGGCCGTGGGCATTATGGTGATGTCGCTGGAAATCAGGCGAAGATCGCGGTTTTCACGTGGACGCAGCATCATTCGATAGGGCCAGAATGTCACCGGCTGATGGAAGCGATAGGTGGTCTCGTGGTGAATCTGAGTCTAACCAACGGATGCCCCACGCAGCGTGATGACGAATAGGACGACGAGCCCGCGCACCTGCTTAGTGAAGCGTGCCATCCTTGAAGCGGCGCATGACGATCTTGATGGAGATGCACTGCTCCGGAATTGAGAACTCATCAGCAAGCGAGCCAATCATGGAGCTTGCCATGTCGAACGTCGCGGCGATTTCTTCGCCCCATGCGCTCTGCTCTTGGTCCACATGATTGAGCATCCGGACGCGAACAGTGAAGGCGCCGTCCTCCTCGACGATGTGCGCATGAAGGCGAGTGAATTTGACGTTCGGAAGGTTCTGGAGGAGCTTCATCGGGTGGCCATGCGCTCCGTCAATGATCGGTATGCGGGATAAGTACATTGAGCCCCGCAACCGTGTCTGGGCTTCTTTTGACAGCTTGCGCGGCTTCTTTGTCTCTTTGCTGTGTGAGCCACCAGATCAAGAATTGATGCTTGATTTGAAAGGTCGCGGGCGTCCGCAACGTTTTGCCGAATCTCATTAAACGTGCCATCGGCGCCTATACATCCCATCGTTGGAAATCGGCGGCGGATAGAGCGACGGTTTCGTGATTGACCGGTGGATTGTTTTGAAACCGTCGGTCAGCAACGGTTTCTATGCGATCCCGCAAGCGAAGAAACTGTGCGTCACGTCGATCCCACGCGGTCTCTGAACCACCGTCGATCGCGTCGATCGTTTTCAGGTCAACGGTAAACTCGACAACGGCTAGGCCGTTGCGCATTGAAAATTCGAAGAGGCTGTCGAACGCCTCGCCGAAGTAACGATCTCGAATGAGGCCCACGGAGCGCCTTTTTCTGTGGCAAGTGCGCCAATTACCTCATGAAAGCATGGACGTTAAGATAGCTGACGGACGGAAGCACTCTCGCGCTGAGGTCGCATTCCATCACGTTGCGCTCGAAACCCTCGTGCTCGCTCTTAATGCGGTACTTGCGATCAACGGCAGTATATTCGTCAGGCATCTGGCGGACCACGCTAAACAACCCGATGCCTCTGCCGGCCGGCTTGTATTCAACGGACTGTCCAACCTGATATTTGAATTTCATATTGCTAACCCTCGGTAAAGCTGCTCGCTTGGGGTCTGCGACAGCCTTTCAATTTCGGACGTGGCAGTCGTACGGTCACGTTTGCCCGCAGCGCCTAAAAAAGAGGCCCGGCAATGTGCCGGACCTCTTGAGCCCAGCAGTTACTTCTGCTGCTCGCTCGGCTTGTTGTCAGTCTTCGGCGGATTCGTTTGAGTCTGCTGCGGAGTCGCCGGGGGCGGATTGTTGGCGGGCTTCTGTTCGGTGGAAGCCGAAATCTTGACGTCAGTCATGGTGGTATTCCTTCATGAAAAAACTAAAGTAGAAGTTTCAGTACGTTACGTAGATGTGTCGTGGAGCGCGGTAAGCAAGAGCGAAAGCAAGTTTATTATCAACCAGCGTGGAGGACTGGGGCATGCGTCATGCACGACGCTTCTCCCACGCTCATCCTGAGCACCGAGACCCGGACGCTGGCATGGGCTCCGTCCTCGCGCCGCATTGTCGGGAGACTTTCACCAGACAGTACATTTGCGGCTCCGAAGAATGCGAATTGAGATCAGTAGACGCGCTGAATATCGGGGGCGATGTACGGAGGCTGCGCCACTGCAACAACAAGAGGGCGCGGCGATTCCGCGGGCGCGATGATCGAAAAGACCGGCAGTTTTGCCCGAGGTGCGGCGCGCTTTGCCTTAATAACTATAGGACGGGCGACAATCGCGTGCGCGGTATATACGGGTTTTTCCGGCTACCAAAATCAATTTCGCGCGTATGGCCGTAGCCCGCGCCTATTTTCGCTGCAACCTGCGTGGCGGTCCCGTTTTGCGACGGCAACACCACCAACGCAGCGGCGACTGAGCCGCCAACAACGGCAAAAACAAAGAGCGCGTATGCGCAGGTGTTCAATAGCACGCGCGAGCCTTGGCCTATGCGGGGCACGTGGCGCTTGCGTACGGCGACCAGCATCGAACACGGCCGGCAAGCTATAGATGGGCGGTTGGTCGCGCTGGGGCGCGTGCACGACATGTTGATGCAGGTCAGTTGGACGAGCACCAGCCTCGCTGATGCTATTCGCGGTGCCATCGAGCCTTATGACAGCAAGGGCTTTGAGCGTTTTTCGATCAACGGCCCAGATATTGGTATTACGTCCGGCGCTGTGATCGCGCTGGCAATGACATTCAATGAACTTTGTACCAACACCACGAAATTCGGCGCGCTCTCCGTCCCCGAAGGCCGCGTTGAAATCGCTTGTCCACTGCGCGCATGCGCAGCACCATTTCGTCCTCGACTACAAGAACGTTCGGTGCCGACGAAGCTACTGATGACATGGGCTGACCCTTTTAGGGAGTGCGCAACAGAATTGGCCCTCGGAAGCGCCGAGGCTCTTCAGCGAGCAACCCGCGGGAGGAGCTACTTGGCAGCGACGCGCGATATGGCGGGCCCTTTCTTGAAGGCCGTCATGCACGCGGCGCCGGCGCGCTCTCCGTCCCCGAAGGCCGCGTTGAAATCGCTTGGGCGATCGACGACGAGCAGCGTTTCCAGCTCACGTGGACCGAAAAAGATGGGCCGACGGTCCAGGCGCCAACACGGCGCAGCTTCGGAACTCGCATGATCGGGTCCCTTGGACAGCAATTGCACGGCGAGGTGAAGCTGGCTTACGAACCGGCTTCGTCTATACGCTGAATGTGCCCCTCACTTCGCTAACGATGAAAGTCTAATGGGCCGCGGTCAGCTTTAGAGTGCCTTTCGAAGCCTGGGTTCGATGTTCCCTAAGTCAATCCCCGTGCGCTGGGTTTGGAGTACCCACGACCCTTCTCGCCCGCGCCGATCAAGTGATCGAATAGGCCGGTCGATGTCGGCTATTGGCACTAAGCAGACATGACATTATGTCCGCTCTAACGTCCGCTGTCGCAGGTACAGCAGGCACCGTACATTCATGGGGTGCCCGTCACCGAGGACACTTGGATCGCCCGCCGCCGCGTGGTACAAAACGGTGGTACAGAGAAATCGACTGGGCTTACAAAAGTGCCCGGTTTTGCTGAGTTTTAGAGAAGGGGGTTCGAATCCCTCCCTCTCCGCCACCATAATAAAATCAATAGCTTAGACAGTTTAACTAGCGACATTAGCGACACACATTAGCGACAGAGCAATCGCTTGATGTGTCTCGGGCGAATACATTTGGGGATCGTGCGTTTAGAGTGCCCGCATATGCGGTGCGCTTGGCAGACGACGGCAAGTGAGACAGTGAATGGATCGGCCAGAAATTCAGCATCTTGGACCGATAGCAAGCGAGCGGCCTGAAGTAATTGTCCGCTACCTCGCGGCCATCGTGGATTCGTCAGCCGACGCCATCATCAGCAAAGACCTGAATGGTGTCATCACCAGTTGGAACAAGGGCGCGGAGCGCCTTTTCGGCTACACCGCCGTCGAAGCAGTCGGCAAGCCGGTCCTGATGCTGATCCCTACCGACCGTCAACATGAGGAACCCGCGATCCTTGACCAGATCAAGAGCGGAACGCCAATCGATCACTACGAAACTATTCGCCAACGGAAAGACGGAAGCTTTGTCGATATTTCACTGACGGTCTCTCCAATTAGATCGCCGGATGGGACGATCATCGGCGCGTCTAAAATCGCTCGTGACATCTCGGAGCGGAGGGTGGCGCAAGCGCGTCAGGATTTTCTAATCGGCGAATTGAAACATCGGACGCAAAATCTATTCGCGGTGGTCCAATCCATCGCCAATCGAAGCTTGGTGGAGCGCTACTCGATTGCTCAAGCCAAAGAGGTTTTGAACGGCCGCCTCATGGCGCTGTCTCGGGCACACTCGATGCTGGCCGAAGCGGCATGGGAGGGGGCACCGCTTACCGACATTCTCAAGCGGGAGCTTGCTGGTTTCTCCGACCATCTTAGCGTCAGTGAGTGCGAGCTTGTCGTGAATACTCAGGCGGCGCAGCAATTTTCCCTTATGGCCCATGAACTCGCGACAAACGCGGCCAAGTATGGGGCGTTGTCCTCGCCTAACGGGCGAATTTCCATCGGCTGCGATGTACAGCGGACGAATGGCGAGGGGATGTTCTCATTCGTGTGGAAGGAATCCGGCGGTCCCAAAGTGTCAGAGCCGAAACGGAAGGGCTTCGGCAGCACGATCCTTCTTGATGCTGCCAAGCAATTCGCCGAGCACGTCTTGCTGGAATATGAGCCAGACGGATTGAGGTATGCCGCGCAGTTTAAGCTCAGCGCAATCGAAGCGGTGAAGCCACCGGTTTGATCGCATCGCCCGAAAGCCTGCTCAAGGGAGCGCAGATCGTCCAGGGTGTTGCATTCGTCGTCGTCGCTTGTCGGCAGTGATTGGAGCGATCCGGCGCTGGATAAGATTGGGGATAACGTGAACAAGTGTGTTGCCGAGGTAGGCCAAATCGTTCGATTTTGCGCGGGCCTACACAAGAAAGAAGAAAAGCCTGAATAACTCAGGCCGCGCGCTCCTTGGCGCTTGCGCTCAATACCTCATTAGACACAGTGGATGCTGCATAGGCGTACAGATTCGCGCCTGCGCTGGTCGGAGCGGGGACGGCTACGGTCTAGCCGATAGCCGTCCCCAACTCCGTTGGTTGATTGTGCCCCTGTGGCGAAACTGGTAACCGCACCGGCTTTGGGAGCCGGTTCCTGGTAGGGATTGCGGGTTCGAATCCCGCCGGGGGCACCATCTTCCAGAAACGAATCATATGATGCCGCGCGGTTTGACTCCATAGCGAATTCGGGGTCAAGCGCTTCTTGTATAACTTTGTGCGTACTCCACCAATTCACGTTGGATTTTAGTGCCTTACTCCTTTCGCTAGTTCGGCGGCGGTTTGGAATTACAACATGTGGCTCTTGAGGGAAGCCGATGAGTGACAACCTCTGGACCTGGGGCGGTCGATACTTCGGCTACCGCGATGGCGATAACCTCTGGACCTACAGCGGCAAACACGTCGGCCGTTTTCGTGACGACGAAATTTTCGGGAAGGACGGCCGCTACCTCGGCGAAATCAGAAGCGACAATCGGCTGATTACGAACAAATCGAAATCCGGTCGGCGAGGGTCGGCCTTCACTCCTTATGCCTCTCGGGTCGGCAGAGTCGCGTATGCAGGGTACGTCGGTTACGCCATGTACGCTGGATACGAAGATTTTCCGCCGCCCGACGCATTTTGATCTGGCTCATTAAATCTCAAAGGAGGAAACGTCGTGGCGAAAGATAAGCCGGATGATTTTGAAGCCGTCCGCTCTGTGGTCAACACCCTTGAACCATTCGATGCCAAAGATCAGGAGCGGATTCTGCGGTGGGCTAGAGAGAAGCTAGGATTGGCGACTTCTTCACCCGCCGCGCCGAACAGCGACACAAAGCCGCCGCGCGACAACGCCGGTGGCGATGCCTCCGCGGCGGTGGCAGCAACCGACATCAAATCGTTTATCGAGAACAAAAAGCCGCAATCCGACAGCCAGTTTGCCGCGGCGGTTGCTTATTATTATCGCTTTGACGCCCCCGAACCTCAACGGAAAGAAGCCATCGGCTCGACAGACCTAACAGAAGCATGTCGGAAAACGGGCAGGGAACGGATGAAGCATCCTGCCCAAACACTCGTGAATGCACACAATCAAGGCTATCTTGATAAGGGTGCAGAACGAGGCACTTACGCGATCAACACCGTTGGTGAAAATCTCGTGGCGATGGCACTTCCTGACAATGGCAAAGTTGGAGGTGGTCAAAAGAGGCGACGATGATGGAGGCGATGCCCGCGCTAGAGGCGGCCATCACCGAAGCCTCTCGGCTTGAGAAAGTATTGAAGGCCGGCCGACCGCGCGTCCAAGTGACTTTGTTAGATGAACGCGCCACGGCGAAGGCAACTGCACTTGCTTGGTTCGATCACAAAAAGTCGATCCTCAGCGAGATGAGTGGGGCTGACACCGTTTTAATCGACGACTGCTATAAGCAAATTCTCGAAGCTTCGGAACGCGCCGGCGCGCGTAACAAATATCTGGCGAAGGTAAAGACAATCAAAGAGGGATTGATACGGCTTCGAACAGATTGCGCGGCGACGCCGATTTCCGCTGCGCCAACCGCTGATGTCGCACCAAACTTTGCGCCATTGATTTCAGACGCCGCGATGCAGAAAATTCTGAACGCTCGCTGGACCGAATGCGTCAAGTGCATCGCAGCCGACCTACCATTATCAGCCACAGTTATGATGGGCGGTTTGCTAGAAGCGCTTTTGCTATCACGGATCAACCGAGAGACAGACAAGAAGTCGATCTTCACGGCCAAAACCGCACCGAAAGACCGATCAGGCAAAACTAAGCCGCTGTCGGAATGGATGCTAAAGGACTTTATCGAAATTGTTCATGAACTCGGGTGGATCAGTGTTTCAGCCAAAGATGTGGGCGCGGTGCTTCGGGATTACCGCAATTACATCCATCCGCAGAAGCAGCTATCTCATGGTGTACATTTGACACCGGATGACGCGAAGCTGTTCTGGGAAATAAGTAAGAGCATGACGCGACAGGTGATCGCCAGCGCCAAGTGAAGCCTACTTGTTGTCTATCAGATCGGCTAGCACGCGACTGGTGATCTTAAAAGTTTCCGATTTCTGGTAAATAAGGCGCAAGCCGAACCGCGTATGGTGCTCGTGTCCGATGGTTCGGCACGTCCATCGCCTTCGGTCGGTGGCGGGCATTCGGAAGTGACAAGGCGCGTATCGCTGGCAGGCGGGGCGCGCCTTTTCCTTTACACGTCGTCGGGCGCGGGGCAAGTGCATGGTTGCTCGTCGGTTAACAGCGGTCAGTAACCGCGCCTAAAGATGAAGCTGTTATCGTGGCCGCATGACCGCAACCATTGATCGACTGCACGCCAGGGCCAAGCGCGCTATTCGAGCCGGTGAAGCCTCTTTCCGTGAAGCTGCCGACCATCTTGCCGAAGCGCGCAAGCTCGGCGCGACCCAGCGCCAGAGCGCCAAGGCGGTTGGCATGTCCCCGGCGTGGGTGAATCTTTTGCTCAAGTGGCGCGATGGCGGCTGCAAAGCTTCGCCGTTCGGGCCGATGGCGGAGGCGAAGCGGCAGCGCGAACGCGAGCGCGCCGTTGTTCAGTCGGCTAAACAACCGCAGCGACCAACCGCCCCCGAGCAAGTCGCCAAATGGCAGGCACAGCAAGCGCGAGCCGAAGCTATGGCTTTGATGTTCGCGCCGGCACCCGCGCACGCGTCCATTCCCAACGATCTTCGGCAGCAACTGATTGCCGCGCTCATGATGCTCGGCGCTTCACATCCGGCAGAGCGCGCCCGTATGGCTCGCCTCTCCGCACGCAACGCCGCCCTGACTGGGGACGCCGCACGTTGGACCGGCCCTCCCGCCTCCCGTCGCTTGCGCCACGCGCGCATGTAAACCGACATCTTAGTCGGGGGGTGACGTTTCCGCTTTTCGGGCGACGATGCCATGGCACTCACTCCGCAGTGATCTCCGCAGACAGCCGATCAATAAACCGCTGCTTTATCTGGATCGACTTCACCAGCTTGTCGCGCGCGGTCGGACTGCACGTGCGGAGTTGCTTCCGAAGCGTCACTAGCTGATCTTCGGTTTTCAGAATTAGGGCGCGAGGCTGCGCACGCTTACCGCGAAGTCGTGGTGTCCAGTCGGGCGCGCGCGAGGCGTTGGCCCGCGACCATTTCGACAGGCCGTTGCCGCTGAATCCCGGTGCCACAGTGTCGGGGATAGGTCGCGCCATGACATCACCGGATCAAGCGCGCTGCGAAGGCAGACGCCGCCCCTTGTTGTGTGAAGGGAACGAGCCGCGCCGGAATCCGCCGTTGCGGAATTGTCCGCGCACGTGATCCGAGGCGTCGCCCGCTGCGTTGCCGCTATACATGGCTTGCCGGTCCACAACGCTGCGGCCCGGCTCGGGAACCGGCGGCAAGTTATCGCCGCGAGCGTGCGCAGCACGTTCGGCAAGCGAGGCCGCGAGGTAATCCCGCGCGTTGCTCTCTGCGGTGATCTTGGGGCCAAGGCCATTTTGGAAGTCGGCCGCGCACTGCGCCAGCATGCCGCGCATTTTCTGTCGCTCGTCCGTCGCCACTCGAATCTCGATGCGCAGATCGGCCGCGCGCTGGTCAAGCTCGCGCACCTTGACGCGGATCGCGTCTGGGTTGTCCTCACTGGCACGCGTGAAGTCGTCTAGCTCGGGGTCGTAGGCAAAGCCGGGGAAGCATTCCGCGACCTTAGCCGCGACCGTTTCGTGCGTGATCTCTGCGCCGTCGTCATCAAGCTTCGCGACGATCTCGGCAACGATGGTCCGCCGTTCGGTTTCGATGTCACTCATTTGAATCTCCCTTGTCGTCACTGTGATAAATCGGCGTCATGCCGTTGCGGCGGCACCCCTGGTGATACTCGGTCCACGTTCCAGATGGCCCCATGCTTCGGGCGAGCGCGATGTGCCGCTGATAGTCGGCGACGATGCCCGGCCGCACGGCTGCGATCTCGGGATCGTCCGGCAGCGGCTTCGCTTCCGGTTGGCCTTCCTCAGTGAACAGCATTTCCCGATGCAAAATCGGATCGAGCAATTCGACTTCGCGCAATGCGAACTCGACGCTGTTGACGGCGGGCGCGCGCACGACGAATCCCATCGTCGGATTTCTGTTGACGGCTGCGTCACCATCGGCCGGGCCGATCATGTCGTCGAAGTCCAGATCGTCGTCGGGAGACATGGCAGAAATCCTTTTGATAGGTGCTCCCGGTGCGGGACGCACAGACCGCACCGGGAGCGCAAACGACGGCCGCGACCGCAGGAGACGATCCAACTATCGCGGGTCGTCGCTAGGGGTGCTCGCCGCAAACCGGGGGGGGCATCGCGGCGAGCGTCACGGAATAGAAAGGCCGATGATCTATCCCGTGAATCGATTGAGGCAGCGGCGGAGGGTTGGTCGCGCCGCTGCCTCCCAAAGTCGCGCCGGGAATTGGGATCGCGGCGCGACCTATCGGTTAGTAGGCGTGTCGCTGTTGATCGCGAATCCAATCCTTCGCAAGTTGAGTGTGTGTGATCTTGTGCTTTGCCGCCTTCGCTTCAAACTCGCGCATCTCGGCGACAACGCGGTGAAGCTCGGCAGTTTTTTGCTCGACCAACTTCTCGGCGCGCATCATCGCGCTGTAGGCGTCGGCGACTTTTTGATAAAGCGCGACGATGTGGTTCGGCAGTTGTTCGATGTCGGCCTCTGCGAGAGGGACGAAAGTCCCAAACTCGTTCCACACCGAAGGCACGACGGCGCGCAAATCATTTGGGTTTGTCATCGGACTTCACTCCGCGTTAGATTGTCGTCATCGAGTGACGAGTGGTGAATCTGGATAGTTCATGGGTTGATCCGCCCCTTGCCGTAGGTGTTGGACCAGTTGGGAATCTTGTTCTCGAACTTCGATGTCGCGACTTCCACGTCGTCACTGTCACCACCGCCTGCGATAATCTCTCGCATGGCTTGCTGACCCGGTACGTCGTTCAAGGCGCTGACCCGCTGTGCGATGTGGCGTAACAACGGCTTCATGTCGTCGGGCGCGGACGGATCAACGTCGCCGTCCCGCTCGCGAAGCTTGGCCATGGCCGCGCCGTTTCGATCAGTGTAGAATTTCGATTGCACGGCCATGACGATCTTCCCTTAGTCTTTGATCGCGAGAGGAATGGCCGGATTGGGTCCGGGCTGCTTCATCCCCATCGCGCTCTTGATCGGCGTACGGTCCACGACATCCTTGCGCTTCATGCCTTCCGCCTTCACTCTCGCGAGCACTGCGTCGGAATTGTCGTTATTGACGGTCAACGGCGAGCGAGTGCGCTGTCCCGGCGTGTCGCTCGATGCGCCGCCGAATCCGTTTTGTCCGAACGAGTTATCGGCGGGCATGTTCGATCCACAAATGTTCTCAGCCATGTTCATTCTCCCTTGGTTTGCTTCGGCGCGAAGAAGTCCTGTCCCAACACTTCGTTGAAATATCCACCGACCGAATCATCGGCGACCCAATCGAGAAAATCATCAAGATCAAGTTCCGCCGAATAGGCGTAGCCGTTCGTAAACACCGCATCGACAATTCCGTCTTGCCACGACAATTCAGAGAAGCATGTCGAGTCGCCGTTGAACGACAGAACCTTGCCGTCGGTCGCCGCTTGCTCGACTTCATCGCGGGTCGGCGCTGACCTTTTTGAATCGTCCGGCGCGGGCGCATGGCGCGGCGTCGGCTCATTCGCGAGATACTGTGAAACCGGGCCGGTCTTGCTATACAAGCCGCGCGACATTTCCGATTGCAGGCGTTGGCGCTGCCATTCGGATTTGTCGGCCTTACTCCACGTGCCTTGAGAAACCGACACGGCTCAGCCCCCTTTCTTGCCGGTCATGCTGTGTGACTTCTCGCTGCCGATCAGCGTGTTGCACTTCGCCTCGGCAAGCACGGCGTCGCCAAGCTCGGGCGTATGACGTGCGCCGACAGAGTTGTCGCCCGCCCGCGCAAACATCGGGCCGCACGCACCGGGATGGACTGCCGGTGTCGGCGTGTCCTTGCCTCTGTTGTCGCTGGCGATGATTGGGGCCATTGGATTGAGGCCCGGCACCGGATGCGCTCGCCCGCCGGGCTGGCGCTGCGCAAGCGTCGTGCTCGGATGCGGCACAATGCTTGTCTGTGTCCGCTTCGGTGGGCTGACGCCTTCGCCTTGAACGATCAAAACTGGTGCATCGGGACCGCCGGGAAACGGGTGTGATCGATTTGCCATTGGAATCCCCTTCCTTGTGGTTTCAGATTTCAGTTAGGCGATGCGGCGAAGGGGACGACCTGCCAAGTCCGTTCCGGCAGCCGTCGCCATGCGAGCGGCGGCTTTCGTGCCAAGCACCTTGATAATTCTCACGCGCTCCACTTCGGCCTCGGCGGGCGTGCCTTTGAATTTCGGCGAGAATGGATTAGACGACGGCTTATCCTTGTCGCCCTTCGCCTTGGCGGCTTCGTCATCGTCGCCCGCGTCGTCAGCATCGGCTAAAGGCGCAACGCCGACCGTCTTAAAGTCGCCGATGCCGGAAAGCCCGAAGGTTCGCGCGATTTTGTCGGCCTCTTGCACCCCAACGGCGCGGGCCAATCGACTACGCGCATCGGCGTTGCCCTTGCCCTCGCAAGCGATGCGCGCAAGCGCCGCGTGCTCGGCGTCGAGTGTGGCCTTCTTCGGATCGACGGTCGTGCCCCACAGGTCCGAGTGCTTCTCTTTCGAGATGACCAGCCACGAATCGATTTGATCCGTGGTGAACTCGGCAGCGTCAAACGCCTTGATGATCGCGGGCCGCAGCTTTGCGGCAACCTCGGGAGCGGCGTTAGTCGAGGCGATAGCGTCGTCAAGGAGTTTCAACTCGTCACGGTTGGGCAGCATGGGGATTACTCCTGTGGTTGTTTCGGTCGCGATGTCTTGGTCGGCGGGTGCGTGCGAATCCACGCCTTCACGTCGTCGAAAATCAAAATCGATTTGCGACCGACAGCACGCGGCACAAGCTCGCCCGCTTTGATCGCGCTGCGAACGTGGTGGTGCGGAATCGAAAAAATCGCCGCGCACTGGCGCGGCGACGCGGCTTCGCGTTGCATGTTCAACTCCGGTGATGGCGTTCGGGGGAATTGCCACGCGCCCATGCGCGCACTGCGTCGGCAATCTTGGGATAGAGGCTAACCGAAGTCATAGATTCCGGCAACCCGGTTTAACAAAACTCGAAACGAGAGCGAAAATCATCGACGCACTAATTGCTAAGTGATTCAGATCGCAAAATAATTTGTCGTGTTGAGGGGGTTGAGTATCGAGCGCGTTGTCGCGAAACGCGACCACAGCCCTGACAGCTAGTACCGCGTGTACTCATAAGTCGAGTTTGGTAGGCGCTACTTGCTCAATGTCCGCTATTCCCCCGATAGCGAGGACGAGCGGACATCGCAGCAAAGCCGTTTGGTGCTGCTAATAGCCGACATCAGGCGCTTGCCTTAGAATGAAAGAGGCCGCCAACTGAGGGGCCTGCCGCGTTAGTAAGGATGCAAAAATGAGCGTCGCTGAAACAAGCGCCCTGTTCGACCGATGGGAATTGGTCTGGCACGAAGACCGACACGATTTGATGCCGAGTTGCGTCGCGCCGAGTTACGTCCGGCACGACGCTGCGGGCGAGCGGACTGTTACCGCTGAGAGCTATGCGGAAGAACTCACCAAGATGAAGGCGGAAAGGCCCGGCGTGCGCGTCGCGGTGTACGATCACAACTTTTGGGAGAACCGCGCCTGGTTCCGGTTCTTATTTAGGTGGAAAGACCCCAAGACTGGCAACCAGCTTACGCAGGCCGGTATGCAGTCTTATCGAATCGAGGACGGGAAGCTGGCCGAGACGTGGATCGTGCTTCAGCCGGTAGGCTCTACGTGGCCCGATCCCATTGCTCAGGAATGCTGGACAAGCCCACCGCCATACCACACCACGCCCTAGAACCCGATCTTATCAATCCACTTGCGGAGCAGGGGCACGGGAAAGCCCTCGCCGTAGCCGGCTGCGACGGTTTCTTCCTCGTGGCCCAAGATGGCCCATCGGACATCTTCCGGGCATCCGGCCGCGCGCAGCCGATCTTGAGCGCGGTGCCGTAGCGAATGCGCCACCTTGCGCGGGTCCGTGATGCCAATGTCATCAAGAAACCGATTGAGATGTTTCGACGCCGCATCCGAAGGGTCCCTGTGCTTTGTTAGGTCAAACAGGGGTCCCTTGATGGACTTCGGCAGATACGGCAGCACAGCCGCCGGGAGAGGGACGCGGCGCAAAGATTGATCGGTCTTTTTGCCGACGATGACATATCGCACACCGCGCTCTTTTTCCTCGCCGTCAATCTCGAATGCTTCCGACAATCTCATGCCTGTACTGGCGAGCACGCGGACCAACAACTGATCGGCCTTGCCGAGCCGTTTGAGATTGTTCCTGATCGCCTTCATATCCGCATCGTCGAGGGGCAGGCGTCGGGTCTTGTCCCGGACTCTAGGCACGATGGATGCGAACGGATTGAACTTTAGGTGCCCCTCACTCATCGCAAGGTTCACTGCCGCATTCAGCCACGCGATCTTTTTCTCAATCGTCGCACTTTTAAGCCCCTTTCCCTGGAAATGTGTGACTAGCAATCGGCCGTCGTCACGGTTGCAATCCTTCAACCGCTTGCCCTCGACCAACGTCTTGAATAGCTCCCACACTTGGCGAGCTTCGCGCTCGATGTAGCCGGTGATCTTGCGGTGCTTGATGTATGTTTCTAAGACTTGATCGTCGTCAGTTTTAGGCCTGGCCCGCGCCTTTGCCTCGTCAGTGAGTTCGATGGGAACGGGAAAGCTTATCCCAAGCCGCCTTTCGAGATTCGCGATTTGGGATGCCGGTCCTCCATTCGCAGCGGTCCGTAACAGCTTGCCATCCGGGCCATAGAATTTAAGCTCGGTTGCTGAGGCTAAAACGCGCTCCCCGTTGGGGGCGTGCTGCATGTCGGGGCTTGGCTGGTACTCGTACCGCCAGACTGTTTCTATCCGGGGACGGGCGTCCAAGAGCGCGGTCTTGTGTTGGTTTATCAGCGGAGAGGCTTTGATCTCAGCCTCTTTTTTGTCGCGTGTCCTTAGAGACTTTTCGATGCGCTTGCCCGGCGACTGTAGCTTGATCCACCAATTGCTACTGCCCGGCCGCTGAAATAGGTAATCCGTTTTCCCTCTCATAGCGACACATTATAGCGACAGTTGTTAGCGACAGTCCAGTGGCTGATAAAACCCTTGTTTTTCAATGGTTATTGAGGCCCCTAGGTTATCTGGCGTTCCATCCCTCCCTCTCCGCCAGTCAATATGAATTTGCTATCGAAATTCCGATATATTGGGCGCTACCCATAGCCGAAAATCCACTGTCTTGAGTGCCTGCCGCTAATCCCGTTATTTTGGACTTCGGCCGAGGGCCGCTCGATACGCCGTTACTTATGAAGCCGGCCGCTTCTGAAGAGTCTGGCGCGCGACATGGCTGCTCGTCAAAATCCAAAACACCTCTATAAATTTCTGGCTAGCGTCCATGCCGATACAATGCTGGACCGCGGAACTGTCAAAATCGGTACTGCAGCAGAGTTCAGGATTTCTGATGGCAAAGACGCCGGGCGCTCAGATCCGAAAGAATTAGTGACCGCATGGCAGCCGGGTGAGTGCGTACAAGAGATCGACAGCAGCCATCCGTTTGTCAAAAGTCTGTGCGGCAGTGAAGGGCCGCCGTGGAAAGGCGAAACGCGACAAGTCCGCTTTACCGCCGACGCGCAACTCATCAACTACACGTCTGCTTACATGTACTGCACAAGCAGCGTAGTTACGCCCAACCTCCGCAAGCGGATGTTGTTCGAATTTGGAGCAGACGCCTGCATCAGAATCGATGATATCGCCGAATTTGCAAACGCACTTACGGCACGCCAGTTTTTTCACGGACGGTTGACCAAGTCGTTGGAGAGATCACATCCGAAAACACCAACAAAATCGTCTGGCGAGTAAGCATCGCCAACAAAAAAGCTGCGTGGAATGAATTTGCCGGAGCGAAAAAAGCTCAAGCGCTGTTCGAAGACATGATTCAAGCTGCCGACACGCCACCTCTTCGCAACAACGACTGGCCGTCGGACAGGCGCGCGCTGACGATGAAGGCATCCGCTTCGATTTCCGGAGCGAGCCAAACCTCGGCCCCTCTCCAAGGTTCGATCTACGACGTTCCCCACCCGATCTATTTGGGCGAGTTGAGAACCGACGATCTTGGAAGGCTGGTCTTCTTGGGGGGGCATGGACATTCGGCAGCCCGGTCGGACGACGAGAAGTACCTCGTCGTATGGCGATATCACCGTGCAATGCCGATGGGTTTTCGACTGTTCGGGCCGTCGCTCCTCGTTTGCGAGGGCTCTGGGAGCCGTCCGACGAATTGCGGACAAGCAGATCGCCGTTTCTGTAGTTGGAGCGAGACGGCATATCGACGCCGACCTAACAACGACGATCGAAACTTGTCTGGAGGGTTGGTGGTACACGGCCCCATTTCCAGGAGATCGCCGCATCTTCACTTTGTTCACGAACGGCGAAACGCTGGCCCATTGTGGGGCGCGATCGTTGGAAGGCTTTCGGGAGCTTGCGGAAAGGACGCGTCACATATCCTCACTGTTGGCCGCCGGCAGCCTACGCAACAATCCGCCCGAAGTGGTGCTTGCCAACAGTTCCGTTCTGTTGACAGCGGCAGGAGAGCAATGGTTCGCCGCAGGTGATGCGGCTGCCTCCCTTGACCCGCTGGCTTCCGCGGGCATTATCGACGCGGTGAAATCGGCCAAGTCGGCGGTCGAAGCGTCATTGCAAGTTGAGTCCCGGCCCGAGGATTATTCCCGCGCCGTATTCGAGCGGTACTCCGAGCAGCTACGGACCCAGTCCAGTTACTATCGCATGGAAAATCGCTGGCCGACTTCAGGCTTTTGGGGACGTTGGCGCCGCTAAAGGCTGCGCTCACTGGCTGAGGTCGTCACAGCATTCATAAGTTCGACCATTCACAACGTGGGTCATCGTCCTCCGCGTCATGCGTTGCGAGGAGGCAAGTACAGCACATTCTGCATCTTTAGCCGCTGCTCCTTCAGTTCGCGAACCATCTCGTCTCTTATTTTGCGGAAGAAGCGCGGGGGGACGAAACCGTAGAGCCACTCTCCATCGGCTCCCGGCACTCGCGACAGGTCGTTTGGCCAATACTGAACATTACATTCTGAAACGATCACCCAAGATTCTTCCTGTAGCCCAATATGACGGCAGACTTGATCTGGAATTTTCAGAGAAACTTGGTCTTTACTGGGCGGTTTGGTGGATATCGGGACGTAGATTACTTCCTTTACGAATACCGGGCCGTCCTGATTGGATCGCGGTTGCGGACGTGGATCGGGGCGCAACTTTACGAACACAACGCAGGCAGGACGATCTTTGTGTGGCTGTCTTGCGTCGGCCCATTGGTAGTTAAAGCGCACCACCATGCCTGCTTCGGGCTCTTGTAACTCGGCTGACATGATGCGTGCGCTCCCGCCTACTCCAGTAGTTTATCAAGAGGTGCGTGTCGCGAATCCATTTCCGCAGTCTCCAATGCGTTTGCCAAGTCGTCCGGCAGATCGGCGAGTTTATAAGCTTTGGGATGCGCGCCCCCTTCGAGGCGCTCGTATTCGTTGAGCGACATGAGCACGTGTCGGCGCCGCCCGTGATGAGTGATGGCAATCGGCTCGATTAGAGCAGCGTCCTGAACCTCGCTCATTCGCTTCTGCAGGTCTTGGGAGCTAAATTCCTTCAAGATTTTCATAGCATCCTCGAATCAACCATTGTCTCCACGATTTATATAAACCTCATAAATTAAATAATCCATTTCGTTGTTGGAGTGATCTTAATAGTTTATTGCTAGTCATGAAGACATTCGGTAATATAAATGTGGAGCGTGGCCACAGATCTTGTTCCATGTGCCCCCAAGGCTTATAGCTAGTCGCATGAACGTTAAATCGCCTACTGCGCCTGCTCCGCAGATTTCCGACTTGGTCCCCCTTGTAAGGGCTCTCGCCCGCGGGCGCCTCTCTGATGTAAAGGCGGCGCAAGCGTCACCCCCAATCGGGGTGCGTACTTTCAAGAAGCGGCTGTCCCAGCTTCTCAACGAGGCCACTTCAGGCCACGTCACCGTGGTCGAGGCTGGCACCGGGGGTTCGGTACTTCTCATAGGAACCGACGCGCTGGCCGAAGCTCTCATGTCCTTGGAGAATTCCAGGGAGATGACGTTCGGGGCTGCGTTGGATTCGCTACCGCATCCGCCCTCGGAGCTTCCTTCGCTCACCTTGGGAGGCAATGTGCCGACCCTACACATCGAGCAGTCGGAACTATAAGGCCCTGCAGATTGGCACGCTGGCTCCTCAGCACGTACCTTCTCTCGCTGCATCTCGGATCTGGAGGGCGCCACGCTGGTTTGGCGACCCGATCTCTGCGTGATCTGGCCGTCAGCGGTATCTCGTTCGAATGGATGTTGATTGACGCAGAGAGGCTTTCCGATCCGGTCACCCGTGCCAAATGGCGCGGCAATATCACCAGGTTTCGCGAACAGCTTTCTTCGAGCGGCGGCGATGTACCCGGTCTCTCGCTGCAAGCAATAGAACGCTGGGGCCGGGCGCAACTTCTCGACCTACAACACCGAAGACGAAATGACACCGTATACGCGATGCCCACCGAGGAACGCCTGGTTGTCGCGACGGCGGCGGCGAGCGGCTACATTTATTTGTCGGAGTTCCGCGATTGGATTCCCACCCTCATCGCCGAACTGGGTCTTAGTGTCGAAACGGTATGAGCGAACATCTCGATCTAACTGGCGATGTCGTGCCGATCGGCGCGAGGCAACCTTATCGCATCCTTGCTCTTTCTGGCGGCGGCTATCGTGGGCTTTTCGCTGCCGAGGTTCTTGAGAGAATCGAGGATCAGGTCGGCTCGCTCATGAACCGCTTCTCGCTTGTGGCGGGAACTTCGGCGGGCGGGTTGATAGCGGCGGGACTGGTCTGTGGGCGGACTCCGCGCGAGCTTCGCGATCTGATGCGCAAGCTTGGTTCGGAGATATTCGATCCCCGCCTGAGTGCATTCGGCCGGCGCCTTCCGCTCCGGAAACCGTCAGGCCCACTCGGGGGGCTATTGCGCTCTAAGTTCGACGGCCGCGCTCTCAGACAGGCCATCGAAGAAATACTCGGTAGGAACGCGAACAAGAAAGTCTCTGAGTTGGAAGGACATCTGCTGCTCGTGACGGCATGCGTTACGACACGCGCCCCGATTCTGATCTCCAACGCACCCTCCCCTTACGTGGTGTCGGATATCACTCTTCTGGATGCACTCGTCGCGACAACGGCGGCCCCTGGATATTTTCCCGCCTTGGATTTGGAAAATCGATCACTCGCCGACGGAGGGTTGGTTGCAAATGCCCCCGACATGGTTGCGCTCACCCAGACGTTGGCCGCACGCTTGGCTTCGCTCGACGACTGCCATCTTCTCTCAATCGGGACTGCACCGGCCGAC
>Ga0206926_1024_pt1 | contig 36711 bp, 25 predicted proteins | sample Alteio_BWOrgHeat_59_FD_152955 | JGI IMG/M metagenome (GOLD analysis project Ga0206926, IMG submission 152955) | Enriched cells from forest soil in Barre Woods Harvard Forest LTER site, Petersham, Massachusetts, United States -... | ecosystem: Environmental > Terrestrial > Soil > Temperate forest >... | reverse complement strand
TCGCAGGTAATGGTTTCCACGCCAGCCGTTTCGAGACGGCGCTTCACATCGGCATCGGAAAAACGGGCAACGCCGATAACGCGCTTTTGTGGCGCGGCGCGCTTGGCCATCATCGCAAGTGTCGGGCCGACTTTGCCTGCCACGCCGAGCACGGCGATGTCGCCGTCGAGTTGGGCAAGATCTTCGACCAGTCCGCGCGTTGGAGTGGAGAGTAATTCTTCCAGATGGGCCTCGTCGCGGAAAGCGGCGGGGAGGGGAGTGTCTTCGATTGTTTGAATGGAACTCATGACAAAGGGGGTTAGCCGTTCAACCAGCGGTCGAGGTTTTTGCGGACAAAGGCATCGTCGGTGAGATGAGGGTAGGCGGCGCAGACACGATCGATTTCCTCCGCCTGGCCGGGAGACAGGACTTCGTCGCGCTTCAGCGTCCAGATGCCCTCGAGCAGACCTTGACGGTGCAGGATTTCGTTCACGCCGGGGATGCTGCCCGCATAGTTGTGTGCGGGATCAAAGAGGGCGGCATTGGCGTCGGTGATTTGGGCGGAGAGCGTGAGGAGTTCGGGCGTGATTGGTTCGCCGCTATCCGCGATTTTTAGCAGGCGTTCATGCAACTCCACCGCGCGTTGCGTCCAGCAGGCCCACTGGCCGAGCAGTCCACCGCGGATGCGTACGGTCTTCGCCGATTCCGGCGGCCCGAAGCGAAACGGCGTGATGAAATCATAGAGGATGCTGTCGTCGTTCCCCGTGTAGAGCGTGATCTCGTTTTCGCGTCCCGCATCGGCCAGGGCGCGGGCGACATCAACAGTTCCGTAACGATCAAACGGCGCAATCTTGATGCCCACGATATTTTCGATTTCGACCAGTTCGCGCCAGAAGGTGTAGGGCAACTTAATGCCACCGACGCCGGTGAGGAGATAAAAACCAAACATCGGGATGATCTTGGCCAACTCGCGCATGTGATGGACCATTTCCTGTTCCATCGCGCCGCGAAAGGCCGCCATGGAAGCAATGCCGAAATGGTAACCGAGTTTGCGGGCGGTCTCGGCTTGTTTCAGCGCGGTGGCGGTCTGACCGCTGAAACCGGCGATTTTGGCGATAGGGCGTCCGACTTTTTTCGAGTAGCTATCGATCTCCTCTGAACAGACGCGCAGGACCGGCTCGAAAAGATCGATGCCGGGTGTGCGGATTTCAAACTGAGTGAAATGCATGCCCACCGCAATACCGCCGACTCCCGCGTCAATGTAATACCGCATGAGCGCGCGCTGGCGGCGTTCATCGAACTGGCGATGCGCGTTCAAGGCGAGCGGTGTGGCCGGAATCACTGTGCCACGGCGAACAATATCGAGAATGGGTTGGGGAAGATCGGTGCGATTCATGAAGCAGTTAGGACGGACTTACTCTAATCGGCATTTTAGTCGTTTCTCAACCGATTTTCAACTTATCACGATAAGTAATGAAGGTGGTAAAAAAGTCCGGCTTTGTTGGAGCCTTTCATCATGTCAGCAAAAACATCTCCCGCTCTATCTGGCAGAATTTGACCATCGCTATTCTAACCGTAAAATTACTGATGGGCAGCGGACGTTTGACAGTCTAAGGAAGATAGAGGGTAAGAGGCTCAAATACCGGGAGTCATGAAAAAGAAGTGAGCAATCAAATCGAAATCAAGATACAGGCTACGAATCTTACGCCGGATAGTTTTTTGAAGGCGGCAGAGTCTTTCCTCGATATTGTCCAGGGTGTTGGGAAAAACACCTCTGAGACCCCCATCGATTGGCGCGTTGAGGTGGCAGAAGGAAGTGCAATCTTAAGGGCTTGCGTTGCAAATCCATCTCTTGAATCCAACAAATCCATCGACGCAATCTGCAAAGGCATGCGGTCTTTGCGATCTGGAGCCAAGGTTGTTCCCTACGGTTTTACGCAAAAGGAAATTAGGAGCGCAAAATCTCTGGCCGCAGTTATTGACGGCAACAAGGTGCAATCCATCTCTTTTCAAAACGGAACTGAGCCGGAAGATTTCCCGCAAACGGTCGTTGGTGTTGCTGATGCGATATTGTCAGGAGAAAGTTACAGCGCGTTCGGTTCCATCGAAGGGAAGATAGATTCTCTTTCCGACAAACATGTCTTCACATGCAGCGTTACCGATCCAATCTTTGATCGTGAAATAACCTGCTATTTTCAAAAACAAGAAGTCGAAGAAGAGGCAGTAAAGGGTTTTAGAAAAAGAGTGATGGCTAGCGGTCTTATCCGGTACGGCAAAGAGGGATACCCCACGAGTATAGTTGTCGATGCCGTTCGTATTTTTCCTGATGAATCTGAGTTACCATCCATCGAAGAAATTCGCGCACTCTTCAAATAATAGAATTTTATGGAAAGGGTTTACTGGGATTCAAATATCTTCCATGCCATCTTCGGAAAAGAAGAGGGCAGGGTTCAAAAATGCTTAGAAATCGAAAAGCAGGCCCGAGAAGGAAAGCTCCAGATTTATACCTCCACTATCACTTTCGTTGAATGCATCTGGATTAAGGGAAATCCAGACAAACTTTCTGAACAACATGAAGCTACTATTCAGCGATATTTCATGCACAGGTTTATCAGATCAATTAACTGTGATAGACAAATAGCAGAGGCGGCTAGGTCTCTGATTTGGAAGTTCCCTCATTTGAAGCCTAAAGATGCCATACACGTAGCAAGTGCACTATCTCAAGAGATTGAAATTCTGCATTCTTATGACAATGACGACCTCGTGAGATTTTCGGGACAGATGGGAAATCCCAAACTTAAAATATGTCACCCCGAAAGTACCAGCACGTCGGCACCTGAGCTTAAGCTTGAATGAGTTGTCATCCATAATCAAAACGCCTCAAGATCGACCTTACCCCAGAAGAGGCCCTAAGCCGCGCCATAATGGTTATGCCGCCTAAGGACTGGAAGAAAGTTCGGGTCGATCAGAAGCGGAGGAAGAAGTGACTGATTCTTCAACGAACTACATAGATGGAAACGGTGATAGCGTCACCGTTGTATACCGCACTATCTTAATTCCGCACTTTATCATCCTAATAGTCCTAGCTTCCATAGTTCTGATTATTTGGTGGAAAATCAGAAAGAGAAAATAGAAGAGTCTTTAAAATTCGCCTCATCTGTTTGTGATAGGCCGAACTGATCCTTCGACAAGCTCAGGATGACAAAATCCTAAAACGAGACTTTCGCAGAGATCTTCTGCTGGATGGCATGGACTTAATCCGTTGGGGCTATCTCAAGCGGTACGTATTGAGTAAAAATCGGCGATCATAGACCGCCGCTACAGACTGCGAATGGTGGGAATTGTTTCCTGCAAGATTAAAACTGGAGTGGAAGTGGTTTGCCTGCTCGGCGAACGCTTTTCCCAATTACCCAATGACCTTCGATCAGGATCAACTTGGGATAAGGAGGGATTCCGTATTGGTTGAAGGCGATTTTTGAGGCGACCAGATCAACTGTGGCGGCTCCGATGTGATCGTACCGGTCATTGATGCCCGCATAGGAAGAGCCGGGGGGACGGATCACACAGGCTAGGCCGATATCTCTGGGAATAGAGAGATCGAGGGTTTCGAGCCAGGTTTTTTCGTGTCCATAAAGTGTCAGCAGGACATCGGGGCGCCATCGGGAATGCCATCGTCGAAAATCAGCGAATGAATTCTCCTCGTTCGATCCAACGAAAAGAGGAATGCGTCGCTCTTTTGGCAGACGATGCTGGCAGGTGAGGAAGCCATCGAGCCATCGCGCTCCGCGACCCGTGACGAAGAAGGAGGGAATGCTCATTCCGATCCGGGCATAGCCGAGTTCGGAAAGTTTCTGGTACGCGAGCACCACGTTGTGGTCGTGGTCATGCGCGACGCGGTCGAACTGTTGCTCCTCCCATCCGTAACCGGTTCCGACGCAGGCGTAGCGAGACCACTTCATGGCGAGTCGTCGATTGCCCAGATAAGGAGGCGCGAGAATCACGCCGCGAATGCCCCGGGCATGAAGAATGCGATCGATCCGCGCGGCGCTCATTCCGGGTTCCAGAAGGAAATAGCATTCCAGATGAAATCCCAGCTCCGCGCTTCGGCGGACGAGTCCCTGATAATAGACGCGATATGATTCGTGACGGTGCCAGTCGTCCTCCCGATAGACATCGACCAGCAACGCGATCACGCCTTTCTCGCTCGGCTTTCTTCCGGCGCGAATATGCGTCATGAGCGTGCTGACGTAGGGATTGGGGCGATAGCCGAGACGCTTTGCGGTAAGCCGTGCGCGTTTTCGTAAATCGGCGGAAATCGAAAGATCACCTCGTAGAGCCAGCGAAACCGCGACCTGACTCACTCCGAGCGCCTTGGCGATGTCTCGTTGATTCGGCATAGTTTCGTTACTTCAAGAAAAGGGAAGCGCAGCTTCGCCGACAAGTGCGTTCCCAAGTACAACTTGGGAACGAGGCACTGAAGCATCGGAGCCAAGAGCAAAGCTAACCCGGACCGATAGCGAGACTTTGGCGATCTTTAATGGCTTAGCACGGCACGGCCCCAGTTGGTGCGATTGAGCGAATTCAGGTTTGTGCCATTCCACATCAACTGGCAGCGACGGTCCTTGCCTCCCGCCGAATCGTTGACTCCGATATCCAGTCGAAATTGGCGACCTTCGGCGGGAGCAAAGCCCAGTACTTTAAAGGGAATGGCTGCTTCCAAGATATAGCCGCCTTTGCTCGGCACTACCACGGACTTGAACGGCTGCATTTCGGCCATACCGCTTACATGGACGATCGAACCTGCAACCTGGTCCGCGCCGAGGATAATTTGGACGTCCGTGAGCAGAAGATCGCCGCCTAAATCGAGGTGATCGCCGCCAAAGAAAACCTCGACTCCATCGCCGCACCATAATTTTTCCCGGCTGGGATTGATATTGTGCATCGGTGACGGATCAGTGACTGTGACCAACAAATAGAGATACTTGTTGTCCCAGCACGTCTGAAAAGTTGCTGAAATGGGATCGCTGGGCTCCGTGGGTTTTCCCGGATTGAAATCCCCGTCGGTGAGACGCGAAGAGGGAATTTCCTGCGCGGGGATGCCCGCCCACTGATCGGTTTTGCCATCAATGACCATAGTTTTCGGCGCGCGGAGAATCGAAAGCAACTCGTGATTGGCAGCGGTGTGCCTAGGGGCGGGGTCTCCCAGTCGCAGCGTCATGTCCGGCACCGCCTGCGAGATGACTCGCACCACAAATCCTCCGGGACCTGTGGAGAGTCCGCGCAGATCGCTGACCTCTAGATAGGACTGTCCCGGCATGTAGAGCACAAAACTATTTTGGTCTGCATCATGCACCCCCAGGCGAAAGACCTGATTGTCGGCGTAGAGGTAGGTATTGGCCGGGGTCGTTTCGGGAAATCGGATCGCATTGCCGTCATTTATCCGAAAAGAACCGCCTTTGGCGAGGCTGGCAGGGAGGGGCATATCCATTTCCACCTTTTTGACGCCGGAGGGCAGATTGCTGTAGTGGTAAGTCACGACTCCCTTGTCATCGATCTGCGCGTCCAGCTTGGTGCCTCCGTCATAGGTGACGGTCGCCTTCCCACCATCCAACTGACAATCGGTGATTTTTTCGCCTTCGATTATGGGATAACCAAGGGTATACGATCCCATGCCCGGCGCGGAAATAACCAGTCCCTGTTTGGTGGTGGTGATCGTGGTTGCCGCCGAAGCAGTCTTGGTGTCGCTGGCTGCCATGCCGCTGGTGATACCGGCCACGGTAAAAATAATCACCGTAACTAACGTGAAAACGAAATTGGTTATTCCCATGACTGATTCAATCGTCGATCAAAAAGGAAGTCGATGCGGAAATCGGTGGTGGAGCAGTTTGACTATTCTGCATTCCTGTAGCGGCGGTCTATGACCGCCGAGGATATGGCAACAAATATCGCGCAGGCGGTCGGCGGTCATAGACCGCCGCTACAGGCCGAGATCGCAGTCCATTGCGGAGACGGCAAACTGTTGCCGCTACCCGGAAATCGACGTCGTCTGTTTTCGAAAATTAGAAGCCGATCTTGGCTCCCGCCTGTACGGATTGGCCAAAGTAGTTGGATTGACCGGCCTGGAAAGAATAGTCCGTAAAGAGGGTCAACATGTTGTTGAGTTGGGCGTCGAGGCCGATGTCAACCAGTGCCGAATCCCTGCTTGGGTTGGGGGTGTTGACGGTGAACGATCCAGCGCCGAGGCCGTTGAACTGGCTGGTGATACCACGGCTTTGATCGAGGAACTCGTGCTGCCAACCGGCACTTAAATGCGGCACGAAGAGCAGGCTTCCACTCTTCACGGTGTAGCTGACGCGGCCGCCGAGGAGACTGCGCAGGGAGTCGCTCTGGTTTTCGTTCACGGTCAGGTCCGCGCCGGGCAAGCCCGTTTCGGTGTAGCCATCGACATCGAGATGGACATATTGCAGGCCGAGCGTTGGGCCAAAGGTCCAGTTACCGGCGTGGAAATCATAGCCGCCATCGAGATCGCCGACGATCTGGCCGCCGCCCGGTGAACTCGTGGCCGTGCCATTGAACGCGCCGATGGACACATTGCGATTCTGGCTGTAGTCGGCGAAGCCGTAACTGCCGAGCGCGTTGATGTACCAACCGCTGTCACTGTAACTGGCATAAAGGCCCGGCGAGTAGGTATTCACCGAAGCATTGCTGCCGATCGTGTCGAGCGTCGCATGGGTGTGGCCGTAGCCGAAAAGAGCTCCTACGCGCAAGTGTGGCGTGATTTTGAAATCGATCCCCACCTGCGCTGCGCCCGTGGTGGAATTGCCGCCGGGAAGTCCGGTCGAGGGGTTGGAGAAATCCTGCGCAAGCACGACGTTACCAGCGACAAAAACGTTCCACAAATTAGCCGGTTCGGAAGAGGAGACGATTTTCGCATCTTTCATATCGATGCCGCCGAGGACCGGATCGCCCATGTCACTGAGGAGACCCAGGCTGGGGGCGGGGCTCCACGCCAGCAACCGGCTGCGGACCGATTGCAGTCCGCCATCGATATTGGGATCGTTGATCGCGAGGCCCGAGTAATCGATATTTCCGTCGCTGGAGATAAACGTGCCATCGAGTGCGCGATGGTTGGCGAGATAGTTGTCGAATCGCTGGATCGAAAAGCTGGTGTTGTTAAACGCGGTAGTGCTGGCGAAGTTGCCAAAACTGAGCGGAGTGAGTTCGTTAAACGCCGAGGCCAGCGATTGCGGATTGCCACTGAAGTTGTTGAGCGCGCCGACCAGATTGCCAAAAGCAGGATTGGGGATGGTCTGGTCGTGGGCATCGATATAGGTCGCGACTGCGGTCTGGTTGGGAGTGAAATTAGTTCCCGCCAAATTAACGAACGGCTTTTGGTAAAGCACCGTGGTGACGTCATCGGTATAGGTGACGGTCGCGCCAATGGAGGGCAGATTCGTTTTCGCCGTGGCAAAAGTCCCGCTGATCGGATTATTGGTCGAGACCACCGTAAACGACTGGCCCTGGCCTGGGGCAAAACTGCCGCCGAGCTTCAGCGCCAATGCGCCATTCAGGGTCGCGACGCCACTATTGTTGGCCAGATTTACCGAGTCGAAGGCGGTTGAACTGGTGAGGTTGAGCAGCAAAGTGCCGTTCGGGCCCTGGATATAATTGCCACCCAAATTAATGAGACGGTTGCCTGTCGCCGTGGTCAACGTCCCGCTATTCGTGACAACTCCGGTTCCCAACGCGGATGAATTACCAACGGCCAGCGTGCCTGCATTAATCGTCGTGCCGCCGGTGTAGGTATTGGTGCCGGATAGCGTCAATGTACCCGTGCCGGTTTTGGTCAGGGCGAACTGACCCGCGCCATCGACAATGGTGCCGGAGAAATCCCCCGCGCCCACAATCAAGGTGCCAAGGTTGGCCTTGTTATTAAAAAGCTGGCCGCTGCCGAGCAAGGTTCCGATGGTTTCCGTCACGTTACTGGCTCCATTGAAGCCGATAATTCCATTGTCCGTGACGGTGGCGTTATCGGCAATTTGCTCGTCGGTATTGATGGCAAGGGCTGCCTCCGAATTCACCAGTACATCGCCGGAAAGAGCGATATGTCCGGGAGCGTTCAGGTAAACAACTCCGACGGCGCCGTCAATTGTGGTCAGGCCGGTAAAGGTGTTATTGGTGGTGCCCTCTAAAAAGATCTGACCGGAATTATCGTTGAGATTAAGCGGTCCACTTCCGGAGATGGAGCCGGTGAGAGTGAGGTTCATCGTGCCAGTTGCCGCGATGATGCCTCCCCCGGCATTCAGGGTAATAGTCCGGGACGTGGTAACGTCCGTCGGCGAATTTACAGCCAACTCGCCCCCATTCAGCGTCACGCCGCCGGAAGCTCCGCCCAGCGCCGCATCGCTGGTTACTTCCAAAATTCCCCCGTTGATCGTTGTGCCGCCGGTATAGCTATTGGCGCCGGATACTATCAGTGTACCCGTGCCGGTTTTAGTCAGGGCGAACTGGCCCGTCCCATCGATAATGGTGCCGGAGAAATCTCCCGCGCCGACGATCAAGGTACCCAAGCTGGCTTTATTGTTAAAAATCTCGCCATTGCCGAGCAAGGTTCCGATGGTTTCCGTCACATCGCTGGTGCCATTAAGGGCGAAAAGCCCATTGACCGTGACGGTGGCGTTATCGGCAATTTGCTCGTTGGTATTAATGGCGAGGGCGGCTTCTGAATTCACCAAGACATCCCCGGAAAGAGCGATATGTCCGGGAGCGTTCAGGTAGACAACTCCGACGGCGCCATCAATTGTGGTCAGGCCGGTAAAGGTGTTATTGGTGGTACCCTCTAAAAAGATCTGGCCGGAATTATCGTTGAGGTTAAGCGGCCCGCTCCCGGAAATTGAGCCGGTGAGAGTGAGATTCATCGTGCCGGTTGCCTCGATGATGCCTCCAGCGGCATTCAGGGTAATGGTCCTGGCAGTGGTAACGTCCGTCAGCGAATTTACTGCCAACGCGCCTCCATTCAGCGTCACACCGCCGGAAGTTCCGCCCAGCGCCGTATCGCTGGTTACTTGCAAAGTTCCCGCATTGATTGTCGTGCCGCCGGCGTAGGCATTGGAGCCGGATAGCGTTAATGTACCCGTGCCAGTTTTGGCCAAGGCGGCATTGCCGCCGCTATTCTGGTAGGAGCCAGAGAAAGTGGTGTCGGTGTTGTCTTCTCCAACAGTAAGGGTATTGGTGCCGGTCATAAACACATTGCCAGCTCCAGCCAGGGAACCGATGGTGCTGCTCGTGGAGAAAAGAGCGCTGCCATTGACCGTGAGCGCGCTGCCAGTGGGGACGGCTCCGTTGACGCCGAGCACGACTCTTCCCGTGCCGTTGATGGTGGTCGCGCCGGTATAGGAACTGGCCACGTTGATTTGCAATGCATCGTTGCTGCTGTTGTTGATTAACGTCAACGGACCGGTTCCCGTAATGGCATTCGCCCCGAACTTGAGCCCGGTTGCGCCCGTGGAGAGGGTGATCGTGGCCGGTCCGTTCAACGTGATGCCGGTATTGATTTGGTCAGCCAGCGCGTTTTGCGCATTGTCCGTGATGAAGCCGCCGCTTTGGAGCCCGAATGTGAAGCTGCCAGCATTATTGATAACGTACCCATTGGCCAAGGTCGTGGCATTTGTTGAGGTCTGAAGGGTGAGGGAATTGGCGGTTAAATTGATGTTGAAGTTGCTGGGGGCAAAAGGTCCGGTCTGGTGCAAGACCACATCGTCTCCGTTCGCGGGAACTCCTGATGACCAATTACCTCCATCGGACCAACTATTGGAGGAGCCCCCATTACCTTGCCATGTGTTTGTTCCGGCCACGGCAGGCATTGTGGCATCGGCAAGCAAGAGCATGGCCGCCAATGCGAACGGAAAACCTGTGATGAGACCAAGACGGCGAATGAAGTGATGATTGAAAAGTTGCCCCCCGAAGGCAGGGTATATGGACGTTGGTTTTTTCGTAGTTTTCATTATTTCCTACCTTTCCAAAGAAACAGAAATGCACACAAAGGCTACAGGCTATGAGCAGATAAAGTCAATGCTCAGAAATTATTGTAAAAATTCATATAATCCTTTTCATTAACCTCTTGCCCAATTTTTAAAGACAAATGCGGACAAAGTTAAAAGGCTAATTGAAAGGCCAAGTCGGTTCCAAACGATTGCCTAAATACCCAAGCCGAATTAATTTGGTGAGGTTGGTGAGTTCCACGTTTCCGCCACGAAGAGTTTTTGCATTTTACGGGCGATTTGCTTGGCGATGAGGACCGCATCCGATTGCGCGGTCTGGCTCCGGGAGATCAACGTATCGACGTTGCCGCCCAGCTGTCCCATGTTGCCCGCAGCAGAACCGACACCCAGGGTGGTCGATACCTCTGGTTGAACCGAGGTCTTGGTATCGGAATAGAATTTTGCAAAAGTCGTTACGCCCTTGCTCGTCACCAGATAGACGCTCACGTAACTGACCACTTTGGACTGGCCGGTAGCGAGTCCAGGCGAAAGCCGTTGAAAGCCGCCGCCTTCTTTGACCGTGAGCAACTCACCCTCGATGATCATCGTTCCGACCATCGGCACAACATTGTTTAATGTCGCGGTGGCCACGATGCCTTCCTTGTTCAAATTTTTGATCAGCGATTTCTGCATCGTTTGCGCAATGGAAAGGCCTTCCACTTCCTCTGTTGAGAGCGGGAGGACGGGGGCAGGCTGATTATGCATCCGATTGAGGATGGTCTGGTCCGGATTCGGGTCATTGGCTGAGAAGGCGAATTGTCCCACCAGCACCTGGCCTGGCTTCGATACTCCGTAAAAATCGGCTTGTTGAATGATCTGGGACTCGTTCCCGGCGCAGCCTGATAAAAGCGCGGCGCATGTGGCGAGAAGGGAAAGAAGCTGGAGCTTGGTTTTCATAGAAAAGAGGGGATCGAAGTTCACAGACTGCCGCCATGGAGGTGACGGTGGCAATGCGTAAAATTGTCCAGGGAGATATCTGCAAAAATCTCACTTTTAAAATGCTGTCATCCTGAACGAAGGCGAGCCGAGAAGTTAGTTTAACCCTGAAATCTTCCCGAGCCGTAGTTGAAGGACCCAGCCCGATGAGAGAACCGGGCTGGATAGCGTCAAAAAAATCCCGAAGCAAAAGGCACGCCTCCGCTTGTACGATGAGGGAGAACGTGCCTTTGCGATCCAAACCAGCTTGAAACCGTCCAGAAACTTCCTCAAGGCGGGACAGGTCTTTCGACTGCGGCTCGGGAAAAACTTTCGATCAAAGAACATCGATTGCCTCGCCTTCGCTCAAGATGACGGATTGTTTGGAGAACGATTTTCGCAGAGGTTTCCCCAGGGTTTTATTTCTTCTTCGAAAGCTCCCGAGTAGCCTTGGAGAGAAATCACTAGGTCGTATTCGATTAGGGTTTTCCGTTTTTGGGTGGCGTTGCTTGAATGACCCAATCTTTATTCCGCGTTTCGAGGGATTTTACGGCCCACGCATCGGGAAGTAGGACGGCGAAAGAGCCGAATGCGTCCAGAGCCAGCTTTGATCCGCTTGGTACTTCGGGGCGGGGGGCTTTGCCGCCGATCGGGATTTCGCTCATGGGGGTCATCCATCGAATGACTTTCCAATCGGACATTTCCACGCGGCACTCCGCGCCATATTCCGATTCAAGGCGATATTTCAGCACCTCAAACTGCAGGGGACCCACCGCTCCCAACAAAGGGATGTATTGATGCGCCCCAGGCAGTTCAAAAAGTTGGGCAAGTCCTTCCTTGAGAAGCTGCTCAAGCCCTTCGCGGAACCGTTTGAATTTGGCAGAGCTCGTGTTGTGCAGAAAAGCAAAACACTCCGGCGCAAAACGCGGGATCTCGTCGAAATGAATGTCGGGCCGCTCGGCAAGAGTGTCGCCCATGAGAAAATCGTGATTGCCGACGATCCCGACAACGTCGCCCGCAAAGGCGGTATCGACGGTCTCGCGTTCCTTGGCGAAAAGCCGTTGTGAATTCGACAGGCGTATCCGCTTGCCGGTCCGCGTATTGATCACCACCATGTCTCGCTCGAACGTGCCGGAGACAATGCGGATAAACGCAACCCGGTCCCGATGCTTTGGATTCATGTTGGCCTGGATCTTGAACACGAAACCGGAGAAGCCTTTTTCGGTCGGCTGGACGATTCCTCCGGCAAATTTTCGCGGGGCCGGTGGGGGCGCGAGTTCCAGAAAGCGGTCCATCAGAAGCTGCACGCCAAAGTTGTTCGCCGCGCTGCCAAAGAAAACGGGGGTCAGCGTTCCCGCTTGCACCGCCGCCAGGTCGAAGGAAGATCCGGCGCCTTCCAGAAGAGACAGTTCCTCGCAGACCCGGCGATAAACTCCTGCGTCCATGGTATCGCGCACAAGTTCATCCTCCATGTTCCGCACGGCCACGGGGGCGCGGTAAGCGCCTTGAGCGGTGCGCTCGAACAAATGGACCTGTCGATTTTCCCGGTCGAAAATCCCGCGAAATTCCGGGCCATCGCCCATTGGCCAATTCAGCGGCATCGCCTGGATGCCGAGGACCGATTCGAGTTCATCGAGCAACTCCAGGGGAGGCCGCGACGGGCGGTCCATCTTGTTCATGAATGTGAAAATCGGCACACCGCGCAAACGGCAGACTTCAAAAAGTTTCCGCGTCTGGGTCTCGATTCCCTTGCCCGCATCGATCACCATCACGGCGGCATCCACGGCAGTCAGCACCCGATAGGTATCTTCCGAGAAATCCTTGTGGCCGGGCGTATCGAGCAGATTGATCACGCAACCTCCGTATTCAAATTGAAGCACGGTGGAGGAAACGGAGATTCCCCGCTGCTTCTCCATTTCCATCCAGTCGCTGGTTGTCGCCCGCTGGTCTTTGCGCGTCGTGACGCTCCCAGCCAGATTGACCGCACCGCCATAGAGCAAAAGTTTTTCCGTAAGCGTGGTCTTGCCCGCATCTGGATGAGAGATAATAGCAAAGGTCCGGCGTTTGGAGACCTCGCGGAGCAAGTGCGCATCAAGAATCGGTTCAGGCGCTAAAGTTTCAGTTTCGGGCATGAACATCAGAGCATAACGGAATACTTTTGACTGACGAGCATCTTAGGGAAATAGCTGCCGCCCGCCGCCTTTGCTTGGATTATATCGACTCTGCCGCTACACTATAAAGCCATGATAGGTTCAGAAGAAAATGAATTAGGAGTCGGGGAAAAGATCAGCCTCAAGGATATTATCTACGAGAGCCGCTTTTTCATCGTCAATTTGCTGGGGATTATCGGTTTCGTATGGATCGGCTACGAACTTTGCGCGGGCATCCAGGATCGGCATCGACTCCTTTGTGGTGTGGCCATGTTGGCGGTCTGCCTGTTCAACTGTTATTGGCGGATGTTTTTCGTCACCGGATTTCGCCACCGCTATTTTTCTCACCGCTCCTTTAAGAACAAGGTGCCGGGTTGGCTTAAATGGCTTGTCCGGACTCCAGGCCAGGAAGAAAAATATCTCCGGAGCATGCAGTTCATCGAAGCTTTTCTCGCGACAGCGGATGCCCAGAAAGGAGTCATCTGGTGGGCCTCCCATCATCGTCATCACCACAAGTTTTCGGATACGGCCGATGACCTCCATTCTTTCGATTACGTCCACAAAGAGACGGGAAGTTTTTGGAAGGGCTTCTATCACTCCCATGTGAAATGGGTCCTGCTCAAAAAATACAAAAAAGCCGATTACGATAAGGTCCCGGACTTGAAAAAGTTTCCCGAGCTCATGTTTTTCGAGAAAGCGCGGGGTTACCTCATCGCTCCCACTTTGCTTGGCGTCGGCTGCTTTTTCCTTGGAATCGCAACGGGTGTGGGCGGATGGGCGATGCTTTTCGGAGGATTTTTTGCGAGCACCTTCCTGACCTACCACTTCACTTTCTTCATCAACTCCCTGGCTCATATGATGGGCGCAGCCCGTTTCGATACCGGCGAAGAAAGCAAGAATTGCGGCTGGCTCAACTGGTTCACCATGGGTGAGGGCTGGCATAACAACCATCACCAAAAAGATATCGCCGCCTCCCAGGCCATCCTGCCGGAGGAAGAGCGCAGCGATATCACCTACCAGATCCTGCTGCTCATGGAAAAGATGGATCTGATCAAAATCGTCTACAAGTACACGGATAGCGATATCGCGGAGGCCAGGAGACTCGACAATCTCTCCCGGCAAAAGCGCGGACTCAAGAAACGCGAGCCTGCGACGGCAGAAGTGTCATGAGTTGAGAAGAAATCGGATCTCATGAACGCGATGTGTTCATCATCCGATTTTTCCGTCTGATTTTTTGAGAGTTACTCAAGATCTGTCGGATGCATCTTGCATTCTCTTCCATTGCAATTTGCATTCATCTTGGCATTATCCATGCTTATAGAGGAGCTCTGAAGAGTGAATTAAATATAAAATTTAAACTTCTTTTATTTTGGAACTGGCACAATAATGGGGATTATGGACTATTGGATCAGCATCAATAGCGTCCAGAAGGGACCTTACAGCCTTCATCAGTTACAGCTGATGTGGGGGCAGGGCTCGGCGACTAGTGATGCTCTTTATTACGACACCATTCATTCACAATGGCAGCCATTACGTGGCTTGGTCGAAAATGCTCGTAAGCTCTTCACGGTGGAAGAGGCTTTCGTCCGTCTGGGACAAAATCGCCTGAAGGGATGCTTGTCCGTTTATAATAGCGAAGAAACGATCAACCTGTTTGTCGATGAAGGGTTTGTCGTTTGCGCGGCGGGAGCCAAAGAGCAAGGTGAATTCGCGCTTTCACGGGCCCTGGCATTGGAGGGTTCCACTTACGAGTGGTTCCAGCAAGCCACTCCTCCCATCTCCGATCTTCGAGTGAATATAACCGAGCATACTTTGAAGCATTCCATTGCCCGGGACGTTCGCATCGGCATCAAGGTATCGCGCAAACAGAATACGGAGCATCTTCCCAAAGGTGTGCTGGATAAAGTCGAGCCGGTGCTTCCATTCAGTTATTTGCTGGTAACGAATGACGCCCCCAACCTAAGTCTGAAATTGGCCAAGATGACGAGCGTCTTAGGCCGGGAAGACCATTGCGATATTGTCTTCCCCGATGTCAAAGTCTCCAGAAAACATTGTTTGTTGGAAATCTGGGAGCAAAGCGTGAAAATAAAGGACCTCGATTCCAGTAACGGCACGTATGTGAATGGAAAGCCCGTCCACGACGGATTTCTTAATGTCGGCGATAAACTCAGTTTGGGCAGCTACAACCTGACTCTTCAAAAGGAAAAGAAGAGGGCGCCCGCGATGGCCTAATAATCAAGGCTTCAGGTTGTTGGTGACGAAGGCCATGCCACTACGGGAAGATGAGTCTCGGCTTCGATCTCCAGCAGCCGATTGTATTTACTTAGCCGCTCCGATTGGGTGATTGATCCGACCTTGATTTGGTCCCCCGCCCAGCCAACGGCGAGATCGGCCAGCCAATTGTCCTCGGTTTCGCCGCTGCGCGCGCTGATGGTGACCTGCCAACCGGCATTTCTGGCCAGGAGACAGGCTTCTTTCGCTTCGCTTAAACTGCCGATCTGGTTGACCTTGAGCAAGAGGGTATCCGCCGCGCCGAGCTTCACCGCTTTCTGGATGCGTTTAGGATTAGTGCAGAGGAGATCGTCGCCGACGACTCGGACTTTGCCGGAAAGAGCTTCACGCAATTTTGGCCAGTGGTCCCAATCATCTTCGGACAATCCATCTTCGAGACTGACGAGCGGATAGTGTTTTGCCCACTGGGCCAGTTGCTCAATCATCGCCGGGCTGTCCAGCAGGCGTTCGCCCAATTGATATCCACTCTTCGTATAAAAATGACTAGAAGCGACATCAACCGCCAGCGCCACGTCGTGTCCCGGACGCAGGCCAGCCTGTTCGATTGCTTCAACGGCATCCGAGAACATCGCTTCAGGATTGGAAAAGATCGGAGCGAGCCCGCCTTCGTCGGCGCTGAGCGGGCGCATGTCGTATTTTTTCAAGATCAACTTGGATGCGGACTGATAGACCGCAAAAGTGTCGGCGAGGCATTGATCGATGGTGGTCGCGGAAACGGGCACGACCAAAATGTCCTGGAGAGGGCAAAGCTCGCCGGCATGTTTGCCTCCGCTGAAGAGATTGATTGTGGGACGGGGCAGGGTGCGAAGCGGCTGCCCTAATATGTCGGCGAAATGTTGGTAAAGAGGAACCTGCCGGACATAGGCGCAGGCCCGCGCGAAGGAAAGAGAGACGGCGAGTTGCGCATTGGCGCCCAGGCGCGACTTGTTCTCGGTGCCATCGAGGTCCTTGACGATGCGATCAACTTCTTCCTGAGAATTGAAGGTGCGTCCCGCAAGGGCCCGATTGATCTCGCCGTTGACGTTCGCTACGGCCTTGCGACAGCCCAGGCCGAGGTAGCGCTTCGGGTCGCCATCGCGAAGCTCAATGGCTTCGGCCGTGCCGGTGGATGCGCCGGAAGGGACGGAAGCCGAGGCAGTCGTCCCCTCATTCAAAATACAGGTGGCCTTGATCGTGGGGCGCCCGCGGCTGTCGAGAATTTCGAGGGCGCTGATTTTTTGTACGGTAAACATGGGGTGCTTTCTATAAACGGGAACCGAATTCCCGGATTAAATCGTTGATGTGAGCTGGCGGTTTTTGCATGAGTTCAAGGGCGGCGCGTTTTTGAGCGCCCCGCTCTTCCGGGGTTAGATACTCGAGGGGTGAGCGACCGTCAATCCGGGCAAGCAGGCACGCCAGTGTTTGACGACAGGCGCGGGACTCGAAATCTTTTTCGGTGGCCAACGACCTGGCTTCGATTAAATAGGATTTCCAAAAATTTCCGGCTGCCTGAAGAAACAAATCCCGGCTTGATCGAAGGTGGTTCGCCTTGGAAAGCAGGTGGGTCAATGCAAAACCAAGATCAAAGGTCGGATCGCCTAGGTGAATTACCTCGTGATCGAGCAGGACCAAGCGACCTTGATAAACCAGGATATTCTTGGGACTGAAATCGCCATGCACCACGGTTAGGGGCATAGCCTTCATATCGCTGATAAGGTGCGTATAGAATTCAGTGGTTTCCGGATTGTTTTTGGCCGCAAAGCGGTAGTAAGGATCAACCCGCAGCTCTTCAAAAAAGCGGCGGTCCTGAATGGGACGAAGAGCTTCCGCATCGAGCTTTGTTCCCTGAAAATGAATGCGTCCGAGAAGAGATCCGAATTGATGGATGGCATCGTCCGCAACCTCGCCGCGCAGCAAAACGGTTTTCCAATTTTCATGCGGATCGGGCACCGCTTCCATGCCCAAAAGAAAGAGGGGGACATCTTCAAAAACGAAGGGAGTGATCGATCCGGCCGGCGCCAATGGCTCCAGAAGCTTCAACCCAATCGCCTCGCGCTCAATGCGCGCGGGATCGGCATGCCAGTCGGTGGCCACGCGCAATTTTTCCAGGGCCTGCTTGACCACAATGCTTCGCGTCGGTCCCTTCACGAGGACGGCTTTGTTGGAGACACCGCCGCGTAGGACCACCGCGGTACAGCGGTCTCCCTTTTCGAAAAGTCCGCGATGACGGAGGTATTCGATCAAATCGTCTGTCTGTTCAATATCGAGAAAAGCATTCATGCCAGATAAGGAAGTGTGAGAGGACCTTGAGGCAACGCCGCCACGCGCGCATCCGGTCCGAGTTTGGCCAGCCGATCATTTACTGCCTGGGCAATATCGTGGCATGGAGTCAGGTGGGCGCGACGAACGATCTCATCGGGAATGGAACTGTAGAGCAGCACTTCCGCTTTTTTTTGAATCAGCGTCTGGATGTGGGCCGACCATTGTTCCGGCCAGGAAAAGCCTTCCGAGCAAATTCGGCCCAGCAATTCCTCGGCGGTGGAGGCGGAAAAGAGAAGTTCTTCATGAGGGCTCTTGGTCGGCAGGCCTTCGCTGCACTCGGCGGCCAGGATGATCAGGCCACCCGGTTCGATGATCTGGGCGGCGGCCCGCATGCCCTTTACGCCTTGGTAGAGATTCATATCGAGCGGATAACCGCTGTTGGTCGTGATGACGATGGGAAAGGGCTTGTCCACCTTGCGCATCGCCGAGGTGCGGACGAAATCGATTCCAGCCTGATGCGCTTCAATCATGTGCCCGGCAAAGACGCCCGTAATTGCCTTGGATTCATTTAGGGTGACGTTGACCAGGAAGCTATCGCCGATGCTCAGGGCAACATCGCGCAATTCTTCCCACAGGGGATTGCCCTTCGTGACGCCAAAGGTGGAGCGCGCATCCCCGATGTTTTTCGCGCCATGATTCCCCACGATCGAATCAAGGCCACCCACTCCCGGCATGATACCCTTGATGCCTCCGCTGAATCCGGCGAAGAAATGGGGTTCGATAAAACCGATGATGATCCGGACATCGGCCTCGACCAAATGGCGATTGAGCAAAGCCGGTCGGCCATTGCGCATATTGCCGACGGCGACCAACGAGGCATCGTCATGGCAATCGTGATTGATGATCCGATAACGATCCACGACCGCTTTCGTTAACATCGTTTCCAATTCGGCTGGAGTGTTTCCACGATGCGTACCGGTCGCATTTAAAAGCGTGATTTGGCTGTCTTTCACGCCGGCTCGTGCCAATGCCTCCAGAATCCAGGGGATGATCCGCTCGTTAGGCGTGGCGCGGGTGATATCGGTAAAAACGATGCAAATGCGCACACCCGGTTTAAGCCATTCCACGAGAGGTCGTGTGCCGATAGGGGATGCCAGCGCCTGTTCCACGCCCGTCTTTTCATCGGGTAAACCCGGCTGAAAAAGAGGTTCCATGACTTCCGTTCGACCGACCGGTAGCGGAACAGTGAGGTGACCACGTCCATAAGCCAAGCGGACGGGGAAAGTGTCGGAGGTCACGGGCATAAATGAATGAGTGATTATGGTTAAATCAACCGTCGGCACAAGTTTTCCCAATGGATTGTCACGAGCGTTTGCTAATGGGGAGATTTCTCCCTCATAATCCGATTGGCAACGAGTATGGCGAAACGATCCAAGAGAAAGAAGGCGTTGGGCGGCGAGATTTCCGCAAAAACCATCGATATGGGTATCGTTGGCCAAGGGCTGCCGTCCTGGTTGAATCGCGATTGGTTTTTTGGGCTGCTTCTGCTCTTGGTCGTTATGCTGGCCTATGCCCCGGCACTGCAGGGAGGTTTTCTCTGGGACGATGATACCTACATTTCAAACGAGTTCCATTTGCGAACCTGGCAAGGCTTGTGGCAAATCTGGTTCGTACCCGGTGCCACGGAACAATATTATCCGCTGACTTTTACTGTCTTTTGGTTGGAATATCACCTCTGGGGATTGAATACGGTCGGTTATCATGTGGTGACGGCGTTGCTGCACGGCATCGCTGCAGTGCTCCTGTGGCAGGTGCTCGCGCGTTTGCGTGTACGGGGCGCGCTTCTAGCCGGAGCGATCTTTGCGCTGCATCCGGTCAACGTGATGAGCGTGGCGTGGATGACGGAGTTGAAAAATACGCTTTCCGGTTGCCTGGCGCTGGGGGCGGGTTGGGCTTACATCCGTTTTGCCGACTTGGGCGTTTATGAAAAGCCGCCCGGACAGGTGGGAACCCAGGCAAAGAAACCGCTGTGGAATTGGTACGTTTTGGCGCTGGTGTTTTTTGCCCTGGCCATGCTGGCCAAGACGTCGGTGAGTTTTCTTCCGGTGACCTTGTTGCTGATTCTCTGGTGGAAAAAGAACCAGATGACGGGGCGAGATGTCCTGTACTTGCTTCCGATGGCAGGGATTAGCGTCGGCATGGGTGTCTTGACGATTTACGTCGAGCAGCATTCCGGCGGGGCTACCGGGTCTGATTTTCACCTTGGGTTTATCGAGCGCGTGTTGGTATCCGGGCGCTCGTTTTGGTTTTATCTAGGCAAACTTCTTTTTCCATATGACCTGACGTTTATCTATCCGCGGTGGCACATCGATGCCGGGGCATGGTGGCAATATGTATATCCCTTGGCGACCATGGTCCTGCTGATGGGACTATGGATGGCTCGTGGACGCATAGGCAAAGGTGCCTGGGTCGCGTTCATGCATTTTTACATGACCACCTCGATGCTGATCCTGATCGTGGTGCTCTATATGATGCGCTATTCCTTCGTTTCGGATCACTGGCAATATCTTGGCTCGATGGGTATGTGCGGCCTTTTTGCGGCGGGATTAACGACGGGCTGGGAGCGACTCGGGCTGGGAGGTAAATCCTGGGGCGTGGGACTGAGCTTGGGATTGCTCGCGGGGCTGGGTCTTTTGACCTGGCGACAATGTGGAATGTATTCGAATCTCGAGACACTTTATCGTACGACGATTGAGAGAAATCCTGCCTGCTGGCTGGCTTACAATAATCTTGGGCTGGCACTTGAACAAAAGGGGCAGATGGACAACGCAATAGCCCAGTTCCAAAAGACGCTGGAGATCAGGCCCGACTTTACCGAAGCCCACAACAATCTCGGCAATGTCCTCTCTCAAGAGGGACATATGGACGAGGCAATGGCCCAATATCACAGGGCATTGGAGATCGATCCCAATAATGCCGAGGCCCACAATGATCTTGGCAATGCTCTTGTCCAAAAGGGGCAGGTGGACGAGGCGATTGCTCAGTACCAGAAGGCCCTGAAAATCAGGGCCAATTATGCCGAAGCCCATAACGATCTCGGCAATGCCCTAGTCCAAAAGGAACAGATGGAGGAGGCGATAGGTCAGTATCAAAAGGCCCTGGAAATCAATCCCGACTACGTCGAGGCCCACAATAATCTGGGGATTGTTTTCGCCCAAAAGGGGCAACTGGAGGAGGCGATCATTCAGTTCCAAGAGGCCTTGCGCTTGAATCCCACCTATACAAATGCGCTAAGGAACCTCACTACCGCGCAGGCTTCGGCACGACAACAGGCCAGTCCGGGTAAATGAGGTATGGTTGGATAGGCACGAGTTCTCTCCAAACTCGTGCCGTGCACGATGACCTGGTGGTGGATTTTTCTATTTGCTCATTTTTGAATGAAAGCCTGGACATACGCTTTGTTGTCCTTGGCAAACACGATCCACACCGTATGGGTCTTGGGATCGACGGCAACACTGTGGGTTCCGGGAGAACTGGTCAAAGGCGCCAGAGTCGCAAGCTTATTGTCATTCAAACTAACGACCGAGAGGACGCCCGTGCCGCTGGCGCAATAGACGCGTTTAAGGCCGGGGTCGTAGGCAATCTCATCCACTTTGGGCGAAACATCGGTGGACGCCAGAACCTGGCCCGAAGTTAAACTCATGAGACTTAGCTTGCCGTTTCCTCCGACCACCAAAACAGTATCGGTGCCCCGAACCATCGCCAGGCCGTGGGGTTTTTCCGCGGGAGAAGTCGGCCATTTCGTGACGACCTTGAGCCCCTTGATATCCACTTGGACAAGTTCGTTGGTGCCCTTGAGACACTGGTAAAGATAGGCACCTTTTTCATCGACTCCCAAGTCTTCCATTCCCGCGCCCGGCATGGTCAGAGTGGTGACGATTGTTTTCGCGGCAGGATCAATGACCCATAATTCGGGCTTTTCATCGTTGCAGACAAAGACCCGGTCCGAATTCGGATCGTAAGTCAGGATGTCTGCCGGATTCGGAAGCGCCACCTCGCCGGTAACTTCCAGCTTGGCCGAATCGATGATAACGAGTTTCGGGGGGGGTGCTGACACTGACAAAATAGCGCCCATTTTTGGCATCGACGGCGACTCCCTGGGCCGCGCCGGTCGGCACACTCTTGATCAATTTGGAGGACGCGACATCAATAATGTCCAGGGAGTGATTTTCCGTATGACAAGCCAGGAGGCGATGATTGGCCGGATCGATTTTGATAAAATCGAACTTTCCATGGGTCCCGGTCAATTCGACGGGATCGCTGGGAGTGAGGGTATCATCAGCCATCAGGGGCCACGTCAGGGACATGGCAGCGCAGCAGACTAAGGAAGGGAATAGTTTTAGTTTCATAGTTTTGTTTGAGGTTGGTTATGAGAAATGATTGCAGATTAATCGTGGTCGCGAGCTTGCCTCGCTCATCTCTTACGGACTCTTCTATTTGCTCAACACCGCCTTGCCCCAGTCGGTCCGGACCACCGAATTCTGGTTGGTGCCATTCCACATCAGTTGGCAACGACGTTCACGACCTTCAGCCGAATCATTGATCCCCACATCTAATCGCAGTGGATGACCTTCGGTCGGAGTAAAACCCAGAAGGCTGAAGGGAATGGCCGTTTCCACGGTATAACCGCCCTTGCTCGGAACGACAACTGCCTGAATAGGCGGTTTGCCCATCAGACCGTTGAGTTGAACGAGCGCGCCCGAGATCTCATCGACGCCAACAGTGATTTGCCGGTCGCCAGGAAGAAAATCGCCGCTTACATCCAGGCCCTCTCCGCCTAAATAGACCTCCACTCCATCGCCCGTCCATAACTTGTCGTTGCGGGGAGAGTTGTTGTGCATCGGCGTCGAATCGATGACGGAGACCAAAAAGTAGATATTTTTGTCATCCCAACAGGTCTGAAATGTCGCTGACACCAGATCAGGCGCCGAGGACTCGCCCTGGTCGGCAAACTTATAATTGCCATCGACGAGTCTTGATGCCGGAATCTGCTGGACCGGCAATCCAGACCATTTCGCCGCGTTACCGTCGATCACGAGAGGCTTCGGCGCGCGAGGTATTGAAATCCGCTCATGGTTCGCTGGGGCGGTCTCGGCGCGCCGGTCTCCCAGATGCAATGACATATCCGGCGTCAGCGGCGACGTCAAGCGCACCAGAAAATCTCCAGAGGAGCTTTCGCGCCGGTCTTCAATCTCAAGAAAGGAATGTTCGGGAGGATGCAGAACAAAACTTTTGAGCATCCCGTCATGTATCCCCAATCGATGGACTTGATGGTCCTCATACAGGTCGATATCGGTCGGCGGCGTCGCCGGAAAAAGGGTGGTTTTCCCGTCATTTACCCGGAAGGAGCCGCCTTTGGCAAGGGCAGCCGGCAAAGGCATTTCCATCTCCACCTTTTTAACGCCCGCCGGAATAGTATTGTAGTGGTAGCTCACCGCGTCGGTGCCATCAATCTGAACGTCGAGTTTGACGCCGCCATCGTAAGTAACGGTCGCCTTCGCATTATCCGACTGGCACGAGACGATTTTTTTACCCTCGAGTATTGGATAGCCGACCGTGAACGAACCCATGTCCGGCACGGTTATGACAATTCCCTTGTCCGACGTACTTAGAGAGGGGCCAGTGAGAGCCTGGGTTTTGTCCGCAGCATTTCCGATTATGATCCCGAGCCAAGTCAAACAGATCAAACCGGCTATCTTCACAGCGATTCTGAATGGAACCATGCCGATATTGATGCCGCGTCACTCTAAAAGTCGATACGAAAGTCAAATCTTGTTTGAATCGATTCCCCGCCGCTTGTGGCATGCAGTTGGTGGCCTGCGATCTCCGAGCGCGGGGTTTGTCCATTCGACCGTCGCCTGGAGATCGACGGCTACCACGAGGGAAGACATCCGCCGCTGGAGACAGCGACGGCTACCACTAATACCCCGCCACTTGCGGTGGGGGATGTTTTATTCCGCCACCGCCGATGGATAAGGCCAAGCCTTAGAACCCGATCTTGAAGCCGCCCTGAACGGACTGTCCGAAGTAATCGGATTGGCCGGCCTGGACGTCGTAGTCGACGAATGCGGTGAGCGCATCGTTGACCTGTATGTCGAGACCCACATCGACCAGAGCGGAATTCCTGCTCGAATTGGGCGTATTCACCAGGAACGAACCGGCGCCGATGCCATTGAACTGGCTGGTGATGCCGCGGCTTTGATTGAAGTACTCATGCTGCCAGTTCGCGCTGATATGGGGCATGAAGGTCAACCCGTCATCGTGAACCGCATAGCTGATGCGCCAGCCCAGATGACTGCGCAGCGAGTCGGTGCTGTCCTCGCTGACGGCCAAGTTTGCGCCGGGCAGACCGGTTTCAGTGTAGCCATCAACATCGAGATGGACATATTGCAGGCCGAGCGTTGGGCCGTAGGTCCAGTTGTGATGATGAAAATCATAGCCACCATCAAGGTTGCCGACGATCTGGTCTCCGCCCGGTGAACTATTGGCCGTGCCGTTGAACGCGCCGATGGACACGTTGCGATTCTGGTTGTAGTTGGCAAAGCCGTAACTGGTGAGAGCGTTGGCGTACCAGCCGCTGTCACTGTAACTGGCGTAGACGGCAGGCGAGTAAGTATTCACCGAGGCGTTGCTGCCGAAGGTATCGAGCGTGGCGTTGGTATGGCCATAGCCGAAGGCCACGCCAACCAACCAGTGGGGTGTGACTTTATAATCGGCTCCGATCTGCACTGCGCCGGTGGTCGCATTGGCCCCGGCAAGTCCGGCTGTCGAGTTGGAGAAATCCTGCGCCAAGATGACGTTGCCGGAAATGAACACATTCCACAAATTGGTTGGCGCCGGGCTAAGCATCTCTTTGCTGTCTTTCATATCAATGGCGCCGAGGATGGGATCGCCCATGTCGCTAAGCAGACCCAGGCTCGGGGCCGGGCTCCAGGCGAGAAGCCGGCTGCGTACGGATTGCAGCCCGGAATCGACCTCAGGATTGTTGACCGCCAGGCCCGAGTAATCGATGCCGCCATTGCTGCTGACGAACGCGCCATCGGCCCCGCGATGATTGGCCAGATAGTTGTCGAATTGTTGCGTCAAGAAGCTGGCATTATTAAACGCTGTCGTGCTGGCAAAGTTCTGGAACCTCAGCGGCGTGAGCTGGTCGAGCGCCTGGCCCAGCGCGCCGGGGTTGACGCTGATTCCATCGAGGGCCTGCAAAAGTGGAATGACAGGGCCGGAAGAAACCGTGACGTCGAACCGATCGAGGTAGGAGGCGACGTTGAACTGGTTCGGAGTGAAGTTCGTTCCGGGCAGTGCCGTGAAGGGCGTTTGAATGGCGTTCAGGATGACGTCATAATTATTGCCACTGACCGTACCCGTAATCCCGATGGCCAGTGCACCGTCTTGGAAAGCGGGAGGTTCATAACCCGCCTGATTGATGCTGGTGATTCCGTCCGTGGTCGTAACAATTGTGTAGGTCACGAATTGCTTGGGGCCAAGGGCGCCGGCGGTGTAGTTGATCGTAAGATTACCATTCAGGACGGCGGTTCCAGTGACACTGACTTGATCGTTATTGGGCGAGCCCGGTGCGCCGTTAAGATTGATGAAGAGTGTGCCGTTGTTCTGGATGAAGTTGTTTCCCATCGTGATCGTGTGGTTCACGTTATCGGTTTGCAGCACGCCACCGTTCTGGGTGACCGTGCCTAAGCCAAAGGCGCTGGCATTGGCCGCGATCACGGTACCCGTACCGAATGTTGTGCCGCCGGTAAAGGTATTCGTGCCGGAGAGGGTCAGCGTGCCGGTGCCAGCGATGGTGAGGGCCTGGGGACCTCCCGTTTCGCTGATGACGCCGCTTTGCGTGGCGCTGTCGGCATTGTCGACTTCCAGCGTGGTGGCGCCAGCCATGATGATCGAGTTGGCAATCGTGATGCCATTGGTATAGACCACGGTCGGATCGAAGGTAGTCAGCGCGCCAGTACCGAGGGCGCTGCTGTTGCCCAGCACGAGCGTGCCGGCCATAAGCGTCGTGCCGCCGGTGTAGGTGTTAGTGCCGGATAGAGTCAACGTGCCGGTGCCGACAATGGTGAGGGCTTGGGAGCCTCCGGTTTCGCTGATGGTTCCGCTTTGCGTGGCGCTGTCGGCATTATCGACTTCCAGCGTGGTGGCGCCAGCCATGATGATCGGGTTGGCAATCGTGATGCCATTGGTATAGACCACGGTCGGATCGAAGGTGGTCAGCGCGCCGGTACCGAGGGCGCTGCTGCTGCCCAGGACGAGCGTGCCGGACAGGAGCGACGTGCCGCCGGTGTAGGTGTTCGTTCCACTCAGAGTCAGCGTATCATCGCCGTCCTTGATCAGATTGAGGCTGCCGGTAATGGCGCCGGTGAAAGTGGTCGAGTTGCCATCACCATTGGTGGTCAATGAAGCGAGAGTACCGCTGTCGGTCACCACTCCGGAACCGGAGAGGGAGCCGATGGAGTTGCTAAAACCTGCGAGATCGAGCGTGCCGGCGGTGGCTACCGTGAAGTCGGAGTTGGCGCTGAAACCGGTGGTTGATCCGGCTGCCAATGTGCCGTTCCTGACCCGGGTCCTGCCGTTGTAACTATTGGTGCCGCTCAAGGTCAGCGTGCCGGTGCCGTGTTTGCTGAAGTTGATGCCATTGCCAATGGTCCCACTGAACGTCGTCGATTTGAAGTCCCCGCTTCTCAGCGAGGCAGTCGAACCGCTGTTCGTGATGGTCCCGCTTCCGGAAAGCGACTGGATCGTGTTGCTAAAGCCGTCGATGTCGAGCGTGCCATTGCCGCCGATCGTGAAATCGGAGTTGGCACTGAGGGCGCTGGTTGAGCCTGCTGTCAACGTGCCTTTGGTAATCTTGGTGTTGCCCGTATAGTTATTGGTGCCGCTCAGGGTCAGCGTGCCAGCGCCGCGCTTGTCGAGGTTTATGCCATTACCGATGGTACCACTGAAGGTGGTCGAGTTATCGTCGCCATTGGTCGCGAACGTGGTGGTCGAACCGCTGTTCGTCACATTACCGGAACCGGCGAGCGAGCCGATGTTGCTGGCGAAGCCCGCGATGTCGAGCGTGCCGGTGACCGTGAAGTCGGAGTTATTGCTCAAGCCGCCGGTTGAGCCCGCCGCCAAGGTACCCGCATTGATTGTCGTCGTTCCTTTATAGGAATTGGTGCCGCTCAGGGTCAATGTGCCGGTGCCGCTTTTGGAGAAGTTGATGCGATTGGCAATCGTTCCGCTGTAAGTGGTCGAAGTGTTATCGCCATTGGCATCCAATGTTACGGTTGTTCCGTTGCTGTTCTTTACATTGCCGGAACCGGCGAGCGATCCGATCGTGCTGTTAAAGCCATTGAGATCAAGAGTGCTGTTGACCGTGAAAGCGGAACTGGAGCTAAGGGCGGTGGTCGAGCCCGCCGCCAAGGTGCCCGCGCTGATCGTCGTGGTGCCGGTATAAGTGCTGGTACCGGAGATGGTCAGAGTGCCGGAACCGATCTTGTTCAGTCCGCCGCCGGTGCCTTCGAGTGTGCCCGCAAACGTGGTGGAGTTCGATGTGCCTTCCGTCAAGGTATTCGAACCGAGGTTCACCGTGGAGCCGGCAACGCCGGTCAGGTCCTGGATGGTCTGGTTGCCACCGCCGGAAATATCGAAGGTCGTGGCGCTAAGGGCCAGATTGACGACGCTTGAATTGGCGATGCTGCCACTGGCGCCAATCGCCAGGGTATCCCCGAGGATCACGGTGTTGCCGGTATAGGTACTCGTGCCCGTGAGCGTCAGCGTGCCCAAGCCGAGCTTGGTCAGGACGCCGCCGCTGCTGGTGAGCGCGGTTGCGAAGGTGACGTTATTTCCATTGGTGGCAATGTTATAAAGCTGGTTGGAGCCGGTGCTGAATTGGGACGAAAAATCCTGGGTGGTGCTGGGTCCATATTGCAGGGTCCCGCCCGTAAAGGTGATTGTGCCGGTGCCCATTGCGGTGGCGCTGCTTGCCCGCAAGACTCCGCCCGCTAGGATTGTGCCGCCCGTATAAGTATTCGTGCCCGAGAGCGCCACGACTCCGGTGCCGGTCGCAGTCACATTCAGTGCCCAGCTTCCCGCATTTCCGCCCGTGCCGCCATTGCCGGTCTGGTCGGCGATATTATCGGAGATGTTGACCAACTGGCCATTGCCAGGAGAAAAAGTAAGCGTGCCGGTGCCATTCAGAAAAAGTCCGGAGCCGATGCCCGAGCCGGCACTACCATTAACGTCCCCGCCCACTCCACCTGCACCGCCCGTGACGGTATTGCCTGAAATAGAACCGGATGCAACCGTGAGTTGCCCTCCTGACACGACGAAGACCGCGCCACCGAGGCCTGCGCCCCCGCCTCCGCCTCCACCATTGGGAGCATTGCCACCACCAGCACCGCCACCGAAACCGCCCGCCCCCCCGTTAGAAGTACCCGTGGGGCCACTACTACCACCGCCTCCGCCACCACCGAAACCGCCCGCTCCGCCACTACCACCGGTGGCAGTTCCACTTGCGGCGCCGCCGCCGCCGCCGCCGCCGAAACCGCCAGCACCGCCATCCGTACCGTTACCGCTCGCCGATGAATTACCACCACCACCACCCGCTCCGTTTCCGCCGGCACCGCCGTTGCCACTACCCGTTCCTCCCGCACCAGCCGTTCCGCCAAAGTTTCCACTGCTTCCGCCATTGCCACCGCCGCCGCCAACGGTACCCGAAGGCGCTCCGCCATTGCCGCCGACGCCACCGCCGCCTCCGCCGTTGACAACACCACCACCACCCGCGCCGCCAACCGCCGCGTTGCTGGAAAAGCTCACTCCGCTGATCGTCACATTTGCTCCGTTGTTCACCAGCAAACCGCCGCCCATGCCCGCAGCACCGCCACCGTTGTCGGCGCTCGTGCCGCCCTGGGCCTTGCCATTGGCGATAGTGATATTGTTGATCGACACCGTGCCGCTCTTCACAAAGAAGACTTGGAAAGCGTTGTTGCCGCTGACCGTGTTAAGGGCACCGTTGATCGTCACATTTGCCGTGATGGCCGGCAGTGGCGCGGTCGGCGTGATGGTGCCGAGACCGGAGGCAAACTGGATTGTCGATCCGGGATTGGAATTTGCGTTATTGATGGCCTGCCTAAGTGAACCCGCCCCGGCATTGTTGGTGTTGGTGACATTGAAAGTTGCCGCAGACAACGGCAGCGCGCTACCCAGAACCAGGACCAATGCCCGGAAAAGGTTCCCGCGCATTCCACACGACACATGACGATGACAATTTTTTAGTTCGCTCATAATTCTCCTCTGTTGCTGATCGGCCCTTTTGACGGGCAAAAAATCAAACACGATACTTTGGGAAATTGCAAAGCAAAGTCAATGCCGGGAATGTGAATTAAGCATTATTCAAATCATGGGTTAATGCCTCGGCGCTTAGGAACGAAAAATCAATCTTGTTAATACATTAAATCTCCTCTCAGAAACGCATCGCATGAGCGTCAACTGTAGCGGCGGTGGTCTATGACCGCCGATCTTTCCTCAACATGTGCCGTCTCATCGTCGGCGGTCATAGACCGCCGCTACAGTTGAGAGATCTGCCTGTTCGTTCGGTTAAAGAACGGGAGAGAACGGTCTTAGGGCAGCTTCCATCAGTTTTTCGTGGTAGGGGCGTTTGGAAAATTCCGCCCGAGCGATCTCGTGAGATTCTGAAATCGTTTTTTGAAAGATTTTCGCCAACTGATGGTTCGTTTGCTGGCACAAGGCAAGGAGGCTTAGCTCGAAATTCAGCCTCATCGATCTTTCATCAAAATTGGAAGATCCCACCGATACCCAGTCGTCATCAATGACGGCATACTTGGAATGCTCGATGCCCTTGTCGTATTCGAAAATCCTGATCCCTTGGCGCAGCAACGAGTCATAGTACGATCTGCCCGCCTTGACCAGCAACGGGTGCTCACTCTTCAGCGAAATCAACAGGCGCACATCCACTCCGCGAGCCACCGCAACCTGTAACGCGGTCAGCATGGTCTCGCCCGGAACAAAGTAACCGGTCGCAATCCACAGGCGGCGACTGGCCTTGGAGACGAGAGCCAGACTGGCCCGGAGCATCGGCTGGTCCTCTTCATCCGGGCCCCCGCGCAGGACTTGGACAAAGCTGGCAGCATCCGTTACTTGCGCGGGTTTGGGTGGATGCGGAAGGTCGTCCTTGCCGGTCGCGAAAAACCAATCTTCGGCAAATATTTGATGGAACATCTCGACGACGCTTCCCTCCGTTCGGATTTGGACGTCGGCCCAGTCTCCATAACACGGTTTCAGCCCGAGGTATTCGCGTCCAAAGTTCATCCCGCCGATGTAGGCAATCTGGCCATCGATAATCTGGAGCTTCCGATGATTGCGAAGATTGAAGGAATAGCGGTTTCTCAGCGGAGAGAGGGTATGGCACCACGAAAATTGTCCCCCCGCCTTGATGAGGGGGCGAAAATAACTCCCCTTTAACCACAGCGATCCCAGTTCGTCGATCAGGACACGAACGGTGACTCCGCGATGAACCGCTTCGATTAAAAGGTCCAGAAATTCCGCGCCCACCTCATCGTCGCGCCAAATGTAGGATTGAAATTCGATGGAATGCGTGGCGTTTCGAATGGCGTCTTGTAGCGAGTCGTAATACGGGCGCCCTTTCCGTAAGATTTGCAGGTCGGTTACAGTGGCGCCGGGCAATTGGGTGATGATGGAAAGGCTCTCGAGAAAGTTATGCGAAGCCGGGTCCAGGGGTTTTTTCTGGGAGAGTGCCTTCCAGGTTTTGTCCGCATGGGACCGGGCGGACGACCAGCGCGTCTTGCCACGAAACGCCAGGCGGCGGTCCATCCGGCGACGCTTCACCTGTTCGGAGCCGATCATCAAATAAAGAATGGTCCCAACAAAGGGGAAAAGAAGCAGCGTCCACAACCATGCCAGCGTGGCGGTAGGCCGCTTATTCAGCAGGAGCAGGTGCGGAATACAGGCCACACCCGGCACCCAGACGATGATAAAAACCCAAAACCACATTCCGATGGTTAGAAGATTCTTTTCCAAGACTCAAGGGGACTTATCGAAAACAATTGGTCCGCTGCCAAGGATCAGGCTTCCCTAACCACGTCCTTGGGATTTTTATCCTCACGCAAACCTTGGAAGGAAGGGTGTCGCAAAATGCCATCGGCTGTCCATTCGGTGAATTGAATTTGGGCCACCAGTTTGGGTTTGACCCAACGACTATCCGAGGCTTTCCATCCTTTCGGCCGCCAACGTCCCGAGGGTTCCCGGACTTCTTCGACGAGTGGAACATCGGATACAAGCGGCTTGAGTTTTTGATAAAGGGCCTTGAGCGTTTTTTCGTTGAACCCCGTGCCCACGCGCCCGGCAAAGATCAACTTGTTTTTCCGATAATAACCCAGAATCAAAGCACCAAAATATTGACGCGATTTCTTGGGCAGGGTGTAACCTGCGATGACAAATTCCTGGCCTTTATGGAATTTAATCTTCACCCAGGCTTTGGAGCGGTGACCGGTTTCGTAGGGGGAAGCCTTGAATTTGGCAATGGCTCCTTCCGCCCCCGCCGACCGCATTTTATCGAGCACTTCCCTTGGATGCTCGGTAAAGAAAGTGGAGGGCCGAATCGGATCGACGGCATTGAGGAGAATGGCCTCAAGGCGGGTCTTTCTATCCATCAATGGAAGCTGCCGGAGATCATGGGTGCCTTCAAAAAGCAGGTCGAAAATATAGTAGACTACCGGATGATTCGTTTCCCCTATATTCTGTAGAAGCTGAAACGAGCTGCGTCCCTGATCGTTCAAAGCGCACACTTCTCCGTCGAGGATGCAGTTCTTAACGGACAATTTTCCGACGGCTTTTACAACTTCAGGAAAGCGTTCGTCGAGACGCTTGTGATTGCGCGACCAGAGCTCGACCTTTTGACCATTCTTAATGGTGAGGACACGGAAGCCATCAAACTTTACCTCATAGAGCCACTCTCCATTATGCGGCGGAGGAGCGGTGGTACTGGCCTTCATCGGCTCAACAAATTTGAGGCGACGTGTGGCAGCCATAACAAAGAAAGCTAGGCAGCTTTTCGGTGATGGATTTTTATGGCCTTGGGCTTTTTCACCGTCTTGTGAGAGTTATGTTTTCCACCTTTGGCATGGGCAAGGCTCTCTTCAAGAACGCTCATCAAATCGATAATATTGGAGGGCTTCTTTTGGGCCTTGGGCAGCGAGCGCTTTTTCTCGGGATGCTTCACTTTTTCTTTGATCATGCTCATGAGTTGGGTCTTGTACTCGTCTTCATATTTGTCCGGATCCCATTTGGTGGTCATGCCATCGATCAGTTTTTTGGCCATTCCGACTTCTCGCGGTTTCGCATGGGCTGCCTTGGGAAATTTAAGCGAATCGGCATCAAGTAATTCATCGTCAAAGTGCATGATCTCCAAAATGACGGCATTGCCCTGTGCCTTCACCCCGGCCAGGTGCTCACGGGTGCGAATGACAACTTTGGCGATTCCGATCTTGCCGGAGTCACGCAAGGCCTCGCGCAAAAGGGAATAGGCTTTCTCTCCTCCTTTTTTCGGCTCCAAATAATACGGCTTTTGAAAATACATCGGGTTGATTTCCTGTGCATCGACAAAGTCCATGATATCGATGGTCTGCGCCGCTGCTTCCAGGTCGACCCGTTTGAAGTCCTCGTCCTTTAGGACAACGAACTTGCCTTTTTCATATTCGTATCCTTTCACGATATCTTCCCAGGGAACCTCTTTCCCGTCGGCTTGAGCGACCCGTTTATAGTTAACGGGACTATGGTCCGATTTGCGGAGCAATCGAAAAGTCAATTCGTCCCGGCGAGTTGCGGGATAAAGGGCCACAGGAATCGTGACGAGACCAAATGAGATGCTGCCATTCCACATTGAGCGCATGCCCTACCCTACATCCGATGATGCCTTGCGCAAATTGCCCACCGCATTGTTTGTGCTTAGCTTTATCGATGGCGAAGCATGCGACCCTTACAGTTGATGGGAAATCAGTTCCGGTATCCAATCTCGATAAGATCTATTATCCGAAGCCGGGATTTACCAAAGGCGAAATGATCGCTTATTACATTAAGATTGCGCCGTTGCTGCTTCCGCACTTGAAGGGCCGTCCGCTTACCCTGAAGCGTTATCCCAACGGCGTGGAAGCTCCTTTTTTCTACGAAAAACAATGTCCCCGGCCCAAGCCATCTTTCGTGAAAACATGCCGGGTTGCGCGGCATCATGAGCCGGGAAGCATCCAATATTGCCTGGTCGATAACCTGCCCACTCTGGTCTGGGTCGCAAACCTGGGTGACGTGGAGTTGCATGCTTTTTTATCCAAGGCGCCCCACATTCACAAGCCCACGCAAGTCGTCTTCGATCTGGATCCCGGACCACCTGCCAATGCCATTCAATGCGCCCAGGTTGCGCTCTGGATCAAAGAAATATTCGACAATCTGGGACTGGAAATTTTCGTGAAGTCTTCGGGATCGAAAGGGATGCAAGTTTACGTCCCTCTGAATACGCCAACAACTTATAAGGAAACATCCCCGTTTGCGAAAGCTGTCGCGCAAACGCTCGAAAGAGCCCACCCGGAACTGGTGGTCTCGGACATGAAGAAAAAACTGCGGCAGGGCAAGGTGCTAGTCGACTGGAACCAAAATTCGGAAACTAAGACCACGATTTGTGTTTATTCCCTTCGGGCCAAAGAGCACCCATACGTATCGATGCCCCTGGAATGGGAGGAGGTTGAGAAATGCCTGAAGAAAAAAGATGCCTCCCTCATTTTTTTTAAAGCGGAAGCAGCCTTGAAAAGAGTGGAAAAGAAAGGCGATCTTTTCAGCCGTGTCCTGACGCTTAAACAAAATTTAAAAAAGGCCCTGAGCGCTTTTAGTTCGGGAAAGTCCATGACCACAAAACCGCGTCTTAAAGGGATCGGCGACGGTTCCATATCGGTCTATCACGCCAAGCGCGATTTCACTCAAACCTCCGAGCCGGCAGGCAAATCGAAGGCCAAGGGAAAGAAATTGCTCTTTGTGATTCAAAAACATGACGCATCGCATCTCCATTACGATTTTCGATTGGAACTCGATGGCGTCCTGAAGTCATGGGCGGTACCCAAGGGGCCACAAACCGATCTGGAAACGAAACGTCTGGCCATGATGGTCGAGGACCATCCTTACGATTACGCTCATTTTGAGGGGACGATTCCTGAAGGCAATTACGGCGCCGGCACGGTCATGGTATGGGACATCGGAACATGGCAAAATCTCGGGCCGGAACCGCATGAAGGACTCAAATCGGGCAAACTTCATTTCCGGCTTAACGGTAAAAAACTGCAGGGTGAATGGGCCCTCGTTAAAATGCGTGGCCCGCGCGCGACAAAAGGAAACGAATGGCTTCTACTCAAACACGGCAATGCCATGAAGCCCATTTCCGCCAAGGCGGATGATACCTCTGCGATTTCCGGACGCTCCATGGCACAAATCGGCGGTCCGCGAAGTAGAAAATGGATTAGCGGTCGTAAAGCCAGGAAGAAATCTCATCCCGGGATTGATTAAATTTCAACTGTGGTAAGATGGGAGGACTCTTTTATGCCGAACGAAATAAAAAACTACGACTTGATCATTATTGGCGGCGGCCCGGCGGGCCTGATCGCCGCAAACACTGCCACAACGCTTAAAAAGAAAGTCGCCTTAGTCAATTGTCATCAGGAGCTTGGAGGCGCAGGCATTAACACGGGAACCGTTCCCAGCAAGACTCTCCGCGAAACGGCCCTGGCCTTGTCGGGACTGAAATCTCGCCAGCTTTACGGAGTGGACCTTTCTCTGCGGCGGGCGGTCACAATCTCCGATTTTCTCGGTCACGAACAAAATGTCCGGACGACCTTTAATGTTTCTTTTTTGAAACGCCTCGAATCGCAACATGCCACTATTTTCTTTGGTACGGCTGCCTTTATCGACCCGCATACCATCAACGTGAGTCCGCTCCCTGACGCCTCGGGACAGGAGGCGGTGAAAGAAAACATTCTCCTGCGCGGCGAAAACATTTTGATCGCGACGGGATCGTCGCCCGTTCGTCCGGATATCTTTCCCTTCGGCAAGGGCGAGATTTACGATTCCGACACCATCCTCAAGCTCGACCGCATTCCCAAGACCATGGCGGCCATTGGCGCCGGCGTGATCGGAAGCGAATACGGCTGCACGTTCGCCGCTCTTGGGGCCGAGGTCCACATTGTCGATGGCCGGGACCAACTTCTACCCTTCCTTGATCACGAGGTTTCCTTGGCGCTGGGTAAGGCCATGGAAAGGGCCGGGATCAAATTTCACTGGAATGAAAAAGTCGAGAAATGCGAAGTGCTGTCCTCGGGCCAGGTGAAACTCAGTTTTGCCTCGGGTGGATCGCTTACCGTCGATGCAGTGCTGGTGGCGGCGGGAAGGCAAAGCAATACTGGGATTCTGAATCTGCCATCGGCGGGGGTAGTGACTGGCAAGCGGGGCATTATCGCGGTTGACGAGCAGTACCGCACAAACGTGCCCCATATTTTCGCAGCGGGCGATGTGATTGGATTTCCGGCCCTGGCCTCGACCAGCATGGAGCAGGCCCGTCGGGCCGTCAGTCATGCCATGGGTGAGGAAGTGGATGGAATCTCTCCTCTTTTACCCAACGGGATTTATACGATACCCGAAGTCAGCATGGTCGGAGAAACGGAGGAGTCACTCAAGAAACAGGGCATCGACTACGTGGTCGGTTGCACCCGATACGAGGACAATGCGCGAGGCCAGATCATCGGCGACAAGGACGGTTTTTTGAAGCTGCTTTACCGTCGCGATAACATGAAGCTGGTCGGCGTGCATGTCATGGGAGAGCTGGCCACCGAGATCGTTCATGTCGGCCTTATGGCCATGTTGACGGGGTCTTCCGCACAAATTTTTGTCGATGCCTGCTTCAATGTTCCCACGCTGACCATGCTCTACAAGACCGCGACTTTGCAGGCGATCCAGAATGCCGAGAAGCGCGCGCAGAACAGTTCCGCCTAAAATTTTACAGATAGTGAAGTTCAAGTTTGAGGTGAGCACATCCTGCACTTTGCGCCTAAAATCGTCATCGCATTGCGATTCGCGCCTTGGCGAAGGGACTGTCTACATTGCCGCAATCAGTATGTGACTCTGTAAGAGTGCATTAGGGACTATGCCCATGCATTGGCACGCCTGCTGCACCTTGAAGGTCATGAAAATTTCCTCCTTGCTGGTGACATTGCGGTTGGCGCTTGCTCTTCCTCTTTTTCTTGTCGGCTGTAATAGCCATAACCAAACACCCACCACGGACACAAATCCCGCGCAGACCAATATCACCGCGACTCCGGATCCGACCTCGAGCAGGGCCGACACCGTAAATACTCCTCCTGCGGTGCCTGCACCCGACACGGGAACTTCTTCCGGAAGTCCTGCTCCGCAAGAATCCAGTAAGAACGACACCAATACCGCGCCTGCTTCCTCGAATACGACCTCGCCGACCTCTGAAAGTTCCAAGTCCGATACCAATGCGGCCCCAGGTTCGACGAGCACCGCAGCGCCCTCGGAAAATTCCAAGAATAACTAAATTACGCCTGCGCCTCCATGGGCCACAAAGGAATATATGCCCCGGACGATAGAGAAAACATTCCACGGTCAAATCATCGCGGGGACTTTCTCCAATCGGGAAAAGGCCGATAGGGCCATCAAGGCCTTTCGCGATTTCGGTGTTTTTCCATCGGATATTCAGGTGTTGCCTGTGGATGATAAGAAGGACGATGAGATCTACGCGGAGATTCTCGCGAACCGGGGCTTCTCCGCGCCACAGGCCTACTATTACGACCAGGCTATCCGTGAAGGCAAAATCCTGGTCGCCATCCACGCTGTTACGGATCCGGCATCTATCATCGATATTTTCGATAAATATCACGCGGAGTTTAATCCCAACGGCTCTCGAAATGTCCGTCAGGATGTAGTGGGCCTGACTGCTGGAGCAGCGGCAG
>Ga0206926_1023_pt1 | contig 38996 bp, 29 predicted proteins | sample Alteio_BWOrgHeat_59_FD_152955 | JGI IMG/M metagenome (GOLD analysis project Ga0206926, IMG submission 152955) | Enriched cells from forest soil in Barre Woods Harvard Forest LTER site, Petersham, Massachusetts, United States -... | ecosystem: Environmental > Terrestrial > Soil > Temperate forest >... | reverse complement strand
GCGATGACGAGCAGGCTGAGAGCAGCCGTCTTAAGGCGTAAAAGGGACATAATTATAACTTAGTGTCCCGGTCCCCCGGAGAGGCCGACGAGGGCGGCATCATTCATGGCATTTTGAAGCGCAGGAGGAGTCTGGCTCAGAGGAATGTTCTGGACGCCATTGCCGCCAATTACGGCGACCTCGCCTTGATCCAAAGTCGTCTCTTTATTTTGGGCGACTTGCCGCTTCGCATGTTTCTTATCGTGTTTGGAATCGTCGGGAACGCCGTTATCATCTCCACCTGTGACTGCTTTTCCGCTGGAAGGAGAATCATTGTCCACAAAGGAGGACAGGGCCGACGACAGGGTATTGCGAACGAAGGTGCTAAGGGCCTGGTTCAACGCGCTGGTCGCTGCAGGATTGGTCACGTTGTTCAATTCGCCGTGGCTTATCTGCGCTGCATCGCCAGAACCGACCGTGCTGCCGTTGCTGGAAGAGTTGGCCAAGTCATTTCCTCCGGTTTGGCCGAACATGCCGCTACCACTATAACTGACGGGCCAAAAGCTGGTGCCACTCTCTCCAGTATCGCCGGTTTGCGGAGGCTCTTGGGGAGCAATCTGTCCATTCTGCGGCGTGATGGTGGAAAGAACCTGGTTTTGGCCACCATTGTCCGGCGGAGGATTAGGCGACGGGCCCGATCCCGAGACAGAGTAGAGCAAGCCATTGCCAGACGGCAGGTTGGTTCCGGGATAAGTCGTATTGAAGAGAGTGAAATCGGGAGTCAGGCCTCCGAGCGCCATGAACGAGGGGTCATGTGCGTAGAGATCGTAATTGGCGCCGTTGGACAACTGGAAGACGTTGGCGCCCAAGGACGAGTTGTTGATGAGATACTGGGTCGTGACCAGATTGAAGGTGGCGTTCGCACCGGATTCAATGATCTTGGCATTAGGCCCCAGGGTCAGGTCTCCGCCGAAGGCCTCAATAAGCGAAGTTACACTGACAGAAACCGTGCTATTGACGCTAAGCGGGCCGTTGTTGAAGAGGAAGAAGTCGGTGTCCGTGACCGGCCCCAAGGTGGAGATGTTATTCGAGCTATTGATGACGGTATCAAGTCCCCCAGCCGTGATGGAAAGCATTGAGGTCGTCAGAGGCCCAGTCATTAAAATGTCCGCATTGGGAGAATTGAAAGTGGTGGTCGTGGCATTGATAATGCCGTCAATGGCAATGCCGGTGCTGCCACTCGTATTCACAAACAGCGGGCCTGAATTGAAAGTAGGCGTCATGGGGGAGGTATCGAAATTGGGATCGGTGATTTCAACAATCTCAAGACCCTCAGCGCCCGGACCGTTACCGCCGCCGTTGAAGGTCAACGAGCCGCCGGTGGAAATCATCGAGTTATTGAGGATGCCAATGCCGCTGTTAGGAATGTAGAAGCCGGCGAAGCTGCCCGGGCCGGTGTTACCGGAACCGCCGGTGCCGGAGATGACGATATTGCCGGAAGTCGACTGGATCGTGACCTGGCCCTGGCCAGCCCCACCAGGTCGGGCAATGCCTCCAATGACAACGCCAAGACCCAGATTGGGCGCAGTGCCACCGGTGCCTTGGATAAGAATGTTTCCCGAGGCGGTAGTAATGAGAGTATTCGAGGAGCCATGCTTTCCGTCGTTAAAGAGGGAGACGCCTGCGGCGATCGACTCGATGTTGCCGGAATCGACCACGACCGAACCGGCAGTACCCTGAATGTTGATTCCGGCCGTGCCGGCTGCAGTAACTTGAGTCCCGGCCTCAATACCAACCCCTTGGGTATTTCCGTTGCTAAAAGGAGTAAGACTGGTGCTATTGGTGTGAATCGTGCCACCGAGTCCGCCAATGGTGATGCCCGTGCCGCCACCGACTACGCTGATTTGGGTAGGACTTGGCGGAGGATTACTAACCGTAGCAAAGTTAGTAATGTCCAAGCCGGCTACGACGGTACCTGAATTATCGTTACCAATGTCCACGCCACTCACGCCACCAGAGCCGTCGCCCGAATCGAATGAAGTGGCTGCCGAGGCATCGCCGTTAATGGTAATCGAACCACCTGTTTGAGTAGCCTCAACAATGTTGTTTGCATCCATCTGAACAGCGACTACCTCGGAAGAAAACGAATCGCTCCCGTAAGTCTGGCTGACGGCGCCTGTCATTGTGATCGTTCCCGCACCTACGCTTATAATGTTGGTTCCATTGGCTGAATTAACGGATATGCCGGAAACAAAACTCAGATCGAGATCGCCCGGCTGGGAATACGAACCATTCAGGGCAATGTTGCCGGAGCCGGTCGTTTCAATAATCGAGCCGTCCTGGATTTCAACGCCGCTGCCGGGAGCCAAAGTCGGGCCCCCAAAATTGACGTAACCGCCAGTGCCCTTGAGCATGATGTTTCCGCCCTGGGCATTGATGATGGAAAGGTTCACATCGACACCATTTGGATCGAAATTGTTGTCGTTCGTGCTGACATAGCCGTTGCCATTGGCGGTGAAGTTTCCACCTCCCAAGGCAATGTTCGAACTTTGGACCAAAACCGATCCGGCACCGCTCAAGCTGCTGTTCAGGACGAGGTTCAAGCTACCAGAACCGCTATTCGAGATAACGATTCCACTTAAATTAATTTGGACCGGCGAGTCGAGCGTGAGCGTATTGCCGGGAATGCTGGCGATATCGAGCGCGGTCCCATTCGGCTGCTGCCAGACGATGACTCCCGTGCCGCCGGTACCTTGAGTGGCATCAATCACGACATTGCCATTCTGCAGGGCGGTCAACAGATCGCTCTGGTTTATCGTGGCGCCACCGAGTGTGCCTGTGAGCGTAAACGCGGGAGGAGTTGTGACGTTCGACGTGGTAGAGGAATTGTCCGTGATGATGACATCGGTCGGATCAAGAAGCCATGTGCCGTTGGTGCCGTGAGCGGCGAAGAGATTCGGTACGGTGCGGGCGTCGAGGTCGGGCGCGCTGGTTTCGACAAATCCGCCGTTGCCGCTGATCGATCCGCCTTGGGCGCTGATCGCCCCATAAGCTTGCGTGGTCTGGTTGCCCCAGAGGATGATCTTGCCGCCGTTGCCCGTTAAAAGCGCGTCGGCCGTAATTTGCGCATCGGGCCCAAGATAAGTTTGGTCGGCATCGGCGATGGCGGGGTTGGCCCCATGTTCGTCGCCGCCAATGAGCGCCGTTCCGCCGCCCGCATCGCCGGAGACATCGACCAAGCCACTATCGGTGATTCCAACCTGATTGCCCAGCACTTCCACCGTGCCGCCCTTCTTGCCTGAGGTTTTGCCCGTAGCCACGAGCTGGCCGGAGTTGAGCACCGTACCGGCTGAGGAAGTTCCATGTCCGTTCAGGACAATCGTACCGCCGTTGCCGCTGGCGGTTTTCGCGGAAATATTTCCACTGTTGGTGATGTTGCCTCCATCGGAGGTCAAATAAACTTGGCCGTTAACTTTTTTATAGCCGGTAGCAGCGATTGCCCCGGTGTTGTTGATCGCCAGGGCGTAAGCGTTGCCGCCCGCCGCCTTGAGTTCCGCGCTGGCGGCGCGGATGGTGCCTGCATTGGTCACGCCCGACGCGCGCGCGGTACCTGCCGGAGTTGCCTGCACAAAAAGATGCTGGTCGCCAGCCTGCTGGAAGAGAACATCCGTGCCCGCAGCCAAACCGACATTGCCCTGCGGCGCGGAAATCGTCCCGTTGTTATCGACCTGCTTGGCGATTAGGTAAACATCGCCACCCGTCGCTTCAATGGCACCCTGATTATTGATGCTGGCATCTGAAGTGCCGGTGAAATGCAGGTCGCCGTTCTTGAGAAATTCGTCGTTGGATACATCCAGCGTTGAACCGAGAAAACTGGCCGTGTCGATGCGTCCGCTTGGCCCCACGATGATTCCGCTGGGATTGACCAGGAAGAGTTTGCCGTTGGACGAAAGTGTTCCGTAGATGGCCGAAGGATTTCCTCCCGTGACACGATTGAGTGTGGCTGATGCGCTATTCGGAACGATGAACTTCGTCGTCTCCCCGCCAGCAATGGAAAACGTCTGCCAATTGATGATGGCGGCGTTGGTGCCTTGATTGATCGTCACTGTGCTTCCTGAACCGCCAATCGTCGCACTGCCCGCAACCACGCTGCCTCCCGTGGGATTTCCAAGCACAGGTGCTGTTTGGCCAAAGAATAAAAGTAAAGATAGACCCGACGCCGCAGCGATTCTTCGCTTGAGGCGTCCTTCCGAATAATCAAAAGCAATATGGTGCATAGTCTTTGGCGGGAGAGATTATTATTACAGCGTTGTCATGTTAGGAAGCTTAATTAATAGAGCAAGTCATAAGTTTTTGATTCACAAAGAGTAAAATTCTTATTTTTATCTCAGCTCCTATAAAGCTTGCCACCAGTTCTTTTTTTCGGGAGGTAATCATCATGGCAACGCAGGCGTCATGGATCAAATCAGACTGGGTGAAGGCGCGCCTGTATCACTTGCTCGCTCCGTTGGTGGCACTGGCCGCAGTTGCAGTCTTTGAAAAGACATGGGTAGGTGAACTGCTGGAAGATCAGTCGATCAATATCCGTTTTCGTGTCCGGGCGGCGTTTGATCCTCCCGCCGATCCGCGACTCGTTTTCGTGGGGATCGATCAGCAATCGTTGGATTTATATGGACGGTATCCGTGGCGTCGAACCGTGATCGCCGATTTTCTGACAAATCTCGCCAAAGCGCAGGTCAATCCACATACCGTAGCGTTCGATATTCTCTATGTCGATAAGTCGCTCAATCCAGCTGATGATATTGCACTTGGAAATGCAGCCTCTCAATTGCCGAGCGTGATTACCGGCGCGCTCAGCGCCGATCCTTTGGGAGATCGTCTCGTTATCCAAGCTGCTGAAGAACAGACTAAGACCGACCTGAAAAACCTCGGCATGACTGCTCCTTTCACCCAAATCCATGGCGATTTAAAAAGGATTCATAGTTATCCAATTGCCGCGTTACCAGTTGCTGCGTTGCGCACACAAAGCCTGTTCGGATTCGTCAACGACGATCCTTCACCGGTGGACGACATCCGTCATACCATTCCGTTATTGATTCGTGTCGATGACCAGATTTTTCCGTCGCTAGCTCTACAGATCCTCTGTCAAATGCTCAATGTCGATGCCGACAAGGTCGAGATAAATGTTGGCGAGAACGTGATCCTCCACAATTCCTCACACAAAAGCTGGACTATCCCTATCAATGACCAGGGCGAATATACGATTAATTACCGACATAATAGTTCTTTTTACAATAATTGTCTCTCTTTCGGGCGGCTTTCAAAAGCCCTGGATGAATTCGTGAACCAGAATATTCCGTTGCCCGAGGCATGCAATGTGAAGCAAAAGACCTTATTGCTCGGCGAGACAGCGACAGCCTTGGTTGATATCGGCCCAACTCCCGTTGATGCCCGAAGTCCGCTTCCCTATACTCACCTCAACGTCATTAATAACGTCCTGAAGAACGATTATCTTAAGTTCGTTCCAGAGTACTGGGTCGTCATCGGATGGTTGCTGATCACTTGGATCACCCTGTTGCGCCTGAAAGACGCTCCGCTGACTGAGGCCGTACTTGCGCCCATTGCCGTGGTGCTCGTCTTTACGATTGTCACCTTCGCAATCTTCTGGATTTGGAGTGTGCAGGTCGCTTTCACATGGCCGGCGATTAGCTACAGCGCGGTGAATTTTTGGGCCGTGGTGCTGCGTTGGCGCGAGGAACAGCAGGGCCGGGAACAAATCAAGCAGGTCTTCTCGCGCATGCTCTCGCCGGAAATCATGGACCATCTTCTCGATCATACGGACAATCTCGAAATGGGAGGATCCGAGCGCCCCGTCACCATTCTCTTTTCCGATATTCGCGATTATACAAAATTCAGCGAGGGCCTTAAACCGAAAGAGGTCGTGCGGCAGTTGAACATCTACTTTGAGCGGATGGTTCCCTGCGTTCAACAACAACGAGGCACACACCACAAATATATCGGAGATGCCATCATGGCAGCGTGGGGAGACATCGGTGAAGAAAGCTTGGGTGCAGAAAAGGATGCTCAGAATGCGGTCCGGTCCGCCCTGATGATGAGGCAAAAGCTGCGCGAACTGAACGACGAACGCCATGCCGATGGCCTCACTCCCCTGCGTATCGGCATCGGGTTGAACCACGGCCATGATGTGCTGGTTGGTCTCATCGGCGCCTCCAGTCGCTCCGAGTTCACGGTCATGGGCGACGCGGTCAATACCGCCTCACGCCTTGAAGGCCTGACGAAGGAGTTCAAGACCGACCTGGCCATTAGTGAAAGCGTCCGCGAACTTATCGGCGACGATTTTCTCGTGCGGCGCCTCGGGTTGATTGTGCTTAAAGGAAAGACCAAACCGACGGTCGTCTTTGAAGTGCTGGCGGAAAAAAACGATCTGGCGCACTCGAAGATGAGTGTCGAGATGGTCGCGCGTTACGAAGAGGCCTTCGATCATTTTCTCGCGCGGCGTTTTGCCGAGGCCGAAGCCGGATTTTTGGCCTGCAAAAAATCGTATCCTGACGATTATTGTGTGAACCAGTATCTTGCCGCCAGCCACGAATTTTCCACCACCCCACCGCCACCCGATTGGGACGGACGGATCGTGATGACAACGAAATAACGCCATGATTATCCTCGATCAAGAGTCCGTTGATATTTCCACACCAACCGGCCCGATGCGGGTGCATCGTTTTTGCCCAAAGGACCAAGACAGCCGACCGGCCGTGATTTTCTACTCGGAAATTTATCAGGCGACAGGCCCGATCCGCCGTCTTGCCGCACGATTGGCAGGTGAAGGCTTTGAGGTGTTCGTGCCGGAGGTCTATCACGAATATGAGCAACCGGGAACCGTGCTGGCCTATGACGGCCCGGGAACCGAACGAGGAAATTTTCTCAAGTTTGAAAAGCCGCCTGAGGCCTTCGACAGCGATGCAAAGGCGTTGATCGATTGGATCGTGGCCCGATCCTATCCCTGGTCCGGTGTGGGCACATGGGGTTTCTGTCTCGGCGGTCATCTGGCCTTTCGCACCGCGCGCGATTCCCGCGTAGCGGCGGCAGCCTGCCTCTATGCGACCGATCTCCATACGGCAACGCTTGGTCACGGAAAAAAGGACGACACGCTCGCGCGCGTAAAGGAATCCCAAGCCGAACTTCTCCTTGTCTGGGGCCGGCAGGATCCCCATGTGCCGGTCGCCGGAAGAAAGATGATTTACGATGCGCTCACGGTGGCAGAAACGCGGTTCCAATGGCACGAGTTTAACGCCGCCCACGCATTTGCCCGCGACGAAGGTCCCCGCCATGATGCCGCGGCCAGCCGACTTTCCTTTGCGTTGACGCTCGAACTTTTTCAGCGTTGTTTGACCATTCCCAAGTCCGCTTCGTAACCATCCCGGCCATGCTTCAACTCCATTTGAATTTTCTGGGACGACAACTGGAGCGCCTTCGACCGTCACGTTCCCTTCAAACGGAAGAAACTAAATCCTGGGCCTGGAAGCATGGTCTTACCGTACATCTGGCCCGCCCGCCGCGCGCTCGACGCTACCTGCTGCGACTTCAGCCCGACGGCACCGTGCGACTGGTCATTCCCCGGCGCGGCTCACGGGCCGAAGGTATCCGCTTCCTAGAAAGGAGTGAGGCGTGGCTGCTCAAGCAACTGTCTCACTGGAAAAAACGAAATGAGGCGCGGCAGCCTTGGACCGATGGCACCCGATTCCTTTTTCGCGGCGAAGCGGTGGTCCTGAGCGTGGAGAATTTCCGGGGAAATCTGCAACTTCGTTTCTCGGACCAAGCGATTCCTCTTCCCGACATCAGGCCCGACTACCGCGATCTCGTGCTGGGCCATCTTCGCCGGGTTGCCGAACGCGAACTTCCCGTGCGCACTCGGGAACTGGCCCGCGTTCACGGCATCACCATCAGCCGGGTAACGGTTCGCGCACAAAAAACACGGTGGGGTTCCTGTTCCGCGCGCGGCACGATTTCGCTCAATTGGCGCCTGATCCAGGCCCCGGCCAGCGTAAGCGATTACCTCATCATCCACGAACTCATGCATCGCCGCGAAATGAACCATTCCGCCCGATATTGGAAGCTGGTCGAGGAAGCCTTTCCCGATTACCGCCTCGCGGAAAAATGGCTTAAAAAAATCCGTCTGGACGGGGATTATTTGGCCGGGGTCGAGGTGCCTGAAACCGGGGCGGGCGCCGCCTGAGTATCCTGCTTCGGTGCCGGGAAAAATTCCTCCAGGGTCTGCTCTGCAAGAGTATCCGTCGGAGCCAGTTTCTGCAGGCTTTTCTGCAATCCGTTAACAAAGTCGGTCTGCTTGGGCACCTTCTTGAGCGTCTCGATGGCAGGCGCTTCTTGCTTGTCGATATCGGCCAGGCGCCGATTGAAGCCAGCGATGTCCCTGACGGTGGAAAAGATCAGCGTCAACAACATGATCGCCACCGGTATGGCCAGGGGAAATTGCATTTCATGCAGCGGCAGGAATCCCTTGATTGTACCCAGCGCATCAGCCGATGGCGTCGGGCTGAACTCGACCGGAGTCATCTGAATATTAGGCGGCGTCTCTGGATCGTTCATGTTCATGGATGAAGAGGGGCTGTATTCGGCGGGACCTGCGCTGGCTTATCCGGGGGCGGCGGCGGAGTTGGGTTTGGAGGCGGAGTACCAAAACCAGCGGGAGTGTCCTTCGTCGGCGCGGGAGTTTCCATCACGACGTTGATGTTGTTCTGCTTCAACAATTGGGCAATCGCCGGATCGTGTTGTGAATCGAGCGCCATGCGACGCACCATCTGGTCGAGGACCATGTTCACATGATCAAAATAAGCGACCCTGGCCTGGATGTATTTCTGATCGTTCAACGCCTTCTCCCATTTTTGATACGTCAGCGTCTCGGTGAAGGTGAGCAGGGCATAGAGCAGAGAGAGAGCGGTCAACATGCAGAAAGAAACGAGCTTCATGGCCGTGGTAATTATAGCTCCATCTCAAAATAGGGCTAGCGGGAAGTTCCAGACTCCGACTTTGGCGGCAAAGCGCCGGGCACCGCAATCGCCTTGAGTCCCGCAAGATAGCCAGCCTTGGCTTCATCGTAATTTTTGGGGCCGATGATGGCAATCTCCAGGGTTTCCACCCCCACGCCGCGGTAACCGTTCCAGACATCCTGGAGGTGAGACTGAAATTTGGATGCGTACGAGAACCCCTTCGTCTTGTAATTCTCGGCGGGAAGATTTCCCTGGTTGGGATAGACGAGCCAAAAGACATAGACCGGCACATCCTTCGATAGGAATTTTTTCGGGTGCACGTAAAAATCGAGACCGTTCACATGGACCGTAAAATCGGGATAGTCCCGGTCCTTGGTCATCCCAACCGATGGCAGGCACTGGTCGGGATTATGCCAACTGAGCACGACCCGGGTATAGGGCTTCGGCTCATATTGAAGCCAGTAAGCGTTCCAGTTCCAGCCTTGCGCATCCTGCCATTGAACGGCCTCGGACTTGTCACAGCGGAGTGCATCGAGCGTTATGTCGGAAAAGGGGACTTGCGTGAAGGAAGGGCTCGATGTCGGGAATCGCGCCGCCCATTCGGGATGACGAGTCAGATGCGCTTCTCTCCACCCGAACCAACCCTGGGTGATTGTTTCCGCCAGCAAGGCGATTCCCACAATTGCCAAGGCAAATCGCAGGGAACGTCGAGTCTGGCGCGGTCTGTCATCCTCCGGGTTATTCGCCTCGACAACCGGAGCATCCGGAATTTTTCCACCGACAAGATCAAGTGCGGCGATCCATGAGCCCACTGCCGTGAAGACCAGAATCGCGTAGCCTGCCGTATCGTGCCACTCAGGCACTGCTTGGGGGCCACTATAATAGGCCATCAAGGCGAGAAAAAGAGTCCGGAGATAGTTCCCAACCAAGGCGAGCGTCATGCTGGCCAATACAAGCTCGACACGACGCCGCAAGACGAGGCGATAAATATCTCCGAGCAAACAACCCATGACCAGCGAGGCCTGGAGAGAGAGAATTCCACTACAGGCTTCTTCCACGCCCAACTTGCAATTCTGGAGTTGGATGATGTTACCGGCAGGTTGGGCAAAGATATCGATGTACTGGAGAGAATCGGCCACCAGCACTGCATTCCAGCGCATCAATCCCTGCACCAGCGGATACTCGATCTCGAAGGACCACGGAAGACTCAAAAACAAAAAGCCGACCGGGAAAGCAAAGTGGCGCACCCAGGAAATACCGCCTTCCAGCCAAAGCCATGTCAAAAGCGCCACGACGTAAAGACCGACCAGTATCCAAAGTCCAGGCCGCCAGTCAGGATCCGCTTCCGCCGCCAATCGAAAAGCCAGAAAGAGCAGGCCCCCGACGACAAGTCGGGGCGCGAGCAAGAACGGCCCGGCCACCTCGCGGGGCGGACGCAGGGGCCAGCGCTCGGCAAAGAGTACCAGAGAGACCACGGGTATCCACCAGCCAAACGAATAGTTGGCATTGAAATTCCAAGTCGGTGTCAGCGGTCCAAATGCGACGATGCCACTACCAAGCAGTAAAGCCCAACTCAGCCAGGGCAACTCAGCCGAGACGCGAACCGGACCGGCATTCCCAGCTGTTGTTCCCGCGACGGAGTGTGTCTTCAAGATGAGGCGAGGCCGCGATACGGCCATTCTTTCTTTAGGGAGTTGGCGGTGCCACCGGCACCAATACCTGCAACTCGGCCTGAGCCAGAATATACTCGCAATAATCCTTTTGTCCCGTTTCCAGGCATTTATGGAAATAGTCGATCGCGGTGGTCTTGTCGCCCGCCAGCAATCGCTTCATCCCGGCAAAATACCAGACTTCGCAATGCTGTCCCGAGTCTTTCTTCGGGTCGGGGGAAACGGCAGCGGCAATCAAGTCTGCTTCCGTTATGCGATCAAGGAGGAATCCGGCGATTTTGGTGACGAGGTCGTCCGTCGTCAAACTCCAGTTGTCTTGGAGAGCATCACTAAGTTCCTGGTTTGCGGTACCCGTCGGATTTTGCGCCTTGCCGATCAACCAGAGATAAAGCCGGGCATGGTCTGCATAGGGATCCTTTGGGGCCAGTTCACAGAACTTCTGGAAATCGGAGCGGGCGCCATCCAGATTGCCCTTAACCAGTTTGGCAAAGCCACGATTGTAGTAGGCCTGCGCTCTCTTCGGATCGAAATCCAAGGCCCGGGAACTATCGTTGATAGCGCCGTCCAGATCGTTGAGCTGCTCTTTGATCAAGCCCCGGCTGTAATAGGCAGAGCCTATCTTGGGGTCGATGGCCAGGGCCTCATTAAAGTCGGCAAGGGCCCCCTTCAGGTCGCCTTTGGCCTGCCGGGCCAAGGCGCGGTCCGTGAGGGTCGGGGCAAGTTTCGGGTCAAGGGTCAGGGCCTGGTTATAGTCCGCAATGGCGCCATCCAGATCGTTCTTGGTGTTCTTGGCAATACCGCGACTGTAATAGGCCCGGGTCATTTTCGGATCGAGATCGAGGGCCTGGTTATAATCGAGAATGGCGCCGTCCAAGTCGGCCTTGGCCTGTTTGGCGAGGCCCCGATTGCAGTAGGCGACGGCTATTTTCGGATTGATCGCAAGGGCCTGGGTGTAATCGGCAATGGCTCCGTCCAAGTCGTTTTTAGTCTGCCGGACAACGCCGCGATTGCTGTAGGCATTGGCGTTATTGGGATCGAGCGCAATGTTCTCCGTGAAATCGCTGATGGCTCCATCGTAATCGCTTTTGAGAGTCCTGATCGTGCCCCGATTATAGAAGGCTCCCGCCAATTTCGGATCAAGGTTGACGGCTTGTGTGTAGTCGGCAAGCGCCCCATCCAGATCATGCTGGGCGGATTTGACATCGCCCCGGTTGTCGTAAGCCTCGGCTAATTTCGGATCGAGCGAGATGGCTTGGTTGAAATCGGCAATTGCTCCGTCCAAATCCTTTTTCGCCCGCCGGGCCATGCCACGATTGCTATAAGCGACGGTCTGCTTCGGATCAATGTCCAGGACCTTGGTATAATCGGCGATGGCTCCATCCCAGTCTGCTTTCTGGAATTTGGCCTGGGCATCGGCGAGATAAGTTTCAATCACCGGGACATCTAAGGAAGAACCCAGGTCCGGCGACGCAGCGGGCGCACCCGGCTCCTGAGGCGGTTGAAAATTGGAGTTTAGCTCGATTCGATTGAGCTTCCAGCCCGATACACCATATTGCAGGTCAAGCTTGGCGGCATCGAGATCAACGACCAAATGATTGAATGAAACCAGCTTTTGGCTTTTCACCGGCAGGGTGTTCAACTTAAGCAGAATGGCCGAGGCGAGCGTCGGCGCTATGGTTGGATCCTGCCCGGCTTGGGGAAGTTTGTCCGACTTGGTCGCCAGCGCGGAAATCGCCTCGGGTGTGACATAGTAATTGATGGAATTTTTATTCATGGCCAACACGGCGGCGTTGCTACTGGAGTTCTGGTCTCCGGACTTGGCCATCTGGGCGGTCACCTCATCCGTCAACGTCTGTCGCACGGCGGGAAAATCAATGAGCTTTTGCAATTGAGCCTGATCGCCATCTTTCAACGCCTTCAAAAGCGAATTGGCAGACTGATAGGAAGAATGGATATAGAAAAGAACCAGAAAGGCCACGCCCACGATCATCACCAGTCCGCCAAAAACAAAAATCGGCCAGATGGATACCTGCTTGGTTTTTTCCTGAGGAAGAGGTTCGTCGCTTTTTGGCAGCGGTTCTACTTCTACTTTAGGTTCTACCTTATCGACCGGAGTTTCGATTTTGGGCAACTTGTCCGCAGCTTTAGGTTTCTCATCTGCCAGTTCGGGTATCTTGTCCGTCGATTCCCGTTTTTTGTCGACCGCTTCGGATTTGGTCTCCGCAATCTCTAATTTCTTGTCCGCGACTTCGGATTTCTTGGCTATGATTTCTGGCGTCTTTTGCGCAGCCTCAGGCTTCTTGTCGATGGGTTCAGGCTTCTTGACTGTGATTTCCGGTGTCTTTTGGGCAATCTCTGGCTTCTTATCGATGGGTTCAGGCTTCTTGGCCGTGATTTCCGGTGCCTTTTCCGCGACCTCTGGTTTTTTGTCGATGGGTTCGGAAATCTCGGGCGGCGTATCCGTAACGATGGGCGCTTCCGATTTCATCAACCCCATTTTTCCCGCAAGAGATCTTATTAAAGACGGAAACGGCGCCGGACTTCTGAGCCATGGCACTTTTTCGGCGACAGTCTCCTCCGGGGAATCGGAAGGCGTCTTGGGCTCCGCTGGAGACGTCGGCGTGACGACTTCATCCGGTTTTTTGGCCAGCGTTTTTACCAAGGTAGGAAGCGATCCGGTGGTCCGATGCAGCGTCTTCGAGGAAAAAACGGACTCTGGCGAAACGGGCGGCGCCTTGGCCTTGGTCTCCGCCGGCGGAAGCATGGGAGTTTCTCCGGGAACAAATCTTACTGTTCCCAAAGAAGGCGTCGCCGCTTCAATCGACTTTTCGGAAGAAGCGGGCGCAGCCTTTCCGATCGAATCCATTTTTTTGGGAAGGGCCTTCACCGCCGACATGGGAGCTGTCCGCAACATCTGCGGTAAAACTGCTGAGGGGACATCCGGCGCTTTGGGCGCGGTGGAGGGTTCGACGGTAGAGGCGGGTTTGTCGTCTTGATTCGCTTTTTTGTGAAGAGCTTTTACCGACGGCAAAAGTACCGTCCGGGCCATCTCCATTGATTTGGAGGAAACGGCCGGAACTTCAGGAACCCTGGGAGGATTAGGCTTGGTGGGCTTTTGCTCCACAGGAACGAGCTTGTCGTCCCGGTCAGATTTCTTGGAGATGCTCCTCCCCATGGTCATGGGCATGGTCTGGGCTATCTCTGATTTTGGAAAAGTAAGCGGAACGCTGTGAAGCGAGGAAGATTTTTCAGGGACGTGAATGGGTTGTGTAGCTTCAACCCCAGCGCCTGGATCGGATTTCTTCCCGAGAATTTTTACCGCAGTCAGTAGAGAGGTCCGGGTCTTCTCCGATGCTTTGGCAGGAGTGGCCACCTCTCGCACCGCTGAGGGAGGCTGAGGCACGGGCGTTATTAAAGCTTGGGTGGTCTGTTTGGCGAGCGACTTGGTCAACTGCGGAATGGGCACCCGGATCGTGTCCTTTGACTTTGCATCAAGGAGGCGTGGAAGCGCAGTCGTTACGGCAGTAGATTTACGAAGCGCCGAAGGGGAGGCAGGCGGTGCCGGATGCGCCATGGAAGCTTGGGGCTCGACCACCTTCGGAGCCGGTTTTTCGGGAGGCGCGGGTGTCGGTGCCGGAGGCAGTATCCCCAAGACATCCCGAACGACTCCCCATGTCTCCGTGCCTTCAAACCGGGCCGGGTCCGTCAGCGTCAAGAGGTCTTCCGCCAGATACTCCCTCACCTGCTTTTCCGAGAAGGGCCCTAGTTCGACACCGGCTAGTTGAATATGGATTTCCATCTTGGTTCCCATCTCGCTAAGGAAGTCTCTTTGAAATTTTTTTCAAAACAAGCGTGTTGATTAAACCCCTCTTCATGGAAGAGATCGTTTCGTACTTAAGCATGGGCAACGCTATATTGTTACATTCCAGCGCGTAAGTCGAGGGCAACACCACAAAACCCCCGAAGTCGGAAGACCGGCGGACCGGGACAGTTTTCTTCCCAGAACGTCCACCCAGCCCTAGCATGGAGGCCATGTCGCGACTAGTCATCGAATCGGGGAGGAGCCACCGGGAGTACTGGCGCGATCTGTGGCGTTACCGGGAACTCTTCTACGTCCTGGCCTGGCGCGACATTTCCGTGCGCTACAAGCAAACGGTTATCGGCATCATCTGGGCTTTGCTTCAGCCCTTTCTCACCATGGTCATCTTCACCGTCCTCTTCAGCAAGCTGGCCAAGATGCCCTCCGGCGGGGTTCCCTATCCGCTCCTGGTGTTGGCCGGTTCGCTGCCCTGGCAATTTATTTCCGCCTCCCTTTCCGGGGCCAGTCAAAGTCTGGTCGGTAATGCCAATTTGATCTCGAAGGTCTATTTCCCACGCCTGATCATTCCCGCCAGCGCCGTGGTCACCGCCCTGGTCGATCTCCTGATTGCCTTTCCGCTCTTGGTTGCCGTCATGGTCTGGTACCAGGTCTGGCCGAGTTGGCAGGTGGTCTTTCTACCTTTCTTCATCCTTTTGGCCTTTCTCACCGCGCTGGGACCGGGACTGCTCATCACCGCGCTCAACGTGAAGTACCGCGATTTTCGCTATATCATTCCCTTTATGGTGCAATTGGGTTTCTTCGTCTCGCCGGTCGGTTATCTCAGTTCCACGGTGGGCGAGAAATGGCGTCTGCTGTATTCGTTGAACCCGGCGGTGGGAGTGATCGACGGCTTTCGCTGGGCCCTGCTCGGTGGTCAAAACACCATCGATCCCCGCAGTTTCCTGCTTTCGCTGCTGGTCACCGCCATTCTTCTCTGGCTCGGCATCGCCTATTTTCGTAAAATGGAGCGCACCTTCGCCGACGTTATTTAATCCCCTCCCCCTCCATGTCCGATAACGTCATTCAGGTCCAAAACCTTTCGAAGAGTTATGTCCTCTCCCATCAATCCGGAGGAACGGGCGGACGCTTCAAATACAAACGGTTCAGCGACGCCCTCATTACCGCAGCAACCGCTCCGTTTCGTGCCTTGCAAAAAGAGGATGCTTCCGATTCCAAGCGCGAGACATTCTGGGCCTTGAACGATGTCTCTTTCGACATCAAGCGCGGCGATGTCGTCGGGATTGTCGGTCGCAACGGTGCGGGAAAATCCACCTTGTTGAAAATCCTTAGCCGGATTACCGAGCCGAGTTCCGGTCGCGTCGAGATTACGGGTCGCGTGGCCAGCCTGCTTGAGGTCGGGACCGGCTTTCATCCCGAACTGACCGGTCGCGAAAATATCTATCTCAATGGCGCCATTCTTGGCATGACTCGCCGGGAGATTAAAAAAAAGTTCGATGAAATCATCGCGTTTGCCGAAGTGGAGAAATTCCTGGATACCCCGGTCAAACATTATTCCAGCGGCATGTACGTGCGCCTCGCGTTTTCCGTCGCCGCCCACCTTGAGCCGGAAATTCTCGTCATCGACGAAGTTTTGGCCGTGGGCGATGTTCCCTTCCAGAAAAAATGCCTGGGGAAAATGCAGGATGTCTCCACCCAGGAAGGTCGCACCGTCCTCTTTGTCAGTCATAACCTGACTGCGGTCCAGACGTTGTGTGGAAAAGCCATTCATCTCAAGGCAGGCCGGTTGGTTGGCATGGGACCGGCCGAGAGCCAGATCACGGAGTATCTCAAGGACGCCCAACCGGAAGGAGTGGGGAATGATGGGCCCGTCAAATTGGGACCGGTGCTGGCGCTGACCCGGCTTATCTTCAATCCCAATCCTGTTTCCTCAGGCAAGCCCGTTGAATTCACTCTGGAATTAGAAGCGAAAGCAAATGTGCGGCTCAACGAAATGGCGATCCTGATTTTTTCAAATCTGGGCGTGCGGATTTCGATCCTCGACCTGCGCCCTCATGGCATCAGTAATCTCCATCTGAAAGCATCACGGCTGGCGCTTCGCGGAGTCATCCATTCACTGCCCCTCGTCGAGGGCGACTACCCGGTCGGACTTTTCGTGAATACCGATACCGTCACTGAAAATTTCATGGACCTGGCCTGCCTGCAAATCATCCCGTCTGCCAATCAGGTTCATGTACCGTATCCCGCCATGCATCGCGGGCTTGTGGAGTTGGATTTTTCCATCACTATCAAGGATGACGCTGCCCGCTAGGGCAGGAAAATCCAGATGGCATCGAGCTCTTTTCGCAAGATTTTTAAAAAATGGCTTTACGGAAGCTGTCCGGGTTTTGCCGGTGCCTTCCCGTATTATGGCTCCAAGGTTCATTTTCCGAAAGGCTCTGTGATTTTTGAGATGGCCTGTGATCATGGCATTTTCGAGGCCGATAATGTTCGGTTGCTCCTGGCGCTGGCCGCTCCCAACAGCGTGATGTTCGATGTTGGCGCCAATATCGGTTTAATGTCGCTGCCCATGCTGGCGGAGCGCCCCACCTGTCGCGTGATTTCCTTTGAACCATCGGCCAATGTGCTTCCCTTTCTCCAGCGTACCGTGGCCGAAAGCCCCTACCGCGATCGATGGACGCTTATGCCAAAAGCCGTGGGCGCCCAATCGGGACGATTGACCTTTAATCTCTCCTCGCCCGAGAACAGCGTCTACGATGGAATCCAGGCCACGCATCGCGCCGAAAGCGTCCGGCAGGTGGAAGTCGATGTTACGACCGTGGACGAGACATGGACCGGGCTCGGTTCTCCGCGAATCTGCCTGATCAAGTGCGATGTGGAAGGCGCCGAACTGGATGTGCTGAAAGGCGCGCGCGCCTGTCTTCAAACCGAGCGTCCCGCCGTGTTGCTTGAGTGGAATCTGGACAACTTGAGCGCCTACCAATGTCCACCGGCAGCCCTGCTGAATTTCGCGCTGGAAACGAATTATCAGTTATATTCCGTGCCCAATCTGGTCGAAATTCATACGCCCCAGCAACTCGCCGTCCAAATGTGCCTGAGCGAATCCTTTCTCCTGCATCCCAACGAGCGAAAGCAATGATGCTCCAGGACCATCCGAAAATCAGCATCATCATGCCTTCCTTCAATCAGGGGCGTTATCTGGCGGCAGCCATCCGGTCCGTCCTTTCCCAGGACTATCCGAACAAGGAACTGATCCTGATCGACGGCGGCAGCACGGATCAATCCGTTGAGATCATCCGGCAATATCAATCCGATCTGGCCTACTCGGTCAGCGAACCTGATCGCGGCCAGGCCCACGCCTTGAACAAGGGCATGACCCACGCCACGGGCGACATCATTGGCTGGTTGAACAGCGACGACTGTTATGTGCCGGGAGCGTTCAACCGCGTCGTGGCCGCCTTTCATCAAAATCCCGATGCGATTTTAGTCCATGGCGACCGCATTATGATCGACAGCAATGGTCACGTCTCAGGCTGGACCACTCTACCGGCCTTCGATCCGGCCACGACCGGCTATATCGTCGCTTCGGATACGACATTCTGGAAAAAATCGTGTTGCGACAACCTGCACTTCGATGAAAATCTTCGCTTTGCCATGGACCTGGATTATTTCAGCCGGCTCTATCACATCGGGCGCTTCGTAAAGTTGGATAGCTACTTGGGAGCTTTTCGCTGCCACTTTGAAAGCAAAAGCGCAACCATACAGAGTGTTGGCGACGTCGAGGGAAAGGCCCGCTGGCAGGATATTTTTCCCCAATTTCCGGATGGTTGGCGTAACGAACCAAAATACGACAAGAAAAAGCATCTCTTTAGATTTTTTCAGCACCCCTTCCTGATTGCTTTTCCCTATCTTTATCGCAGATTTTGCCTTGGCTTAAGAGGCATGCCCGCCGGTGCCCCACGATGAATCTCAAGAATATTGCCTCCGAGTTTCGCTTCTACCTGACGAACTATTGGATATCGGCGGTGCCTTCGCACACGTTGCGATTATTTTATTATCGTCATGTCATGCGTTTGAAAATCGGCCCCGGAAGCAACATTTTCATGGGATGCTGGTTCGATTCCCCCGGCGGAATTGTCATCGGAAAAAACACGACGATCAACCATCGCTGCCGGCTCGATAGCAGGGGCGGAATCCGAATTGGAAATTACGTGGCGATCTCCTCGGGCGTCAGCATTTTGACCGCCGATCACGATCCCGACTGCCCGGACTTCAGCGCCCGGTTGGCCGAGGTTGTCATTGATGACAACTGTTTTATCGGCACATCCGTCCTGATTCTCAAGGGGGTGCATCTGGGAGCCGGAGCAATGGTTGGCGCTGGCAGTGTTGTGACCAAGGACATTCCACCCGGAGAGATCTGGGCCGGCAATCCAGCCCGGAAAATCCGGGACCGAAAGATTGAGCGCTATCGCGAGATTCCCCCCTACAGAAGACTCTTTCAGTAGCGCATGGTTTTTCGGATAGTCTCTCGAACTTTGGGCCATGGTGATCTTATTTATAACCAACGGGCTTGAACCGGGAAAAGATGGCGTTGGCGATTATACCCGGTTACTGGCCGCCGAATGTATCCGCCAAAATCATTCCTGCTGCTTGATGTCGCTGAACGATTCTTACGTTTCGCAACCGGTCGAATCGATAGACTTCATTGACGGCTTTTCGATCCCAATCCTGCGCCTGCCCAATCGGCTATCCTGGAAAAAACGGGTTGAGTTGGCTGTGAATTTTCGGGCGCGACACGCTGTCGATTGGATCAGCCTGCAATTTGTTTGTTACGGATTTAATCGCAAAGGCGTGGTCTGGAACCTGGCTCGTTATTTCGAGCCGATCATCGGGGACAACCCACTTCACGTCATGTTTCATGAAACGTGGATCGGCGCCGGGAAACCTTTTTCGATCAAAGACCGCCTCGTGGGAAAAATGCAGCGTTATTATATCCGCAAGCTGTTTTCCCGGCTCAAACCCCACCTGGTCAACGCATCCAATCCGTTCTACGTCGCGCAACTGCAAAATATCGGAATGCCTGCGGTGGAAGCCCCGCTTTTCAGCAATATTACGGTGAACTTTGCTGAGGACGAGTTCCACATTCCCGAAGCGCTAATCCAAGCCGGCGTCTGCGATGAACGGGGTTTGCATGAAAACCTCTGGCTGGGTCTTTTCTTCGGGGCGCTCTATGCAGAGTGGAAGGCGGAACCCTTCATGGGCATTCTTGGCTCCGCTGCTGGAAAGGCCGGCAAGCGCATTTGCCTGATCGGCGCAGGCCGAATGGGTGGCCCCGGAAATGTTCGATGGGAAAAACTCCAAAAAAACTATGCCGAGGCCGTAGATTTTATCACGGTGGGAGAATGTACTCCTCTACAGATTTCGACACTAATGCGTGTGGCTGACTTCGGCGTTGCCGCCACGCCGCGGCATCTCCTCGGTAAAAGCAGTTCGGCTACCGCGATGCTCGACCACGGCCTGCCCGTTATTGTGACTCGGGATGAGTTTGTACCTGAGGCGCCCTCTACGCGCCCATTAGATCCTTTGGTCCATCGGTGTGATGCGGAACTGGAGTCCAAATTGCAGAAAGGTCTTCCCAAGCGAGCGCCCAGAGATCGCAAACCCGAGGTGGTAGCCACCTTCATTCGTGCCCTTGCGGAATTAAAGGGTCCCCTCAAATAGACGCAAATAGCGTTGGGCTACATTAAAAGGAGTGAACGGTTCGAGATGCGTCTGCGCTTCGCGTTGCAAATCCTCGCGAAAATGGGGCACCGTCAAGGCTTTCAGGAGCGCATCGGCCAGGGCCTTGGCGTTGCCAGCTTCAAAGAAAATTCCACATGGACCGACTGCTTCCGGCAACCCGCCGAGCCGGGAAGCCACGAGGGCGCATCCACAGGCGATACCCTCAAGCGCCACGATGCCAAACGGCTCGGCCCAGCGGGAAGGAATAACCATGATCTGATGCTGATTCAAAATGCGGACAAGATCCTCTCCCTTCTTCGATCCGGTAAATTCAATTTGATCCGCAATTTGAAGATGGTCAGCCATCGCCTTCAGGCCGTCCTCCTCCGGTCCGGAACCGATAATCGTCAGGCGCGGACGCATATCCCATTTACGCAATTCAGCGAGGGCCTGCAGAAGGAGATCGACTCCCTTGTCCGAAACAAGCCTTCCCAAATAGACGAGTTCGCGTGTTCGGGCGATCTCGGGCCTGATTTTGAAAATAGCCGCCTCGTAAGGATTTCCGATAACAACCGATGGTACCGGCAAGGCCTCGGCAATTGGACGGCTAATGGAGGCGTTGCAGGCAAAACGAAGAAGCAAGTTTTTGAGGCGGAACCTCCATTTGCCGGGACCTGACACGCTATTCAGCCAGACCTGATGGGCGACAATCCATGGTCGGCGCACGACAAACAGAGGCCATGCAAGTTCCAGGCTAATGTTGTTTTGAAAGACGACATCCGCCCAGCGCGTAAGCTTAAGCAATGTCACCGGACCGGGCGCCCGTATGACTTCAAATGGCCGGGAAATAAGATCGGAATTCCGTGTCGTGGTGACCAACCTGACTTCGTGGCCGGCCCGGACAAATTCGAGCGCCAGCGCCTCGGATACCGTTTCGATGCCGCCAATACTTGGCGAAAAGAAATAGGAAGTGAAAAGAATTTTCAAGGTCGCTTGGAATTAGGGAATGCGACCCTCAATCTATTCCTACGGCAAATCCGTGGCGATGCCCGATTTCTTTGGCAGGATTTCCCGCCACGATTGCCGATGGAGGCACATCCCGCGTCACCACCGCACAGGCCCCCACGATGGCGCCCTCTCCCACCACAATACCGGGCATGATGAAAGCCCTCGCACCGACAAAGGCATGGGGTCCAATGGTGATTTTGGCCACTCGTAGTGACAGCGCGGGATGCGCAAAATCATGGGTTCCCGTGCAAAGATAGGCTTCCTGGGCCACGGTCGATCCTTCAGCGAGTTCAATTTCACCCAGGCTATAAGCGTTGGCGCGGTCACCGAGACAACTCCGGTCGCGAAGCGTGAGATTCCACGGAATTTGGATCCGGGCGTTCTGGTGAACAAAAGGTTTTCCTTCGATGGTCGCCCCAAAACATTTCAACCAGAAGAGACGCCATTCGTTAAGCGGCTTCGGCGTCCAGGCGCACAATAAAGCCCAGATTAACTCCCATGCGAATCTCCCCATCTTTTCGCGAAACGAAAATGGCGAAACATAGGCCGATTCTTGTTCGTAGGTTTTAAAGTCGTTCATCCGTCGTCCCTCGCGCTGGCCCATGCATAGCTTCTAATTTCACACTTCACAAGCGCCGGACTGGCGTGACCATTCTATGAATCCAGTCCGGTAAGATTGCTTTTTTTCAGGATTTCTACAAAACAGATTCTGGAGACTCGATTCCGTTGCCACCAACTGCCGACCCGCTTACGATTTAACCTTATGCCTTCTTCCGGAAACCGAACCGCCCACCGCAATCCGTGGGCCCATGTGGCGCGGGTACGGTTCTTTTGGCTGCTGGTTTTGCTCATTGGATTTATTCTTGCCGTTCCCGCCATTCCCACTTCGGAAAAAGGGCAGTGGGAAATCATGATCCTGGGCCTGGTCAACTTTTTTGCGTCCATTTTTGTATCGCAAGGCCTGACCCGCATGTGGGTGATCGGTATCCTTGCCATGGCACTCCTGGTGACGGGCGGCTATTATATTTTCGATGGCGACCCCGCTTCGCTACTGTTGGCGAGCCTTGCGATTCTACTCGTCACCCTGGCCTATACGGCGACTTGTGTTCTCTCCTTCGTTCTCGATGAAGGCGTTGTTGGGATCGAACACATCTTCGGGGCGATCTGCGCCTATATTTTGATCGCCATGGCTTTCGGGACTTTGTATTTCATCCTCGAACTCATGCAACCGGGATCGTTTACCGGCGTGCACATGGTATTACATAGCGGCGAGCGCCCATGGTGGCAGTTCTTCTATTTCAGCTTCACCACGCTCTCGACCGTGGGCTATGGAGATATTGTTCCCGCCACCGCGCGAGCACGCTCCTTTGTCATCATCGAGCAATTGCTTGCGATTTTTTACGTGGCGATCCTGATCTCCCGACTGACCGGCATGTACACATCATCAAGCAAGCCGCGCTGATTTTTTGTCTCCCATATGACGGTGACCATAGACCACCGCCACACGATCATCATCTAAGGTGTCGCAGCATTCGACTTCACTTGGGTATTCACCGTAAAATCATCGAAGAGGAAGGTGTTCGCATCCGAGCGAATCGCAAAATGGGTCGGCGATAAAGTCGAGGGTGGCAGCAAATCTGTACTCTGGAAAACGAACTTCGTGCCATCGATGGCCAGTGAAAGACTAAGGCCGTTATCGGTATTTTTCAGGATGATCGTCGCAGTATGTTTGGCCGTGTCATTCAGGCTGATGGACGCGCTGCTTTGTCCCAAGACGTTCGTATCCTGACCGCTCAGGATTTTCTGGCCAGCGCCGCCGTTTTCTTTCGCCAACGAGGCGGGAATGGGATAGGGCCCCGTGCTGATGTTCCAACGATAACCAGTCCCTGAAGCAAAAAACCAAGGATCATTGCGGTCGCCTCCTTCAAAGAGTCCCAGCTTGAATCCATGGTCCGTGGTGTTGATCGGTCCCGCCAATCGAAAAGTGAAATGAACCGTGATGCTGTCGCCCGGGCCGCTCAACGTCGTGAAGGGGAGTATCCCGACAAGTTTCCGTCCTTTAAAAGCCTTCCCGCTGCCCAGGACCGGATCATCCACCACCTGAATGCCGCCTTTGCCAGTGGAAGACCATGAAACATGCTTCCCCTGCCCCGCCGATTGAGTCGCGTTAGCGTTTGGCCCGTCGAAAGTCTCGTTCACCAACTGAGTACCATCAGCATGGGCCATACAGGGAAGGATCAGAAATAACCAAAGCCATGATTTCACGGCATCAGGTTATCCAGCATCCGCCCTTTTCAGCAAGAAGAGCCTCTACTGGGAATATTCAGACTTCTCCTTCGGCGGAGCGCTCCATCCGTGGTACGAGTTATCCGAGGACGAATCGTCGATGGTCTTTCGAGTGTAATTCAAATCATCGTCCGAGGTCGCACAACCCGATTGCCCCAGAATGAGGGTGGTCAACAGGATAAGTTTCAGAATTTTTTGCAAGGAATCCATAAATTCAAAAAGAAAGGCAGGTTGAGCCAAGTTGCCTGCAAGCGTGCCCAGCTTCAAGGAGCGATTTTTGCGTGCAACTTTAGGGATTCCGCTGGGTCAATACCTAGGGTTAATTTAATCACCATCTTCTTGCCGTGGTCAAAAAGCTGATACTTCTTTTTCTTTGCCTCGACGCCCTTGTGCTGTCGGTCATTTACGTTCAGGAATTCTGCGCGTTCATGTATCCTCCCCAATCAGGCGACAATACCGTGGCGACTGAACTGCAAGGCGGCCCGACTACGATCCAACTTAGCCATCGCCCGCTCACGGTCTTCCAGTTTCCGGCAATGAAAGCACCTTTGGCTGTGATCCTTTTTGCCTCGGGCGATGGCGGCTGGATTGAGTGGGAGGAATCGGTCAGTCGCAACCTGCAGGCCAATGGTTACACGGTCATCGGGATCGATTCGTCCGATTATGCAAAGACCGACTATGACGAGGCTATGCTGCAGGCCGATTTCAGCACCATTGCCCGTGCGACGATGGCTGCCTATAAATCACCCCCGCCGCCGTTGATCGTAGGCGGCTGGTCCATGGGGGCCGCACAGGCCATTGCCGTCGGAGGAGGGCCGAATCGCCCCCCGAGCCTTGTCGGATTGTTGCTGGTGTCGCCCAGCAGTCGCGGGCGCTTCGGTTTGCGCGTCTCCGATCGTGTTGACATCCTGCCCACAGGACCGGGGACTTTTTCCGTCGAGGATTTTATTCCCGGCCTGAATGGTCTGCGTATCGCGCAATGGCATGCCGGCGGCGATACGGTTGATTCGACGGCGTGGCTTTCCGATCTTAAGACCGATCACCGCGAATATGATTACCCCAATGTCGGACACGATTATGCTTACCCCAATCCAAGTTTTCTTAATCAAATGGTCGAGAGCGTCGCTTGGATTCTAAATCCCTCTTCCTCTCAAAAATAAAGAATTTGAGCCAAAGCATGGGCTTAAGATTGACACCGTGTAGCTACACGGTAATGATTTCACCATGAACAAGTCCTCTATCACTTACGGAACCTATGAAGGCGATCATCTAAACCGCGTTGCTTTTCCTTTGGGTGGCATCGGCTCGGGCATGATCTGCATCGGAGGGTCGGGAGGCTTCAACTCCGTTTCGTTACGGCATCAGCCCCAAATTCTCAATGAACCGATTCTTTTTTCTGCGATTTCCGTTCAACAGGACAAGGGCAAGCCTAACGTGGCGCGCGTGCTGGAAGGCCCTGTGGCCGAGTGGAAGATTGTCGGGTACGAGGGCGCAGCTAGCGGTTCCGGCGGCAAGACTTTTGGATTGCCTCGCTTTGAAGCGGCAAAATTTTCAACCCACTTCCCCTTTGCGGACATTGCCCTATCCGACTCTCATATTCCGCTCGAGGTGAAAATCACCGGCTGGAGCCCCTTCGTCCCCGGCGACGCGGACAATTCAAGCCTGCCCGTCGCTGGAGTCGAATATCATTTTTCCAATCCGACCGATAAGATCGTCAATGCGGTCTATTCGTTTCACGCGGAGAACTTTCTTGCGACAGGGGAACCCAAGAGCTTCAGCAGCGTGACACGAAATGCGCATGGATTCACTCTCGAACAAAAACCCCATCACGATAAGCCCTGGAACGCTGGCTATTTCAGCGCGTGGATTGACGACAAAGAAACCAAGGTCAATCCGGCCTGGTTCCGTGGCGGCTGGTTCGACTCGAAGACGATGGTCTGGAAATCGATCCAGGAAGGAGAACTAATCGATCAACCGGCCCTCACCGAAGGTGATCCGAGCCGGGGGGGAAGCATTTACCTGCCCATCAAGCTGGCACCGGGGGAAAAGAAGACAGTGGCGCTCAAATGGGCCTGGTACGTTCCGAACTCAAACCAGGAGATGCATAACACCGAGGGGCAGCGGCATCGTCCCTGGTATGCAAGCGCGTTTTCAAACATTGGCGCGGTGCAGACTTTTTGGCGCGAAAAATATGCCGAACTAAAAACGAAGACCCAGGTTTTCTCTGACGCTTTTTACGATTCAACCCTGCCGTCGGAAGTCATCGATGCAGTTGCCGCGAATCTGACCATCCTGAAATCGCCAACCGTCCTGCGCGAGTATAATGGAAGACTCTGGGCATGGGAGGGTTGCCACGATACCCACGGCTCATGTTCTGGTTCCTGCACGCACGTCTGGAATTATGCGCAGGCGGTGCCCCATCTTTTTCCCCAATTGGAAAGGAGCCTGCGCCAGACTGAATTTTTCGAGAATCAGGACGAGCACGGCCACCAAAACTTTCGCTCCACGCTGCCCTCCGGCCCTCACTCGGAACACACGTCCTTTGCCGCTGCGGATGGCCAGCCCGGTGGCATCATCAAAGTTTATCGCGATTGGCGAATCAGCGGTGATCTGGCGTGGCTCCGGAAATTGTGGCCTCAGGTCAAGAAGAGCCTCGACTATTGCATTGAGACTTGGGACCCGGCGCATCTCGGCGTTTTTGAGGAGCCGCACCACAATACCTACGATATTGAGTTCTGGGGCCCGGACGGCATGTGCACCAGTTTTTATCTTGGCGCATTGAAAGCAGCGATCGAGATGGGAAAAGCCGTGGGCGAAAAAACTCCTCTTTATGACCAACTGCTGAAAACAGGACGGACTTTCCTGGAAGACAAATTGTTCAACGGGGAATATTTTTATCAACAAATCAAAACAAAGGGACTGCGGTCCAGCGACCTCAAACCCATGATCCACTTCGTCGCTTCGCCCGAGGCGGATGCCTTGATCGCCAAGGAAGGCCCCAAATATCAGTACGGCGATGGCTGTCTTGCCGACGGTATTATCGGCGCGTGGATGGGTTGGGCGGCGGGCTTGGAATCCTTTCTCGATGAAGAAAAAATCGGGAAGCATCTGGCCTCGGTCTTCAAATATAATTTCAAGGAAGACCTTTTCGAGCATGCCAATCCGCAACGCAGCAGCTACGCACTGGGACACGAACCGGGGCTATTGCTTTGCACCTGGCCACGCGGCGGAAGGCTTTCCCTGCCCATGGTCTATTCCGAAGAGGTCTGGACCGGCATCGAGTACCAGGTCGCGGCGCACCTGATTTCTCGCGGAGAGGTGGACAAGGGGCTCGCGATTGTTCGTGCCGTTCGGGCACGCTATGATGGAAAAATCCGCAATCCCTTCAACGAATTCGAGTGCGGCCATTGGTATGCGCGGGCGATGGCTTCCTATTCCCTGTTGCAGGCGCTTTCGGGAGCGCGTTATGACGCCGTGGAAAAGACGCTCCATCTCGAACCGAAAATCAAGGGCGATTTCCGCAGCTTCCTCTCGACGGCAACCGGATTCGGCACCGTTGGCGTGAAAGACGGAAAGGCCTTCCTCGAAGTCAAGGCGGGACAAATCGAGGTCAAGAAGGTCGACTATAAAGCGGCATGATTTCCTCCCTTGAGTTGGCGCGACAATGCGGCATTTCTCAAGGCACGGTCGACCGCGCCTTGCATAACCGCCCCGGAATCAGCGCCAAGACGAGGGAAAAAGTTCTGCGGATGGCGAAGAGGTGTGGCTACCGGCCGCATCCGGCAGCACGTGAACTATTGACCGGACAAAGTCTCACGGTTGGCGCGATCCTGCCCGCGGTGAACAACGTCTTTTTTATGGACCTGTTCAACGAACTGGGCCGTGCGCTGGAAAAGCAAAATCTGCGGTTGCAACTGGTTCCGGTGGAAAATCGCGATGCGTTCCTGGAAGTGCTGGAAGATTTTGCGGCCCGGCGTTACCGGCTCGCCATCGTAATTCCGCCGGAGGACAACATTGTTGTACCCCGGGCCATCACCGCTGGCATTCCATTGATCTCGCTCTTTAGCCCCTGTCGTGGCCCGGGCATTCATTTTCTTTCCGCCGACGAGGAGGAAACAGGGCGTGAGGCCGTTCGGTACCTGCATCGGCGAGGCCATTGCCGCATCCTGCATCTGACCTATGCCCGTCGCGCCTATGCCATTACCGCTCGCGCACAAGGCTATAAAAAGCAGTGCACGGACCTGGGATTGCCGGCCAAGGTGTTGGTGAATGTCGAGGCAAAGAATCTGCGTGAGACCTTGCGCCTATACCGTCCCACCGCTCTCTTTTGCCATAACGATTGGATGGCGTTGAGAGTGCTGGTGCTCCTTTCCGAAATCGGTGTGCGCGTCCCCGAGGACCTCTCCGTTCTGGGCGTTGATAACAGTCCGACGCTTGCGGCCCTGCAACCGGGACTGACCACCCTCGCCTATCCCCTCATCCGCACTGTGGATGCGATCATGCATATTTTGGCGAAAAAAACTTCCCGTTTGAAATTAGAACGATACTTATTAGTGGAACGTTCCACCGTGCGAAAGCTGACGGACCAACCCCGACCCAACAAGAAAAAGTCATGACCAAAAAATCCAAAACCAACGTGAAGACAAAATCGAAGGCAAAGACCATTTATCTGGTGGCCAGCGGCGATCTCCGGCTCAGCGCCAATCAGGTCTGCCAACAGGCCCAGGCGGAGCTGGAAGAAAAAGTCACGGCAGCCATCGAGGCGGAAGGCTTCTCCGTCAAACGTGGCCATCCGTTCAATGCGGCCAAACGGCATGGCTTCATCGACAGCCAGCATGTGGGCATGGAAGTCTTTCGCGGCATTCCCAAGGATGCGCCCGTGGTGGTCGCGGAAGCGGTCTGGCAATATAGCCATCACGTCCTGGCCGGTCTGTTTGCGCACCGGGGGCCGATACTGACCGTGGCCAACTGGAGCGGTACCTGGCCGGGTCTGGTCGGCATGTTGAATCTCAACGGATGCCTGACCAAAGCGGGGATTACCTACAGCACGCTGTGGAGTGAAGATTTTACGGACACCTACTTCCTGAAGAGCCTGCGCGCATGGCTGACAAAGGGACGGATCAAGCACGATACGTCTCATGTGAAGGCGTGGAAAAACGTGAAAGCTCCGAAAGCAGTGGCCCAAATCGGGACCCGTTTTGCGCAGGAGTTCCGTGATCGGCAGCAAATCCTCGGCATTTTCGACGAAGGCTGCATGGGCATGTACAACGCCATTATTCCGGATGAGTTGCTGCACCAGACGGGGCTCTTCAAGGAACGGCTCAGCCAATCCGCTCTTTATGCGAAAACCCGGACCGTTACCGACGAGGAAGCGCGCGCGGTCTTTCAATGGTATCTCGACCAAGGGCTCAAATTTAAGTTCGGCTCCAATGAGGAAACGGACCTGACCGAGCGGCAGGTCTTGGAACAATGCAAAACCTATATTGCGGCGGTCCGTATCGCCGACGAGTTTGGATGCGCCGCAATCGGCATCCAATATCAGCAGGGCTTAAAGGACCTTCTTCCCGCCTCGGATCTGGTGGAAGGCACGCTCAACAATGTCAAACGTCCGCCGGTCTATCGGGAGGGAAGCACCGTCGAGTTGTTCAAGGACGAAGCGCTGCCCCACTTCAACGAAGTGGATGAATGCGCCGGACTCGATGGACTGGTCACGTACCAGCTCTGGCGTCAGCTGGGTTATCAACCCGAAAACACCCTCCATGACATCCGCTGGGCGCGTCATTATAAAGGCCCCAAATTGGATGCCTACGTTTGGGTCTTTGAAATTTCCGGCGCGGTTCCACCTGCGCATTTTGCCCAGAGTTGGCGCGAGGCTGTCAGTGAACGGCAGCCCTCGATGTACTTTCGTCTGGGAGGCGGCACGCTCAAGGGAGTCAGCAAACCGGGTTGGGTGGTTTGGAGCCGGGTCTTCGTCGCCGATGGCGGACTCCACTATGACACCGGCCTCGCCGAAGTCGTGGCGCTCCCGCCCGAAGAAACCGAAGACCGCCTTCGCTTGACCACGTCGCAGTGGCCGATCATGCACGCCGTGCTACAGGGAGTTTCCCGCGATCAGATGATGGCGCGCCACAAGGCCAACCACATTCAGGTTGTTTACGCTCCGGATCGCGCTCGGGCTCTCAAGGGCCTCTATGCCAAAGCCGCCGCGATGAATGAACTTGGCTTGAAAGTCTCTCTTTGCGGAAAAGTAGCCTAGAAGTTTTTCAAAGGGAAAGCGCAGAAAACGCTTTATAAAAAAGAGACTTGAGAGAGTGGAACTTCTCAAGTCTCTGAGCCAAACCTAAGAACTAGTGGCTGCTTCCCGCATAGGCGAGCTGACTACTGATCGTCGTGAATACGCCCTTGACCTGGTTGCCTAAGGCAATCAGAACCGAGATGGCGACCACGGAAATGAAAGCGAGAATCAAGGCATACTCCACGAGTGTTTGCCCTTTCTTGCTCTTTAGACGGCGCAGCGCTTTTTTGGCGCTAGTAATAACTTTGTTGATCATTGTTTTTCACCTCCTCTCTTTAAAAAATTGTCGAAATTTAAAGTGGTTGCGCCCAAGCGCGCCGTGATCGAATAGAGTCCTTTGATGCGCTGGTTTTAAAGAGCATAGCACATGCCCTAATGCCAAAACAGGAAGGTGAAATCTTCAAAATGAGAGTCATAATAGAGTTGATCTCCTCCTGAAGATGCGCTTTGAACAAACTTATTTGTCGCGGAAGCAGACAGCTTATTAAGACAAAATGCTTATTTTTTCGACATTAAGACGCCTAACAAAAAGGAACTCCGAATCTTACTTTGTCTGGAGACTTTCAGAGGTATATTGCATCACCTCAATGGCATTTCCATCCGGATCGCTAATCCACATCTGGAGCGATCCATCCATCCCCTTCGTGATCTCGCTGGACTTGAGACCTTTTTCAAACCACTGGGCCTTGAGCTTGGCGAGATCCGGCGATTCCATGCAAAAGTGCGCGTAGTGCATGGACGGGCGGCGCTCCAACGGATCGGCAGCATGGTTCCATTGTTTGGCCGCCAACTGATGATCGAAGATCTCGATAAACGTGCGATTGCCGAGATCGAAATAATATCCGAAAGATGTGCCGGCATCGTTTTTCAAATCAAACTTGATCGGAAGTCCAAGTACATCCCGATAAAAGGCGACCATTTCATTCAACTTATCGGTCTTGAGACAGAGATGGGCCAGACGGGCGATAAGAGAAAACTCCGAAGTATTGTCGCTCATGCGGGTAGCTTAGGGAGCATCTTTGAAAGAGGGCAAGAGCCCGTTGCAAATCGATTTTGAATTTCAGCGAAGACGTTGCTCTCAAGTTCCGGGGAAATCCCAAATGAGGGCCTAGCGCCGGAACCCACGACCACCGCCACCGCCTCGGCGTTCATTCTCAAAACGATCATTTCCCATGCGCTGGCTGCTTTCCTGGCGATCCAGGTCCTGGGACTGCGAATGCGAGGCGCTGCCCCAACTGCCCTGCCTGTTCATCTGTTGCCAGCCGCCATCCGAGGAATGTTGATACACATTGCCGTTCTTGTCGCTGTAGACATTCCCGTCGTGCTCGAAAGCAGTGTTGCCCGTGTTGCTGTTATGAACGTAAGCGTTGTTGCCGCTATGTTCAGTGCCCGTATTGACGTTACCGGTGGTCGTCTTTTCAGCACCCGCAGAAATGCCGGTGGTGGGATTATTATAAGTGCCTCCTTTGCCCGCGGCATAACCACCCTGACCATTGGAAACGGCGCCTTCCTTTCCGCTGGCAGTGGCGCCATTGGCCGGATTGTAGGTCGAACCTTCGCGTCCCACACCGGAAGCCCCGGTCTGATAATTATGGAACGACCCGCTTTCGCCTTGGGAGTAATGGCCGTTGTATGGATTGTACCCAGCCGAGGAATGCGTGGACCAGGCGGTGCCGTTACTATAGCCGTAACTGTGATTCACCGTGCCATTCCCCCAGTGATTATAGACATTCGTATTGTTAACGTTGACGTTGTAGGTGTTTCCCCAGCCACCATAATACGGTCCCCAACAAGGATGCGTGCAAGCGCCCCAGATGGCCGCAGCAGCAAAGCCAAAGGCGAAACCGGTCACTGCCCCCGCCGCGAAGCTGGCTCCATAACCATACGTGGCCGGTTGCGCCACATAAACGGTACCCGCAACATAAGGAGGATAATAATAGCCCGTGCCGTAAACGACGGTGCCATCCGGCGCCACCATCACGCCCATGTAGCCGGGTGTATAGCCCACATAGACAACCTCAGGCGTACTTCCATAGACGCGGACATAGGTGACATAATGAATTGGGCAACTAACCGGAATGGTATAAATAATCGCCGGGACGCTTGTGGCGATGACCCACGGTCCGACGGGTGAGGTCGCGTCGAACCAAATGCCGTTCTGGCACGCATAGTAGGTTTTCGCATCAACCCGGACCACCGGAACCGAAGTATTGACGGCATATTGAAGCGGCGTGTCGGCAATGGGATTGAATTTAGGCTGGGCAGTCTCCGGGACATAATCGACCTGCAATTGGGCCGCACTGCGGTTGACGGCAGCCGTTTGCGGAATGGAGTTGGCGATGACCGCTTCATTGGCTTCCGGCGTTCCGGGGACGGACGCCTCCACATTGAACTTGGAGCTTTGGGGCGGTATCTTCGCAAAATCAGGGGGAAGAGTTTTCCCGGAAATATAGGTCCATGGCCCCGTGAATACCGGGGCCGTAAACCAGCGACCCGAGATTAGGACATAGCATTGGTTGGTGGTGAGATATAGAAAGAGCGCACTGTCCGAATTTTTGACCTCAAGCAGATTCGTCCCATCGATCGGCACGAAGTTCGGCACGCCAGCCGACTGAATCAACTCCGCCGGTACCGTGCTGACAAAAATCTGCGGTGGCGTAGCGGGAGGTCTGGTGCCCTGTTCGGGAAGTAAGGGATCCACCTGTTTGGTGGCGAGAGCAACCTGGCCTGCCGCAATAACGGAGTCGGGGGGCAAGGTGAGCAAAGTCCAGGGGCCCGTAACGGCGGGAGCCCAGTACCAATTATTGAAGGCCGTCAGATAAAACGTATGGCTGGCTGGATGCTTGATGATGAGGGCCTGCGTGTTGATCACGCGCTGATAAGAGGTTCCGCTGAGCGGCTGCAGAACCGGATTGCCGTCGACCAGAATGAGCATGGATGGCTGATTGCTATAGATAATTTGAGGGACGGGATTTTTCACCGGCACCGCTGCCGTCTTTTTGATCGCACCGGAGATTTCTACGTTGGCCTGGACTTGGGCAAGAGGCAGATGTATCGGTGCGGCGGGAATCTTCTGGCGCAACAAGGCCAGGATTTTACTGGAATCCTTGGTTGCGGTGGGAAAGTTCGCCTTGGTTAACTGGAGGTTGTTCAGGGTGACGATCCCCGCTTCCTTATCGATATTTGCCTGGGCTGTGATCCAGATTACGCCAAAGGTCGGGGCCTGTGCGCCCGTCTTCGTTACGGAAACAGCCATGCGGGCCGTGAAGCTGACTCCATCCCACTTCTCAACGTCCGGTTGATAAAGCGAGATGGTCGCATTGTCTGCTTGTATGATACGGGGCCAGACGAGCGCCGGAGGGATGGCCGAACTATCGGTTGGTGCATTCGACGCAGGAGGGGTTTGCGCCCAAAGGCTGGGTGGAAAAACGAGGCCTCCCAAGGTCAATCCCACAAGCACCGCGCGAAACGTTCGAGGAAGACGGGTGCGAATGTGAGTCAGCATACAATCTTTCCGAATTAAACCTAAACCAGATGATGGCTTTTCGATAGGAAAATGGGAACCAGTCTTTCGAAAATCAGCGGCCCAGCCGCGCTTACCTTAAAGTCCGGGGCTACTCTGCATGATACCGCCGTCGGCAAAGATAGTCGTGGCCGTGATGTAGGCGGCGCCAGGCCCCGCGAGAAACGCTACCACACTGCCGATTTCCTCGGGCTTGGCCATGCGTCCCATCGGGATAGCGGCGTTAAGCTTACCGAGCAGGACAGGATCGTTCATCGTGGAGAGATTGATCGGAGTCGCGACGGCGCCGGGGCCGACACCGACTACAAGGATATTGTGCGGGGCCAGTTCCACGCCTGCGGTGCGGGTGAGCATCCGCATGCCGCCCTTGGAGAGACAATAGGCCGTATTGCCCGGCATCGGCCAGTCCTCATGCACGGAGGTAATATTGATAATGCGCCCGCCACCGCCCTGCTTGATCATCTGCTGGGCCGCGAGTTGCGTGCCGAAGAACGCGCTCTTGAGATTGATCGCCAGCACCTTCTCGTATTGCGCCTCAGTGGTATCGAGCACCGACGTGCGGGTCTCGACGCCGGCGTTGTTCACCATGACATCGACGCGTCCAAACTTTTCGACCGCCGTGGCGATCAAGGTCTTGAGATCGTCTACCTTGCTAACATCGGCTTTGACGCCAATCGCCTGGTCACCCAATGCAACGACCTGTTTCACCAAGTCATCCGTCGCCTCGGGATGCGCGACATAATCGATGACAATATTGGCGCCTTGCTTGGCCAGTTCCAGAACGATGGAGAGACCGATGCCGCTGTTTCCTCCGGTGACGATGGCGACTTTACCTTTGAGATTCATGGTGATGGGTCCTTTTGCGATTGGTTTGTTGGCCGAATCTAGTTGTGGGGGTGATGGCGGTCGAGCGCAGACTTAAAGAAATTTAGGTTACAATTGCGACAAAAGACGCCCCGGTACAACCTGTGCTTGATCGTTTTCCCGAAAGTAGCACACTTGACTGCGGCAACCGCCCATTGAAGGCAGTGCCCTAACGCCAGACAAAACCTGAAGGAGGAATTATGCCGAGCACGAATCACTATGATGTCATCATTATCGGAACTGGAGCGGGCGGCGGCACGCTCGCCTTGCGTCTGGCCCCTTCCGGCAAAAAAATCCTCCTGATCGAACGCGGCGATTATCTGCCCCGCGAAAAGGAAAATTGGGACCCGACCGAAGTCTTCGTGAAAAATCGCTACGTCTCCAAGGACACGTGGCATGACAAGGACGGCAAAGAATTCCAACCCGGCGTTCACTATGTTGTGGGCGGCGCGACCAAGATGTACGGCGCGGCCCTCTTCCGTCTGCGCAAGGAGGACTTCGGCGAACTCACGCATCACGGCGGTATTTCTCCCGCGTGGCCCATTTCTTATGAGGACCTCGAACCTTACTATACCGAGGCGGAATATCTCTATCACGTCCACGGACTGCGGGGCGAAGATCCCACGGAACCGCCAGCGAGCAAGCCTTACAAATATGCGCCGATTGCGCACGAACCGCGCATCCAGCGTTTGCACGACGATCTGGTCAAGGGCGGCTATAAGCCCTTTCACGCACCGACTGGCATTATGCTCAATGAAGAGCATCGCGCGGAGAGTCACTGTATCAAGTGCGACACCTGCGACGGCTATCCCTGTCTCGTTCACGCCAAGGCCGATGCCGAAGTCATCGCGGTACGTCCCGCGCTGAAATATCCGAACGTCACAATGATCACGAACGCCGAGGTCACCAAGCTTGAGACCAGCGCTTCCGGACGGGAAATCACCGGCGTGATCGTGAATCGCAATGGCACAACCGAAACGTATTCAGCCAACGTCGTCGTCGTCTCCGCCGGAGCGTCCAATACCACTCGGCTTCTGTTAATGTCGGCCAACGACAAGCACCCGAACGGCCTCGCCAATGGCTCGGACCAACTCGGACGCAATTACATGTTCCACAATAGCCAGGCAGTCGTGGCCCTCTCGATTGAGCCAAATCTGACCCAATTCCAAAAGACGATTTCTCTCAACGACTTCTATTTTGGCGACGAGAACTTTGATTTTCCCATCGGCAATATCCAGATGATCGGGAAATCGAAAGGCCCCATGTTCCGCGACGATGCGCCCTTCTTCGCGCCGGGATTTGCCCTCGATCAAATGGCGAAGCACGCCGTCGACTTCTGGCTGACAACGGAAGATCTTCCGACCGCGAACAACCGGGTGACACTGAACAGCAAGAAGGAGATCGTCCTGAACTATACCTTCAATAATGAAGTGCCGACCAAGCGGCTCTACACAAAATTGAAGGATATGCTTGAGCATCTCGGCATGCACAAGCACCTCATCCCGAATTCCGCTTATCTCGGAAAAGTGATTCCGATCGCGGGTGTCGGCCATCAGGCGGGCACTGCGCGGTTCGGCACCGATCCGAAGACCTCGGTCCTGGACGTGAACTGCAAGGCGCATGAGCTGGACAATCTTTACGTCGTGGACACGAGCTTCTTTTGCAGCATCGGAGCGGTGAACCCCTCGCTCACGGCAATTGCCAACGCCCTGCGGGTCGGCGATCACATCCTGCAGCGGTTGAAATAAGGAACCGGCTCAAGTTCCCGGAATTGAAATGAAGCGCGGACTCAACACCGAGAGCCCGTCGCTCACTCCTTATTGGACGTCCCTGTCCAAATCGCTGCGCCACCACTGGCCCGAGTACCTCATGGAGGCGGCGCAACTCGGCATCTTCATGATTTCCGCTGGAGGTTTCACCGCTCTGTTGGAGTGGCCCACCTCTCCTGTGTGCCAGGGCATTCCGAATGAATTCATCCGCCGCGCGTTGATCGGAGTGGCGATGGGCGGCACCGCCATGGGACTGATCTATTCGCCCTGGGGCAAACGATCCGGCGCTCATATGAATCCTGCGGTGACACTGACATTTCTGCGTCTCGGTAAAATTCCTCCGTGGGACGCCTTTTTCTATGTCATCTTTCAATTTCTCGGCGGACTGGCTGGTGTCTGGCTAATGGTCCTGTTGCTGGGAAAATATTTTACCGAGGCCCCTGTGACTTACGTAGTAACGGTTCCGGGGCCCGATGGTCTACTGGTCGCTTTTGCAGGCGAGTTCATCATTGCCGTCATCATGATGACGATGATCATGGTTGTTTCCAATCGACCTTCCATCTCCCGCTTCACCGGCCTGTTCGCCGGATTGCTCATCATGTCATATGTGACGTTTGAAGCGCCTCTTTCCGGGTTCGGAATGAATCCGGCCCGGACATTCGCCTCGGCATGGCCCAGCGGCATCTGGACCGCTCTTTGGATTTATTTTATCGCGCCTCCCCTCGGAATGTTGCTGGCAGCCCAAGCTTATCTTTATGTGAAGGACCACGAGTCCATCCTCTGCTGCAAGCTTCACCACCACGGGCATTGCATCTATTGCGGAAAAGTTAAACTTTTCGGCACGGAATAGTCATTGTCATTGTTTTCTTTCCTTTATCCCGAAAGAAACATCAGTAAAACTCTCGATTTTAAAAATGCCGTCATCCTGAGCGAAGGCGAGTCGATATACATGGTTTAACCCTAAGATTTTCCCAAGCCGCAGTCGAAGGACCTGTGTCGCCATAAGGAAGTATCTGGACGATTGCGAGGGAGTTGGGTTGCCAAGGTGCGTTCTCCCCCAGCGAATTTGCGAGAGGCTTGCCTTTTGCTTAGTGATTTTTTGACGCTATCTGCATCGGTTATTTCGTCGGGCCAGGTTCTTCGACTGCGCTCGGGAGGCTCTTCCAGGCAAAGAAAGTTAATTGCCTCGCCTTCGCTCAGAATGACAGATTGCTTGAAGAAGGACTTTTGCAGAGATCTCTGAAAGGATGAAAATCTACGTTCATCTCAATAATGCAAAGTCCGCGTCTTGCCGCGGAAAATATAATAGATGCTAATGGTATAAGCCAAAACTAGCGGCACGCCTATTCCTGCAATAAGAAGGAGGATGCCCAAAGTTTTCTGAGTGGAAGCAGCATTAAAAACGGTAAGACTATTTTCCGGATTCGGCGTGGACAAGACCATGTAGGGGTAATAGGTCAGGCCAAAGGTAGCCATCATCAGTCCCATGCCCGCGCAGGATGAGAGAAAGGCGATGAATTCACGGCCCTTATAGATCTCGCGCGGGATATTGAGAATCACCAGCATCCCCAGAATGGCCACGACAAAAACCCAAGGCCGGGCAACTGCCGTATCCCATACATAGTGGACATGAACCAAAGTCCACACATTGAAGATGACATACGCCGCAAGAAAGGCCCCGATGAGATAGGGAATCCATCCCCGCACGATGACCTGAAGTTCGCCCTCGGTTTTCAGCAATACATAAATGGCGCCGTGCATGGCAAAGAGCAGCACCGTGGTGACACCCAAGGCAAGCGCGTACGGATTAAGCAGATTGAATTCGCGGAAGGGAAGTTCGTGGTGCTCATCTAGCGGCACACCCTGAACGATATTGCCCATGGCCACGCCGATGATGAAGGCGGAAAGAAAACTGCCCACACTGAAGGCGATGTCCCAAGTCTGCCGCCACCAGCCCCATGTTTCCTTGCTGCGAAATTCAATGGCAACCGCGCGAAAAATCAGCGTGAAAAGCAGCAGAATGAACGGGAGATAGAAGCCAGAAAAGACCGTGGCATAGGCCTCGGGAAATGCGCCCAAAAGCGAACCGCCACCCACGACCAACCAGACTTCGTTGCCGTCCCATACCGGGCCGATTGCGTTGAGCAGGAGCCTCCGATGTTCGTCCTTGCGCACGAAAAGATGCAGCACGCCGACGCCAAGATCGAAGCCATCCAGCATGGCGTACCCGGTGAAGAGCGCGCCCACGATAAAAAACCAGATGATGTTCAGGTAGTCGGCCATGGAAGTCTAGGTGCGCGGGGCATCATGGTTAATGATGTCCTTCCAACTTTTCGTCATCTCTTCGTGTTCATCCAAGTCGGGACCATGCTGAATTTTGCGCGTGAGCAGATAGATGAAAACCAGGAAGAGCAACGTGTAAACAAAGGCGAAGAGAATGAGGGAGAAAATAATTTCGTCTGCCGTAACGACCTTCGACATCGCCTCGGAAGTCCGCAGCAGATTGTAGACGATCCACGGCTGGCGACCCGCCTCGGCGGTCATCCAGCCCGCCTCGTTGCAAATCTGCGGCCCGAGCACGGAGAAGACCATGGCAATGAGCAGCCACCGCGAGACCCACCAGTCGGTATTGAACAGCCAGCCCTTCCACCAGAAAAAACACCCGACGAAGACCAGGCCAAAGAGGGCGCTGCCGACGGCAATCATCAGGTGATAGGCCTGAAAGACGAGTGGAACGTAGGGCCAATAGGACTTGCGAAGAGTCGCCAGCTGATCAGGGCCGGTCGCCTCGGGATGGCGTGCCTGGATGTAGGCGTCGGTTGGCAGTTGGTTCAAGCCTGAGACCGGCGCCGCAAAATCGTGGAAGCAGAGAAAACTGAGCAGGCCGGGAACAGCGATGGTGTGCTCGGTTTCCGTTTTCATATCGACCCATCCGACCAGGTTCATCGGCGCGTAGGCTTGCGTATTAAAGACGCCTTCCATCGCAGCAAGCTTGATCGGCTGGTTGACCACGACGCCCCGTGCGGTGGCATCGGCAC
>Ga0206926_1022_pt1 | contig 39721 bp, 34 predicted proteins | sample Alteio_BWOrgHeat_59_FD_152955 | JGI IMG/M metagenome (GOLD analysis project Ga0206926, IMG submission 152955) | Enriched cells from forest soil in Barre Woods Harvard Forest LTER site, Petersham, Massachusetts, United States -... | ecosystem: Environmental > Terrestrial > Soil > Temperate forest >... | reverse complement strand
CATTGACATTCTATGTGGCCATGCCGGGCAAGACCAAGCCCACCTCCAGCAAACTGACCGCAGAAAACGTCTGCTATGATGTGACCGCCGGTGTGGGCACGGATTCTTCCGGTGATGTGCCGGTTGTTTTTTCCACGGGCTATGTTGTGACGTATACAGCCGGGGCAGCCGCCGTGCGCGATGCCGGCATCCAAATCGCCTTCCCCGGAATGGCCGTGGCTTACAAGAATAACAGCGCCCGTTTTTGGACCGCACTCCCAGACGGCACAGTGCCACAAATCATTCCCGCAACCTTTGATGGCGGGACAAAGACCTATCGGCAGTTGAAGCCTTAAATCGCTGAGGATTCAACTCCCCGCCGTTTGCGGCGTGCAATTGTAGCGGCGGTCTATGACCGCCGACCGCATAAGCAACATATTTTGTCTCATCGTCGGCGGTCATAGACCGCCGCTACAGGTGGATATGTCCCTTATTCCAACCGAGCCACAAAAAACTGGTAAGTCTGCGCCATCAATTTGCCTTCCGGAACCGTGAGCGTCTTCTCCGACAATAGGGAAAGTCCCAGTTCAGGCCCCAGCCTCTCCAAGGCAGGCCAGGGTGTGCTCTTGATATCAACGGTGAAGCCCACGAAGGCGCCGGGCCTCAGGACCGAAACGATTTGCGGCAACGCCAGATAATACGGTACATAATCGCCAATGAGCCCCACCGTAATGGCAAAGTCATAAGGCCCCGGCAAAGGAGGTCGTTCATCCGGCGCCAACAAATTGGCGCGCTGCAAATCGCGATAGCAACCTGTCTCACGGGCCAGATCAAGCATGACGGGAGAAATATCCAGCCCATCGAGCGGTTGGCGCAGACCAAGCTCGCGCAGGACAATGCCCAGAACGCCCGAACCGCATCCAAAATCAATCCCCTGCGCATTTGGATCGAGATGCGGCATCAGGGCCTCCGCCGCCCCGGACGGAACGCCGCTGGCAAGGATTGCCTCATGATATTCCGGCCCAAACCGGTCAAACGCCGCCTGCACCGCAGCAACGGAACCGTAGCTCGACGCCCAAATGGTATCTTCGATGGGGGATTTCATGCAGGGAGAGTTGAAGTGCGGCTGGTTGTGCTATTCTTAACCTAGCCACCTATCCTTACAAAATTCATCACTCATGCAAAAGATCATCAAATCCGACGAAGAATGGAAGAAGCAACTCACCGACGAGCAATACCGGATCACGCGCGGGAAGGGGACCGAACGGGCTTTCTGCGGCGTGTTCTACGATAACCACAAAGAGGGCGTCTATCATTGCATTTGCTGCGATCTGCCCCTGTTCGCTTCCAAGGCAAAATTCGATTCCGGCACCGGCTGGCCCAGCTTCTTCCAACCAGTCGCAAAGGAAAATATTGAGAATATCACCGATAGCAGCCACGGCATGACTCGCACCGAAATCGTCTGCGCCCGTTGCGATGCGCATCTCGGACATGTCTTTAACGACGGCCCGCGCCCCACGGGCTTGCGCTACTGCCTCAACTCCGCCTCACTAAAATTCGTCGAGGCAGGCAAGGACGCCGCATCCGAAGAAAAATCCGGCGTCCAAGCCGGACTCGCCCAGGCCTCCTTCGGCGCGGGCTGTTTTTGGGGCGTCGAGGCTGCATTCCAAGCCATCCCTGGCGTCAAGGAAACTGCCGTCGGTTACCAGGGCGGCACCCTCAAGAATCCCACCTACGAAGACGTCTGCTCGGGCCGCACCGGTCACGCCGAAGTCGTCCACGTCGAATTCGATCCGTCCGAGGTCACTTACATGAAACTACTTGAGGTCTTTTGGTCGAATCATGACCCGACCACGGTGGATCGACAAGGGCCAGACGTCGGTTCTCAGTACCGTTCCGTGATCTTCTACTACACGTCAGAACAAAAGCAGGTCGCAGAAACCCTCAAGGCTCGCTTCGAATCCGCGCGTCGCTTCAAACGCCCCATCGTCACCCAAATCGTCCCGGCTCCCGACTTTTACCGTGCCGAGGAATATCATCAAAAATACCTAGCGAAGCGCGGCCAAAGCCACTGCGCGATCTGAAAATGTATAGCGATCTATGAGCGAAGCAAAAACGTTGAAAATCTACTCTTCGGTCAACTGAGGCAAGGCGATGGTGAGCTTGTCTAAAGGCGCGTAAACGCGGTCCGAACCATGTAATCGATCTTAGGTCCCTTGACCCAGTAGACTACGCTAAATTCATCCTGAGATTTGAATTCATATTCTGCCGTGTGGAGATCGCAGTTGCACTGGTGGTCGTCCTGCGCAACCAGCGGCCACGCCGAGGAGGTCGATGGTACGAAAGCGAGGCGCACACAGACTTTTGATTGGCTGAGGCCATCGCCAAAATAAATGGCCATGATCTCCACCTCCTTCTTAAAGAAATAAGTTCGGTTACCCTTGAAGGTTTGACCGTTGTTCAACCGCGTTACACCTTCCTCACGATACTCTAGGGTAATCTCGTCGATTACCCGAACTTCGGCGGAGCCGTGAAAATCAGCGGTATCCGGAATGGAGCGATCCATTCTCCACCGTCCCGGTAGCGCTGCGAAAACTGTTTCAAGAGCATTCATGCTAATCGCGAATCAATCTGTTTGAAGGTTGCCTGATTCCACCGTACAAGCCGAGAGCATAAACTGCGAAGCGTTGCTGCCCTCCGCAGGAGTGTCACCCGTCCGTCACAAAATAATTTCGCGTCTGCATTGCAATTAGCGGCCCACCATTTATAGAAAGCCAATGGCAAATGCTTCGGAACCGTGGGATGTCGCCCGCGCGCTCCATACTTATAACATCGCCCGCTGGGGCAACGGCTACTTCGGGGTCAACGATGCCGGCAACATGACCGTCCGTCCGATTCAGGACCAGGGCCCTGCGCTCGATCTTCTTTCAGTGATGGAAGAAGCCCGTGATCGCGGCCTCACCTTTCCGCTCCTCGTCCGTTTCCAGGATCTATTGCGGCATCGCGTGCAGGTCCTCAACGAGGAATTCCGCGCCGCCATCGCCGAGGCCAGTTACCAGGGCCAGTACCGCGGGGTCTTTCCGATCAAGGTCAACCAATTGCGCGAAGTGGTGGAGGAAATCATGGACGCCGGCGCGCCCTACAAGTTCGGCATTGAGGTCGGCAGCAAGCCGGAACTCTTTGCCGCACTCGCCATTCACCGCGATCCGGAATGTCTCCTCATCTGCAACGGCTACAAGGATTCGCTCTACATCCAGATGGCGCTGTTAGGCCGCAAGCTCGGCAAGACCATCATCATGGTCGTGGAAAAGGTCGAGGAACTGAAAGCGATCATCGACGTCTCGCAGCAACTAGGCGTCCGTCCCATTGTTGGGGTGCGCATCCGTCTCCTCGCGAAAAGTTCCGGCAAGTGGGCGACTTCCGGAGGAGAAAACGCCAAGTTCGGTCTTTCCACCAGCGAAGTCATGGAAGCCGCCGATCTGCTCCGCGCCCATCAAATGGAAGATTGCCTGAAGCTCATGCACTTCCACATCGGCTCGCAAATTCCCGATATCCAGACAGTCAAGCGAGCTGTGCGCGAAGCCGCCCGCTACTACGCCAAGCTCAAGCAACTAGGCTTTCCGCTTGAGTACCTCGACGTCGGCGGCGGCCTCGGCGTCGATTACGACGGCAGTCGCTCCGCTTACGATAGCAGCGTCAACTACACGCTCGGCGAGTACGCGCGCGATGTCGTCTATAACGTGGCCGACGTCTGCAATGAGGAAAAAGTCTCGCACCCGACCCTCATCAGCGAAAGCGGACGCGCCATCGTCGCCCATCATTCCGTTTTGCTTGTCGATATTTTCGGCGTCATCGAAAAGACCAAGGCCAAGCCCTTTGTCTTGCCCGACGGCGTGAAACCGCCCAAGCCCGTGGCCAATCTCCTCGATCTTCGCGCCAGCTTGAACCGGAAGAACCGCCGCGAACACTTTCACGATGCCGTGCAAATCAAGGACGACGCCCAGGCCCGCTTCGATCTCGGGTTGCTCGATCTCGCCACCAAGGCGCAGGTTGAAACGCTCTTCTGGGAAATTGCCGAGAGTGTGGTCGAGCTATACATCGGCGCGAAGAGCACCCCCGAGGAAATCCACGACCTCAAGGATTCCCTCGGTGACCAGTTCCTCTGCAATTTTTCCGTTTTCCAGTCGCTCCTCGATCACTGGGCCCTCGGTCAGCTCTTCCCCATCGCGCCTATCCATCGCCTCAACGAAGCACCGGAGCACAACGCCACCCTCGTCGATATCACCTGTGACTCTGACGGCAAGATCAGCAAGTTCATCGACAGCGACGGTGAAATCAGCCGGACGCTGCCCCTCCATCCTCTCAACGGCAAACCCTACTACCTCGGCATTTTCCTTCTCGGCGCTTACCAGGACATCATGGGTGACCTACATAACCTCTTCGGTCGCGTCAACGAGGCCCACGTCTTTCTCGATGCCGATGAGGAAAGCGGCTTTTACATCGAGGAAACCATCCCCGGAAGCACCATCGGTGAGGTCTTGGGCGATGTGCAGTACGACACCGGGATGCTAGCGCGCGGCATGAAGGAGCAGATCGACCGCGCCATCAAAGCCGACGTCCTCAAGCCCAACGAAGGCATGCGCCTTCTCGAATCCTACGAGCAGGGCCTGAAGACCTCCACCTATCTCCAGTTTTGATTCTTCATCCAAAGGCGCGAACAGAAATCCATACTGACCGACTACTCCTTCGACCGTTCCAAGCCGGCGATGTCGAGGATGCGCTGGCCTATCGCAACGACGAGGAGTTTGCTCGGTTCCTGCCGCACATTCCGCAGCCATTTCTGAGACGTGATGCAGAGGAATTCGTTGCCCTGAACATGTCGGAACCTTGGGAACGGTCCCCCACGTTTGCAGTGGTGCTGAATGGCAGACTTATCGGGACCGTGAACCTCGAGATCGATGCAAAGACGCGGACGGCGATGCTCGGCTATGCGATTGGACGCGCATGGTGGGGCCGGGGAATCGCCACCGAGTCGGCGCGGGCCGTGCTGGCATGGGGAATCGAGGAGTTCGGTCTTGCGCGGATGTGGGCTTCGACGGACACGCGAAATGTTCGGTCCCTGAGGGTGCTGGAAAAACTGGGCATGCAGCGCGAGGCGCTTCGAGTTGGGGACCACGCAGGTCGTGATGGTAAACTGATCGATGAGGTGGTGTATGGGCTTAACATCATCCGATAGCCTCTACGCAAAGACTAGAGCGTATTCAAAATACTGTAGCCGCTTCTTAGTCCCAACGTAGACTTCTGCAAAAGTCATTCTTAAAACAATCCGTCATCTTGAGCGAAGGCGAGGCAATCGATGTCCTTTGATCAAAAGTTTTTCCCGAGCCGTAGTCGAAAGACCTATCCCGCCTTGAGGAAATTTCTGGGCGGTTTCAAGCTGGGTTGGATCGCAATGGCACGTTCTTCCTCATCGTGCAGGCGGGAGGTGTGCCTTTTGCTTCAGGATTTTTTCACGCTATCCGGGCCGACTCTCTCATCGGGCTGGGTCCTTCGACTGCGGCTCAGGAAGATTTCGGGGTCAAGACTACCTTCTCGGTTCGCCTTCGCTCAGGATGACAGCATTTTTAAAACGCTCTAAATTTTAGTCGTGTCGAGTTTCGTGGCGAACCGGATCGTCAAATCGCGTGTACGGCGCGTGAAAGATAATATCGAGCTTATCGGTCGGGCCGTTACGCTGCTTGGCGATGATCAGCTTGTAGGGAATGATTTCTTTGTGGCCGGAATTGGTCTCGTTTCCATCCTGGTCCTTCTCCGCATCGGGCCGGTGTAAAAGGAGGACCACATCGGCATCCTGTTCGATGGCGCCCGATTCACGCAGATTATGCAGCGCCGGTTCGGCCTTGGCTTCTTCCGAGCGCCGGTTGAGCTGCGCCAGGATGATGATCGGTATTTTCAATTCCTTCGCCAGTGCCTTGATGCCGCGCGAAATTTCGGCGACCTCATTCTGGCGATTGTCCTTGGCTTGGTACGATTCCGAGCGCAAAAGCTGCAAGTAATCGATGACGAGCAGATCGATATGCTGTTTCTCCTTCATCCGGCGAGCTTTGGCGCGAAGCTGGTTGATTGTCAGGAAGGAGGAATCATCGAGGAAAAGAGGCCATTCTTTCATGTCCCCGGCCACCATGCGCAATTTCTGGAGGGAGTGGTCATCAAGCTGTCCCTGACGAATGCTCTGCAGGCGTTCACCGGCATGGGAGGCAAGCAAACGGAGCATCAACTGTTCATTCGTCATTTCCAGACTGAATACGCCCACGCTGTAACCGGGCTTCTTCCATGCGTCGGTTGCTTCGTCATATCGTTCCCGGAGCGCGTGCTGGGCAAAGGTCAGCCCGAGCGCCGTTTTGCCTTGGCCAGGTCTGGCGGCCAATACGATCATTTCCCCCGCTTTCCATCCGCCCGTGTACTCGTCCAACTTATGGAAACCCGTTTGCAAACCGGGAAGACGGCCTTTGCGGCTCTGGAACGTTTCGATCAGCTCGATTGCCTTGTCGATTTCCTCACTGGCCGGAACCGTTGACTGGGTGATGCCCATGTTGGTGACCTTGAAAATGGCGGTCTCGGCGCGATCCAGCACATCGGGCACTGAGTCCGGCATGTTCGCGATGTCCTGGACAATGGCCGAGCAAGCGCCTTGAAGACAGCGAAGCAACCCCTTGTCTTTGACGATGCGGATATACGAACCGACATTCAGGTGAGTCGCAAATCCAACCAATAACTCACCCAGGATACCCGGACTGCCCACGGCTTCGGCAAATTTGTGATCGGTCAGCCATTGGTGAATCGTCATCACATCGATGGCCTGCTGCGTATTATGCATTTCCCGAAGCGCGGCAAAGATCACCCGATGGGCCGGTACGAAAAAATCGTCCTCACCCAGTGTGAAGACTGCCTCGTCGATGACCTCCTCAGGTTGCGCCATCATACACCCGAGCACCGCTTTTTCCGCTTCGGCACTGTAAAGCGCCATCGGCGAAAGCGCCTCCTCCGTCGTGGCCGTGCGGCGTTTATTTTTCGGATTGGCGGTAGTGGAAGCAGGCATGATCACGTATAAAGAGATATGGTCTGGCAAGGCGCACTCAACCTTTTTTTCTTCCGAAAAAAAGGTTGTTCACGAATGAGCTATGTTTACCTGAATATCAACGCTTTCCGATGCATCAGTGTACCAGTAAGTTGTGAGTAAGTTTGAGTGCGCGATGGTCAGTGTAACTCCATCGTTCCGACTGACTCGGAAATCAAGGCTGGATATCTTCAGCTTCGATTTGCAAGTCATACTAAGAACTAGTAGAGTTGGAGCGTGCCTATCACCAAGTCCACCAAGACCAAGAGCGAAGCCGACCTTCTGGATCAAGCGACTTCACAGTTGCTCAAAGCTGTAAAAGCCAAAGCTGCCATGAGCGGCAAGCCTCTGCGCAAGGCTGAGCTTCTTAAGCAAGGTTATAGTGAACGTTTCATCGCGAAAGTGGAAGCTGCCTAGTTGTTCTTTCGCAGTTCCATAATGTTCTTTCGCAGTTCCATAAATTCTTTGATCGAGATTTCCATTAAAGGTGCTGCTCTTTGCGCCGTCCTTCGGGCATCATCATAAGACATCGATCCGGTAAGCGCTCGGACGATTTCGCGATCACTTAGTTCATGCGAACGAGCCAATTGGATTGTGTGGGCTAAGTCCGTATAACGCAGAATTTCGTCCATCGACAAATTCTATGCTTTATACCGATGTTTAAAAGTCATGACTTACTCTTTCTTGCTCCCGGCTTATTCACAAGGTTATCCGCAAAATGAGACATTGGTTCCCTGTTCGCAACCTTCATTTGGGAACGCAATTGTCGGTGCAACTCCATTGCCCTTGGTTTAAAAATTCCACGTCTTCCTCAGCCACCCACCGCCGTATATTCCTGTAACCCTCGGCGTTCACCGCTTCCCTTTTTTGACATCGCAATTTGCGATGTCAAACTTTCGGCCTCCTCTTTGGTGAGTTGGAAGAGGAAATCATCCGGGAATCGGCGGCAATTGGTCAATCAGCGAGAGGAAATTACCATGAGTGCTGACATCCTTTTGCGAAGAACGTTGCTTTGGTCGGCTTGCCCATAACTTGCCCAGCCATTAAAACTTTGTTACTTGCTGTTCAAAGGCTTGCGTAAATGGGGTCTTAACGGGATATTCATGCCTCTCACTTATGCTCGACATACGCAAGATTCGCGAAAACCCTGATTTTTTCCGGGACCGCCTCGCCCGCCGCAACACCGGCGATGAAAAATTGATTGCTCAGGTTCTCGTTCTGGACGAGCAGCGGCGCAAGCATTTGCAAGAGAGCGAGGCACTCAAGAGCGAACGTAATCGCGCCAGCAAGGAGATTGGCGCGGTCAAGGCCAAGGGCGGCGATATCAGCGAAGTTTCCGCAAAGATGAAAGCGGTGGGCGACCAAATCACGCGTCTCGATCAAGACCTGGCCAAAATCGAAGCCGAGCAGACCGATCTTCTCCTGCGCATCCCCAACGTCAACCACGATTCAGTACCTGTCGGTAAAACCGCCGAGGACAATCGCATTGAGCGCACCATCGGCAAACCAGCAGAATTCGCCTTTAAGCCCAAAACACATTGGGAGATCGGCACACAACTCGGCCTGCTCGATCTCGACGCCGCGACCAAGATTTCCGGTAGCGGCTTCATCGTCTACAAGGGGCAGGGGGCCCGGCTGGAACGCGCACTGATCAATTATCTTCTCGATCTCCACACGGGCCAGCATGGCTACACCGAAGTCTCACCGCCTTTTCTCGTTCGTACGGAATGCATGACCGGAACGTCGCAATTGCCCAAATTCGCCGAGGACATGTATCGCGTGGAGGAAGAACCCCCGCTCTATCTCGTGCCGACCGCCGAAGTCCCCGTAACCAATCTCCATCGAGAAGAGATTCTCGCCGCTGATCGTCTGCCCATCCGTTACGCGGCTTACACACCCTGTTTTCGCCGCGAGGCAGGGAGTGCCGGCAAAGACACGCGCGGCATCACCCGCGTGCATCAATTCGACAAGGTGGAATTGGTCCATATCGTGACGCCGGAAGAGTCCTACGCTACGCTGGAAGTCCTTGTTGGACATGCCGAGAGCGTGCTCAAGGAACTGGGCCTGCATTACCGCGTTGTCTCCCTTTGCACAGGCGACATTGGCTTTGGCGCCGCGAAGTGCTATGATATCGAGGTCTGGGCTCCGGGCGTGGGGGCCTGGCTGGAGGTCTCCTCCTGCAGTAACTTCGAGGATTTCCAAGCGCGCCGGATGAATCTACGCTATAAGAACAGTGAAGGAAAAAATATCTTCTGTCATACCCTTAACGGTTCCGGCACCGCTCTGCCGCGGCTCTTTATCGCTTTACTCGAAACTTATCAACAGGCCGATGGCCACGTTGCCATTCCCGAACCGCTTCGTCCTTATCTCGGAGGACTGAGCCAGCTTTAAAATTATGGTATCCCGATCGAAGTCTATCCACCACCGCCTCGCACTTCTTGTGGCGGCCCTGCTCCTCACACTGCCGCTCGCTCTCGTGGCGCTTGTTCCGGACTCGTCATCCACGAACGCCGCACCGGCCCAGGCGCTACCCGCCACCGGTGGGCCGACGGAGGCGCCCGGACCCGTCAAGGACAAGACGGTCAAGCATGTCGATGATACCACAGCCAAGTCGGACTCTGCGCCGATCAAGCTCCCGACCGTCAAGCCCATCGCTTACAACGCGGAACGCGATGCCGATATCGCCCGCGTCGTCGGCACCCTGCTTGAGCAGCGTCACTATCTGCAAGTGCCCATCTCGCCGGAGATGTCCCAGCGCTGGTTGAAAAATTATTTCAATTCACTCGACGTCTTTCACCTTTTCTTCCTGCAAAGCGACATCGACGAATTCACGGCCAAATATGGCAACAACCTGGGCGACTACCTCCACGGCAGCAACGAGGCGACTCTCATCGGACCGGCCTTTGAAATTTATAATCGTTACATGCAGCGCCTGGAGGAAAATGTGAAGCTGGCGGAGAAGCTGTTGCACGATAAATACGATTTCACCAAGGACGAGTCTTACACCACGCGCACCAATAAATCGCCTTGGATGATGGACGCCGCCGCCTCGCAGGCGGTCTGGCATGGCCAGGTCAAGTACGACCTTCTGAACGGACGCCTCGAAAAGAAGTCACAGGAAGCGACCATCAAGCGTCTCGCCAAGCGTTACGACGCCCTGCTTCGGGAAGGCACGGAGAAGGAGGACATGGACGTTCTCGAGACTTATCTCAACGCCCTGACCGAGGCCTACGATCCTCATTCCTCCTACTTTGAACCCGTCGATGCCCAGAATTTCAACATCCTGGCCCTCGATCATTCGGTGACCGGCATCGGGGCTGTTCTCCGGTCGGACGATGGCTACGCCACGATTGAAGAGGTCATCCCCGGTGGTCCGGCGGACCTCGACAAGCGGCTTCAGCCCGGTGACCGGATCCTTGCGGTCGGGCAGGGGACGAACGAGCCGGTCGATGCGGTGGACATGAATCTCAATCACGTCGTGGAAATGATCCGCGGACACAAGGGCAGCATGGTCCGCCTGGTTGTGGCCCCGGCAGGCGCTGCGGAAGGCTCTGTGCACAAGATATACGATCTCAAGCGTGATGAAGTCAGCATCAAGGACAGCCTCGCCAAGGCCCATATTCTCGAGCACAAGCTGCCCGATGGAAGCTCGGAAAAGCTCGGCGTTATCGATCTCCACGATTTCTACGAGAAGACCGCCATCGACGTCGGCAAGCTCGTCGAGCGGTTGAAAAAGGAACAGGTTGACGGCATCATTCTCGATTTGCGCAGCAACGGCGGCGGCCTGCTCGTCCAGGCGGCCGATCTGACCGGTCTCTTCGCCAAGCCCGAACCGGTTGTGCAAATCCGCAGTTCGGATGGAACCATCGAGCAGCTTGGTCCGGAAGAATCCCGGCCCATTTACGGGGGACCTCTCATGGTCATGGTCAACAAGATGAGCGCCTCCGCCACCGAAATTGTGGCAGCCGCCCTTCAGGACTATGGACGGGCCATCATCGTCGGTGACCAGAGCACCCACGGAAAAGGCACCGTCCAGCAACTCTATCCCCTCGAGAATTGGATGCCTATTGGTTTTCCCAGCGAGCCCGGCGCGGGCAGTCTCAAGATGACCAACAAAAAGTTCTATCGCATCGCGGGTGGTTCAACTCAGGAAAAAGGCGTCGTGCCGGATATCATTCTACCCTCTCTGCTCGATGCCTTCTCCAGCACACTTGGAGAAACCTCGCTGCCCTACTATCTTCCGTGGGACACGGTGCCGCCGGCCACCTACACGCACTTGGGGCTTACGGAACCGTATCTGCCCGATTTGCGCGCGAACTCGGCGGCCCGGGTGGCGGCATCGCCCGATTTTAATTATCTCCGCCAAGATATCGCCTACGACAAAAAGCAGGTCGATGATAAATCGGTCTCCTTGAACGAAGCGGTCCGGTTGAAGGAGCAGGACGACCAGAAGGCGCTCAAGGCTGCGCGCAAAAAGGACATGGAAGCGCGTCAGGGGACTCGCGACAAGGTGCTCGATCTGACCTTGGATATGGTGGACCAGAACCTGCCTGCGGCGCCGCCGGTGGAAAAGAAGCCCAAGATCGACCTGTCCGATGATTCCGAGCCCAACAGTGATCCTGACGCCAGTACCACGACCAAAGAGCCCAAGGACGATCCGCAGTTGGACGAAGCCGTCAATATCATGTCCGACTACACCAAGATGCTTCGCGACTCCGGCTCGAAACTTGTGCAGTCAAACCCTCCGGCCACGAAATAATGGCGGAGGGCAGCCTCTGTTTTTCCCAATGCGGAAATTGAGATCGTGGTTCTCGTCTTCTTCATCATCAAGCCAACGCGCTTCGTCGCACGGCAGCGGAAATTGTCGTGCCTGAATCGATCCTATGCCGATTAGGGTAACGGCGGAAGGCTGGCCAGGAATTCTTTGCCTGATCCCGAGAGCCACACTTTGTCGCCCTTGATCCGTGCGGGGCGCGCGAGTTGTGCGCCAGCCACGCCTGCAATGACAGCAGCGATAAGAAGGAGTAAGCCGATGGCGAGCAACCATCCCGAGTTGAAAATGGCGCCGGCGAAGGTGGCGAAGATTCCGAGAATAGCGCCGAGCCAGCCTCCGATGATGAAATATTTGCGACGTCGAACGTGGTGATCGCAAAGATAAATATCGAGTGTGGCCCGCTTTCGCACGATCATCGCCACGATGACGTAGATGACGATGTTGAGAAAGATGAGAAGGTAGTAGGCGGGAGGATGCCAGATTAACTTCCTCGTCATCGGCGGTGTGGTGACCTCTTGGTTGCATTTATAACAGCGGGCCGGGAGCGAGGTCTGGCTATGAGCGACGACTTTCTTGCCCTCGCGCCATGCGGTATGATTTCGCGCGGGCAGGGAAGCGCCTTCCCGCAGCGATTGCACGGCCATCGGTTTGCAGTCCGCGCACACGCGGTTGCCCAACAGTTCGATTAGGTTCTCGGCGCCAACCTTTTTCCCGCAAATGGTGCAGGTGGATGACATTGCATCCTCGGTGAGGATGATCTTGTTTCCTGTCGGACGCACCCGGGCCAGAGGTACCCAATCCGCCATGCCATTCTGCCAGACGAAGGTATCCGCGGTAACGGTTCCGCTGGCGATCAAAGAATCGAACGCGGCCTCATCGACCGGACCGTGTTGCTGCCCGTTCGTTGTATAGTACCACATGGGAGTAACGACTTATTAAACGGTCGGGACGTTGAGTTCAAGACCAGAAGATTTCGGCTGACGGGCGCTGTTTTGGCGATAGATGCTGGCGACGACGTTGCGCACGAATTGTTCATCCGTGATCATGTCATCGACTTTTTCCTCGAACGGAACGAGGTCGCGGAAATAGTTTGCGATGTCCTTGAACAATTCGACGCGGGCCTCGGGGCTGATTTCATCGCGGCGAAGAATCGCATCGAGAGCAAGGGCGGCTTCGACGGGTTTGACACGCTGACGGAGCCGCGACTCGAGATGCGGGTAGTCGCGAAAGGAATTGTATTTGGCTTCCTTGATCGACTGGGTGTTGATGGTGAACGCGACCGGAATCGCCACGACGACCGTGTTGGCGGCGAGATCGCCGAGGCGTTGGCCGCGCCGGTTCCAGAAGGCAAAGGATCCGCCGAGAAGATAGCAGGCGGGGAGGAGATCGACGGGGCGAAGGAGATTGCGGATGATGATCTGGCTGAGCTGGAGTTTGAGCCCCGAGGCGTCGATCACGCGCAGGCGGAGGAGGCGCTTGCCCCACGATTGTCCTCGCCACTTCCATTCGGTGTAGATGCCGTAGCCAACGGAGATCACGGCGTAAAGAATGATGGAGAGCGCGTTTGCGAAGTCAGGGCTGATGATGGCCATAAAGGCCGTGCAGATGGTGATGAACGAACTCGCTGCCATGACGGCGGCGCCATCGACAGTCCACGCCAGGAAGCGTGTGAAAAGTCCCGCCACCGTGAGGTTGAACACGACGCCCTCGGGAGTCTGGATCTGGAGCGTCTTGCGCCCGGAAAGATTGAGCATCATGACGACGCGCCTCCGGGTCTGGCTTTGCGCCCGCCGAAGCCGAGAAAGCCGCACAAAAGAACCAGTTCCAGCAGGCCGAAGCCAATCTTGACGCCATAGGGCAACACGGGTTCGTGATATTGGGAGAAGAAAGCCTCGACGAGGCCCGCCCAGACAAGCAGGAGACTAAAGCCGCCGATGAGGGTGACGAGATCATCGCGCACGGCGGCGAGGCGATCGAGCAGCGTCATGCGCTTGCGAGAACCGATCAACGCTGAGGCGAGGACAAGGCCGGCCTGACCGGCGATCATGACGGACGGTATCTCAATCGAGCCATGGGGAAGCAGCCAACCCACGAGGAAGCGGGCCTGGCCGTCCTGAATGTAGTCGAACGAAACCGCGCCCAGGATGACTCCGTTGTAAAACAGGACGACGACGGTGCCAACGCCGTAGGTCATTCCGAGAGCCAGCGTGAAGAGAGAAACGCGGATGTTGTGCGTCATGAGAAACCCGGCGAAGCGCGCCTTCTTTCCATTGAGGCGTTCGCCTTCGTCCTGCTCCTCCCGGGCGACGCGCTCGCTCGGCTTTACCTGCAGATGCGAAAAGGGAAGCAGGGTCTCCTTGGCATCGGGATTGAGGTAGAGCATGCCGGCACCGAACGTGGCGCCAAGGATAGTGAGGGCGAGAGAACACCAGAAAGCCATCAAGTGGCGGCGGAAGGTTTGCGGGAGTTGCTGTGAGAACCAATGCCAGAAGAGGAAGCGGCGGCGAGCATCGCGTGTCTCGTGGATTTCCCCGTATGCGCGAGCCACGAGGGCTTCCAGATAGCGCAGGATTTCGGGCGAGGAAGCAAACGTCGAGATACGGAGAAGATCGGAGGCGGCGCGGTCGTACAAATAATGAAAGCGGCGGGTCTGGTCGAGCGTCAGGCGCAGATCGGGGTCTTCCTCGATTTTCGCGAGCAGGGACTCGAGTTCATCCCAGCGTGGACGTTCTGTGGCAATGAATTGCTGAAGATCGAGGATCATAAGAGCTGCCTCTGTTTGACACGGAGATAATTGGAAGTGGTTTGTGCGCTGAATTCTTCGCGCGCGATCAACGAAAGCGTGACGCCGTGCTGCTGGAGCGAGAGGGACAGCTGGCGCAGATCGTGCCAGGCGAGATGGTGGGCGAGGTCTTTGTAGACGTCATCGACGGTGGCGACGGCGGCGTTGGAGAAGACGGGATGGACATTTTCCGTCTGGAGCATCTGGACGAGGACGAGGTGCTTGCGGCATATCAAGTCAGCCGAGCGCTGGAACGATTCCATGATGATGGGATCGTCGAGATCGGTCATGAAGACGAGGAGTGCGCGGCGTCGCAGGCGCAGGCGGATGAACGTGGCGATTTCCTCGAAATCGGGGGAGACGGTCTGGGGTTCGAGGCGGTAGAGGGCCTCGCGGCAGGCGCTATAGTGTTCCTTGCCGTTGCGGGCGCGGACGAAGTTGAAAACGCGATCGCCGAAGGTGAGCAGGCCGAAGAGGTCGCCCTGCTTTTCGGCGGCGAGGCCGAGCACCAGCGTGGCGGCAATGTAGCGGTCGAGATGCGTGCCCTGGGAGGGATCGCCCGGGACCTGCAGGCGCGCGGAGAGGCGGGACGCATCAATGACCACATAGATTTCCTGGGTCTTTTCGGTCTGGTAAAGTTTCGTGATCGGATGTCCGCGGCGCGCAGTGGCCTTCCAATGGATGGTGTCGTAGCCGTCGCCGGAAACGTACTCGCGCAGTTTCTCGAATTCGCGGCCCTGGCCGAGCTGGCGCATGGCACGCATGCCGGTACGGTTGGTGCGCAGAAAAAGGGAGGCGACCTGCTTACGCTCGCTTTCGAGATTGGGATAGGCGCGCACTTCGACCGGCTGAAGATTGCGTCCGCGAACGTCCCAGAGACTGGCGGGCGATTTCGCTTCATAATAGCAACCTTCGATCTTGAAGAGACCACGCTGGGTGGGAAGGCAATCGCAAAGAACGTGATGCTTTCCGGCATGGCCCGGCAGATCGACGATTAGCTCCTCCTCGCGCGGCACCAGTTGTGGAGGGAAATCGAAACCGACACGCAAACGAACTGAGCGTGCACTGCGGCTTTCAAAGACGATTTCGAGCTTGGCGTTTCGGCCCCGAATCCAGCGAAGCTTTGTGGGCAGGTGAACGTGAAACGTCTTGAGATTTCGTATTCCCATGAAGGCATCGACTGCCGCGATCACGACGATTGCGCCGATCAAGCCTGCCGCTGGCAAGGCGAATCCAGGCAGGCTGACCGCTACGCCGAGCGAGGGGACGAGCGTGAGCGCGGCGAGCAGGACCAGGTTGGTGCGAGGGACGATCATTAGCGCGGGACGGGCACGGTTTGCAGGATTTGTTGGATGACCTCGGTAATGGAAAGGCCTTCGACTTCGTACTCGGGGCGGAGGATGAGGCGATGTTCAAGGACGGGCACAACCATGCTGCGCACGTCATCCGGGCTGACGAAATCATGTCCGGCCAACGCCGCAACGGCCCGGCTGGCCATGAGCAACGATTGCGTCGCCCGGGGCCCGGCACCGACCAGAACAGCCTCATGACTGCGTGTAGCCCGAACGATATCAAGGATATAGCCGAGCATCTCGTCGCGGACGGCGAGTTGCTCCAACGTGCGGCGCGACTCGGCGAGCGACTCCACGGTTAGCAACGGTTGCACGACGCCACTGGAAAGCGCGATCTCGGGTGAATCGTGGCCCAGCATACGGCGCGCGAGGCTGAGTTCGTCCTCCCGCTCTGGAAAAGGCATGGTGATCTTAAGCGCAAAGCGATCCTTTTGGGCTTCCGCCAATGGATAGGTGCCCTCGTATTCGATGGGATTCTGCGTTGCAAATACGGTGAAGGCGGGCGAAAGCTCGTACGTATGGCGATCAATCGTCACGACCCGTTCCTGCATCGCCTGCAGCAGAGCGGACTGCGTCTTGGCTGGCGCGCGGTTGATTTCATCGCCGAGCAGGAAGGTGGTGAAAACGGGGCCGGGCATGAGAGTAAACTCGTTCTTTTGGAAGTTGAAAACACTTGTCCCGGTGATATCCGCCGGCATGAGATCCGGTGTGAATTGGATGCGCGAAAATTCGCAGCCGAGAACATGCGCAAGTGTGCGGACGAGCAGCGTCTTCGCCACGCCGGGCACGCCTTCAATCAGGGCATGCTGGCCGATCAGGATGGTGATAATGGCTTTCTCGATGACGTCCGTTTGTCCCAGGATGACTTTGCCTACTTCCGCACGGACGGATTGAAGGAGTCGGGAGAGTTGTTCAAGATTTTGTTGCATAATTTCCTTTGGCACGGCTGGGGGTGTTGATTTCGCGAAGCTGATGGTAAGAGTTGACGATGCTCTCGGCACGGTTGTTGGTTGTCGAGGCCAGCACGGCCTCCATTTCAGTCATCTTGGCTTGGAGATGTTGACGGTTGGGAGTGATGTTGCGACGCCATTCGGCAAAGCTGGTTTTGAGGATGTCCGCCGCCGCGATGTTGCGCCGGAGAAGGTTGACCAGGCCGCTGCGGGAATCTTTGCCCGAGATGGCACTGCCAAGCTGTGCGTGGCCACCGGCGGGACGCGGAGGCACGAGGGGCACGCTGTTTCGCCAGAGAAAAAGGAGCACGACCGCGAGGATGCCGTAAAGGTAGCCCTCCAGACGGAATTTTTCCGCGAGGAACATGATTCCTTCCTGCTCCTGTGTGCCGAGATGGGTCTCGTCAAAGAGCAGGCTGCCGGGCTGGCCCGTCAACTGGCCCAGTAGCACGGGACGGCGATGATTGCGCAGGCCCTCGTTGCTGAGGAAGTACGAATCGGTCGCCACGATGATTTCGCCTTTGCCCCAGGAACGGCGAATCAGTACTGGATTGTTCTTGGCGCTGTAGAGGCGCTTCCACTCGGGCTCAATGCGGACGAAATAGAGTGCCGACTTCCACGGTACGCTGGTTTCGAGGCTGTCATCGCCCGTGTGTTGCGCGAGCACTTCGGGCTTGTCGATGGCCTTCTTCGGGGAGGCATCGTCATCTTGCGCTTCCTCCTTTTGGACGACCCTGGCGACATCCCAACCAAAGCCCCACAATGCGGGAAGCGATAGTTGATATTTCGTTTCCGCCTCTTCCTTTGATTGGTTGGGATTGTTCTTGGCTTCTTCCTCCTTTTCCTTGCGGAACTCGTCACGCTCGTATCGTTCCTCCTTGGTCTTGGATTTTGCGATGTCTTCGTCCGGATTGGAGGTAGAGACCGGTGGGGACGGAGTGCTGTCCGGTTTCGGCTGAGCCTGTTTGGAAGGCGCCGGTGAGACAGCATTTTTCTTGTGGGTGATTTTGGAGGAATCATCGGAGCCGGAACTCCATGGTGTTTCCGGCGCAAACGTGATGACGACGCGTCCACCGTTCTTCACGAAATCATCGAGCTCGGCAACTTCGTCCTTACTGAAAGAGGTCACATCATCGGAGTCGAGACCCAGATAAAAGAGGGTGCCCGGTTGGCGCGCCATTTCCCGGTGGAGCGATTTGAACCCGCGGCTGACCTTGTATTGTGGCAGCGATTCGAGCGCTTCGTAAAAGGCGCGCGTGCCAAGCGGATCGGCCCGCAACGTCGAGTAGGCGGGATAGACGTCGCCCCGTTCGTAGCGCAGCAAGAGAAGCCGCGTGAGCAGGCAGAAGAAGAGAATCAATCCCGCGAGCGCAATGGCGGGAAGGATAAAATTACGTGGTCGCATGGCCTCGCACCTGTTGATGATTGGTCAGCATCGTCTCGATGATCGTGGAGTTTACGGCGTGAGTTCCGTACCAGGAGGCCTCGAAGAGATTGATGTTGTCGCGGACGAGTTGAAGGGCTGCGGTGTTGCCGCGCAGCCTGCGGGTCAGTTCCTGCAGATAATCGCGATTGGACTTGGCCGGGCCGAGGCGGACGAGTTGGTGCTGCGCGAGGAGCGAAAGCGTCGCGAGATAGAGTGCGCGCAAGGCGAGACGGAGTTCGCCGCGGTCCATCAATTCGCGGGCGAGCGCGAGCCAGGAATCCTCGGGCAGTGCGTCGGCGCGCACGTTCTCGGCTTCGAGATCGACGGTCTTGACTGGCGCGGTGGCGAGGACAGCGACCGGACGGATGGCACCGCGACGGAAATGGCGGACCAGGATAAAAATCAGGCAGCCAACCACGATGGCCAGGACCATCAGAAAAAGGAATTTCCAGGGAATGTTGGAAAGGGCCTCCCATGCGTTGGAGGAGGAATTGTGCTTGCCGTTGTTGTCGAACAGCCACTTCAGGAATTCTCCGAGCGGTTTCATCATTTCTTCGAATTCATGCCCGAGATAAGTAAGGAGGTGATTGAGCATACGGGCGATGAAACCCTGCTTGGCGGGATCGTCTACCTGCACGCGTGGTAATCGCCACGCGAATTCATCCTTTTGCAGAGTCTTTTGAATGGCTTGATCGAGGTTCGTATCGGCGGGAGGAGCAGGCGCGACTGCTGTCGAAACGGGAGCCGGTTGCGTCGATGTATCGGCCTGGGCCGGAATGGAGAAAAGCGCGACGCATAAGATAACCAACATGGTGAGGACACGCCCGGGTGCTTGCTCATGGCGAATTTTATCCTGACGCCGAAGCTCGGCTTTCAGGTCCGCACCATTCAGGCGGGCCCGGCCATAAAAGCAGCGCAGGGCATAGACGGCCTTGTTCAGGGGATTGAAGACAAGAAAGCAGAGCACCAAAACATCGAGGTAAAAGCTGCTGTTTTGCCAGGCGGAGCCGTTCTCGTCGAAGACCGTCACGATGCCGAAGAACATGTTCAACAGGCTCGGAATCATGGAGAAAAAGACCGCGAGGTTAAGGAAAAGAAAGAGCAGAGCGGCGAACAGGATGACGAGGATGAGGTGATTCTGCCGGGGCCACAGCCGCGACAACTCAGCCGCCTCGAACAGGCTGGAGCGAACCGTGCTTTGGGGGCCGGTGGCGACGATGGAGATGTTGTGGTAGAAGGCGTTAATCCAACCGAAGGGGACCGTGATGATCAGGCCAACCGGATAGACGATAACGAGGCTGCCCGCGTAGATGGTTTGAAGGAGGACGGTGTTGGCAAGGCGCGCGAGGTCCCAGGGTTCCCGGTCCTCGCCTTCGAGCAGGGCGAGGAGCTTGCGTGCAAAAATGGCCTGGCAGGTTTTCATCCAGAAATAGAGCACGGTCAAAAGGAGTGCCTGGCCGGGGAGATGCGCGTCGGCGTCGGCGCTCTGGGTCATGTCAAAATAGAAGTAAACAAAGGCGAGCCAGAATGGGAGTGCACCGAGGTAATAAACGGAGAACACCGAAAGGGGTGTCCGTCGTAGCAACGAAACCGCTTCGTCGAGGACCTCCATGGCGGGAGGCCCCTTGAGCGAAGTTTCCGTCAGGAAAGGCTTGGGTGAACCGGCCATTTACCAGCCTCCGCGCGTGTGAAAATGTGAAGGTATCGAGACGAGAAGGTTGCCGATGAAGAGCAACGTAAAGAAGACGACGACGACGGCGAGGAAGGCAAGTCCAAGTCGCGAAACCCAGGCCCATGATCTGGCGTTCTTGTTTTTTTTGACCGAGAGCTTGGCGAGGCATGAGGCGCAAAGAACGCGGTCGTCATGCTCGGTGATGCACTCGCGACAGAAGAATCGTCCGCATTCCGGGCAGCGGGCGGAAGCCTCGCGCTGGGGATGGTTGTCACACCGTCGCTGACGGAGAGTTGTAGCCGGGGCGCTCATGCCTCATGCGACCGGTTGGGATGCATCGACGGAATCGAAAGCCGCCGTCTGGGCGCGAAGAAACTCGATAAGTTTGGAGACTTTTTTCATACGTCGTGGAGTGGGAAGTTTGAGCGTCTGCACGTTGGTGCTGATATAGCATTCACAGATCGGACCGAGGACAAGATTGATAATGAACCAAGCCAGAAACGGCGCACAGAAAAGCGCCACTACGATGACCGGGATATCCGCAAAATAGAGCAACGCAAGCAATAGCGTGAGGACCGCGGAAATAACCGCAATGTGAACATGGCCATTCGTTTTCCGTACCTCGACGTAACGAATATCGCGGAAAAAAATCCGCTTGTACTCCTCAGTGAATCCGGTGCTTTGTACGACGAGGAGGTGGTCCGGCGCAGCAAATATACGGGAGCGGGAGGCGATCTGAAAACCGCCCCGTCCGGTGCCAATCCCAGGAATTTTCTGATAAAACTTCGCCATGGCTATTTCGTGGATGGATGAAGGATAAGCACGCCGATAAAGAAAAACCACGCAAGGAGGGTCGCGGACGCGATGAGAATGGCGAGGACGAAGCGAGTCTTGCTCGACCCGAGGAGACTGCCGGGGCTGTTCCAGTAACGGATCGAGAGGTAAATCGCGGCAGGCGCGAGAAAGATGGAGAAAATGTAGACGACGATGCCGAAAACGGCCACGGACAAAGCGATGCTGTCGTATCGTGTGCGGGTGTCTTCCAGCGTGGTGATCTTTCCCTTTTTTTTGCCCGATGCGAGACAATTGGGGCAGAGATGCTCGGTGCCCAGTTCAATGGAGCAGAGCGCGCAAATCATGCGGCCGCAACTATCGCAGACCCGCAGGGCCTGCTTTTGCGGATGATAGAAACAACTCGCTTCGGTTTGATCTGCCAGCGCAGTGGGCGCGGCGCCGATTTGTATCGGCCGAAAAAACGCAGGGAAAAAGAAAGCCTCGATGGGTGAGACGCAGTGCGGGCAGATCGAGGCAATCTCGGTAGTGCCCGGTTCAATGGCGAGAGCCGCCTTGCACTTGGGACACGAAAAAGTGGCGGCAGTCATAAGACGCCGGCCTAAGACGGATCAACCGAGATCACGCGAGTCTGGCAGATGCGGTCGTGCAGCGCGCACTTCTCGTCGTCCCAGAACGCCATTAAATATCCGATGTAGATAATCATTCCGCTGAGGAGTTTTGCAAAATAGCGCCCTGTGGAACGACCATAGGAAAGGCGGCTGCCGTCCGGCCTGACCACCTTGACCTTCAGCGCCATTTTTCCGAGGGTGGCCCCGTATTTTCCAATCATGACGATTTCGTAAATCGGTGGCACGAGATAAAGGAGAAAGATCAAAAACATGAGCCAAGTTGGGGCTCCCTCTGGCTTTTGGCCACCTTGGGTGCTCATTGCAATAACCACGGAGATTATCACGATAGGAATCATGAAGAGCGCACCGAGGATAAGACCATCGACCATGAGCGCCACGAACCGTCCGCCGATCGACGCATATTTGAGACTGCCCTTTGTCGCCACACCTTCCTTGACCCGCTGAAAGAAGACCGGCTTGCATGCGGCGCAGACCCACGCATTTTCATACTGAAGCATCTCGCCTGCGGGAAAGGACTTGCCGCATTCTGCGCAGGTGTGAGTGAAGGTCGGAGGAACGGCGCCTGATCCAGCGCCAGACAGGGTGCTTCGCTCGAAGGGGACCCATTCGGTCATGCCGTCGGTCCAAACAGGGGTATCGAGAGCGACGACATTCTGCGCACGCAGGTTGCGGATTTCAGTTTCAGCGACCGGTCCGTGACTCGCTCCATTTAAAACGTAGTACCATGCCATAAATTTTTGACCCGCTTTGGGTTCAAGCTACTTAATCTTGCTTGACGATACCGGCAAGCAAAATAGCTTAACCAGCCTTAATTTTTACTTTCAAGCTTCGCCTCGCGCTCACCAATAGAGTACATAAATCAATGAAGCCCGATAGTTCCTGCGAACGGACAAATTGATCCGATGTTTTACTCAACGGCAAGCGAGGGACATCTGTCTGATGATGCCGCAGGAAGAGAACTACTTCCGCTCTTTGTGGATCGTGCGGCGGCGCAGGAAGGGATTGTACTTCAGGCGTTCGATGCGCTCCTGCTGCAACTTTTTGTTCTTGGTGGTGAAATAACGGGACACGGGCTTGCCTTCTTTGACAGCCTCGGTGCATTCCAGGATAACTTGTTCGCGCATGGGATAAACTCGGTTAAGTGAGTTGGTCACCCTACGCGAAGCGTGGGATGGGTCAAGCTTGAATGTTGGGAGAGGTTAAGGCGACAAAAAGGGCTCGTCGGGCTCCTGGGTGGCCTTGATGGACTCGACCTCGACTTGGGGGACGACATGGCCGAGCGTGGAGGGGAACCGGGCCGTTCCGACGATCTCCAGCCATTGTTCGTTTTTCCAGTCGCCTGTGGTATTGCCAGTGAGAGCAATCGACATGGGTTGCGCGTCGGCGGCGCAGCACCACATGATCATGCGGTACAATTTGAGGTTTCCGCTCGAGTTATTGAACAGGCCGACCACATGCACTTTGCGGCCATCAAAACCCTTTATCAGCGAAGGCGATTTGCTGATGGTGATTAAATCGGTCACTTCCACAGGCGCAAGCTGATTAGGATCGGAATCAACCACAGCTTTCGCATCGGTCTGGCCTGTGGTGCTCCATGTTGGCATCTGGTAGGAGGCTGGGGCCGCATCAAGGCCACGTTTTTCAAGCGTTGAACTCGAGAACGCTGCTGGCGACAGCACTGAGGCTGCGATGACGGGGATGAGCAGCATCATCCATCGCCCAAGTTGACGGAGCCGCCCAGTTGGCGCGAGTGCGGGCTTTGGCGTCTCCGCAGATGGCTCGTAAAGAAAGAGGTAGAGCGCGCTCAAGACCATGAGAAGAATCGCCGCCCCGAGCACGTAGGAACGGAACATCGGGCTGAGCAGGCGGTTGATGTGACCGGAGGCGATGGTGTGCAGCATCACTGTGGCCCAGGCGCTCATCACCAAGGCGGGGGCGAAGAAGGAAAATTGGCGGCCGATCATGGATGCATCGAGTAAAGCAGTGTCAGCAGAAAGGTAGCCGCAAGCGCCCTGATCCACAAGCCGTGCACGAATCGCGGCTGAAACGCGCTGCGATAAAGCCAGTAGAGTTTGAGATCGATGAGCGGGCCCGCAACGAGAAAGGCGATCTTGGCCGGAATGGAAAAGGGGACGAACGCGGCAATGATGAAGGCGTCGGTGGTGCTGCAAAGACAGAGCAGTTGCGCGAGGAGAATACCGGCGAGGGGGCCAAGGAAGGGATCGTGTCCAATTGGGGCGAGGAGATTGCGATTAAATCCAGTGGAGAAAAGCGCAGCGGCGGCAGCGCCGATGACGAGGAAGAGGAGGACGCCCGTGAAATCGCGAATGACCGCGCCGGTGAATTGTTGCAGGCCACCCAGCGAAAGACCGGGGCGCGGTGTAAGAACGAGGCCGGGATTGGGAGAAAGTTCCTGTGCGGGTCGGGGCGAACCGGTGATGGTCTCCGCGCGAAGCATCTGGTCGGGGCGCAGTTTAATGAGCCAGAAACCGAGGAAAATCAAGACCGCGAGACTGAAGCCGAAGCGCAAGACGATCATGAGCCAGGGATCCTGATTGCGAAAGGCGAGGTAGGTGCTGAACATCGCCAGCGGATTGAGCGCGGGCGCGGCGAGCATGTAAGTGGTGGCGACCGCCGGAGGCACGCCCTTGCGAATGAGCCGTTGCACGATGGGCATCGCGCCGCATTCGCACAGGGGAAAAATCAACCCGGCGCCGAGAGCGGCAAAGATTCCCTGGGTCTTCGACTTGGGCAGCCAATTCTTGATCGTGTTTGCCGGAAGAAAGACATCGACAAGGCCGGAAACAATCGCGCCCAAAAGAAGAAACGGAGCGCCTTCCAGGACGATGGCGAAAAAGGAGAGCGCGACATCGGGCCACGCGATGCCCGCACTGGCAGGCGCGGAAGGAAGATCGAAGGCGGCGGCGAAAAACACGACGAAAGGCTATCGGAAAAGTCCGCGCGGGTCGCGGAGAAAGAACCTACTTTAAGAGTGGCTTTTTAACATCCAGAAGCGGAACTGGAGGCGTTGGATTATGCGTCCAGTCGAAGGCTTTTTTCTTGAGCGCATAGAGGTAACCCACCGTGAGAATGCCAATAAAGGAAAACATCGAGTAGAAGATGCCGAGGCCGTAATGCAGCATCTCGCGATAAATGACCGCCCATGGGTACATAAATACAACCTCGATATCGAATAGGATGAAGAGCATCGCCACGAGGTAAAACTTGATCGAGAAGCGGGAATGAGTCGGGCCGATGGGGTCCTTGCCGCACTCGTAGGGAGTGTCCTTGGCCGAGCTATCGCGGCCCCGTTTACCGACGAGAGCTGAGAAGCCAAGGGTGAAGGCAGCAAAGCCAATTCCGAACAGAATTTGGATGAAAACCGGGACGTAATCCTGCGGTACCTGAGGCATGTCGCAATTGTGTCAGATTTTTTTTGGAGAGCAAGGCTGGAGACTTGCCTTGGGGGAGATCAGCCTGTAGCGGCGGTCTATGACCACCGACGATCAAGCAAAATGGGTTGCTCATGCGGTCGGTGGTCATAGACCGCCGCTACAGGTGAACTACTTTTTCTGATCGATCAACCCGTCCATCGTAACGAGAGTGGTCTTCATGTAGAGATTGGGAACGGTAAAGAGATTGGGTTTGGTCTCGCGCGTCTTGGCTTCCACAAAAGTGAAGGAGTTTTTCTCATGATCGCCGCCCCAGGTAATCAGGATCGGAGTGACTCCGCCTTTGACGAGAGCGTTGAAAACAGGAAAGACAAACGGAGGAACCAGAGTGCGGACGGCCACCAATGCCATTGGTTCATTGATCGCGTGCAAACGATCCACCGCGGTCTGGATCTTGGGGAGAGGGCCGTTGAAACACCACGCCTGTACGCTGTCGCCACTGACCGTTTCGCCTGTCCAGAGAGCGCAATCGAGGCCGGCAATCTTCTTATGTTCGGTCGTCTGCTTCCACACATAGCCCGAGGTGTCCGGAACACTGGAGGTGACGGCATCGGCGGAAGTATTTGTGGTGGCCGGAGGCGCATCATTGCTAATTCCCGCAGAATTTAGTTCCTGCATGCGCGCCTCGTACCGTTTCGACGATTCGACGGCGGTTTGAACTTCGGGCCACGAGAATTGCCAGTAGGTGTAATTATTATGTTCCAAGCCGATGTAGTGCTCGGTTTGATCGGTATAAATGACGCTGTATTCTTCGTCCGGTCTATCGATCCGCATCATGGTGGGCGCAGTCGTGACGATCAACTTATGATTCTGGTCTTCGCTGTGGACGACAAAGGTCACGACATCCAAGACCGCGGGCAGCGCCGGAACGGGTGGCGTTACTGGCTTGGCTTTGTTATCGACGGGAACAACCGGCGCCGCAAATGCGGTTGCGGACAGGACGAGCAGGGAAAAAAGCGGACGAAGATAGGTGAACACCCTTTCACGATTAGCTTTGGCACCGGTGGGTTGTCTAATCAAAAGAGATTTTAGCTGCTTGCGGTGGAGTTCTTTATTCAAAGCCCCCTTCAAGGACAGCAAGTCAAAGTACCAGCGCCCATTTTCTTTGCTTTATTCCGACTCGATAAACAGAATGTACCGGTGATTAAAAGACCGGACGACCGCGTTGCCTTCCTGATTCGGAACGGGGCCATCGGTCTTGCCGGTGTGCTGGGTGCGGGCATTCTTGTCTGGTTCATCTTTGTCCGCAGTTACAACTACGACGAAACCAGTCATGCCCATATGACGTGGCTGCTCTCCATTGGCGAAGTGCCTTATCGCGATTTCGCCGCCAATCACTTCCCTTTTCTTTGGATTCTCCTTTCGCCGATCGTGTGGGCACTGCCCCACACCCCTCTTGCGCTTGTCCTTCTTCGCTTTTTATCTCTGGGCTTGAATGCGATCTTTATCGCGGCTTTAGGCTTCTTGATTTGCGTGGAGCAAGTATTCAGGGAGCGCATTTGGTCGATTGTTTGCCTAGGAATGGTCGTATTTTGTCCGTTGAGCTTGCACTACTTGATCGAATTCCGGCCCGATGCGTTTGCCAATGCCTTGCTTTTCTCCACGCTGGCGTGGCTGAGATTTCGAAACTCAAGGAGTATTCCGACCGGATTGATCAGCGGTTTTTGCATTGGTGCTGCTTTTCTGATTAACACGAAATACATACCCTTTTTATTCCTTTTGGGTCCGGTCGCGATGGTCATGAATGCCAATCAAATCCGACAGATATGGCCTTTTGCACTGGCTCTCTGCGCTGGATTTGGCATCGCCGTTTTGGGAGGTATTCTTCTGATGATTTGGATCGGTATTTCGCTTGATGACGCCTGGCAGATGGTTGTCGTTTACAATGAATTGGCGCAAAAAGCCCGGCCCTTCGGCTTCGGATTGATCAACACCTTAATGGGAAATCCTTTTTGGTTTATTTATGGTCTGACCGGATTGGTGGGATGCACGATTGTATTTCTGTATCAGCGGCGTTCGCCCGGCTCGGTGATGATTGCCATCGGCCTCTTTTTGCTGCTGGATTTGGTTGTGACGACGAAGCCGTGGAAGCAATATGCGGTGGCGTGGCTCCTTTTGGCCGCCTGTTTTCAGGCGCGGTTATTGCCTCCATTTATTGCGAAACTGGGCCCTCGCTTTCAGGCTACGCTGGCCGTGGGAGTCCTTATCGTGGCATGTATCAGCTTTGAACTAACCGAAATTAAAGATACGGACGGCGGTGGAATGGACCGTGTTTCGCAGGATCGTGTGATGATGTGGATTTCCCAACATGTTCCCGCCGATGGTTTTGTCGTATCCAGCTTTCAGATGCACCCCGTTTTCTGGCGAGATGCCATTTTCAAGACAGTCTTTGATATCGCACCTGGATATGGCGATGGACTTGAGAAATTTATGCCTACGTTGACCCGGTATCCTGATGCTGAGCAATATCAACCGGCAGGTTACGAAAAGGAATTGGAACTCCATTCACCAGCGGTCATTGTGTTGAACACGGAATACACGCATAGCCAGATTCAAGCGCTGAACACCTACCTGAACCGGCATATTGATGCTTACAAGGAGTACACTGTCCCCGGCACTTCCATCCAAGTTGCGGTGAGAAATTGATTCATGGCGAAGCTTGTCGGCTCATTGCCTGCGCCTTAGCCAGGTTATTTTGCGCATTGGTATCATGAGGATTCAGGCGCAGAGACTCTTGGAACTGGGCGATGGCCTCATCCAAACGGCCACTTTGAGCGAAAGCGACACCGAGATTATTGTGGGCTTTGATGAATGAGGAATCGATTTCCAGGGCCTTTTGAAATTGGGCCACGGCTGGGTCCATTTGTCCCTTTTGCAAGAGGGCCCAGCCTAAATTGTTATGGGCATCGGCATAACGGGCATTGATTGCCAATGCCTTTTGGAACTGTCCCATTGCATCATCGATCTGCCCATTTTGTAACAGGACATTGCCGAGATTGTTATGGGCATCGGCGTAATTGGGATTGATGGCCAACGCCTGCTCGTACTGGACGATGGCCTCGTTCACCTCTCCATTTTGGGCATAGGTAATCCCCAAATTATTGTAAGCGCCGAAGTTGTGCGGATCGATTTTCAGGGCGTTCCGGTATTCCTGAATCGCGTCATCAGGCTGTCCTTTTTCCAGAAGAGCATTGCCGAGGCTATTGTGGGCGTCCGCATTTTTCGGATTTATTTTGAGGCTTTCCTGAAGCAAGGCGATGGCTTCATCGGTTTTGCCCTGTCGCGTAAAAATATTTCCGAGATTATGGGAGGCCAGCCAGCAGTTGGGATTTTTGGCGAGAGTATCGGCCCAGAGTATTTCCTCGTTTTGGTAAACGAGAGCCTGTCGCCAACTGAGCAGGCCGAGGATCAACAATAATCCGGCAGGGAGAATTACTTGCAGCCATGGTCGCCTGGGAAAGATGGCATTCGAAAATGGGGTCAACCCGGCCCCCGCCAGCGCCAGCGGCCCCATACTGGCGAGATATTGAAAATGGTCCCCGACAAAAGAATAACGCCAAAAATATTGATCAACCAGTCCCAGTACGGGAAGCAGCGCTGTCACAAAATAAGCCAACGCAAACAAACAGGGGCGGCCCCACGATTTGCGGTTAAGCCATAAGATGACCAGGACAAGGATCGCGGCCAGAAAGGGCAGATAGGAAGACCCGTTTCCCGCATGAATCTCCCAGCGCGGATAAATGAAAACCAATGGATAAGGCCAAATGAGTTTGCCGAGATAAAACCAGATCACGTCCCCCGAAGTCGCAATGCGGGTCATCAGGCTACGCATCTCTTGCGAGTGATCGTCGATGGCGTTCAGCCGGACCATCCAGATCGTCAGCGCAGCAACAAGCATGGACACGAGAAAGATGGGGGCTGTTCTCGCCACACTGCGCCAGTTCCATCGGCCTTCCACCCACCATGCGCACAGGCAAAGAACCAGCGGCAGCACCACCGTGGACGATTTGCTGAGCATGGCCATGACAGCGAAAAGTAACGTCAGCGCATCATTCCAATCGAATACCTTTCGGTCATGGCTTGTTCGTGCCAGCAGTCCTTTGATGAAGAAAAAAATCGAAAGAAGGTAGAATACGCCCGACTGGGTATTCTTTAATTCCGTGATCCACGCTACGGTTTCGACTTGCACGGGATGTATTGCCCAGAGTGCTGCGCCTAACCACGCGCCCGGAATACTCAAGCTTCGCAAGACCCGCCATAGCAGTATCGCACAAGCGCCATGCAGCAGAACATTGACGAGATGATAGGGCAGGGGATTCAGTCCCCACAATGCGTGCTCCACCCAAAATGTGGTCAAGGCCAGGGGAAAATACCAAGCGGCACTGGTGGTCCAGATTTCTTTCAACCCGAGCGGCCCAATGATGCAGGGATTGGCCGTAATATGCACATCGTCGTCCCAGATGAATCCCGCATGCCAGACGGGTTGATAAGCCAGAAAAACAGCAAGGATCAGGATTAATCCCCAAAGCCAATCCTGAGTGAGCCAGGAAGATGCTTGTCGCTTCGCCATAGAAATCGGGTGACGAAGATAGTCGCTTCGTTGTTATTCCGCGCGCCCGATTGTCTCGAGAAATTGATTTACGACCAGCGGAGCGGAACAATATTTCTCCGCGATCTGTCGTGCGGCCCGCGCATGGCGGACAGGATCTTTTCCGACCGTTTCCAGGGCGGCGGCGGCGCTGGCCTCGTCGTGAAAGGAAAGCAGGCCTTCGCCTTGCGGATAAAAATCGGTCCAGCCGGTGTCTTGGAGAATGACGGGGCGTCCCAGGGCGAGATAGGTGACGCTGCGATCGCTGAACCAGCCGCAGCGGGACTGGACATAACCGTTCTTGGCGACGCAAAATTCACCGCGACTTTGCGCAAGGTAATCGCGGTAGCGCTGCCAAGGAGTGTTCAGGGGACGCACATCGATCAGGTTCCAGCCGGCATCGCCAAAGCGTTTGGTGGTTTCATCGTCGGGATGGAGATCGGTGGCGATTTCGAGTTTTTCCTGGGTCTTGCGGGGCAGATTGACCAGCTTGTCGAATTCCTCCGATTTGTTGCCGTACCAGGCGCCGTCGTATTCGACCTGTGGATACCCGTACCAATGCGTGCAGGTGGTCCAGACATCGCCCGGTTGATCCACCTTGGGATTGGTAAAAAAGTCGAGTGCGACGGGCACACCAATCGGAAGCCAGGTCTTTCCGGCGAGGGGAGAGCGGCAGTCCTTACGACCCAAGTGACGGCCGATGGAGACGAACTTGGTGTGGTAATCGAGATGCATGTCCGAGTGGTAAACCTCGGCCCATATCTGGGTGAAGGCGGGATCGAGATCGGCGTAAATTTTTTCCGGCAATACTTCGAGAACGTCATGCTGCCGGAAGTGGCCAGAGATGTTGAAGAGGAATTCGGCGTCACGGGCGAAGCGGATTAGCTCGGCACGTTGCGGCGACTCGCCGTCGAAAAGAAGGGTGGCGCGATCCTTCAGGCCGAACTCGTCCACCACAGTATTCCAATGAGCAAGATTGGCGCTGACGTCGGATGCGCAGGGCTGGCCGTTGGTGTCAATACAGGAGGCGGATGTGATGTCCTCCACTATCCAGACATCCCACCCGGCCAGGCGAAATCCGAGCACCCATTGCAAAAAAGCCCAGGTGTTGCCCGCACCGTGGATCGGATATGAGGCGAGGTTGACTCCAATGACGGCGCGGCGGGGCATAAGCAATTCAGAACTTACCTTTTATCTTCATCGTATCTCATGTCACCATAGCCATGAGAACCAGCTAATTTGCGGCGGAATTCTTTATTTTGATCGTTTCCCGGCTGGAATCACGAACGTTGCGATGGAATGTCGGGGAATCTCAAAGGGAACGCTCTTGTCCTCGACCGTCACCCGAAAGATAATCGGGATTTGAGAACGGTTCATCACCACCACGGCGACGGAGCCATCGGGATTACGCGCCGCAAGAGTTTCCAAATCGTCCGCCGTGCTGACTGCAATTAAACGTCGCGCTCCCGGTTTAATGAAACGGGAGAAATGGCCGATATAATAGTAGTGCGGCCTGAAATGGATCTTTTTGAATTCGCGATCATAATTCACCGGGGCGGTGCAATAATTGGCCACGTGATTCGGGCCGCCTGTTTCATTAAGGATTAAGTTCCAGTCGATCCATCCGGACGTCCATCGGTTCAGATCGGCGATGATGGAACGGGCATAGGTCTCGCCAACTTCCCAAGGGGGTGTCGAGACTGCGGAGCAACCTTCGGTGAAGAGAAGCTTTTTGTCCGGATAGACATCGTGGAGATAACGGACATTTTCGAAGTTATCGCCCATGTACCAATGAAAGGCCGCGCCCCAGACATATTTCGCCGCTTTCGGATCGTCATAAACCACCTTGGCCCGTTGATAGAGACGGTCGCGGTTATGGTCCCAGATCAGGAGACGCACTCTCTTCAAGCGGGCGTCGGCGAGGGCAGGCCCCAGGTGATCGCGAACAAAATCGCGCTCCTCTTCGGCCGTATAGATGCAGGAATCCCATTCCTGTGTCGCTTCCGGTTCGTTTTGAACGGTCAGGCCCCAAATCGAACAGCCTTCCTTTTCCATTTCCTGAATAAACCGCACATAATAATGGGCCCAGGCCCGGCGATACTTTGCAATCAGTTTTCCGCCAAGATTCATCTTGCCCGTCGTTTTCATCCAAGCGGGGGGACTCCACGGGGAGAGCAATAAATCCAAGGGTTTGCCCGCCACTTCGGTCGCCTGTTTGATGAAGGGAAGGATCCACTTCTGTTCGCGGTCGAGCGTAAACTTGGAAAGAGAGGTGTCGCCCGGCGTGTCGGCACATGCGTAGTTACCCAACCCGAAGTCGGAACTGTTCATGTGCGTGCGGCACAGAGTATAGCCATTGCCGCGAACCGGATCGAAGAGGGCCGTCATCACCTGCCGACGCATGGCAGCGGGCATTTGGGAAAAAGTGAACGCAGTGGCCTCGGTGATCGCACCGCCGAATCCATCGATTACCTGCATCGGCGCCTCGACGTCGACAAAGATTTCGTGCGGGGTGTTTTTCAGGCTGCGAGGAACCGGCGATTTGGTCAGTCGATGCGGGGTATGTTGTGAGGTCAGCCAAACTTTGGCTCGTGAAGAATCGAGTTTCATAATAATAGTTGAGATGATGAATGGAGAGATTTAAGGATATTTTTTAAACTCGGACTTGTTTTCCCTCGGCATCGGAAAGAAAGCAAGCATCGAGGACTTTTTGCACTTCCGCGCCGCGTGCGAAATCGGGCTGCTCGGCCTTCCCTGTTGCAATGGCACTGATAAAGCGCTGGTAATTGGAAGGCGTCGATTCGACCTCCACCGTCTCCCATTTGGCTTGGTCGACATTTTCACCCACGCAGAGGCGATAGCTGTCCCTCGAAATTTCGGAGTTGATCTCTATCGCCCCGAGTGTGCCAAATATCTTTAGAGTGAGTTGATTGGGATGGCCGGTCGCCCAACGCGTGGTATGGATTACGCCCAGCGCGCCATTTTTGAATTCCACAGTCATGACCGCGGAGTCATTCGCATCCAGGCGATAGTCTCCGATGCGATTTTTCGGCGCCTTGGGGAAAGTCTTGAGTTTGCAATCGACCTTCGCGATGGGGCCAACTGGATAAGTCGCAAAGTCGACAATGTGAACGCCGACGTCGCCCAGCACGCCTTTGCTTCCATGGTCCGTGGACAGGCGCCAGAGCCACGCGGGCAGTGTGCGCCAATCGCCCCAAACCTTGCTGCTCAACCATGCCTGCAGATAGCTCGCCTCCACATGCATCACTTCCCCGATGTCGCCGCGCTGGACCCGTTGGGCCACGGCCTGAATGCAGGGCCAATTCCGGTACGAAAAATTCACCATGTTCACCACGCCGGCTTTTTGGGCCGCAACCACCATTTTTCGGGCGTCCGCATAGTGGAGCGCAAGCGGTTTTTCACAGAGGACATGCTTGCCTGCCTTGAGGCATTGCAGGGAAATGGGAGTATGGAAGGGATCGGGCGTGACAATGGAAACGGCATCGATTTCGACCTGCTTCAACATTTCCGCCGTGTCGGTAAAACGGGCAAGGACTTTATGTTCCGCGGCAAAATACTCGGCCCGCGTCAAATCCACATCGCAGACCGCAACAATTTCGCATCCATCGATCGCCTTGAAGTTGTTCGCGTGCGCGCCAGCCATGCCTCCGGTTCCGATAATGGCAAGTTTCACTGGAGAGCTTCGCTGCTTTTTCGTTTTCATTTTAAAAGATTAGAGAAAAATTTCTGGTGGTAAGGAGAGCGGAGCGACCTGCAATTGGCAACAGGATTCGGATGGAAATCAGATGTAGCGGCAGTCTTTTACCGCTGCTACAAGGGATTTCTTTTATTGAAGCTGCGTCGATTTCCTTCCAGCATCGCCATCCCAATGAAATCGCGTCTTTTTCTCCAGTCGTCGTGGAAATTTCGTCAGGCAACCGCCAAGAACCAGGACTGGCTTCCGGCTCGTGTGCCGGGTTGCGTGCATACCGATTTGCTTCGCAGCAAGCGGATTCCCGATCCCTTTTGGGGCGACAACGAAAAGGATCTTCAATGGATTGAAGAGGCCGATTGGGCCTATCGATGTGAATTTACGCCATCCGCTGCCCTTCGCCGTCACAAGCATATCGAGCTGGTTTTTGACGGGATCGATACGGTGGCGGTCATTCATCTCAATGGCCAACCCATTGGACGGACCTCCAGCATGTTCATCAAGTATCGGTTTGACGTCGGCGCTGTGTTGAAGTCCGGTCAAAATATTCTCGAAATCAATTTCCTGAATCCGATGGGTTATATCCGTGAACGCGTGCAGCGATTGCCCCATCACCCACCTGAAAGCAACGACATCGTCGGCGGTTGCTCGCACATCCGCAAGGAGCCCTGCTCGTTCGGATGGGACTGGGGCCCTCGCTACGCGACCTCGGGTGTTTATCTCCCGGTCTATCTTGAAGCCTGGGACGAGAATCGGATTGAATCGGTGCGGGTTATTCAAAAGCACAAACCCAAGTCGGTTGGGTTGGCGTTCGAGGTCGCCACGGTTGTCGCTGGCGGTGAATTTCGCGGCACAGTTTCCCTGAAAGGAAAAGTCGTTTCGACCTTTTCGGGCCTCAAGACCGAAATCGCCAATCCGAAACTGTGGTGGCCGAATGGTCACGGGGAGCAGCCGCTGTATGTTGTGCGGTTGGAACTGCTCGTCGGTGGCCAGGTGATCGATGTCTGGGAGAAACGGATCGGTCTGCGCTCGATCCTCCTTGATCGCCATCCGGACGAGTTCGGCGAAAGCTTTCAGTTCGTCGTTAATGGCAAGGCGATTTTCGCCAAGGGCGCCAACTGGATTCCCGCCCATAGTTTCGTCACTGAAGCCAATCGCGAGCTTTACGACGATCTGCTCACGTCCGCTGTCGAGGCCAACATGAACATGCTTCGCGTCTGGGGCGGCGGCATCTACGAGAAAGAGGATTTCTACGATCTCTGCGATGAAAAGGGCCTGCTCATCTGGCAGGACTTCATGTTTGCCTGCGCGCTTTATCCCGGAACGTCGGAGTTCCTGCACTTGGTGAAACAGGAGGCCGCGGACCAAGTCAAACGTATCGGCTACCGGACATGCCTTGCCCTCTGGTGTGGAAATAATGAGATAGAGCAGGCTCCGCACGACATTCTCAAGACGCCAGAGAGGAAAAAGGCTTACGAGGACATCTTTTACCGCCTCCTTCCCGAGGCAGTTGCAGCCTATGATGGCACGACTGCTTACTGGCCCAGTTCGCCTCATAATCCCGCAATTCCGTATGCCAAGGATTTCAACAATGAAGGGGCCGGTGACTGCCATCTTTGGGACGTCTGGCATATGCGCTTTCCGGTCTCGCACTACGAAACGAAGACGTTTCGTTTCTGTTCGGAATTCGGCATGCAGTCCTACAGCTCTCCTGAAGTTGCGGCTACCTATTGCCTCCCGGAGAACTTCAATGTCTTCGGCCCCGAGATGGAGAACCATCAAAAGAACGGCATGGGAAACCTGCTCATCATGGATTACGCTTCCCGGCTCTACCGTTTTCCGAAGGACTACGCCGGGCTGGCCTATCTTTCCCAGCTCAACCAGACCTACTGCATGAAGATTGCGGTGGAGCATTTCCGCCGTTCCTCGCCCAAGATGATGGGCGCGCTCTATTGGCAGATCAACGACTGCTGGCCCGTCACCTCGTGGAGCAGCCTTGAATTCGGTGGTCGATGGAAAGCTCTCCATTATGCGGCAAGGCGTTTTTTCGCTCCTGCACTCGTCAGCGTTCATGTACCCGGCACGGAAACGGTTGGGATCGGCAATGCCACTAAAAGCACGATTCATGATGTCGCCATTCATACGATATATGACGGACTGAACGGCGGACCTGCGACCATTACCTGGAGTTTGCAGCATCTTAAAAAAGGCAATCTTCGCTCTGGAAAAAAGAAAGTCGTTCTGCGTTATAACGAATCGATCAAGCAATTGGACCTCGATTTCGCCTCGGAGATGAAGAAGCACGGCGCCCGCTCGCTTTATTTGCGCGTGGAACTTGTCATGGGCGGCAAGGTCGTCTCGCGTCAGACGACTTTCCTCACAGCCCCTCGCTACCTCGATTTGCAACCGGGAAAAATAGAGACGCAACTCAAGAAGGTCGGTACGGCCCGTTTTGAGATCACCCTTTCATCGAAGATCTATCAACACGCCGTCTCGTTTCACTTCCGGAAAACCGTCTATCGGGCCGAGGACAACTTCTTCGATCTCTTTCCGGGAAGTAAACGGCGCGTTGTCATCCGGACGCAAAAGGACATGTCGCTGGCGGATCTCCGCAAGCGCCTGGAAACCATGTCATTGGTTTCCTCGTATAAGTAAGTCGATTTAAACCGAGAAGAGATTGATTGAAAACGGCCCGTATCAGGAGAAAACTTATCAAACTATGAAGACTTTAAACGTCGGGATGATCGGCTACAAGTTCATGGGCAAGACCCATTCCAACGCATGGCGGCAGGTGGACAAGTTCTTTCCTGTCTCTGCGAAGCCGATCTTACACACGATTTGCGGCCGGGACAAAAAAGGAGTCACCGCCGCAGCGAAGCAATTCGGATGGAGCCACGTCTCCACTCGCTGGCAGGACGTCGTCGCCAATCCGGAGATCGACATCATCGACATCAATACCGCGAACGATACCCACGCGGAGATCGCCATTGCCGCCGCGAAGGCAGGCAAGGCGGTGCTTTGCGAAAAGCCGCTGGCGCTGACGGTGAAGGAAGCCACCGCCATGGTCGATGCTGCGAAGAAAGCGGGCGTGGTGAACATGGTTTGCCACAATTACCGGCGGATTCCCGCCATCGCGCAGGCCAGGAAGATGATCGCTGCCGGTGACTTGGGGCGCATCTTCCATTATCGCGCACGTTACTTGCAGGACTGGATTATCGATCCGGAATTTCCACTCGTCTGGCGTCTGCAAAGCAAGATCGCGGGCAGCGGCACGCATGGCGACATCAACGCGCATATCATCGACCTTGGTCGCTATCTCGTTGGGGAACTCAGCGAAGTTTGCGGACATCTCCAGACTTTCATCAAGGAGCGACCATTGCCGGGATCGAAGACGAAAAAGGGTAAGGTGACGGTGGACGATGCCGTGATCACGCTCGGCAAATTCAAAAACGGGGCGCTGGCATGCCTGGAGGCGAGCCGCTTTGCCGCTGGTCGGAAGAACCACATTCAAATCGAGATCAATGGAAGCAAAGGATCGCTCGTTTTTGACTTCGAGGACATGAATCGTCTCAAGTATTTCAACCGCGCCGATCTTGCCGACCGGCAAGGTTATCACGACATTCTTGTTACCGAAGGTGGCGGCGTGCATCCCTACGTCGGCGCGTGGTGGCCACCGGGACACATCATCGGGTACGAGCACACCTTCGTGCATACTATTTTCGATTTCATCCAGGCCGTGGTGAAGGGGAAATCGATCCAGCCTACTTTCGTGGATGGATTGCAAAATCAAAAGGTGCTGGAAGCGGTCGAAAAATCATCAAAACAACGTCGTTGGATCAAGCTTTAAAGGAAAACACCATGTCACGTCCGATCACTCTTTTTACCGGTCAATGGGCCGATCTGCCCCTCGATACCCTCGCACAAAAAGCAAAAAGCTTTGGCTATGATGGCCTCGAACTAGCCTGTTGGGGCGATCATTTCAACGTCACGCAAGCTCAGGACAAAAAGTATTGCGACGACCGTCATGCGTTTTTGGCCAAGCACGGTCTCAAGACATGGGCCATCTCGAACCATCTCGTCGGTCAGGCCATCTGCGATGTGATCGATGAGCGGCATAAGTCGATTTTGCCCGAGCATGTCTGGGGCGACGGCAAACCGAAGGAAGTCCAGAAGCGCGCCGCCGAAGAGATGATCAAGACCGCGCATGCGGCCAAGAATCTTGGCGTGAAGGTGGTCAATGGTTTCACCGGCTCGAAAATCTGGTCGCTGCTTTACAGTTTTCCACCCGTTAGCGATGCGCAGATTGAGGACGGCTACGCCGACTTCGCCACGCGTTGGAATCCGATTCTCGATGAATTCAAAAAATGCGGCGTACGCTTTGCCTTGGAGGTGCACCCGACCGAAATCGCCTTTGATATCGTCAGCGCGGAGCGAGCATTGCAGGCGCTCAACCATCGTCCGGAATTTGGTTTCAACTATGATCCTTCCCACCTCGGCTACCAAGGTGTCGATTATGTGAAATTTATCCAGAAATTTGGCGATCGCATTTATCATGTGCACATGAAGGATGTCTACTGGTCCTCGCAATTGACGGAAGCGGGCGTGTTTGGCGGTCATACCAAGTTCGGCGATCCGCGCCGGTTCTGGGAATTCCGCTCTCTGGGACGTGGCTGCATCAAGTTCGAGGAAATCCTGCGCGCGCTGAACCAGGTCAATTATCAGGGGCCGCTTTCGGTCGAGTGGGAAGACATCGGCATGGACCGCGAACACGGCGCCGCCGAAGCCGCCGCTTTCCTGCGCAAACTCGACTTCATACCTAGCAAGGTCGCCTTCGACGCCGCCTTCGAAAAAAAGTAGGAGGCTATACAAAGTCGCACTCGGTGTGACGATCAGTAGGTAGCCGCCGCTGTCCCTAGCGGCGGATGTTTCCTTCCGTCATCTCCATTTCGCGCCAATTTTCCGCCAGCAAAATTCTCGCGCGGAACATTCGACTCCCAATGCTTTGCTGCCATATTAAAGAACTCTCTTATGCCTAAAGTTACAATGATGCCCGGCGGTCAATCCGCCGAAGTTCCCGCCGGCACCCTGCTCCTTGATGCTGGTGAGGAAGCAGGCGTGGAAATGGAAGCGGGCTGTTTCAATTGTTCCTGCGGGACATGCGCCGTCGCCGTCGATTCCGGCATGGAAAATATCGAGCCGCCCACCGACGAGGAACTCAACGTCCTCGATCAATGGAACAAGGACCCCGAAAAATATCGCCTGACCTGCTGCGTCAAGATTCTCAAGGGGGAAGTGGTCCTGCGGATGGAGCACTAACGCCTTGATGCCCGTCCTCGAAGGCAAAAGCCAGCGCCTGCGATTTGAACCTCTCGTTCCTAGGCATGCTGTTTCCCTGAGTGAGGCGCTGCTTGATCCAGCAGTGTATGCGCCATTCGGGAAGACGCCTCCGAAATCGATAGAGGCTTTGATCGCACTCATTGAGCGTTGGTCGGCGGGATCGCCCGCAAGTTGTCCAACCGAGCGCTGGTGGAATATTGCGGTTTTTTCCTTGGACGATAATCAAGGCTTGGGACGACTGGAGGCAACGATTATCGATGACCGCGCGGAAGTTGCTTACCTGTTTGGCTCGAAACATTGGGGAAACGGCTATGCCTTGGAAGCCATGCGCTGGTTTCAGGACAGATTGACTGAGGACGGAGCAGTATTGAAGCTTTGGGCTTCGGTCACGCCCAGCAACGAAAGATCCATCCGTCTACTTCAACGCCTTGGGTATGGACCGATCCACAGCGATTGGCCTGACCTCTACACCTACGATGAGGAGGATATCGTCTTTTGTCGCGACGTAACCTAAGGGGCTTTCATTGCCACCTGCCACTGGCAGATATCATTTTGCAAATCGCCTTGGATCCCTTGGAGTAGAGGTCTACTTGATCCAGCCCCAGCGCTCGGTAAACGGCCAGAAAACGAAGTAGCCGCGGCCCATCAGATTTTGTCGCGGAACGCCGCCCCAGTTGCGGCTGTCTTTGCTGTTGGGGCTGTTGTCGCCCATGGCCCAATAGCAATCGACGGGCACGTAGAATGTTTCGGTCTCTCCGTCGCTGCTTCCGCTGATGTCGTCCCCCGGATAAAGTGAGTAGCCGGGATACTGGTCGATCTGCTTGAACTCCTTCTCGAAAGACGGCGCGCCCGTGGCCAGCTTGCCGTTGACATAGAGCAAAGGTGGCTTGACCTCGATCAAATCGCCCGCCAGGCCGACGCAACGCTTGATGAAATCCTCGCTCCCCTCCTGGTTCGGTCCGCGTTCATTGACCAGCTTGGGTATTCCCGCAGTCTTGAAAATAAACACTTCGCCGCGACGGGGCGGCCGGAAATTATAAGTCACTTTGTCGACCAGCACTTGATCGCCCGTCTGCGTTGTATAATTGGCCAGCACGTCGCCGGGTTGATATTCCATGCGAGGCCTGATATTGAGTTTCTGTTCAACATCGCTCGG
>Ga0206926_1014_pt1 | contig 39894 bp, 42 predicted proteins | sample Alteio_BWOrgHeat_59_FD_152955 | JGI IMG/M metagenome (GOLD analysis project Ga0206926, IMG submission 152955) | Enriched cells from forest soil in Barre Woods Harvard Forest LTER site, Petersham, Massachusetts, United States -... | ecosystem: Environmental > Terrestrial > Soil > Temperate forest >... | reverse complement strand
CGCATAAGTCAAAAGTAGGTACTTCGCCTCGGTGTTGACCCCTGATCGCTGGACCGAACCTCTAAGCCAGGTATGGCCGATCTCCAGCTGGATATCGAAATCGGCGCCTGAACGTCGGTGACCACCGGAAGATCTGTTCGAGCGAGCATCGAATTGATTGTCCGCCAAGACTTGGCGAATAACAAGACTTGGCGAATAAGAGGAAAGCCTCAAGTTGAGAGCTATCGGTTGATGGACGCCTACGCCCAATCCGCACAGCCCGTCCTGGTCGGCAAGACCATTGAGCTCAGACCCCTTCAGCAAGAACATTCATCGGATCTTCTGGATGCGGCCGCGGATGGCGCGTTGTGGACGCTGAAGGCTACCGTCGTTCCCGGGCCCGGCACCGTCGATGAATACGTTGCCGTAGCCTTGGCGGGGAGGCAGGCCGGCACCGTGATGCCTTACGTTGTGATCATGCGGGATACGGGACTGGTCTGCGGAAGCACGCGGTTCTGGAAGATCGATCGCAAGAACAGAAAGCTGGAGATCGGCCATACCTGGCTTAGAGGTTCGGTCCAGCGATCAGGGGTCAACACCGAGGCGAAGTACCTACTTTTGACTTATGCGTTCGAGGTGATGGAGTGCGTGCGCGTACAGTTCACCACGGACGAACTCAATGACAGGTCGAGAGCAGCCATCCTGCGAATTGGAGCAAAGCAGGAAGGGATCGTTCGCAACGAGCGGATCATGCCCGATGGGCGCAAGCGCAACTCTGTCCGCTTCAGCATCATTGATTCCGAGTGGCCCGGCGTAAAGACGATGCTTGAGCAGAAAATGAGCCGGTAGTTGGTAGCGAGGTCCATCAACAGCTTTCCGACGAGCCGGAGAGCGCCTCGCGATCGCGATCATGACGCAACGGAAAGACTCAGCTAGGATCAGGCGTGCGGCGGACCTGATTTCCGCCTGGCCGGCGCTTTCAGGCTTCCTCCCAAGCGGCGCCGGCCTTCTTCCCGACGGTCTGGTGAAATCAGGCGAACGCCCTGCCCTCTTCGGTGCGCTGGAACAACATCAGATCCAATCCAAGACTTGGCCGTCCCAGGATGGTCAGAATGGTGTGCGCCTGGCCGCGATGATGGGTCTGATGGTTGAACATATGGGCAAGCGCCGGCGCCAGCCGCTGCGAAACGGTGCGCATGTCCGATACGGTCATGTAGGTGAAGCGCCCCGACAACGCCTTGTCACTGAGGCCGCCAACCCAGTCGATGATCCGCCTGTCCTCGACTTCACGTGCCATGTGCAGTACCGGCAAAGCCCGGTGAACGATCGCATCGAGGCTGGCCGGCGCGTCGCCCTCGCCGGTAAAGCGCTTCATCCAGATGCGATCGGCGGTCAGGAGATGATTGAGAGTACCCATCATCGAGCCGAAGAAGGCGCCGATGTTGCGACTGAACTCCTCGTCGTCGAGTTCGGCCGCCGCATCATAGATGCGGCCATTGGCCCATTGATTATAGGCCGCGAACATCATGAAATGCTGTTTCAATTTTTTTCTCCCGGCCCCGCATTCACCTCGGGCCTACCTAAACCGCAGGAACGCCGACGCCAATGACCATTTTGCTCTATGACCTCGTCGGTCGAGACACCGCCCGTCCATTCAGTCCACATTGCTGGAAGGTGGCGATGGCGCTTGCCCACAAGGGGCTGGACAGCTCGACCGTGCCGACGCGTTTTCTCGAGGTGCCCACCATCGAAGGCGGTGTTTCGAAAACAGTTCCGGTGATCCGTGACGGCGAGAAGGTTGTTGCCGATTCCTTCGCGATCGCTGTTTATCTCGATGAGGCGTATCCGGCGCGGCCGACGCTGTTTGGCGGCGATGGCGGCAAGGCGATGGCGCGTTTCATCGAACGCTGGTCGCAACTGACCATCCACCCCTATGTCACCACCGCGGCACTCATGGACCTGTATGCCATGCAGGACGACCAGAACTCGGTCTATTTCAGACAGAGCCGCGAGGCTCGGTTCGGCAAAAGGCTTGAAGAGGTCATCGCCGCTCGCGACGCTGGACTTGCCGCCTTCCGCGTCTCGCTGGAGCCGTTGCGCTCGATGCTTGCCTATCAGCCGTTCATCGGCGGCCCGTCGCCGCTGTTTGCCGACTACATCGTCTTCGGTGCGCTGCAATGGGCGCGCATTGCTTCGCCCTATCGGCTGCTCGACGACGGGGATGTCGTGGCGCAGTGGTTTGAACGCTGCCTCGATCTCAATGACGGTCTCGGCCGAAGGGTCTCGGCGGCGGCGTAGCGACATCCGTTCCAATCTCGCTTCGACTGATGCCCGCACCCGACGCACATCAACGGCCAGTTGCCATCACGTCGAATTGAAGGGCGGGACAGACCGTGCCCCTGTGAAATGCGACAATGCGGCTGCACAAGCGTCGCTTCGGGCATCTCATTACGGCCCCGATCCAGGCAAGAGTGAACGACCCAATCGGCCAGATATACAAAGGCAGCGCGACGGCATGACGTCAGGCCCCGAATTCCTCGACGGCTTTCGTGCCGAGCTTCTCAACCTCTTCCTGTGGCGAAGGGACGTGCGCCGTTTCAAGCCGACGCCGCTTCCCGAAGGAACCCTGGAGCGGTTGCTCGGCCTCGCCAGCATTGCCCCTTCCGTGGGGCTAAGCCAGCCCTGGCGATTTGTCGTGGTGCAAAGTCCGGATCGCCGTGACGCCGTGAGAGCCAGCTTTGAACAGTGCAATGCGCAGGCGCTCGCATCATTCTCGGGCGAGCGTGCCGCGCTCTATGCACGGCTTAAACTTGCCGGCTTGAGCGAGGCGCCTTGCCAGTTCGCGGTTTTCGCCGACCGCACGACCGAGCAAGGACACGGGCTTGGCCGCCTGACCATGCCCGCCACGATCGAGTACTCCGCCGTGATGGCCGTTCATACCTTGTGGCTGGCGGCGCGCGCCGAAGGGATAGGCATGGGCTGGGTCTCCATCCTTGATCCCATCCAGATGGCGACGATCCTGGAAGCGCCTCCCGAATGGACATTCATCGGCTACTTCTGCGTTGGCTACCCGACCGAGGAGCAATGCACGCCGGTGCTGGAGCAGGAGGGCTGGGAGTTCCGGCGCCCCTCGACCATTATCACGCGCTGACGACAACGACGCCCGCTTCCCCTTGGCAATGCGCCGGGCGGCTTGTATAGAGCCCGCCACTCTCAACTCCATTCTTCATCACAAGGACGACCACATGGCGCTCGAACGCACCTTTTCCATGATCAAGCCGGACGCGACCCGTCGCAATCTCACCGGCGCCATCACAAAGATGCTGGAGGACGCCGGCCTGCGCGTCATCGCTTCGCGCCGCGTCTGGATGAGCCGCCGCGAAGCGGAAGGCTTCTATGCCGTCCACAAGGATCGCCCGTTCTTCGGCGAGCTGGTGGAATTCATGTCGTCGGCCCCGACGGTGATCCAGGTTCTCGAGGGCGAGAACGCGATTGCCAGGAACCGCGAAGTGATGGGCGCCACCAACCCGGCCAACGCCGCCGAAGGCACCATCCGCAAGGTCCACGCCCTGTCGATCGGCGAGAATTCCGTACACGGCTCCGACGCTCCCGAGACGGCAGCGCAGGAGATCAAGTACTGGTTCTCGGATACCGAGGTCGTCGGCTGAGCCGACTATCCAGACGGTAAGTCATGATGAAAGGCCGGCGAAATGCCGGCCTTTTTCGTACCGGAGATAGCATAAGCTCCGCAGTGCCTCAGATGAAGTCTTTCGCGCTGATTTCACACGAGATGCATGCATAAATAGGGCATCTAACACCATCGATATGAAGGTGACCCACCATGACCAGCGCCATTCCGGGATTCTTCCAGGGTACCGACATGCCGACCACCGGATGGTGGGAAGTGCTCTGGCCTGACCCCGCCTCCGTGCTGTCCGCAACGGGGGTAAAGCGAGGCATGGATGTGATCGACCTGTGCTCGGGTGACGGCTGGTTCACGCTGCAAATCGCCAAGGTCGCACGTCACGTCATTGCGATCGACATCGACGCCGATTTGCTTGAAGTCGCGCGTCGGCGTTTGACCGAAAACGGCATGACAAACTGCGACTTCGTGGCGGGTGACGCCTATGAGCTTGCCCGGCTGGCGTCCCGACCTGTCGACTTCGTCTTCATGGCGAACGCTTTTCATGGCGTCCCTAACCGGCCTCGCCTGGCCCACGCCGTCCATACGACGCTTGGGCAGGCCGGGCGTTTTGCCATCGTCAACTGGCATCAGACCCCGCGCGAGAAAACCATCGTTATGGGCGAGCCTCGCGGACCGAAGACAGAGCTGAGATTATCTCCGGAACAGACCATCGTCGCAGTCGAATCGAGTGGCTTGAAGCTTGCGGAACTGGTCGAAGTGCCGCCCTATCACTATGGCGCCGTGTTTGAAAAATCGACTGCGTGAGCGTGGTGGCTGACGATCGCTTCAGCTTGCCGCGCTGAAGCGCAGGATGTCACGATTGTCCTTGTCGGCGATGGTCAGCTTGCCGGCATCGATGCGGAAGGACGCGGCCCTGGCCAGCGCGCCGAACATCGCCTTCTCCTCCGCCATCACCTCGGGCGCGCAAGCCTTGAAGGTCGAACCGATGTTGCTGATCGCAATCGATTGACCTTCGACTTTGGCCGTCGCGAAGTAAACGTTGCAGGGGCCGCTGCCACCGGCCTTGCCGGCCTGGCTTATGTGCAACGTCGCTCGCGGATCGGCAATCGCGCCGATGCCATCGACATATTCGACGACCCAGCTTTGCCCGAAGACCGGCGCCGGTTCGGCCGACGCCCGCGGCACCATCTTCAGAAGGATGGTCTGCGGCGCATCGGTCAGCGGATCTACCTGATGTCTCATGTCACTGATGAACATGAGCTTGTTGCCGACGGTGATACGCGCCTGCAGCGCATAGGTCATTTGCGGTCGAATCACCGACGAATCGAACTTTATTTCGAAACTGATCGGCACCTGTCCGGCCGGCGACACCTTCTGTTCGCCGATGATCGCGGCCGGCGCATCGGCCAGCGAAACATCGGCAAGCTGCACGGAAAGCACGGCGTTTGGCGGCAGAGCGATGCGCTCGCGGTACACCACCTCGCCTTTCACTGCTTTCTCGGCGGCGACCGACAATTCCGGCACGGCCAGGATGCCGACGACCAGCGGCGCGAAACCAAAGATGAAGAACTCGGCGATCCTGTCCAGCATGACCTTGCTCCCTTTGCCACTTGTAGTTGGCCCAAGAAATACGGTCGTTCGGTGACAGCCTCGTGGTATTATTCGGACGGAGATGTCCATCGCGAGGCCGCCTTGTCGTCGGTCTCCTTGGCCTCGACCCAGCCGCCTTCGGAGCCGTCGATATGATGTTCCTTCTTCCAGAACGGCGCACGCGACTTCAGGAAATCCATCAGGAAATTCGCGGCCTCGAATGCCGCCTGCCGGTGCGCGGAAACAGCCACGACCAGCACGATTTTCAGGTCTTCGCCGGGACGAGCAGGGTAGGCTCCCGGCGCTATCTTGCCATGGCGGTGGATGGCGGTCAGTCCCTGCAGAGGCCAGCGCAGGACCGCTTCCGTGGCGATGCGTGCGATTTCGGCTTCGGCCATGCCGGGGTAGTGTTCGAGTTCAAGCGCCGAGAGCCTACCCTGCTCGTCCCGGCAAAGACCTGAAAATGTCACCACGGCGCCGATGTCAGCGCGGCCTTCCGTCAGCCTGGCGATCTCGGCGGCAATATCGAAATCCTGCGCCTGGATACGCACAGTCGGCACGACCGCGGCCGGCATCTCAGCCTCCGGTCATCGGCGGAAACAGCGCGATCTCACGTGCCCCGGCGATCTTCTCGCGATGATCGACATGTTCCTGGTTGATGGCGACCCGGATGACTTCCGGATATTGCAGTGCGTGCTCATATTCCTCGCCGCGCGATTTCAGCCAGCGCAGCAGGTCGGCGACGGTCTCGATGCCAGCAGGCAAATCGACATCCTCTTCCGCCATGCCGATCCGCTCGCGCACCCAGGCGAAGTAGATGAGCCTGGTTTTGCCGCTGCCCATGTCACTCGTCCATGATGTGTTTGAGGCCGGCGCGGAAGTAGTCGTAGCCCGTGTAGAGCGTGACGAGCGCCGCGATCCACAACAGCACCAGTCCGGTCTGTGTGGTCAATGGGAAGATCTTGTCGCCGGCAGGTCCGGCCAGCAGAAAGGCGATGGCGACCATCTGGATGGCGGTTTTCCATTTGGCCAGCTGCGTCACAGGCACCGAGACCTTCAGCGCCGCCAGATATTCGCGCAGGCCCGAGACCAGGATTTCTCGGCACAGGATGATGATCGCCGCCCAGAGCGACCAGCCGGCAATGCCGGCATGACGATCGGTGTCGGCGGCGAGAAGCAAAAGACAGGTGGCAACAAGCAGCTTGTCGGCGATCGGGTCGAGCATCTTGCCGATGTTGGAGGTCTGCTGCCAGGCGCGCGCCAGATAGCCGTCCAGATAATCCGTGACGCTTGCCAGCAGAAAGATGATCAACGCCGACCAGCGGGCGAAATCGCTCGATTTCAGATGCCCTTCGAGAAAGAAGCACAGCACCACCAACGGCACCGCGACAATGCGGGCGTAGGTGAGCATGTTGGGCAGGTTGAACGCGCGCTTGGCCATGTTTTGGGGAACTCTTTCTGCCTGCGTACTCAAATCAGAAGCGAATGTGGGGGGTCAACAGGCGGGAATCGATTGGCCAACCCAAAATAGCGTCAAAGATAATTTCGGCGAGCCTCGATTCTTGTTTCGTGCACGTCGTTATCCCAGACCCTGCACACTTTCGGGTGACATGCATCAGCTCTCGTGAAAATGGTTGTAGACCAGTTTCGCCACTTGCTCCGAAATTCCGTCGACCTTGACCAGATCCTCGACAGCAGCGCGGCTGACCGCCTTGGCGGTGCCAAAATGCAGGAGCAACGCACGCTTGCGGCCGGGGCCAATGCCGCTGATCTCGTCGAGCGGACTCTTGACCATCTCCTTTTTGCGGCGTGCACGGTGCGAGCCGATGGCAAAGCGATGGACCTCGTCGCGTAGCCGTTGCACGAAATAAAGCACCGGGTCGCGAACTGGGAGCGAGAACGAGTCCCTGCCCCTGACGAAGAAACGTTCCCGGCCGGCATCGCGGTCCTGACCCTTGGCGATGCCGATCGCCACGACACGATCCTCGATGCCGAGGTCGGCAAGGATTTTTCGCACCGCGGTCATCTGCCCCTGGCCGCCGTCGATCAGGATGACATCGGGCCAGGCGGGGAAGCTGCCGGAGATGTCGTCCTCGATATCGTCGGCCGGCGCAACCGCCACCGCACCCTCGGCAGCCGTGACATCGCCATGTTCCTTGAGCAGCCGCGAAAAACGGCGCTCCATCACCTCGCGCATCATGCCAAAGTCATCCCCCGGCGTGATCTCGGTCGAGCGGATGTTGAACTTGCGATACTGATTCTTGACGAATCCTTCCGGTCCGGCGACGACCATGGCACCAACGGCGTTGGTACCCATGATGTGCGAATTGTCATACACCTCGATGCGAACCGGCGGCTTTTCGAGGCCAAAGGTTTCGGCGAAACCGGCAAGTAACCGCCCCTGCGTCGACGTTTCAGCAAGTCGACGGCCAAGTGCCTCGCGCGCATTCTGCAAGGCGTTGTCGGTCAAATCCTTCTTCTCACCTCGTTGCGGCACGGAGATCGCGACCTTGCGGCCCGCGCGGGTCGAGAGCGCCTCAGCCAGCAGTTCCTGGTCCTCGACGCCGTGCGACAGAAGAATGGTTCGTGGCGTCGGCTTGTCGTCATAGAACTGCGCCAAGAACGAACCCAGCACTTCGGCAGCCTCAAGTGCGGGATCAGCCTTGGGGAAATAGGCGCGGTTGCCCCAGTTCTGGCCGGTGCGGAAGAAGAACACCTGGATACAGACCTGACCGCCTTCCTGGTGAATGGCGAAAACGTCCGCCTCGTCGACGGTGTCCGGGTTGATGCCCTGATGGCTCTGCACATGCGACAAGGCTGCCAGCCGGTCGCGATAAATGGCGGCGCGCTCGAAATCGAGGTCTTCCGAGGCCTGCTGCATGGCGGAGGAGATTTCCTTCTTCACCTTCTGGCTACGGCCAGACAGGAAGTCCTTCGCCTCCTCCACCAGTTCGGCATAGTCCTCATGCGAGATTTCGCCTGTGCAGGGTCCGGCACAACGCTTGATCTGGTAGAGCAGGCAAGGCCGCGTACGGTTCTCGTAGAAGGAATTGGTACAGCTTCGAAGCAGGAAAGCGCGCTGCAGCGAATTGATGGTGCGACCGACAGCGCCCGCCGAAGCGAAAGGCCCGAAATAGTCGCCCTTTCGCGAGCGCGCGCCACGATGCTTGTAGATGCCAGGCGAGACGTGATCCCCGGTCAGAAGAATGTAGGGGAACGACTTGTCGTCGCGCATGAGAACATTGAATCGCGGCCGCAAACGCTTGATAAGATTGGCTTCAAGCAGCAGCGCCTCGATCTCGGTTCGCGTGACGACGAACTCCATCGTCGCCGTCTCGCGCACCATCCGGCCAATGCGGTTGGTGTGGAAGCGACCTTGTGCGTAGTTGGTGACCCGCTTCTTCAGGCTGCGTGCCTTGCCGACATACAGCACGTCGCCGGCAGCGTTCATCATGCGGTAGACGCCGGGCGCATTGGGCAGGCGCTTGACCAGCGTCTGGATCACCTCGGCGCCGACCATGCCGTCGGCGTCGCCCGCGTGTGGCGTCCAGTCGATGGCGGTGAACGATAGGTCTGGCCCGGCCGGAGCGATAATCTCCTCCGCCGCCTCGTCCTCGAGGTCCAGATCGACATCGGGTGGCAGGTCGTCGCTGCCGCCTCTCTTGTGCTTATGGTCTATGGGATTCATTCCACCATGCCTGTCACATCGGGCGTCTGCCACGCAAGATGCTGGCCGCCGTCGAGCGCGATCATCTGGCCGGTCACCGAGCGCGCTGCCCAGAGGTAGCGAATGGTGGCTCCGAATTCCGACAATTCCGGGCCGCGCTTGAGAATCAAACCTTCGACCTGCGCTTCAAAATCCTCGTCGTTCTGGCGGGTATTCTTCAAGGTTGGTCCGGGACCAATGGCATTGACACGAATGCGGGGGCCGAGCGCCTGCGCCATCATCTGGGTTGCCGTCCACAGGGACGATTTCGACAATGCGTAGGAAAAATACCGCGGTGTCGGGCGCCAGACCCGCTGGTCGATGATGTTGACGATCAGCCCCTCCCGGTCCGCCGGCAAGGCATGCGCGAACTCTTGCGCCAGCAGCGCCGGCGCCTTCACATGAACGGCGAAATGACGATCCCAGGCCCGCCAGTTGAAATCCAGAACCGAATCGTCCTCGAACAGCGATGCATTGTTGACCAGCAGGCAGACAGGGCCAAGCACTGCCTCGGCGCGCGCGACGAGACCGCTCACGTCAGCCATGTCCGTCAGGTCAGCCACGACCACCGTGGCGCGCCCTCCGGAATTGTTGATGTGGGCTGCCAGCATATCCGCTTCGGCACGCGAGCGATTGCAGTGGATGGCAACGGCGAAACCGTGATCCGTGATATCTTCGACGATCGCCCTGCCAATCCGCTTTGCCCCACCCGTCACCAGCGCCACACCGTTGGCTTTGATCATCTGTCAATCCTCGATTCCGGCCCGCAAAAGCGGCGCCGGCAAAATATGGCCTGCCATAGGTTAAATGCCGTTCGCACCTTGGGCAGCATTGTGGCGAAACGGCCCTGATCGGCGTTTCGACTCGCACCGGACCTTGGCTGCCGAACGACAATATAGGGCCCTGAACCCCTTGCACCAAGCCGAGTGCAGTGCAGCATTACACAGCCTGCTGACATTCGCTGTTGCGAAGATGCAACGTCAAGGTTCAGCCTCATTCGTGCCGGGGAATGACCCAAGTTCAGGTTCGCTTCGGCCGCATTTTGACACGACATTTGGAACCGTTGAACGCCAGATCCGTTTACCCCCCGGACGGGTTGAGGGCGCTCATGGAAAAAAACAAGCCTGTGTCCTGTGGCTTAAGGAGTAAAGAACAATGCAAGCCAATCTTAAATTCGCCCGACCGTTGGTCGTGGCGCTTGGGCTCTTCGCCCTCGGTGGTACCGCCTATGCCGCGGACGTGGTTCAGGAAGAGCCGCCGGCACCCGCGCCGGTCGAACAGCTTCCGGTCGCATCCTGGGCCGGCCCCTATGCCGGTTTGAGCGTCGGCTATGGCTTTGCTGGCCATGCCAACCTGCGCGATGAGGGCAACGACATCGGCACCAAGGGTTTCGTTGGTGGCGTCTTCGGTGGTTACCAGTGGCAGCAAGAGAACTTCGTGTACGGTGCTGAAGCCGATCTCGGCTACAACGGCGTCAAGGGTTCCAATGCTGGCGCAGACTCCAAGGGTGGCGTCGAAGGTTCGCTGCGTGCCCGTCTCGGCTACGCCGTGACCCCGGACATCCTGCTGTACGGCACCGCCGGCGGCGCCATCAGGGACCAGAAGGTTGATGACAACCTCGGCAACAGCGACAGCAAGACCATGCTCGGCTGGACGGCCGGTGTCGGCACCGACATCAAGATCACCGAAAACGTGTTCGGCCGTGTCGAGTACCGTTATACGGACTTCGGCAGCAAGGACTTTGGCGGCATCGGTAGCGTCAAGTCGTCCGACAACCGCGTCACCTTCGGCGTCGGTATGAAGTTCTAAGTCGTTCAAGCCACGACACGAAAAAGCCGGGCCTCGTGCCCGGCTTTTTTTTGTGGCATTTGTTCAGGAAGGCACGCACGCCTTCAGGTCCGGGAACTTCTCATCGAAACGCGCGGCCCAACGGACCAGCCGACCACGACCCTTCTCCCATTTTCCGGCAAAACGCAGTGCCAGATAGCCAAGGCAGGCGCGCAGTGCCATCTGGCCGGAGGTGATCTTCTTCGGCAGCTTCGGCGGATTTGCGTTGAGCATGTCCAGCGCGCCGGTAATCTTTGCCCACTGCCGATCAAGCCACGGCTGATAGACCATATCCTCGGGACGCGTCCGGCGCTCATAGACCATTGACAGCGCGCAATCGCAAATGCCGTCAGCCAGCGCCTCCAGCACTTCGGCTTCAAGGCGCTTGTCTGGATTGCGCGGAAACAACACGTTCTTCGAAACCCGATTGAGATGCTGGGTGATGGCGCGGCTGTCGTGGATCGAGCGCCCATCGTCGAGCACCAGCACCGGAATCTTGCCAAGCGGGTTGGCGCCGATCAGCTCGGCTGGCCTGTCTTCAGTCTTGACCGGCACGGCATCCATGGCGATGCCGGCATAGACAGCGGCCATACGTACCTTGGAGCTGTACGGCGAAGAGGATGCGTAGAGCAGTCTGGGCATGATCGGTTTCCTGTTTTTGAGACAGGCACTGTTGATCATGCCGGCCCTCGCAGGCAACAGCCAGAAAGATAAAAACTGGCCAACACGCCAGGAAGCAGCCAAATCCTAACCTCGAAGCGACGAATGCGTCGCTGCGGACATAGCAACATCTGGAAGGCCCAACCGAACGAAAGAGTTGGTCGACTGGTTTTCTCGAGGCCAGTCCGACCATCAAACCAGCGAGCGAGGCATCCTGTCTGATGCCCGCTCTGCTGTCTCGTGCTCTGCCTGGCTTGAAGAATCGCTCTACTTCTTGGCGGACTTCGCCTTGGCGGGCGCGGCCTTCGGTTTTGCCGCCGGCGCTGCTTTTTTCACGGCGGGTTTTGCCACGGCCGCAGCCGCTGCCTTTTTCGCAGGGGCCTTTGCCGAGGCGGCCTTCGCCTTCGGTGCGGCGGCCTTCGGCCTGGCAGCGGGCGCTGCTTTCTTCGCGGCGGGTTTTGCTGCCGCGGTCTTGGCCGGAGCCTTCGCCGCCGGAGCCTTGGCTTTTGCAGGCGCTACCTTCGCGGGAGCAGCCTTTGCCTTCGGGGCCGCAGCCTTCGCCGCAGGTGCCGCCTTCTTCACGGCGGGTTTTGCCGCTGCTGCCGCGGCTTTCCTTGCCGGAGCTTTCGGTGCTGCCGCCTTAGGCTTTGCCGCGGGAGCTGCCTTCTTCACTGCTGGTTTCGCGGCCGCCTTCGGTGCCGCCTTTGCTGCCGGAGTCTTGGATGCCGGCGCTTTGGATGACTGCTTAGCCATGCGATGCCCCTTCCGTTGTGCCGACGGCCGTGAATGACCCGGCGGGTCATGCATATCTGACTCGCTCTTCTCTAGCCAGCGAAGCGATTTGCCGGTAGTGGGTCAGTTTGAAATTCAGCCGGAAAGGAAAATGCCCGATTGCCTTTCGCTCACCTAGAAAAAGGCAAATGGGCATGCCATCTTCAAACCATGACCGATAAGCACCCCAAGCGCCCGCGCGACGCCAATCAGTTGGCGAAATCGATTGTCGATATCGCGACCGACGATGCGGCACCGACGGAAGGCAGCAAAGTGGTGCGAGCTAGGAAGGCTGGACGCGTGGGCGGGCCAGCAAGGGCAAACTCGCTTTCTGAACTTCGGCGCAGCGAAATCGCCAAGGCTGCGGCTCAAGCTAGGTGGAAGAAAAAAGATCGGACTGACGCGTAGGGCCGTACTTCTTTTCTAGCTTCGGCGTAATAACTCCTGATTCCCGACCCTTTAAAAGTACGTACGGCTCGCAAAGCGCTTCCCTAAAACGAAAGCGGAATTGCCTACTCACGCCGATTTTTTCGAGCATTCTTCCTCGCTCAGGGATCGTAAACTGATCGAGATGATATGCGAACGCGGGAACATCATATTTCTGTTCTGTAATATCGCTTAAGACGGTCGCCACGTCCTTAGCGAGGAAGCGTCTGCTTGGATCTTTCTTTACGAGCGCGCAAGCAATAAGCACTGGCAAAAATATATTCTCCTTTCTCTCTGAATATGTGGCGCTATCAAAATCGGTCCGAATGCTGCCGTTGCTCTCATTGATAGAGCGCTCTTGGGCGACCTTTATCTCCGCGCTCTTAATCGTAGACTTCCTCGCGTCGCAGCAAGCTTGACAAGCGTGAAGGCCTATAAGGTGGGCGTAGAACGGCAGGCCCTTACTCAGAAATACGCACTCCCATAGCGCATGGCTGTCAATTCTGAGACCAAGGCTCTTAATCCTAGGGTGGAGCACCTCAATTATCTCTTGGTCGCTCATTCTTGGCATCTCAACCTGAGCAACGGCTCTGCCCAACGATTCATGACCTTCGATAAGTTGCGCAACGCTGTCGGCAATCCCGACAACGAAAAAGGTCACGTTTACACGTTCATCACTGAGAAGCTTGATGGTCTCAGCGATTTCATCTTTTACCTGTTTTGATGAGATTTTGTCGAATTCATCAATGACAATTATCGGCGTAGACGCACTAGAGAAATTCTGCATCTCTAAGAGAACATCATCTGAGACGATGGTCTTTCCTTCGTAAGAGTCCGAAAGCTTAGCGCTTCGGCCATCTAGCTCAATTGTCATCCGTTTGAAGATTTTCATAAACAGGGTGGATGCCGTGTCATTCGCGACGCCAGCAATCCGGATGTACTGAATCCTAGCCGCGTTACGGTCTGCGATGAACTTGAAGACATTTACAAGGGACGACTTGCCGACGCCACGCTCACCAAAAACAATCGCATGGCTCCCCGGCGATCTAATCCGCTGGGTCAGCTTTGCTATCTGGTCTGAGCGGCCAGCAAAAAGGTCGCTCTCTTGGATGGGCGTCCCTGGCGTGAACGCCTGCTCGCATTCAGCGCGCAGCGCATCCCAGTCGTCAGAACTCATCTCATTCGGGTTTATGAAGCCGTGTCTCGTACCGATTGGCAGTCGAATCATCGCGTGTTACCCGCTGTTTAACTGCTAAATAGCGTTAAACAAGAACGTAACCGCTGTCAAACCGATGTTCAAACTGACCTAAATGCTTGACTAAGGCTGTGTTTATGGTATTTTCAATCTATGAACAAGCTCGACACCAAGACCCGCTCGCAAATCCTGCACATGCTCTGTGAAGGCCAGTCGATCCGCGCCATCACCCGCGTCATGGGCATGAGTAAGAACACCATTGCCAAGCTTCTGTCAGATGCGGGTGCGGTGTGTGCCGAGTATCAGGACCAAGCCCTTCGCAACCTGACCAGCAAACGCATTCAGGTCGATGAAATTTGGTCATTCACCTACGCCAAGCAGAAGAACGTCGCGGCTGCGAAGGCCGCCCCGGAAGGCGCTGGCGACACATGGACTTGGACGGCTATCGATGCCGACACCAAGCTTGTCATGTCTTGGCTGGTCGGCGGGCGTGACAGCGAATACGCAATGGGCTTCATGGACGATCTTTCGCGCCGCCTAGCTAATCGCGTCCAACTGACTAGTGATGGCCACAGGGCCTATCTGGAGGCTGTTGAAGGTGCCTTCGGCGGCGACGTTGATTACGCCATGCTGATTAAGCTCTATGGTGCTTCGCCTGATAGCGCCAAGGGGCGCTATAGCCCTGCCGAATGCACTGGCGCGCGGAAAGAGACCATCGAGGGCAAGCCCGACGCCAAGCACGTCAGCACGTCATTTGCCGAACGTCAGAACCTCACCATGCGGATGCACATGCGCCGCTTTACTCGTTTGACAAACGGCTTTTCCAAGAAGGTAGAAGCTCACGCCAATGCGGTCGCTCTACACTTCATGTACTACAATTTTGTTCGCATCCATGCCACGTTGCGCATGACCCCGGCGATGGCCGCTGGCGTGACTGGCAAGCTCTGGGAGATCGTCGATATTGTTGCGCTGATTGAAGCGAAGGAAGCCGAGACGCCGACTTCGCGTGGCCCCTATAAGAAGCGAAATTGAAGAAAGTCCCACAGGAAGCACCATGTTTGATCCAGATGAGGTCCATGAAGAAGCCACCCGTTACGGCTTCAAACGTCGAGGAAAGCAGAATTGGCATCGGAAGACTGATGATTTTGTGCAGCTGATCAACCTGCAAAAATCAGCGTGGTCGAACGACGCAAACTACCTCAACTTCGCTTTATGGCCTTTGGCCTTTGGAGAACCGCCGACGCTGGCGGAGAGTAAGTTTCATTTCAGGATGCGGGCCGATGGCATTCAAACACTCTTCGCCGCCGCCGAAGAGCTTAAGTCGCTTGGCGATCTAGCGCGAAGCCGGGCACGAATAACCGGGATGACGACAATAGCTTTGACCAACCTACTGAATCAGCGTTCTGCCCAAATTTCAAACTGACCCACTACCGATTTGCCTGAATTCTGGCAGCCAAGCGGGCGATCCGAACCGATTTTCGGCGACAAGCAATCCGTCGTCCGCGCGAACAGAACGGTCTCTGGTCAGCCAGTTATGTTCAGATCAATTGCCGCGTCAGCGCAGGACGCGGCAGCTGCCATTGTAGACCATCCAGCGGTCGAAGCCCGAGACGCAGAATTCGACATTGTCACCAATCGAGGCAAAGCCTTGGCCTTCCTCGATCAGATACCAGATGGCGCGGGCGCGGCCGTCGGACAGGTTGACGGTAGCGCCACAGTAACGGCGACCGATCGGCCAGGTTTCATTGGCCGGAAGATAGCGGTGCTGGTGGATGCGGTGGAAGTCGGTGATCTGCACGTCCGGCAGATGCGGCACGTGTTTGACCTGGTAGCTGAAGCGGCTGGTGATCTTGCTCAGCACCCATGGCTGACCGCAAACGCCACCGTCATCGTCGGAATAGGCGCCGGGAAGGTCGGCTGCGTGCACCGCCTGCATGACGCCAAGCGGCGCGGCGAGCGGCGTGCAAAGGCTTATGAGAGCGGCAAGGGCGGATTTGGCGAAGCGAGTCATGGCAGCCTCTTTGAATCTGTGAACCACACTCTGCGGATTCGGCGGGTTGCGGTCAAGCGGTCTCGCCGGCCAGCCATTCCAGCGCCCAGTGCGCTGGCCTTTCGACGGCGAGTAATCCGTGCAGGGCCGGCAGCAGCGTACGCAGTTCGCCCTCAAGCGGGAAAGGCGGATTGACCACCACCATGCCGCTACCATCGAGACTTGGCTCGTCTGACGGTGGCCGGATCTCGAATTCTATGTCGAGTATTTTTGGAATGCCGGATTGCTTCAGCGCTTTCCTGAAGGCGATGATCGCCTTGCGGTCCTTGATCGGATACCACAGCGCATAGATGCCGCCGGGCCATCGCCTGTGCGCCTTCACCAGCCCGTCGACAAGGCGGTCGAACTCGCCCGCTTCCTCGAACGGTGGATCAATGAGCACTAGGCCGCGCTTTTCCTTCGGCGGCAAATGGGCGCCAAGCGCCAGCCAGCCGTCGAGTTCCAACACCCTTGTCTGGAAATCGCCGGCGAATTCCGCCTTCAGCTTCGCGGCATCCTTGGGGTGCAGCTCGATCGCCGACAACCGGTCCTGCTTGCGCAAAAGCTGACGCGCAACCAAGGGCGACCCCGGATATTTCTTCACGCCGCCGTCTGGATTGAGCGATCGCACCGCCTCCAGATAGGGTGCCAGCAGCGCCGCGGCCCTGGCGTCGAACGAGGCATCGATCAGCCGACCAATGCCGCCCTGCCACTCTCCGGTCTTCTGCGCTTCGACCGACGACAGATCGTAACGGCCGATGCCGGCATGGGTGTCGATGACGCGAAACGCCTTGTCCTTCTGCTTCAGATACTCCAGCAGCCGCGTCAGCACGACATGCTTGACGACATCAGCAAAATTTCCGGCGTGATAGGCGTGGCGGTAGTTCACTTGGCGCCCCTGCCCCAGCGCGGCGCTGGCGGTTGCGAATTCGGATTCTCAGGCCGACCGCCGCCGCTACGACGCAGCGACAGCATAAAGCCGATCGCGCCAACCGCCACGAGCGAGAACCCGACCGGCTGCGCGCGCTTGTCGATCTCCCCGACGCCCGAGCGCAATATGAGATCCACCGACCGCATCTCGATACCTTCCGCATCGCCCGGACCAACGGTGAAGACATAGGGTCCAGGGTTGACCGTGGGGATGAGGCCTGCCTCGTCGCGAAAGATCTTGTCCGGCAATTGCGGGCTGGCCTGGCGCGGATTGTCGGAATGATTGAACTGCAGTGTCGAGGCCAGCACCGTGTGCCCATTGGTGGCGGCTGTCAGCGTCAATACGGTATGCTGTTGCGAGACAATCCGCTCGGCCTTGGCGGTCAGGTCGACCAGCACGCGAACCGGTTCGTCGCTGCTGCTCAACGCCACCGTTACCGGCTTGAACCGGCCCTGCTCATATACCCGCCAGGTGCCGATCTCATGGCCGGAAAAATTGCTCATTGCCCAGGGATAGATGGCGCCAATGCCAATGCCGGCCAACAGGATCAGGGCAAACAGAAAACGCATTATTCATTCCAATGGAGATAGCGCAGGACCCCGACGTGCATCAGGCCTTGCGCTCCCAGCGGCGGTCGGGTGTCTGCTGCCAGTAGGTCACGGCGTGACCGGCATCCTTCATTGTCTTCCAGTGCGCCCGCGCCGCCTCGACCTGGGCCGCGTCATGACCGTCGAAGAGGAAGACGGCACGTTCGTAGCCGGCAAGGTCGGGCGGTGTCGCACCATCGACCAGAAAGCGGATTTGTGCCTCGTTCGGATTAGCGTCCCCAGTGGTCAACAGGATTGGCTGGTCGGCAGGATGCGCTTCGCGATCCGTCGCATGGGCTAGAAACGAATCGTCGCGGAAGATCCACAGATGCATGTCGAGTGCATCGCGCCGCTCCTCGGTGCCGGTTTGCACCACGGCACGCCAACCGCGATCGACACTGCGCTCGAGAAGGCCGGGAAGCGCATCCTCCAGTGTCGATTCGGTCAGGTGGTAGAACAGGACATTGGCCATCGCCTTCTATAGCGTCGACGGCCGCTTCGTTTCCAGCCGCTATTGCTCATAATTGTCCCGCACCAGGCGATCGAGCAGCCTGACGCCAAAACCCGAGCCCCATGACTGGTTGATCTCGTTCCCCGGAGCCCCCATCGCGGTGCCGGCAATGTCGAGATGCGCCCACGGTGTGTCCTTGACGAAGCGTTGCAGGAACTGCGCGGCGATGATGGCGCCACCATAGCGGCCGCCGATATTCTTCATGTCGGCGTTCTTGGAATCGATCAGCTTGTCGTATTCGCTGCCAAGCGGCATGCGCCATAGCCTCTCCTGTGTCGCCTGGCCGGCTGCCGTAAGCCTTTCCGACAGTTCATCATTGTTGGAAAACAGCCCGGCATAGTGCTGACCGAGCGCGACCATGATGGCGCCGGTAAGCGTCGCCAGATTGACCATGAACTTCGGTTGAAAACGATCGTTGCAGTACCACAGCGCATCGGCCAGCACGAGGCGGCCTTCGGCGTCGGTGTTGAGCACCTCGATGGTCTGCCCCGACATGGAGGTGACGATATCACCCGGACGCTGGGCATGGCCGTCGACGGCGTTTTCCACCAGCCCGATGATGCCGACCACATTGGCCTTGGCCTTGCGTGATGCGAGCGCCTGCATCAGTCCGGTCACCGCCGCGGCACCGCCCATGTCGCCCTTCATGTCTTCCATGCCGGAAGCAGGCTTCATCGAATTGCCGCCGGTGTCGAAGGTGACGCCCTTGCCGACAAAGGCGACAGGGCTGTCCTTGGCCTTGCCACCATTCCATTGCATCACCGCCATGCGGGCACCGCGCGGCGATCCCTGAGCGACGCCGAGCAGCGAGCCCATGCCGAGCTTCTCCATCTCCTTCTCGGTGAGGATTTCGACCTTGACGCCCAGCGCTTCCAGTTCCTTGGCGCGGGCGGCGAATTCCACCGGTCCAAGTGTGTTTGCCGGCTCATTGACCAGGTCGCGTGCCAGAAGGACGCCGTCGATCACCGCCACCTCATCGGCAAAGGCCTTCTTCGCGCCCGCTGGATCATTGGTGTAAATGGTTATCTTGGCGGACTTCTTCGTCTCACCCTTGTCGTCGCCATTGTCCTTCTTGGTCTTGTACTTGTCGAAGGAATAGCTGCGCAAAAGGATGCCTGCCGCAAGGTTCGCCGCCTCCTTGCCGCCGACCGAAGCATCGGCCAGATCGACGACGACTGCCACGTCGATCGCCTTGCGCAACGACGCGGCAATCGTTCCGCCAAGTTTCATCCAGGCGTAGTCATCGAGCGCCGACACCTTGCCCGCGCCGATGACGACGAGCCTGTCGATCGACGTTCCCTCGGGCGCCAGTACTTCCATGACGCTTGCGAACTTGGCCGTAAAGTCGGCGACCGGAAAAGCACGATCGAGGGCCTTGGCGGGATCGCATGCCTTTGCCGCGTCACTGAGCCCGCTCCCGTCCGCCGAGAGCACGAAGACACTCCCCTTCTTGGGCGTTGCTGGCTTGGCAAAGGCAATCGAAGGTCTCGAATTCATCATGTCCTGCTTTCGGGGAGGTGCTTCAAACTTCCGGAGCGTATCGTGGAGTGCGCGACATTTGGTCGTTTTCCCGCATTTGGCAAGACTTTGCCGAAATCGCACCCCATATGGCTGATGCAACCGTTGTCGATTCGGCGCAGCACGGCTCTGCTTCTTTTTGCCGCAACCTGTTGTTAACCAAGCATGTTTGCCCTTTCTTATCCAATCCCGCCGACACTCCAGCCAGCCGGGAAACATGGTGTGGGACGGGAACCAGATCGAACCGGTTGTGCGCGCGGCGGCAGACGGCTACCTTGTTCGGCGGCATGATGCCGTTCGAAAAAATCGAGAAAAGCCTTCATGAAGGTCGTTGAACGCTACATCATGCGCCGCGCTTTCGTGGTCTTCATGGCGGCGCTGGTCTGGACGCTGGCGATCGTGTGGACGACGCAAGTGCTTGCCCGTATCGATCTTGTCACCGACAGTGGCCAGTCCGCCCTCACCTTCTTCGAAGTCGCCGCTCTCATCTTGCCGTCGATCATCCCGATCGTCGTGCCTTTCGCCCTGGTGGTCGCGGTCGCGCAGACGCTCAGCACCATGAATTCGGATTCGGAGCTCGCCGTCATCAATGCCGCCGGCGCCTCGCGCTGGGCCATTGTCAGGCCCATCATGCTGCTTGCGCTCGGGGCCGCCATCTTTTCATTCGCCGTCGACAACGGCATCGATCCTTATGCGCGCCAGAAAAATCGCGAACTGGTTGCATCCTCACGGGCGGATCTGCTGAGCCTGATCATCCAGGAGGGAACGTTCCGCAAGATCGACGACGGCCTTTTCCTGCAGATCGGCGAACGGCTTCCTGACAATCGTCTCGGTGGCATCTTCGTTGCCGATTCGCGAGAGGAAGGCGTCAACCTGGTCTACTACGCCAAGAGCGGCTCCGTCGTCGAACGCGGTGCTGAAAAAGTGCTGATGATGAACGACGGCGTCATCCACCGCAAAACGCTGACCGGCGATCTTTCGGTCATCCGGTTCACGTCCTATGCTTTTGACCTGTCTGCCTTCATGTCGGCGGCTTCAGCGGTGACCCTGATGGCCAAGGACCAGACGACGCAATACCTGCTCAACCCGGACCCGAACGACAAGGTTTTCCAGCGAGAGCCGAACACCTACCGGGCCGAGGTCAACCAGCGTTTCACGGAATGGATGTACTCGCTGGTTTTCGCGCTGATCGCGCTCGCGGTCGCCGGCGATGCTCGATCGCATCGCGAGGCGCGCGTCAATCCGCTGATCACCGCCATCGGCATTTCACTGTTTGTCCGCTGGCTTGGATTCTTTGCCGACGGCAAGGCCGACACGGTGCCGCAATACGCCTACATGGTCTATGGTGTGCCCATCGTCGCATCCGCGGTCGCCATCTGGTTCATCGTCACCAACCGGACCATGGAACTGCCCGTCGCCTGGGCTGACTGGATGACGAACACCGCCGACCGCTTCACGGACGGCTGGAATGCCATCAAGCTGCGCTTCTCCAGGGGCAACGCGTCCGGACAGAGGATCGGCTGATGGGTTGGACGCTGGGCCGCTATTTTTTCTTCCGCTATGTATCGATCACCATCTGGTTCTTCATCGGTCTGCTGGCGCTGGTGTTCCTGATCGACTTCACCGAGCTCTCCGGTCGCACCACCGGCCTGCCGGGTTTCACTTACGGAACGGCGCTCGCCATTTCGGGGCTCAGAATGCCGATGATCATGTTGCAGACGGTGCCATTTGTCGGCCTGTTCTCGGCTATGGCGACGCTGGTATCGCTCAATCGCAAATATGAGCTTGTCATTGCACGCTCCGCCGGCGTTTCCGCCTGGCAGTTCCTTTTGCCATGCTGTATCGGCGCGCTCCTGTTTGGCGCCTTTTCGGTCGGCATCATCAATCCACTCGCCGCGCATGCCTTTTCCTGGTCCGAACAGATGGAAACCGAGCTTCGCTCCGGCAAGTCGAACACCGTTTCGGCTGACGCCGCACCGTGGATTCGGCAGAAAACCAGTTCGGGCGACACCATCATCGGCGCCCGAGCCATCCTCAATCAGGGCCTTGAGATGGCCGACGCCGTCTTCTTCATCCTCAGCCCACAGGGAGATATCGTCGAGCGCAAGGACGCGGCGCGCGTCTATTTGCGGGACGGCTACTGGGAACTGCAGGATGTCAAGATATTCAAGAACGGCACCATCCGCTCTATAGACAGCGATCGCGTGCCGACCAATCTGAAGCCCGAATTCGTACAGGAACGGCTGGCGCGCCCTGAAACGATCCCTTTCTACGATCTGCCAGGCAAAATCGAGGTTGCCCGCTCCTTTGGCCTCAAGGCAAATGCCTTCGCAATGCAGTTTGATTCACTGGTAGCACTGCCGTTCCTGCTCGTCGCCATGACGCTGATTGCTGCAACAGTATCAATGCGATTTGCGAGGATGGGGCAGTCCGCAACGATGATTCTGGGTGGCGTCCTCGCCGGGTTTCTGCTTTATGTCGTTTCGGTGTTGGTCAAAGCATTCGGCGTTGCGGGATTCGTGCCCACCGCTGTGGCTGCGTGGGTTCCGGTTGTTGTGGCTATGTTCTTTGGGGTGACATTCCTGCTATACAAGGAAGACGGCTAGTGAGGGAGGCGGTTTTGCGCAGCTATAGGCAGGCCGGTTTGGCGCGCCTCTATGCGGCGAGCGCCTTGGCTTGCCTTGTCGCCTGTGGCGTCACCATCGTGCCGGCCGCTGCCCAGCAGGTAACCGATCTGGCGCCGAAAGTGCCTTCCGGCTCGCAGATGCTGCTGGCCGCCGATACGCTCGTCTACGACAATGATAACCAGACGGTGACGGCCGTCGGTGGCGTGCAGATCGACTATGGCGGCAATCGCCTTGTCGCGCAGCGTGTCGAATACAACCGCAAGACCAAGCGGCTGGTTGCCAGCGGCAACGTGCAGGTCGTCAACGCCGACGGCACCAAGGTCTATTCGGACCATGTCGACCTCACCGACGATTTCGCCGACGGCTTCGCCAACGCACTGCGTGTCGAAACGGTCGACAAGGCTTATTTCGCGGCGGAAAGCGCCGAGCGTATGGGCGGCGTGCTGACCACGTTCCACAATGGCGTGTACACGGCCTGCGAGCCCTGCGAAGACAAGCCGGACAAAGCGCCGACCTGGCGCGTCAAGGCGCGAAAGATCATATGGAACGGCGAGAAGAAGACGGTTCGCTTCGAGAACGCGAATTTCGAGTTCTTCGGCTTCCCACTTGCCTATCTGCCGGCATTCGAGATCGCGGATCCGACGGTCAAGCGCAAGAGCGGCTTCCTGATCCCAAGCATCGGCTACAACAGCGATCTGGGCTACAACGTCAAAATTCCGTACTATTTCGCGTTGTCGCCAACATATGACCTTACCGCCACGGGCACCGGCTACAGCAAGCAGGGTTTCCTCGGCGAGGCCGAATGGCGCCAGCGTTTCAACAATGGCCAATACAGCATAAAGATCGCGGGCATAAACCAGCAGGATCCTGGCGCCTTCATTGACCCCGCCGGTTTCCCCGCCACCAACGGCCATAACGTCAACTCGGGCGATGTGGGTGATGCGAACAGATTCCGCGGCATGATGGGCACCCAGGGCCAATTCGCCATCAATCCCCGCTGGGATTTCGGTTGGAATGTCCTGCTGCAGACCGATAAGAATTTTTCGCGAACCTACAGCATCCAGGACTACAGCGATGTCATCCATCGCTCCGAGATCTATCTGACCGGCCTCAACGACCGTAACTATTTTGACTTGCGTGCCATACGCTTCGACGTTCAGGAAAATCCGCTCAATTCGGATCCTTCCGCACGCGCCGGCCAGCAGCCATGGGTCCTGCCGTCGCTTGACTACGCGTATATCCCTGACGTGTCGGTGGCCGGTGGCCAATTGTCGATCAATATGAACGCGCGGGTTATCCACCGCGACAGCCTGGACGAAGGCTTCCAAACGCCATACGACAGTACTACCCCGACCGTACGTGTTCCCGGCATCCAGGGCGAGTCGTCGCGGTTGACGGCGGAAGCCGAGTGGAAGCGGACCTTCACGACCGACAACGGGTTGGTTCTCACGCCGTTGCTCGCGCTGCGTGGCGATGCCGGCTATCTCAATGCATCGTCTGCCTCGCTTGACGCCATCAGTCAGATGGCGTCGAATTTGGGCGTGGCGGACGATATGCGTTCGTCGCTGGCCACCTACATGGCGACCGCCGGACTTGAAGTGCGCTGGCCGCTGCTGTTCGCGGCAGCCAATTCCAGCCATGTCTTCGAGCCGATGGCCCAGGTTTTCGTGCGCCCGAACGAGCAGTATGTCGGCGGTCTCGCCGTGCCCAACGAAGACGCCCAGAGCCTCGTCTTCGACGCGACAACATTGTTCGAGGAAGACAAGTTCTCCGGCTACGACCGCGTTGAAGGCGGCACGCGCGCCAATGTCGGCCTGCGCTATTCCGGCTCCTATGACAATGGCTGGAGCACTAACGGCCTGTTCGGACAGTCCTACCAGCTTGCCGGTCGCAATTCCTTCGACGCGCCGGACCTCGTCAATGTCGGCGCCTATTCCGGCCTGCAGACGTCCTCGTCCGACTATGTCGGCCTTATCGGCCTTAACAGCCCCAACGGGTTCTCCGGCTCGGTCAGCGGTCGTTTCGACGAACAGACCTTCGAGGTCCGTCGCGCCGAGTTGAAGGCCGCCTATTCGGGTCTGCCGGTTTCGCTGAGCGCCAAATACGCTTTCATCCAGGCCCAGCCTCTCTACGGCTTCACGGAGGATCGCCACGAGATCACGCTTGGCGCGTCCACGCATGTGGCCGAAGCCTGGCGCGTCTTCGGAACGGGCACCTACGACCTCCAGAGCAGTTTGCTGGTCAAGGATGGTGTCGGCTTCGCCTACAACGATTCGTGCTTCACCTATCTGATGACGTTTTCGCAAACGCGCGACCTGACCACCCGGGAGGTCTCGCAGAACATCGGTTTCAACCTGTCGTTCCGCACGCTCGGCGATTTTGGCTCGTCACAAAGCTCCGTCGACACGATCCAGTAGTGAACGACGGGTCAGTCGTGGCAATTGGGCCAGTCGTGGGCAGTCGGCCGACGAGACATCGTTTCGCCGCATAGGTCTGGCACCGATTCCTTGCACCCTGGGGCAGGGATCGAATCGAGCGGGAACCGGGATATAGTTGGGATGCTTTCGATGAGGAAATACCTCTTTTCGGCAGGATTTGCGCTGCTTTTGGCTGCGACATCCGTATCAATGACCATCATGACGCCGCCGGCATTCGCCAGCGAGATCAAATACATCGTCAACGATATACCGCTGACCAGCGGCGACATCGCGCATCGGGCCGCATTTCTGCGTCTCCAGCACAAGAAGGGCGATGCCGCCAACGATATGATCGAACAGACCTTGCGGATGGCGGAGGTCAAGCGGCTCGGCATTCGCATCAGCGATGCCCAGGTCGACGCCGCCTATCAGCGCTTTGCCACGAACAACAAGATGCAGCTCAGCCAGCTTGACGGTGTCATGGAAAAGTCCGGCGTGACCAAGGAGCATTTCAAGGAGTTCATCCGCGCCCAGATGGCCTGGAACCAGGCATTGAGCGCACGTTACCGTTCCGGCGATGAGGGCAGCGGCGCGACCAGCGAGCAGGACGCGGTGAAGCGCATGCTCAGCAATGGCGGCACCAAGCCGACCGCGATGGAATACATGCTTCAGCAGGTGATCTTTGTCGTGCCGCAGGCTGAGCGCAATGCGACGCTTGCCAAGCGCAAGCGCGAGGCTGACGCCATGCGCGCCCGCTTCAATGGCTGCAACACCACGCGCGAATTCGCCAAGGGCCTCGTCGATGTCACCGTTCGTGACCTCGGCCGCGTGCTGGCGCCGCAATTGCCGACGGATTGGGCGGACCAGGTCAAGGCCACCAAGGTCGGCGCAGCGACACCGGTGCGTGAAACCGAGCGCGGCATCGAATTCATCGGCATCTGCTCTTCGCGCGAAGTGTCCGACGACAAGGTCGCGCAAATGGTGTTCCAGAGCCAGGACTCCACCGACAAGGCCGCCGATGACCTCAGCAAGAAGTATCTCGATGAGCTGAAGGCGAAAGCCCGCATCGTCAAGCGCTGAATTCCGGCATAATTGTGCGTGGCGCAGAGATCCCGCTGGCATTGAGCGTTGGCGATCCGTCGGGTGTCGGGCCCGAGATCGCAATTACAGCATGGCAAGGTCGGGACGTGTTCGCGGTCCCACCCTTTTACCTTCTCGCCGATCCGCAATTGGTTGCCGCGCGGGCACGCCAAGTCGGCGCCAGCATAGAGATCGCCGAAACGACGCCGGCGCAGGCGGCACGGATATTCTCGCGCGCATTGCCAGTCGTGCCGCTCTCCGCCCGCTTCATCGACAGCCCCGGTCGGCCTGACCCGGCCAATGCTGCCGGCACGGTGGAAGCCATCGACCGCGCCGTTTCGGACTGCCTCGCCGGCCGTGCCGCGGCGGTCGTCACCTGCCCCATCGCCAAGAAGCCGCTCTACGATGCGGGCTTCCGCTTTCCCGGCCACACCGAATATCTGGCGCATCTGGCATCGCTGCACACCGGACGTGAGGTGATGCCGGTGATGCTGCTGGCGGGTCCCGACCTTTCGACCGTTCCGGTGACGATTCACATCGCGCTGGCGGACGTGCCGAAGACGCTAACGACAGCAATGATCGTGGCCACCGCGCGCATCACAGCCGCCGACCTGACCAACCGCTTCGGCATCGCCAGTCCGAGGCTTGCCATCGCCGGCCTCAATCCGCATGCCGGCGAAGGCGGCGCAATGGGCACTGAGGACGAGCGGATCATCCGTCCCGCGATCGACATCCTGCGCGCGGAGGGGATCGATGCCTTCGGGCCACTTCCGGCCGATACGATGTTCCATGCGCGGGCTCGCGCCGGCTACGACGCCGCTATCTGCATGTATCACGATCAGGCGCTCATCCCGGCAAAGGCACTGGCCTTCGACGAAGCCGTCAACGTCACGCTCGGTCTGCCCTTCATTCGCACGTCGCCGGACCACGGAACCGCTTTCGACATTGCCGGCAAGGGCGTCGTACGCGCTGACAGCTTGATCGCGGCCTTGAAACTCGCCAGAAGGCTCGCAGACACCGGTACAAAGGCTGTTGCCGCATGAGTGCATCCTGCCTGTGTGCGCAAGCATGAGCATAGATGGCCTGCCACCTCTGCGCGACGTCATCGAACGTCATGGCCTGCAAGCAAAGAAGGCGCTCGGCCAGAATTTCCTGCTCGACCTGAACCTGACGGGGAAAATCGCGCGCACAGCGGGTGACCTGACGGCGATCACCGTGATCGAGGTCGGTCCTGGCCCTGGCGGATTGACCCGTGCGCTTCTGTTGCATGGCGCCAGCCGCGTCATCGCCATAGAGCGCGACGAGCGCTGCCTGGCTGCATTGACCGAAGTGTCGGATCATTATCCAGGCCGGCTGGACGTCATTGCGGGCGACGCGCTGAAGACGGATTTTGCTGCGCTTGCCGGAGAAGGGCCGACGAAAATCGTCGCCAACCTCCCCTACAATATCGGCACCGAACTGCTGGTGCGCTGGCTGACAGTCACCGACTGGCCGCCTTTCTACACATCGATGACGCTGATGTTCCAGCGCGAGGTGGCCGAGCGAATCGTGGCTGCTCCCGGCAGCGATGCCTATGGCCGGCTGGGCGTACTCGCCGGCTGGCGCACGGAAGCCAGGATCGCCTTCGACGTGCCGCCGCAGGCATTCACGCCTCCGCCCAAGGTTACCTCGTCCGTGGTGCACCTGGTGCCACGCCAGGCGCCCTTGCCTGTCGACGTGAAGAAGCTAGGACAGGTCACCGAGGCAGCCTTCGGCCAACGCCGGAAGATGCTGCGGCAAAGCGTGAAGAGCCTGGGCGGCGAGGCGTTGCTCGAACGCGCCGGCATCGACCCGACGCGGCGCGCCGAAACGCTGAGCGTCGAGGAATTCGTGCGCCTGACGAACGCGGTGTAGTTCTCGTCTCCCATGAACGGGGAGAAAGAAGAGGATCACTCCGTCTTTTCGTCGAGCAATCCGGAGACAAAATCGAACAGGCCCGGTCGGCGATCACGCCGCAACCGCTCGGCAATGACGATACCGCGCACTTCGGCGAAGGCGCGATCGAGATCGTCATTGACGATGACGAAATCATATTCCTTCCAGTGCTCGATCTCGTTGCGGGCGTTCTTCAGCCGCATATCGATTACCGATTCCTGATCCTCGGCGCGGCGCTTGAGCCGCGCCTTCAATTCCTTCATCGAAGGCGGCAGGATGAAGATGGAGACGATATCGGCACGCATCTTTTCCTTGAGCTGCTGGGCGCCTTGCCAGTCGATGTCGAACAGCATGTCGCGCCCCTGCGCCAGCGCCAGTTCGGCCGGCTCGCGTGGCGTCGCGTAGCAATTGCCATGCACCTCCGCCCACTCCAGCAAGGCATCCGTATCGCGCAGCCGTTCGAACTCGCGCATCGTCCGGAAATGATAGTGGACGCCTTCGATTTCGCTGCCCCGCCTTGGTCTGGTTGTGACGGAGACCGACAATTCCAGACTGGAATCGCTCTCGAGCAGATTGCGTGCGATCGTGGATTTGCCGGCGCCGGATGGCGACGACAGGACAAGCATCAGGCCCCTGCGGCGAATGCGAGCGCCCAGATCTCTTGCAACCATCGGGTCTTTGGCCACCATCGGTTACTCCAGATTCTGGACCTGTTCGCGGAATTGATCGACGACCGCCTTCAGTTCCAGCCCGATGGCGGTGACAGCGGCGGCATTCGACTTCGAGCACAACGTATTCGATTCGCGGTTAAATTCCTGTGCCAGAAAGTCGAGCTTGCGGCCGATGGCGCCGCCGCCCTTGAGCAATGCCCGGCCGGACGCCACATGCGTCTTCAGGCGGTCGATCTCTTCGCGAATGTCGGCCTTGGTGGCGAGGAAGGCCGCTTCCATATGCAACCGACTGGCGTCGAGATTGGCGGAAGCATCCATCAACAGCCGAACCTGTTCCGCGATCCTTTCGCGAATCGCGGCCGGTTCGCGTGACGGATCCGCCTCGGCCCGCAGCGTCAGAGACTCGATGGCATCGATATGGCCGGATAGCAGCGAGCGCAACGCCTCGCCCTCGGCCTGTCGCGCCTTTTCCAAACCGCCCAGCGCCTCCTCGAGCGCTGCCATGATCGCCACGTCGAGAGCAGCCCGCTCATCCTCGGTTTCGGTCGTTTCGGGAATGTCGAGCACGCCGCGAAGCGACAGCAGCCCGTCGGCGGTCGCCGGCGCCACGCCGAACTGCTCCTGCAGCCGCTTGGCCAATCCGGCCACATCCTTCAGGAAGGCCTCGTTGACCACAGGCTGGGCCTGCGTGCCCGCGGCGCGGCCGATCGTCAGCGTCGCCTGGAAATTGCCCCGCGAAAACCGCTTCTGGATCGTCTGCCTGACGGCTGGCTCCAGTCGCTCGAAACCCTGCGGTAGCCGCAGCCTGACTTCGACGCTCTTGCCGTTGACGGATTTGACTTCCCAGGCGATCGCGGTGCCGGTGTGCTCACCGGCGGCGCGTGCAAAACCAGTCATGCTCTGCAAATTCATTTTATCCGTACGCCCCCTGGCGGATGATCCCGAAATCTGACGCGATCTTGCGCAAGCTTCAAATTCCAGAGCAGCCCATGCGCTTCCTTTCGGTCGCGCGGCGCTCCCTCAAAATACCAACCCGCCCTTTGCGCACAAAAATTGGGACGCAAGGTATCCTTGGACGCGGTCCAACCTACTGTGCGGCGTCGCCACCGCCCGTATCGTCACCACCAGCGCCATCGTCCGCCGGCTTGTCGGCGCCGCCGGAGTTGTCATTACCGGTCTGATCGGCACCACCCTTGGCGGCTCCAGCCTTGGCGGCGTCGTCAGCCTGCTTCTTCTGCTGCGCGCGGTAGCGGGCGACGTTCTGGTTGTGCTCTTCCAATGTCGAGGCAAAGACGTGGCCACCTGTGCCGTCGGCAACAAAATAGAGGTCATCGGTCTTCGACGGATTGGCGACGGCTTCAAGCGCCGCCCGACCAGGATTGGCGATCGGCGTCGGCGGCAGGCCGCTGATCAGATAGGTATTGTAAGGCGTCGGCTTCTGGATGTCCGACTGATAGATCGGGCGGTCGGCTGGCTTTCCCTTGCCGCCGAACAAGCCATAGATGATGGTCGGGTCCGACTGCAGCCGCATGCCCTTGGCCAGCCGGTTCAGGAAGACCGCGGCCACACGCGAGCGCTCATCGCCCCTACCCGTCTCCTTCTCGACGATCGAAGCCAAGGTGACGAAGTCGTCCATGCTGGCCAGCGGCAGATCAGGTGCACGGCGTTGCCAGACATCCTCGACCAGTTTCTTCTGGTCGGCCAGCAGCTTGTCGACCATCTGCTGACGCGTCGCGCCACGGGTGAAACGCAAGGTATCGGTGGCGAGACTGCCCTCGGGCGGCTCGGTCTTCGGCATGTCGCCGCTCAGCGCATCCTGGCCGGCGATCCGCTCAAGTGCCTGTTCGACTGTCAGCCCCTCGGGAATGGTCAGCGAATACATCACTGACTTGCCGCTCTTCAGCAAATCCATGATGTCGTGCATGGAGGCCCCGGGCTTGATGGCATATTCACCAGCCTTCAATGCGGAATCGTTTCCGTAGGCGCGCACGCCAAGGCGGAAGATACGGGCATCGCTGATCAGTCCGCGCCGCTCGAGCTGGTCGGCGATGTCCTGAACACCGGTTTTCTCCTTGACCAGGAACGTGTCGCCATTCGCCGAAGGGCCTGGCTCGTTGAAGGCTTGCCTGCCGAAGTAGAGCGCCAGCCCACCAGCCAGAATTACCAGCATGACCAGCGAGAAGAAGAAGTTCATGAACACGACAATCTGGCTGCGCGAGGCGCGCGAACGCTTGGGCGGCGGCGTGCCGGCTTCTGGCCGCAATGCCTCGCTGGCAGTCTTCGGCACGATAGGACCTTGCGCGGCAGGTTTCTGGCCGAATTCCCCATTGTTCGCCGGATTTGTGTTCATAGCGCCCTACCATTTGATCTCTTAGAGCAACACGCGTCCGCGTGGGCGGACAAATTACGCTCTAACATTTCAAGTCTGCGCATCTTGCTCTCCGAAAATCGATTTCGGTTTTCGGGCCGACGCGCGAATCCCCTGGGGCAGAGTAGAGGCGAATATGGCAAAATTGACGACACGGCGTGATGCCGACCGGCGAACCGGTCAGCCATTGTAACGCTGAAAGACCAATGAGGCGTTGGTGCCGCCAAATCCGAAGGAATTGGAAAGCGCGACATCTATCTGACGGGCCCGCGGCTTTTTCGGCACCAGGTCGATGGCCGTTTCCCGCTCTGGATTGTCGAGATTGATGGTCGGCGGCGCAACATTGTCGCGTATGGCCAGAATAGAGAAGATCGCCTCGGCGGCGCCCGCCGCACCCAGAAGATGGCCAATCGACGACTTGGTCGACGACATCGATATCTTCGAGGCAGCGTTGCCGACAAGTCGCTCGACCGCGCCGAGTTCGATCGTGTCCGCCATGGTCGAGGTGCCGTGGGCGTTGATATAGTCGATGTCCGCGGGCGTAAGTTTGGCCCGGTTCAACGCCGCCGTCATGCAACGGAAGGCACCGTCACCATCTTCAGCCGGCGCCGTGATGTGATAGGCATCGCCTGTAAGACCGTAGCCGGTCACTTCGGCGTAGATCTTCGCGCCGCGCGCCCTGGCATGCTCAAGTTCTTCAAGCACGACGACGCCGGCGCCCTCGCCCATGACAAAACCATCGCGGTCGCGATCGTAGGGGCGCGAGGCTTCTTGCGGCGTATCGTTGCGGTCGGTGGACAGCGCCCGGCAGGCGGCAAAGCCAGCGAGCGAAAGCCGGGTTACCGGTGCTTCGGCGCCGCCAGCCAGCATCACGTCGGCATCGCCGAAGATGATCAACCGGGCGGCATCGCCGATGGCATGCGCGCCGGTCGAGCAAGCGGTGACGACGGCGTGGTTGGGGCCCTTCAGCCCGTGCCGGATCGAAACCTGCCCGGACACCAGATTGATGATGTTACCCGGAATGAAGAAGGGGCTGATGCGGCGGGGCCCGCGCTCGTGCAGGATCAGCGCGTTCTCGGCTATGCCTTCAAGGCCGCCGATGCCGGAACCGATCATGACGCCCGTGGCACAGCGCTCCTGCTCGGTCCGAGGCGCCCAGCCGGAATCCTTCAGCGCTTCGTCGGCGGCCGCGATCCCGTAAAGGATGAAGTCGCCGATCTTGCGCAGTTCCTTCGGCTCGAGAACAGCCTCTGGATTGAGCGTTCCATTGCTGCCATCGCCACGCGGAATGACGTGGGCGATCTTGCAGGCAAGATCGTCCACCTCGAATTCGGTGACTCGCTTGGCAGCGCTTCGGCCGGTCAGAAGTTCCTTCCAGCTGTGCTCAAAGCCCATGCCGAATGGCGACAGCAACCCAAGGCCCGTGACGACGACACGCCTCATCGCAGGTCCTCCCCAGGTGATGACTGCGAAAGCGTCAGGCCGAAGCCTTGTCGATGTACTTCACGGCATCGCCGACCGTCAGAATGGTCTCAGCCGCATCGTCAGGGATTTCGACGCCGAACTCTTCTTCAAACGCCATGACGAGTTCAACCGTGTCGAGGCTGTCCGCGCCCAGATCATCGATGAAGCTTGCCTGCTCCGTCACCTTGTCGGCATCGACGCCAAGATGCTCGATGACGATCTTCTTGACGCGCTCTGCGGTGTCACTCATGTGGGCATCCTCGTCTTTTGTTTGTCTGTCTTCGTTAGCGGGCAGAATGCCGCTAATCAAGCTGAAAGATGGTCCTGCCGGAAACGCAACAGCACAGGACCGGTTTTTGCCCGAACCGCCGGGTTACGGGCCGCATTACACGAAAATCTGCCGGGGTCCAAGGCGAAATGGTTGCTTTTCACAGCCCATCGGGACCTTGTTCAGATCATCGCCATGCCGCCATTCACATGAATGGTCTGCCCGGTGACATAGGCGGCCTCGTTGGAAGCGAGATAGGCGACCGCGGAAGCGACTTCAGCACTGGTACCCATGCGCCGGGTCGGGATGGCCGCCATGATCGCCTCCTTCTGCTTGTCGTTGAGCTTGTCGGTCATCGCTGATTCGATGAAGCCCGGGGCGACGCAATTGACGGTTATGTTGCGGGTCGCGATCTCCTGCGCCAGCGATTTGGACAGGCCGATCATGCCGGCCTTGGACGCGCAGTAGTTCGCCTGGCCTGGATTGCCGGTGACGCCCACAACCGAAGTGATGTTGATGATACGGCCATGCCGGCGCCGCATCATCGGATGCGTCAGTTCACGCGTCAGCCGGAACACGGCGGCCAGATTGACCTCGAGAACGGTGTCCCAGTCGGCGTCAGACATGCGCACGAACAGGCCGTCCTTGGTGATGCCGGCATTGTTGACGAGGATGTCGACGCCTTCGAGATCGGCCTCCGCCTTCTGGCCGAGCGCCTTGACCTCATCGCGATTCGCCAGGTTGGCCGGGAAGAGCTTGACCCGGTCGCCGAGTTCGGCGGCCAGCGTCTCCAACTTCTCGATGCGCGTGCCATGCAGGCCAACGATGGCGCCTTGCGCATGCAGCACGCGGGCGATCGCCTCGCCAATGCCACCGGATGCACCGGTGACGAGCGCCTTGCGGCCAGTCAGATCGAACATTTTCTTCCCTTTCAAGAGAACACCCTTCGTATGGGTGAGATCAGAAGCCTGATTATGCAAGCAATGCCAATGCCGCATCAACGTCGGCGGATGTGCCGATCGCGTTGGTGGCGATGTCTCGGTTGATACGCCGCGCGAGACCGGACAGGACCTTGCCGGCACCGACCTCATAAAGCGTGGTCACGCCGTTCTGGCCAAACCACTCAATTGTTTCGCGCCAGCGCACCCGGCCGGTTACCTGCTCGACCAGTCGGCGGGCGATTTCGTCGGGGTCTCTCGATGGCATCACCGAAACATTGGAGACGACGGGAACGACCGGCGCATGCTTCGTGACGCCGGCCAGCGCCTCGCGCATGACATCCGCGGCCGGCGCCATCAACGCCGAATGGAAAGGCGCCGACACCTGCAGCATCAACGCCCGCTTGGCACCTTTTTCCGTGCATAGTTTCGCGGCCAGTTCGACGGCTGCCCTGGCGCCGGAGATCACCAATTGGCCGCCGCCATTATCGTTGGCGATCTGGCACACCGATCCCTCGGCAGCTTCGGCGCAGGCTGCTTCGACATCGACCTGCTCCAGCCCGATGATCGCCGCCATGGCCCCCTCGCCGGCAGGCACCGCAGCCTGCATGGCGTTGCCGCGTATGCGCAAAAGCCTGGCCGCGTCGCCCACGGAAACGAAACCGGCGGCTGCCAGTGCCGAATACTCACCCAGCGAATGCCCGGCGACGTAAGCGACCTTGTCCTTCAAGGAAAAGCCGCGCGCTTCGAGCGCCCGGATCGCGGCGAGCGACACGGCCATCAATGCCGGCTGGGCATTGGCCGTCAACGTCAGCGTCTCTTCGGGTCCCTCCCAGATCAGCTTCGACAGATTTTCGCCGAGCGCGTCGTCGACTTCCTGGAAGGTTTTTCGCGCCTCCGGGAAGGCATCGGCCAGATCCTTGCCCATGCCGACAGCCTGGCTGCCCTGCCCCGGAAACGTGAATGCGATGGCCATGTCCTGCTCCAGCAACTGATTTTTGCCTGCCTGTGACGCAAGGCGGGCCGCCAAGTCAAGCCCACGCCTTGACCGCCCGTTTGTGAACCTTAGCGCGGGAATGCCGGCCGAGTGTCTGTCCCAAATGGTTTTTGACGATCACTCGTGATGAAAACCGCTCACGATTCGTTTGCTGGCTCTTCTCATTTTCGCCACAGGCGCTAGTTTTCCATGACTGTTCAATGACAATTACGTGACGCATTTATTGCAGGCTGGGGAATTCTAGATTGGCAAGAGGGTTGAAGGGCGCAGGCAAAGCCGTGCCGCAATTTCTGGAAGGCGATCCGTCGACCGGATATCTGCCGGGAAGAGCCTGGCCGATCATTCGTTACGGCCTGACCAGCCTGCTTGCCTCGGCCATACTGGTGTTTGCGATCGAACTGATCGTGCGTGGCGATTTTGCCGGCACTGTTTCCTTCTTCTTCCAGCCTTTCAAGCCAGGCTGGACCACGATCGTGGTGTTCGCGCTGATCATGATCGGCCTCGATGCCGTGCTCGGCCGTACATATCAGAGCCTGATGATCATTGCGCCGCTGACCCTTTCGCTCGCCTTTGTCGGGCATCAGAAGTCGCTCTATCTCGGCGATCCGCTCTATCCGACCGATTTCCTCTATGCCCGCCAGATCGTTGCGCTGTTGCCGCTTCTTGTACGCGATCGCCCGATGACCGCTCTTGCCATGGCCACTGGCGTCGTCGCCGGCCTGGCATTGCTCGTCTTCGCCTGGCGCCAGTGGCGCCGCCGTGTTCCGGCGTTGAGCTACAAGGGTCGCCTCGCCCGTCTGACACTGGCGGTGCCGTTGCTGGCCTTTTTCGTTTCGATCATGGATTACGCAACCTTCTCGTGGACGCGCGACCGGCTGCAAATCATCCCGATGATGTGGGACCAGAAGGAGAATTACGCCTCCAACGGCTTCGCGCTCGCCTTCGCGCTCAACGTGCCGATGGCCCATGTCACGGCACCAGCGGGCTATTCGGACAAGGCGATCGCGGCGATCGAAAAGCCCGGTGTGACAGCGTCCGTGCCCGACGAAAGGCCCGATATCATCATCGTCATGAGCGAATCCTTCTGGGACCCGACCATTCTGCCCGGCGTCACGATCACACCCGACCCGATTCCCACTGTGCGGTCGTTACGCTCGGGTTCTATGTTTTCGCCTGAATTCGGCGGCATGACCGCCAATGTCGAGTTCGAGGCGCTCACCGGCTTCTCCAACGCCTTCCTGCCGGCCGGCAGCATCCCCTATCAGCAATATGTGCGCGCGCCGGTTCCGTCGATGGCGACGTTCCTTAAGAGCGAGGGCTACGAGACGCGTGCCATCCATCCAGGCACCAACTGGTTCTGGAACCGCACGCCGGTCTATGCCGATTTCGGCTTCGACGACTTCAAGTCGGAGGAAAACCTGCCACCGATGGAAAAACGCGGGCCACTGGCCTCCGATGCCGCGATGACCGACGAGCTCATCCGCGAGGCCGATGACACCGACGACCCGTTCTTCTTCTTCGCCGTCAGCCTGCAGAACCACGGGCCCTATGAACCCAACCGCTATGTCAATCCGACCCACGCGGTTCAGGCGCCGACCAGCCAGTGGGCGCGCGACTCGCTGCTGTCCTATGCCGAAGGCGCCTCCGATGCCGATCGCGGCCTCCAGCGGCTGATCGAGTGGGCAAAGCAACGCGAGCGGCCGACGGTCATCGCGTTTTTCGGCGACCATCTGCCACCACTCGGCCCGGTCTATGTGGAAACCGGCTTCATGACCAACAACGTCGCTCCGCGCAGGGAGGCTTCCGTGCAAGACGCCTTGCAACACCACGAGACACCCCTGGTCGTCTGGTCCAACCGCACAGGACTGGCCAAGGATCTGGGCGCCGTCAGCCCCGCCTTCCTGCCCTACCACGTCATGAAGACGGCCGGCATCAGCCACCCCTATTACACCGGTTTCCTGGGCGAGATGCGCGAGCGTTACAGCGTCGTCGACCGCAACCTGCTGCTGACCCCCGCGGGCGATGCCACACCCGACTGGGCGCGGCAGAAGGATATTGACCCGGCCATCCGCGATTTCCGGCTGCTGCAGTACGACATGATGTTCGGCAAGCGGCACGCCGCGCCCGATTTCTTCCCCGAAACCGTGGACAAGCTCGTCGCCCACACAAGCTGATCAAGGCGACGAACTCTGCTTCCAGAGCCAGTCGCCTAGTTGGTCAATTGCAGCTTGGAGAACTTGTTGGCGATCTGCTGAAATACGTTCGGCAGCTTGCTCGGATCGTTGATGGCGTAGTAGTCGGTCGGGTTCGACGCACATGCGCTGTAGAGCGTGCGGTTGGCCGCCGTGTCCGATTGCAGCACCATGGTATAGATTTGCGCACCCTGGCTCTTGAGCTGGGTGCAAACGCTTTTGGTCCAGCCGTCGACATTGCGCGCGGCCGTCGTCTGGTTGTCCGATCCGAAGCGTCCACCCGCCAGATAGCCGTAGGATGTGTAGTCGGACTTGGTCGGCTGGTTGCTGGCGCCATAGACGACATTCTCGCCGTCGGTCAGCAACATCACGACCTTGCTGACGCCAGGCGTCTTCCATGGCGTTCCATCGGTATAGGGCGGATCAGGCGACAGCACCCGCATTCCCCAGGACAGGCCTTCCGATACATTGGTGCCCGAACCATTCCACTCGGTCATCTCGCTCGCGGCCTTGCGCAGCTTGTCGAAATCGTCGGTCAGCGGGACAACCGGCGTGGGGCAGGCGCGGTTGGGACCCACTGTTAAGGCGCCGCTCGTTTCGGTGATGATCTTGGCGGCGGGCGCCACATATCTGGCGATCTTTTCCATGTCCGAACGAAGGAGCAGATCAGCGACGGTTCCGAGCAGGCCGCTGAGATCAATGCCTAGTATATTGACGCCAGGCTGCTTGAGCAGGGTCTTGTTGCTGATATCGTCGAGATATGAATTGTTGTAGCCGGTCGCGGAATTTCCGTAGGAACCGGACGGCTTCCTGGCGTCATCCGGATCGTCCGGCGCGAAATAGGGCACGAACAGCGTGTCGGGCCTGGACGGATCAGGCGGCGTGTCGGAGATATTGTAAGTGCCCGGCCGCGCCTCGACGCAGCCCTTCTAGCCCGTGCCGTTCCATCCGGTCTTCTGCCCAAGTTGCTTGAACAGCGCCATATGGTTAGGACGCTTGCCGTCAATGACCGGGAAATTGATGCCGTTGGTGGACGACTTTCCATCCATGTCGATCCATGACGGATCAAATCCTTCGCCATTCACGTTGACCGCGGTGACAAAGGGAACCAGCGACACGCGGACTTTGCGTGTCGGGGATTTCACGACCTCAAGATAATCCAGCAGCGATTTCGTCGCCTGCCTCAACGCGGTCATCCGCGCCCCGGCCATCGAGCCTGTATTGTCGAGGACAAGCACGACTTCGAGCTGGTTGTTCGATTCCACGGCAGAGGCGTCGGCAGAGATGTGTTTTTCGTTTCCAAACAGGAAGGCGAAGTTCAAATTGACGTCCGCCGTGGCGACAGCCTTTGTCCTGACGAAGTTGACGCCCTTGTCGACGGTCAGCGTCGCCACCGCGTTGCCCAATTCGCCGTGCCCGGCGATGTTGGCTTGGAAGTAGCGGTTGAAGGCGTCCGGACGCGTGACGTCGAGGTCGCCGAGATGCGAGGAGGCAAGGTTGGCCGCATCGAGCGCGTTCTGCAGGTTGCTCTTGGCCCTCATCAAGGTCGCGACATCCGACGCGAAGGCAACGGCCGTCAGGATCGGCGGCAACCCAAGCGCCAAAAGCAAAGTGAAATTGCCGCTCTTCGAGCGACAGAAATTCTTGAGCATCCTTGCCCCCCGGATGTGCCCAGTCTTCCGCTTTGAGCGCGGCTATCCCGATCTCTTGCACCTTTCCTGGTGAATTGATGGTTGATAGGGCCATGCAATCGTGCACAACCTGACGTGGTGGTTAAGGGCAGGTTTCCGGAAGGCGGCCAAATCTTGTCCGTCGCGGCCGTCTGGAAGAACGCTGCGACAAAGGGGGAGTCTGCGGAGACACCGTCCACCCTTGCCTTCCCTGAGGATTGCTGTATAGACGCCCGCAATCTGCCGGTCCTTGCTGGGGGCTGAACGGAGGGCCGGAGGTTTTCCAAAACCTTCGCGTGGAACCAGAAGCGTTTCCGCCTCCCGTGTCTCCGCTCTCGACCGTCTCGTCATGCTCCTTTCTTCCCCCTTCCCTTCACCGGGACCGGCGGGTCAGAGAAGTTGCAGAGGCTTTTGCCGCCGGGACCGGGAGAGAAACGAAGAAAGGCACAGATACAATATGGCTCTTTACGAACATGTGTTTCTTGCCCGGCAGGACCTCTCGCAGCAGCAGGTCGATGCGCTTGTCGAACAGTACAAGGGCGTCATCTCCGCAAATGGCGGGTCCGTCGGCCGGGTCGAGAACTGGGGACTGAAGTCCCTCACCTACCGGGTCAACAAGAACCGGAAGGCATACTACACGCTTATGGACCTCACCTGCCCGCCGGCAGCGCTCAACGAGATGGAGCGCCAGATGGGCCTGTCCGAAGACGTGCTGCGTTTCCTGACCATCAAGGTCGAGGCGCATGAGGAAGGCCCGTCGGCCATGATGCAGAAGCGCGAAGAGCGCTCCGAGCGTGGTGGCTTCGGCGATCGTGACCGTGGTGATCGCGGCCCGCGTTCGTTCGGCGACCGTGACCGCGGCGATCGTGGCGATCGTCCGCCGCGCAGCTTCGGCGGCGACGCCGGTGCTGATCGTGGTCCGCGCCGTCCGCGCGAAGGCTTTGAAGGGGGTGCAGAATAATGGTCGACATCAATCAGATCCCGACCCGGCGTCCTTTCCACCGCCGCCGCAAGACCTGCCCGTTCTCCGGCGCCAATGCGCCCAAGATCGACTACAAGGACGTACGCCTGCTGCAGCGCTACATTTCCGAGCGTGGCAAGATCGTGCCGTCGCGCATCACCGCCGTCAGCCAGAAGAAGCAGCGTGAACTCGCCAAGGCGATCAAGCGCGCCCGCTTCCTCGGCCTGCTGCCCTACGTGGTTCGTTAAGATTTCCAAAGCGGGCGGCTCGCCGCCCGCTCTTCTCCCGCGGCGACGGGCGCCGCAGGGTCGCTTTGATGGTGCATGTCGTTGTCCCAAAACCGGGAAACCACTTTTGGGCGACATGCATTGAAATCCCGAGTTGAGGTCAAAAACCTCTAACTGCCGCGACAGGCAGGACAGCGACACCGGCGCCAGGCGCCCAAGCTTCCTGACCTGTTCCTAGAGACATTCGGCATCGATCCTGGTGATCGACGCCCGACCAAAGGAACAAAACCATGGACGTCATTCTTCTCGAACGCGTTTCCCGCCTCGGCCAGATGGGCGATACCGTCAAGGTCAAGGACGGCTTCGCCCGCAACTTCCTGCTGCCGCAGGGCAAGGCGCTGCGCGCCAACGAAGCCAACAAGAAGAAGTTCGAAGGCCAGCGCGCCCAGTTGGAAGCGCGCAATCTCGAGCGCAAGTCGGAGGCGACGCAGGTCGCCGAAAAGCTCGACGGCAAGAGCTTCATCACCGTTCGCTCCGCGGGCGAAACCGGCCAGCTCTACGGTTCGGTGTCGACGCGCGATATCGCCGACCTGCTGACGGCAGAAGGCTTCTCGATCAGCCGCAGCCAGGTTCTGCTCAACCATCCGATCAAGACCATCGGCCTCACCAATGTCGCGGTTGCCCTGCATCCGGAAGTCGAAGTCACGATCACGCTCAACATCGC
>Ga0206926_1021_pt1 | contig 40036 bp, 30 predicted proteins | sample Alteio_BWOrgHeat_59_FD_152955 | JGI IMG/M metagenome (GOLD analysis project Ga0206926, IMG submission 152955) | Enriched cells from forest soil in Barre Woods Harvard Forest LTER site, Petersham, Massachusetts, United States -... | ecosystem: Environmental > Terrestrial > Soil > Temperate forest >... | reverse complement strand
TCCGCTCTTGAACAGCTTGTACTGGAGGCCGGCCCAGAGCATCCAGTGAAGCTTGTTGTACTTGTCGAGGCTTGTCGGGCCCTTCAGTTCGGCGACGATATCGACACCGTAGTGGTCAGTGAGGTTCTCACCGACGCCCGGCAGGTCATGGACGACCTCGATGCCATGCTGTCTCAGATGCGCCGCCGGCCCAATGCCGGACAGCATCATGATCTTTGGCGAACCGATCGCGCCGGCGGTGACCAGCACCTCGCTATCGGCACGGGCAACGCGCATCTCGCCGGCACGGCGGTAGGCCACGCCGATGGCTCGAACACCTTCGAAGAGGATACGGTCGACGAGGCATCCTGTTTCGACAGTCAGATTGGGGCGGCTCTCGGCCGGCTTGAGATAGCCGACAGCCGCGGAGCAGCGCCGTGCGTTCCGGGTGGTCGTCTGATAGATGCCCGTGCCTTCCTGCACCTTGCCATTGAAATCGGGATTGTAGGGCATGCCGAATTCCTGGCATGCCTGCACGAAGGCTCGGGTCGTCGGCTGCGGGTCGGGGATATTCGAAACACCGAGCGGCCCATCGGTGCCGTGCATCTCTCCAGAAAATGTGGTGTTGCCTTCCGAGCGCAGGAAATAGGGCTGCACGTCGGCGAACGACCATGCCTCGGCCCCTTCATCACGCGCCCAGCGGTCGTAATCGGCGGGATGCCCGCGCGTATAGACCTCGGCGTTGATGGACGATCCGCCGCCGATCACCTTGGCCTGGGCATAGGGAATCTCGCGCTGGTTGGCATGCTTCTGCGGCGCGGTCTTCAATCCCCAGGTCAAGGGGCCGGAAGTCATCTTGGCAAAGCCCACCGGCATGTGGATGTAGGGGTTGGTGTCGCGGCCGCCGGCTTCAAGCAGCAGCACCCGCACATCCGCATTTTCCGACAGGCGCGCGGCGAGCACGCAGCCCGCCGAGCCGCCACCAACGATGACGAAGTCGTATCCGCGTTCGCTTGTCACGACAGCCAAGGCTCACGTTTCCCGAGTTCGATATGCACGGATTTGATCTGGGTGTATTCCTCGACACCATAGATTCCGGCTTCGCGCCCCCATCCTGATTGCTTGAAGCCGCCCAGCGGCAGTTCCGGTCCGCCGGCGAGCGTCGTGTTGATCCAGAAACGCCCGGCGCGCACGCGGCGCGCCACCGTCAGCGCCTTGTCTATGTTCTTGCTCCACACGCTGGCCGCCAACCCATAGACGGTATCGTTTGCGATGGCGATCGCCTCCTCGATCGTATCGAACGGCATGATGCTGAGCACCGGCCCGAAGATCTCGTCGCGCGCGATCGCCATGTCGCCGGTCACGTCACCGAACAGGGTCGGCGCGATATAGTGGCCACTGCCGAAGTCGAGCTGGTCGCCACCGCAGACCAGTCTTGCGCCTTCCGCCTTGCCCTTTTCGATGTAGCTCATGATGGTTTCGTTCTGCGCGGCCGTGGTGATGGCGCCGATCTGGGTTTCCGGATCAAGCGGGTCGCCGACCTTGACCTTGGCGAACTTCGCCGCGACCATCTCTTCGAACGCACGCGCCACCGAACGCTCGACGATCAGCCGGCTGCCGCTGACGCAGCATTGACCGGTGTTGAAGCCGATGCCGAAGGCGACGCCATCGGCGGCGTCCTCGAGATCGGCGTCGGCAAAGACGATCTGCGGGTTCTTGCCGCCGAGTTCAAGGCCGAGTTTCTTGAAGTTTCCGGTGGCCGCCTGGACGCAGCGTCGGCCGACGGAGGTAGAGCCGGTGAAGGACAGCATATCGATGTCCATATGCTCCGTCATCGCCTGGCCGATCGTGCTGCCCGAGCCGGTGACCACATTGTAGCAGCCTGCCGGCAGGCCGGCTTCCGCCAGCACTTCGGCGAGGATCAGCGTTGTCGCCGAGGTCACTTCGGACGGCTTGGCGACGATCGTGCAGCCGGCGGCAAGAATGAACGGCACACGCTCGCACAGGATCAGGAAGGGGAAATTCCACGGCGTGATCAGACCAACGACCCCGATCGGCTCGCGCGTCACCAGTCCGAACAGCCGGTCGCCAAGATTGTTGAAAGCGTCGCCATGCAGGGCGCGGGCAGCACCGGCCGCATATTCGAAGATGCCGGCGCAGCCGTCGACCTCGACGCGGGCCTGGCTGATCGGCTTGCCGTTCTCCAGTGTTTCCCAAAGGGAGATTTCCTCGGCACGCCGGCGAATGATCTGCGCTGCCCGCAGCAGCACTCTTGCCCGTTCGACCGAGGGGATACGCGACCAGCGCCCATCCTCGAAGGCCCGTCTTGCCACGGCAACCGCCAGGTCGAGATCATCCTTGGTGCATTTCGGGATGCGGGTGACCGCAACGCCGTGCCCGGGGCTCTGCCGCTCGAAATACGGACGCGAGCCGGCTTCGACGACTTCGCCATCCACGAAAAAGCCGAATGTCCTTGGATTGGACGGCAGCGGAAAATTGGCTGGTTGATGGTCCATAAGTCTTCTCCTGAGGCTCGCCGGATTCCGAGCCTGGTCAGATTGCGATCTGGGTCTTCAGAACACCCGGCCGATCCTTCAGCGTCTCGAACGCCTCCTGGATGGCAGCGAGTTCGTAGGTGGTGTTCGCGAAGGGGGCGACATCGAACCGGCCATGCAGCAGCAGGGTCAACGCGTCATGCATGTCCTCGCCCATACCTGCCACCGACCCTTTCACCGAATTTTCCTTGAGCACGGTTTCAAGCAGCGCAAGTGGAATGCTGTCACCAGGGCCGGTGATGCCGAAGGCCGCGACATGACCGCCGGGCCGGATCAGGTCGAAGGCCTGAGCATAGAGCTGCGGCAGGCCGACGCTTTCGATGACGATGTCGGCGCCGCGTCCGCCGGTCATTTTGAGCACGGTGTCCTTGACCATCGCGGGATCGGTTAAGACCGTGTCGGCGCCTGCCTGTACGGCGAGCCGAGCACGCTCCGGAGAAAGCTCGACCACGATGATGGGGGCCGCCCCGACCAGCCGCATCATCTGGATGTGAAGATTGCCGATCGGTCCGGCGCCAAGGACGACGACGGACTGGCCAAAGCGCACATCGGCCTTGCGCGCGGCGCGAACGACGCAGGCGACCGGCTCGGTCAGCGCCAGCGTGGACGGCGCCGCATCGTCGGGCGCCGGAATGACCAGCCTGCCCGGAATCGAGACATACTCAGCGAACGCGCCGTCGCGCGAGATGCCGACCTGGCGTACCCCCGCGCAGTTGAGCACCTCGTTCCTGCGGCAGTAGTAGCATCCGCCGCAGCCGATATTGATGTCGGCCACCACTCGCTGCCCAAGGACGAATGGGCCCGCCCTCTCACCCATCCGGCTTATCGTGCCGGTGAATTCATGGCCAGGGACGATGGGGAGTCTTTCAGCAGCATAGTGGCCATTGAACATATGGATGTCGGTGCCGCAGATGCCGCAGCGATCGACCCTGATGAGGACCTCATCGGGCCCACAGGCAGGGAGAGGCAATTCCCTCACTTCGAAGCGTCGCGGCGCAACCAGGACCGCCGCCATCATCGTTTCCATGGCCGGGCCTACTTCACGATACGCATCTTGGAACGGTCGATCGTCAGCGCTATCGCGGCGATCAGCACGATGCCGAAGACGATCTGTTGGCTTGTCGCCGGGACACCGAAATACAGCATGCTGGCGCGCACGACGGCCACGATCAGCACACCAACCAGTGTGTTCAGCACCCCGCCGACGCCGCCGGTCAGCGGTGTGCCGCCGACCAGGACGGCGACGATCGCGGGTAGGAGGAAGCCTTCGGCAAGCGTCGGCGAACCGCCGGAAAGCTTGACGGAGAAGAGCAGTCCGGCAATCGCGGCGAGCATGCCGGAGAAGGCGAACGCCAGGATCTTGTAGCGCTCGACTTTCAGGCCGGAAGCGACAGCGGCAGGCTCGCCGGCGCCGATGGCCTTCAGGGCGCGTCCCGTCGTGGTGCGGTTTTGCAGGAACCAGGCAAGCACCACCAGAACCAGGGCCAGGATCAGTTCATGCGGCACGCCGCTCCATCCGCTGCCGACCATCCAGCCGAAGGCGTGGTCGCGTTCGCCGGCGTCCATGTAAAGCGCGCGCTGACTGGAAGCATATTGCCCGACGGATAGCGCCAAGCCCCCCACCGCCAGCGTGGCAATGAAGGAGGGTACTTTGAGCCTTGTCGTCACGAAGCCAGAAAGAGCGCCGAACACCAATCCTGCCAGGATGACGAGCAAACCACTGAACACGCCGAACATCGGCAGCGATATGGTCGCAAGCACGGTGGTCATGTTCGCCACCGACTGGGCCGAAAGATCGATGCCGCCGATGTAGATGACGAGCGTCATGCCAAGCGCCATGATGAACAGTGGCACGATGTCTCCGGCAAGCTCGATCAGGTTTTGCGGCCGCAGGAAACTCGGGTGAACGGTGCCGACGATGAGCACCAGGACCACCAGCGTGATCCACGGAAAGTGCCGCTTGAGCCGACCAAATGACATTGCGCGCTCCTGGGTCATGTCATGTAGTGGATGAGATCGTAGAGAGACGGCTTTCCGCCCGGCGGACAGTCGTACCATTTGCGGATCTCGCCATCCCTGATGACGGCAATGGTGTGGCTCAGGCCGATTGCCTCCTCGAGCGTATCGGCGACCAGGATGATGCCGACGCCGGCACCGCACATGTCGCGCACCATGTCGTAGACGTCCTCCTTGGCGCCGATGTCCAGGCCGCGCGTCGGATGATCGAGGAGGATGATGTCGGAGCCGCCGCTCCGCCATTTGGCGAGCACAACCTTCTGCTGATTGCCGCCGGAGAGATTGGCGCAATCGACGTTCTCCGAGGACGCCTTGATAGAAAGCCGCTTGATCCAGTCGCGGGCCAGTTCCTTTTCCCTGCCAATCTCCAGCACGCCGGCATTCGAATAGTTGCGCATCTGCGAGAGCGTCATGTTCTCGTAGACGGTCATGCCACCGACCATGCCCTCGACCTTGCGCTCGCGCGGCACGTAGCCGACGCCGCACTCGACCCCGTGCGCGGCGCTAAAAGTCTCGACGCGCCGCCCCTTGAGGGTGACATGACCGAGATGCGGTTTCTGCAGGCCGAAGATGGTGCGCAGGATTGCTTCGCGCCCCGAACCTTCGACGCCGACCAGGCAGAGAACCTCGCCTGCATGCAGCTTGAGCGAAATGTCCTTGTAGCGACCCGCAAGGCTGATCCCGTGGACTTCGAGCAGAGGCTTTGCGGCATCGAAGGGTTTCTGCTTCTCCTCGCGGTAATATTCCTTGCTGATGTTGCGCCCGACCATCTTGTGCTGGATCGACGCGACATCGGCATCCTTGCCATCGACGACGTCGACCACGGAGCCGTCCTTCATCACATAGATGCGGTCGGATAGTTCGATGACCTCGTCCAGCCGGTGCGAAACGAAGATGAATGAGGCGCGGTTGCGCAGGTCCCTGACCAGGCTGAACAGAAGTTCGATTTCCTCCTTGGCCAGCACCGATGTCGGCTCGTCGAGCAGGATGACCAGATCGCCCTGTACGCGCTCTTCCAGCGTCAGCACCTTGGCGAGTTCCACCAGTTGGCGCTGCGCGAAGGAGAGTTTCGAGGTGACCATCGCGGGATCGATCGAAAGCTTGACCTTGTCGAGCTGCTGACGCGCCGCCGTCGCCATCTTTCTCCAGTTGACGACGCCGAGGCGCACGAACTGCTGCTCAAAGCCAAGGAAGATGTTTTCCATCACGGTCAGGTTCGGGATCAGCGACTGTTCCTGGAACACCATGCCGACGCCCATATCCATGGCCTGGCGCGGGTTGTGGAAGCGCACCGCCCGTCCATCCACCAGCACCTGCCCGCCGTCATGCTGGTAAGCGCCGTAGATGACTTTCATCAGCGTCGACTTGCCGGCGCCGTTCTCCCCGACAAGACCGACGATCTCACCACGCTTGATGGTGAAGTCGATGCCTTTCAGCGCGTGCACGCCGGGGAATTTCTTCTCGACTTTCTGAAGCTCGAACATTGGCGCGTCACTTCACGAAAGACAGAGAGCGACGGTCGGTCGACAGATAGACCGCGATGATGACCAGCAGGCCGAGCACGCCGTCCTGGACGTAGCTTGGCAATCCCATGACCACCATTCCGTTGCCGATGACATTGACGATGAGGACACCGACGAGTGTGTTCCACACGCCGCCGGCGCCTCCCCAGAGCGCGGTGCCGCCCACGACCACGGACGTGATGGAGACGAACATCAAATTGCGCCCGGTAACGGTCTCGGCAATGCCGATCTGTGCCACCGCCAGCATCGCGCCGAGTGCATAGAAAACCCCGGCAATGGCAAAGCCGATGACGCGAACCCTGGCCACGTTGAGGCCTGATGCATGGGCGAGGTCCTCGCCGCCACCGACGGCATAGAAATTGCGCCCGATCTTCGTGCGCCCCTGGATAAAGCCGGCGATGAGCAGCGCCGCGAGCGCGACATAGACCATCAGCGGAAAGCCGCCCAGCCGATAGGTAAGCAGCGAGCGGAAGAGCGGATCCTCGACGCGGATCCGGTCGCCGCCGGTGATCAGCAGGGACAGGCCGATGCCTACGAAGCCCATCGAAAGGCTCGCCATGAAGGACGGTATTTTCAGCCCGACATGCACCAGCCCGTTGATCAGGCCGAACAGGGCCCCGACAAACAGCGCGCCGACGACCGCCAGCCATCCCCATCCCGCCAGGCTGCCTCCCAATGCCGTGAACATGGTGGCGAACAACACCGCACAGACCGCCACGGCGCCTTCCATGGAAAGGTCGATCGATCCCATCAGGATGATGAAGGTGACACCGATGCCGATCATCAGCGACGGCGTCGCCAGAATGGAAATGCGCGCGAAATTGCGCATGGAAAGGAAATTCGGATTGGCGACCGAGAAAAACAGGACGAGCGCGAACAGCACCAGAAGCGGCGCCCATTTCTGCAAATTGTCCCTGGTCAAGAGATTGTCCACGCACGTCTCCTACGGGCAAGGGACGGCGAAGCTGGTCGCCGTCGCAAGCAAATCGCAGACCACCGGATCGGAACGCGCGCCGCTGCCGGTGCGCGTCCGCCAGCAGGCCGATTATTTGTACTTGATCTGACCGTTGCCCGGGCCCCAGAAGTCCTTCCAGTCGTATTTCGGCGTGCTGTCGAGGTATTTCGCCTTGAACTCCGCCGCATCCTTGGGCGTGATGAGGATGGTCGGACCGTAGAATTCGCGATGTTCCTTGGGCTCGGCTGACGGCTTGAACGCCCCCGTCGCCGCATAATAGGCAAGCGCCGCCGTGATGCCGCCGCCCCAGTGGGGATTGGTGAACACGGTCGCAAGGATCTCGCCCTTGGCCACGAGTTCGACGGCCTGCTGGTTGCCGTCATAGGAAACGATCGGCATGCCCTCGATGCCTTCGGCACGCAGCGCCTCTATGACGCCGTAGGCGATCGTGTCGTTGGCGCAATGCACGCCCTTGATGCTGTCGCCATAGCGGGTCAGGAAGCTCGCCATGATCTGGTTTGCCTTCTGCGTGTCCCAATCGGCTGGCTGGGCATCGAGCAACTGAATATTCGGATAGTCCTTCAGCGCGTTCTTCAGGCCGTTGAGGCGCTCGATCGCCGGATTGTTGGACGCGATGCCGCCGAGATGGACCACGCCGCCCTTGCCGCCCATGGCATCAAACAGGATGCGGGCGGTCTTCTCGGCGGGGCCCTCGTCCGACCAGGTCATGTGCGACACGTAGTTGTCGCCGAAATCCCATGGATGCAGGTCGTCCGTCTTGTTCCAGATGGTGGAGACATACGCACCGGCGGCGGCGACGGCTTCAACGACCGGACGGCAGTTCGGCGCGTCGTTCGCATCGATCGCAAGGGCGAGGTTGCTGCCCTCCTTGCCCAGAAGCGCCTTTACGTCGGCGAGCGATTTCTCGCTCGATCCTTCATTGATGAGGTTGACGAGCGCGCTCTTCGGCTTGCCGAGGCTTTCCACGAAGGCCTCGCCGCCCGACACGATGTAGTTCCAGTACGGATTTGTGCGGTCGCGGTAACTCCAGGCGATCGTCGGATTTGCGGTGGTCGCGCGCGCCGGTGTCGCACCCAGAGTGCGCAGCGCAGCGGCGCCGCCAAGCCCGTAGGCCGATGCGAGAAGCAGGTTGCGGCGATTGATGGTTTCCTGCTCGATGAATTTCTTGATGAACGACATTTTTCTCTCTCCCAGCTGATCCGAATTCGAGCGGGCATCCTCCCAAGACGCGCACCCAGTTGAACCTTTACGCACTATCTAGTTACTTTTTTAGAGCTGACTTGTCAACAGGACTCCAGCCGCGTTGACTGCTGGCCTCGGGACATTGGCGACCCGCCCGATTGCGCTGCGGGGCGCCTCTATGTAACTATTGGGTTAGTTGGAACTGGCCTTGGCTTCATAGGCAGGCGCGAACAGGAAGCCTTCGCAAAATGGAGAAGATTGCCGATGTTCGCCGTGAACCCGACCGATGCCATCGGCCGGCTCCCGGCCGCCGCGGAGTGCCTTTTGGCAAATCGCTGGCCGCTCTGGTCACAATCCAGTTAGTGCGCCATATCGATGATCGGATGCCGGAGCCGAAATGGACCAGTTAGGAAAAAAGATGTTGGTGGCGAAGACAAGGAAGCCAAGAATTCGCGATGCGGAGGCAACCCAGAAGCGGATACTCGCGGCCGCCAAGCAGGAATTCGCCAAGAAGGGTTTGGGCGGCGCCAGGGTGGACGACATCGCGGCGCGCGCAAAAGCCAACAAACGCATGATCTATCACTACTTCGACAGCAAGGAGAGCCTGTTCCAGCGCGTGCTCGAAGACGCTTATGTCGATATTCGAACGGCCGAGCAAAAGCTGGAGCTCGATCATCTCGACCCCAAGGATGCGCTGGAAAGGCTGGTGCGGTTCACCTGGAAATATTATCTCGACAATCCGGAATTCCTCACCATGGTGAACAGCGAGAACCTGCACAAGGCGCGCCATCTCAAGAAGTCCAAGGTGGTTCAGGACATCAGCCGGCGTCTGGTCACGATGGTCGACACGCTTCTGGAGCGCGGTGTCAACCAGGGCTTGTTCCGGGAAGGCGTCGATCCGGTTCAGTTGAACATCACGATCGCCGCCATCGGCTACTACTACTTCACCAATCGCTTCACGGGCTCCATCATCTACGAGCGTGATCTGATGTCGCGGGAAGCCCTCGATACAAGGCTGCAGTTCAATATCGACACCATCATGCGCCTTGTCTGCAAGTAGTGCCCCTTTCATTTGCGTTTGAACGCTCTACCGGGTCGGGAGAGAACAACCCAACGGGCGAGAAACTGGACACGAAGGACCGCCATATCCATCGTGCCGCGCCGGAATTCCACGCCAAGCCACCGCCGTAGAGAAGGCGGTCCGTAGACATCCTCGCCATGCTTGAAATGCTCGACGATGGAAGATGAGGATGCCGCCGCGAAGCATCGACACTTCGCGCGCGCACTTTCCGCTCCCGCGACGTCGCGGCTCAGTGGGCCGAAGCATCAGACCCGTAATGCAAAAGTCCGATGGCCGGAGGTGCATTCACACTGAGTTCAGGAAGTGGCGATGTCCATTTCTCGGCATGGACCAAGCAGGTATGGCCTATGGTTCCCTGCGCCAGGGAAGATGTGCCCTTGTCAAGGGTCAGGACGTTGGGATTGCCGTGCACCTCAAGTGCCGCACCTTCGACAATCCGCGGGTCAAACCAGGCACCCGTAGCAAGTGACACACAGCCGGGATGAATGCCTTCACTAAGCATCACTCCGGCGAGGCAAGCGCCTCGTTCGTTGTAGAGCCTGATTATATCACCGGCTTCAACGCCCAGTTTCCGGGCGGTTTCCGGATGGAGCACGCAAGGTTCCCTGCCCTGAACCTTGCTGGCTTGCGCTTCGTTTCCATTGTCTAGCTGGCTGTGTAGCCGAGTGTCTGGCTGGCCAGAAATCAGGTGTAGCTGACCTGCTTGCGCGTTGCCCAGCCACTCAAGCGGCTCCATCCAGGCCGGGTGACCCGGGCAATCCTCGGCGTTCATTGCAGCGATCGTCTCGTTATATAGGGTTATCTTGCCGCTTTCGGTCCGAAGCGGCCTGTTTTCTGGATCCCGTACAAACTCCGTAAACTGGATCCTGTGCTCCTGTGGAAGAGGAATACTGAACCTTCCGGCCTCACGGAATGGATCGAAATGAGGTAGTGTGAAGCCTTCTCTCTCAGCCACTTGACGGCAATTGCTCCACATCCAACGCAGCCATGCTTGCGTATCTCGGTTTTCGTGAAATTCCGGACCGACATCCATTCGATTTGCAAAGTCACGGAAAATCGCATGGTCGTCGCGCGCTTCACCAAATGGTTCGAATATCTGGCTCATGTATATCAGCGAAGGATCACGCCGGTTGATCATGATGTCGTCGCGTTCGAGAGGCGTCGTGCACGGCAACACGATATCGGCGCGACGGGCGGTCGACGTCCAACTGTGATCGTGAACGATGACGGTTTCCGGTCGTGTCCAGGCATCGCTGAAGCGGTTCAGGTCCTGCTGATGATGGAAAGGATTTCCGCCCGCCCAATATACGAGGCGAATATCCGGATAGAGACGCGTTTCGCCATTATATTGATAGGGTGATCCGGTATGTAGCAACATGTCGGTGATACGAGCGACAGGGATGAAATCCTTGATTGGATTGGCCCCTTGCGGAAACGACGGCCACCGAACGATGCGCTGGGAACGACCCACTGCGGTCAGCGAGCCATAGCCAAACCCAAATCCGGTGCCAGGTTGGCCAATCTGGCCCAGCATCGAGGCCAGCGCGATGCCGGCCCAAATCGGTTGCTCGCCATGGTCGCCTCTTTGCACGCCGAACGAGACCGTAATCATGACCCGCTGGCGCGCCATCTGGGCTGCTAGAGCGCGGATGTCCCGCGCTGGTATTTGGCAAATTTGTGCGGCCCACTCGCAATTCTTGGGCTGGCCGTCGGACTCGCCCGCAAGATAAGCTCGGAACTTCGGCCAGCCGCTGGTATAGCGATCGAGAAATGCGGCGTCGTGCCAGTCATTCCTGTGCAATTCAAACGCCAACGCGAGCATCAGCGCTGTATCCGTGCCGGGTCGTATTTGTATCCATTCGGCGTTTTGGACTGCATTCAGATCGCTTCGCACGGGCGAAACATTGATAATTCTCGTGCCGCTCCTGGCTATTCTATCGAGCTGCGAGGACACCTCGTGCTCGGATGTTCCGCCCGGCTCGATCTGTGCGGTTCGTGGAGAAATGCCCCCGAACGCCAATAGAAGGCTGCAATTTTCGGCGATGAGCGGCCAGCTTGTCGCACCGTCCAGGAAATCTTCATTGGATATCCCGACTATATGCGGAAGAATGACTTCCGCCGCAGCATGCGAATAGGTGTTGCGATGCGCAGTATAGCCACCAATCAGGTTCAGAAAGCGCTTGAGTTGGGATTGCGCGTGGTGAAACCTTCCCGCACTGGCCCAGCCGTAAGAACCGCCAAATATCGCGCCATTGCCGTAATCCTTGATGACACGTTCAAGTTCTCCGGCGGCCAAGTCAGCGGCCTGGTCCCAGCTGACTTCGACGAAGCTGTCGTCATTGCGGTTCCTGCCTTTATCGCCCTCGAGCCAACCCTTGCGGATCGCTGGCCGCTTGATCCGCAGGGCAGGATCCCGCGCCGCGCTGAGCCAGCCCCGCCCTATGCGGGAGGGTTGGGGATCGGAAGGGTCCGGTAGCAATTCGATATTATCGCCGCCAGTTACCAGATAGGTGCCCCAGTGAGATGCGGCGAATTTCTGTGCCATACGTTGCTCTCCGCACGTGGTCGACGCGCCTGCATTGGCATCGATGATGGTGTTTGGATCGAGGCAAGGTGCCACCCATTTTCCAACGCGGAGGCAGGGCTTCCTTCCCGGACGCGATACGGTTCCCCCTGCTGTCGTCTGTTGATTATTCTAACAATGAGTTTGCGACAATGCAAACACGGATATGGATATCGAAGACGGGGGCAGCCACATTCGAGGCCGGCAACCGAGGACGAATCCTATGAAAACTCGTTTCGCTCAAGGGACAGACCCTGGATCTTCTTGTGCGCATCCAGCCAGTGCGGGTCCATTTTCGGCTCCGATGCGAGCAACTGGGCGGTATAGGGGTGGTGCGGAGGCGCAAATATCTCGCTCTTCCGGCCACTGTCCACCACGCACCCGCGCTGCATGACCACAACTTCATCCGCGATCGCACGGACCGTCGCCAGGTCATGCGTGACAAACATGTAGGTCAGGCCAATCTCGCTTTGCAGCCGATCCAGCAGCCGTAAAATGCCCTCGGCCACAATCTGATCGAGGGCACTGGTGACCTCGTCACAAATAACGATGTCGGGGTCGGCGGCCAGCGCGCGGGCAATCCCGATGCGCTGTTTCTGACCGCCAGACAGTTCCGGCGGAAGGCGATCATAGAATTTTGCCGGATCGAGCTCGATCAGCGATAACAGTTCCTCGACACGGCTGCGCAACGCAGCGCCCTTGAGGTTCGCATAAAACTGCGCTGGCCTGCCGATGATCTCGCTTACGCGCATTCTGGGATTAAGTGCGGTATCGGCCGATTGATAAATCATTTGAATTCGGCGCAGCTGATCCTTGCTTCGCGCGCGAAAACTCGGCGGCAGAGCTTCACCTCGTAGCCGAATCTCACCGCTGGTCGCCGGCAGCAATCCCATGATCACCCGCGCCGTGGTCGATTTGCCCGAGCCGGATTCGCCGACCACTGCGACAGTCATTCCGCGATGAAGATCGAAACTGACGTTGTGGAGAACCTTTGGCCCGTGATGATAGCCGGCCTCGAGTCCGCGTATCGACAGTTCCGGCTGGCTGGTGTCCGAGACCCGCGACTTTTCGGGCCGCTCGTAACTCCGCACGGCCCAGAGCTTCCTGGTGTAGCTCTCCTTGGGATGAGCCAGCATCTGCTCGGTCGCCGCCTCTTCAACCTCCTCGCCCTTCAGGAGAACCTTGATCCGATCGGCCATCTGGGCGACGACCGCCAAGTCATGGGTGATGTAGATAGCGGCGGTGCGGAACTGCTCGACCACGTCGCGTATCGCGGAAAGAACCTCGACCTGAGTGGTGACATCAAGCGCGGTTGTTGGCTCGTCGAATATTATGAGGTCGGGACGACAGGCCATCGCCATGGCCGTCATCGCGCGCTGCAATTGCCCGCCTGAGAGCTGATGCGGATACCGAAATCCGATAACGTCCGGTTCCGGCAAACGGAGCTTGGCGTACAGTTTGATCCCATCTTCCTGTGCCGCGGCGCGGGATTGATACCCATGCAATACGGGCGCTTCGACATGCTGGTCGATTATCTTGTGCGCGGGGTTGAAGCTGGCCGCGGCCGATTGCGCGACATAAGCAATTCTTGCTCCGCGCAAAGCACGCAACTGTGCATCGGTGGCGGCGCGCAAATCCTGTCCGTCAAACATGATCCGGCCGCCGGAAATACGTGTGCCAGCGCGTGCAAATCCCATTGCGGCGAGGCCAATCGTAGACTTCCCAGCGCCAGATTCGCCAATAAGGCCCAGCACTTCGCCACGGTTGAGATTCAGGTCAACGCCTTTGACGATCTCTGAAACAGCATCACCCGCAACGGCCTCGATGCGCAGACCCCGGATCTCGAGCAGCCGCTTGTCGCCGGTCTCCATCACGAATTGTCCTTCAGTCCGGCAGTGAGTTTCAACATCCAGTCCACGATGAAATTCACTCCAACCGTCAGCAGCGCGATTGCCATCGCGGGGATCAATGGTGTGATGTCGCCAAATGAGATCAGCACGGCGTTTTCTCGCACCATGGAGCCCCAGTCAGCCATGGGCGGCTGGATTCCCAAGCCAAGAAATGACAGTCCCGCAATGAGCAAGAACACATAACAGAATTCCAATCCGAACTCCGCGATCAGCGGCGCCGCTGTATTTGGCAAAATCTCCCTTCGAATGAGGTACCAATCGCCCTCGCCCCGGACCCGCGATGCCTCGACAAAATCGGTCACCACCACACCGGCGGCAACCGATCGGGTCAGCCGGAAAATTCTGGGGACATAGATGGCAGCCACCACACCAACCAGCACGGCCAGATTCGTGCCCAGGATGGACAGCAGCAATAGTGCCAGGATCAGCGCGGGTACTGACATGAAAACATCAGCCAGACGCCCAAAGAGCTGGTCGACAAACCCGCCTCTTATGGCGGCGAAGAGCCCTGCGAACATGCCCAGAAAAAAGGCCACGACGGTGGCGGTCAACGACAAAAGTATGGAGTGCCGCCCACCAAACACGATGCGCGAGAACATATCGCGCCCGAGTTGATCGGTACCCAGCCAATATGTTGCGTCAGCCGGTGCGTAGGCTGTCGACACGACCTCGGACTCGCTGAAAGGCGCGATATGCGGTGCGAAAATTATCATCAGAAGGCAAGCGCCGATCACCAGAAACCCGAACATCGTCGTTAGCGGCGCCGACCGAAATATCGGCACAAGAGACAGGGGCACCAACCTGACAAGAAGCCACCGCAAGGCGTAGCAGACCAGTGTCACCGCACTCATCAGCACTATGAAGATGGCGAGCTTATCGATTCCGCCCTTGCCGGCGCTGACCCAGATCAGCGCGGTTGCGCCCGCAAGCAGCACGGCAATCGCCCATCCGCCTTTTTTGCCGCGCTGAATATACCAACCGAGCGTCAAGCAAATCAGAGCGATGAAATCCAAGAAAGATTGCCCAGATATAAACTGAATCATTTTGGCCGCCTGAGGCGGGGATTTGTCATGATCGAACCGACATCCGCAGCAATGTTCAACACAATGAAGGTCGCTGCGAAGATCAGGCAACAAGCCTGCACGATCGGGAAATCCCGCTTGGAAACGGAATCGACCAGCAACTGGCCTATCCCGGGGTAGACGAACACCACCTCCACCAGCACAACACCGGTGATCAGATATGCCAGGTTAAGCGTCACGACGTTGATGATAGGGGCCAATGCATTTGGCAATGCATGCCAGACGATGACCCGCCATGGCGGCGTCCCCTTCAGGCGAGCCATTTCGATATAGGGGCTCGCCAGGAGGTTGATGATCGCGGCGCGCGTCATGCGCATCATGTGAGGCGTGACAACCAGAACGAGGGTCATGGCAGGCAGGAAACTTCGGTAAAGGCGTTCGCCGAATTCCGCGTGGTCCTTGATGTCCGCCATCGGAGGAAACACATGTGCCCACACCGCGAAAAGCAGGACCAGGATATACCCCAGCAGGAATTCGGGCACGGAAACGGCTGTCAGCGACGCGACGTTGATGGCCTTGTCAAAAAGCGTGTCACGAAACAATGCCGCGGCAACCCCCAGCGAGACCGCCAATGGAATGGCAATGATCGCGGCGAAACCAGCCAAGAAAAACGAATTGGCGAGCCGGCCAAAAATCGCGTGGCCAACGTCCGCTTTATTTATCAGTGACGTACCGAAGTCGCCGTGAACAGCGCCCTCCAGCCAATAAAAGTAACGGATGATAGCTGGAACATCGAGGCCCAGCTGCTTTCGCATGGCCGCCACGGTGTCATCGGTCGCCATCTGGCCCAAAACGGCGTGCGCCAAATCTCCTGGAAGCAACTCGAGGGCGAAGAATATCAGGAATGACACGATCAACATGGTCAGCAACCCCAAGGCCAGCCGCCTGCTGATGAGTGATAGGATGTCAGACAATAGTCTCTCCAGTGTCGCCTGCTCACACTCCGCCCGGTTTGGTTGCCGTCGTCACGCCCCCCTTTCGCGAGTATCGGGGGGTCGAGCGGCTCGAGCCGAGTATGGCTGTCAGGCAGCCGCCTTAGTCAACAATCCCTTAAACGGTATAATGCTTTTGCCAATATGGCAACGGCATTGTCAAAATACACAAACATGGCTAAATGGCGAATGCTATTTCCCCGGCATCGCGCCCAGTTGGCCAAGCGAGATTGGCCTATTCGTTCGAAACCGACGGCCCGCGCAGGCCAGCAGACAAGAGGCAGAACTCATGAAGGCACTGGTCACCGCAGGCACGCGCGGCATGGGACGCGCGATTGCGCTACGCCTGATGCAGTCGGGTATTGAATGTATCGTCACCGGCACGACGGAATCATCCGGCGAAAATGCTCCCGAAGGCGCGGAGACCCTGGTCGCTGACTTGACCCTGCCCGCCGACGTGGCACGGCTGGCCGATACGATCTCGGCGTTGCAGATAGACATCCTTGTGAACAATGCGGGGATCAACATTGGCGGCCCTACGGATGAGTTTGTCGACGCAGATTTCGATGCGCTGATGACCATCAACCTGAAGGCGCCCTTCTTGCTGTCTAGAGCGGCAATTCCTTACATGAAACAGCGCGGCTGGGGCCGGATCGTAAACATTACATCGCTTTGGTCCGTGCGCGCCCAGCGCAATGATGCTGCCTATTGCGCCTCAAAATTCGGTTTGGATGGGCTGACGGCATCGCTGGCGGCGGAACTCGCACCACACGGGATTCTCGTGAACGCGGTCGCGCCCGGCTATATTCTGACAGACACCGTTGCGAAGCGGTTCTCGCAAGAGCGCATCGATAGGGATGCCGCGGTCATCCCATTGGGCCGGTACGGCAAACCCGAAGAGATTGCCGAAATCGTTGCCTGGCTCGCAAGCGACGCCAATGGCTACATGACCGGTCAAAATCTTCTGGTGGATGGCGGGTTGTCCAGGACGGCATTTCCCTTGATTTAAAGGGCGTCGCGTTTGAACGATTCATCCGGCCGGTTCAGATGCTTCGATCCTGCGTGCCACGTCCCTCGCCGCGCGGTTCTTAGCGATTCAGGCACTGAAACCTTTGCATACTTGCTCTCCACCAAATGAAAAACTGGCGACAGAACAAACTGTCGCCAGCAAGTTGGGGAGGAGTGCTGCTTACGATCGAGCGGCTCAGCGTTCCAGAGAAACGCAGAGCCGTTTTATCTCTTTGTTTTGAAGCAACTCCAGACGGAAAACTGCTTCAACACCTACCCTGAATTGCCTCAGGCAAACCACCATCGGCTGGTGCCACGGGCACCATCGAACGTCCAGTTGACCGCCATCTTGTCTGGATGCCCAACATTCGATCTGGAGGCGAACACCACATTCAGGAACATAGGCAGGATGGTTCCGCCCTGATCCCGCGAAAGCATCGCCATTTCACGGTACATTTCTGCACGCCGGCTGTTGTCCAGTTCAGCTCTCGCCTTCAGGAGAAGCTCATTGAAACGGGGGTTGTTCCATTTCGATTCATTCCAGGCGGCGTCATCCTTGTAGGCGGTGCTGTACATGACGTCCGGTGTGGGGCGCGCGCCCCATTGCGCGACACAGAACGGCTTCTTGAGCCAGACATCCGACCAATATCCGTCGTTGGGCTCGCGAACGACGTTTACCTCGATGCCCGCGGCCTTTGCATGTTCGGCAAACAGTACAGCCATATCGACGGCTCCGGATGTCACGCTGTCCGCGGTGCTGAGATTCACTTTCAGCCCCTCGGCACCGGCCTTCTTCAGCAATGAGCGCGCCTGATCGGGATCATATTCCCGCTGGGGAATATCCTTCGGGTAATACGGCATCTCCGGAGAATGATGAAAATCATTGCCGATCGAAGCCGCTCCGAACTCGATCTTATCGACGAGATCCTTCCGGTTCATGGCGTATTTCAAGGCGTTTCGGACGTCGACATTGTCAAACGGTGCGACGTTCGTGTGCATCGGCATCGTGATTGCCGATCCCGACGGAAGATTGTGGACATTGATGTTGGGATCCCGCTTCAGCAATGCCAGGGTTTTCAGCTCGAGTTGCGTTACAGCATCGACTTCGCCTGAAATCAGGGCCGCCTGGCGGGCACTCGGATCGTTGACGACGACGATCGACACTGCATCGAAATAGGCGCCCTCCAGATGCCAGCCGTCATGGCGTTGCAGTTCGAAATTCCGGCCGAAATCGCCACTGACCAGTTTGTAAGGGCCGGAGCCGTCACCCGATTGCCAGTTGAGCGTTCCGTCCGGATTGGCAGGGCAAATTGCCAGGTGAACGTCCGTCAACAACCATGGCAAATCCGCCATGCCGGAATTCATTTTAATGGTGATCGAATGATCGTCGTTTTTGACGATGTCCTTCACGGCGGCGAGCATTGACTTCGCCGCTGACGTGGATTTGTCACCACGGTGATGGTTCAACGAGGCGATGACATCGTCGGCCATCACCTTTTTGCCGCTGTGGAAAACGGCACGCGGGTCAAGTTGGAAAGTCCATTCCGTTGCATCAGGGGACGCATGCCATTCCTTGGCGATGTCGGGCCCCAACGACGAGTCGGATTGGATTGCGGTCACGTAGGAACGGTATGCGTTGGCAAGCAGATAGACCGAAAAGTTGAGATAGGCTCCCGGGTCATGGGAATCCGAAGCGCTGCCATCATGCGATGCAACGCGAAACGTGCCGCCGCGCTTGGGCTCGGCCTTGGCAGAGCGTGTCCAGGCACCTGTCGCGAGGGAAGCCGTCAATCCGGCGGCCATTGCGTTGTACATAAATGAGCGGCGCGAGATTGCTCCGGTGCGGGCTGCTTCCGACAGCTTCTTCATTAAGTCGTCATCACGACGGTTGTTCATTTCGTTGCTCCCATTTGTTTTGTTTGACTGTCCCTTTGGCCCTCGGGCGCTAGCCCCAACTCGCGTCTGAAACGTTAAACGCCGAGCACCCGAGACGCCGTGTTCGCCGATATTTCTTCTGTTTCCGAACCACGCCAGTCATTGGTCCACGTTTGTAATGTTGCCATACTTGTTTCAAATATGTCAATCGGATTTGCAGATTGCATCAACCCGATGATCGACGACGCGCCCCTCCGGCGCCCGAGTGGCCATGCGGCTTGGCTGACGCAAGCTTCCCCGCACCGTTGGCGATATATCAACAGCAATCGAGATCGAAACCATTGGTCCTCGCCATGTTTTCAGTGCTGCAATCCCAGGCCGCGCTCCTGTCACGCCAAGGCTTTTGATCCCGTGGAAGCCCAGATCGAATGGTTCTCCCGTTCAAAGCGGGCATCAAGCTTATTGACAATTGAGAAACGAGATATACGGTATTAGAAACAAATGACAGCTTCGGAAAGGCCAGCGATGTCGAAAGAGAATATGAATGTTGCCGTGATCGGCACAGGATTGATCGGCGACACTCATATTGCCGCAATTGCCCAGGTGGACGGCCTGACCGTCAAGACAGTCTGCGACGTGGTGCGCGACAAGGCCGAGCAGGCGGCCGCGAAACACGGTATCGCCGAAGTCTCGGACGATCCCGAAAAAGTGCTGTCGGACAGCACCGTCGACGCGGTGATCGTGGCTGTGCCTAACCGCTTCCATCGCGACGTGGCTATTGCGACGGCTCAGGCCGGCAAGCACATGCTGCTGGAAAAACCCGTATCGCACAATTTCGCGACCGCGCGCGAAGTGCTGGATGCCTGTTCCGCCACCGGACAGATCGTGCGGGTCGGCCATAACGAGCGGTGCCAGGACGCGAGCATCCTGGCCCGCGAAATCGTCCAGAGCGGCGCGCTCGGTGACGTCCTTTCCTTCCGTAATGTATTCTCGCACAGCTGGAAGGTGGTCTCGATCGACGACTACCGCTGGAACCTGGAAGTCTCCGGGGGCGCGACGATGATGGACATCACCAGCCATTCCGTGGATCTGGTGCGCTATCTGATCGGCGGCGACTACGCTTCGATCGCGTCCAGCCTGCGCCACAGCGCAATGCCGAAGGCGGTCGACGACAATGTGCATCTGCTGGTCGAGATGACCAATGGCGCATCGGGCTCATTCGCTTCGGACCGCTTTTCGCCCACGCATCACTTCACCACCGAGCTCTACGGCACCGAGGGCTCGCTTCATCTGTCCCAGCTCGTGATGAGCGGCACGACCGTGGCGCCGCTCGCGGTCTTCTCGGATCGCCCGCTCGAGGCGCTGCCCAGGATACTGCAGGAAAACGCGCGACCTCGCTTTGCCGCCTACAACAACCAGCGCAAGACCGACGGCTGGTATCTTCTCTACCCACCACGGCGTAGTTCCTATGTGAACCAGATGCGGGCCTTCGCCCAACTGTTGCGAGGCGAGACGCCGGACATTGCGCTGTGCACGCTGGAGGATGGAGTTCATACGCTCGAGGTGATGCATGCAGCCTACACGGCGCAAAACGAGCGCCGCTGGGTCGACCTGCCGCAGCCGGATGGCACGCCCTGGATCCTGCCCAGCTACAGCTGAGCGGCCGCGGCCCTCGAAGGGCTTCGCCGCGGCAATCACAACCTTCCTGGATCCCCATCCCGACAGAATCGAGATGGGGCTCTATCTGTTTGTTTGAACATGATCTCTGGACAAACGCGAACCGTTTGTCCGAGAAAGCTGGATTCCACCTTTCGGAATCATGCCCCAGCAGGAAACCGATCAGGAACTCTGCGCTGCCGGCTCGATCACCGGCAGACGGTCGATCGACAGAGGCGGCAGATCGCCCGTCCAACGCGCCATCCGCACCAGGCAGCTGTGGCTGGACGTGCCCTGGGTGAGATCCGAACAGCCCTTGTCCCGGGTCAAGGTATTGGGGTTGCCATGCACGTCGATTCGGCTGCCGTCTATGGTCTGCAGGTCGAACCAGGCGCCCGCCGCCAGAAAGACGCAGTCGCGCCGCAGCCCTGCGTCCAATTTCAATCCTGCGAGGCAAGCTCCACGATCATTGTAGATCCGCACGATATCGCCTGCCGCCAATCCAAGCTCGGCAGCGGTTTCGGGATGCAACTCACAGGGCTCCCGCCCCTCGATTTTTTCAGACAGCGACGCCTTTCCACGATCGTTCTGACCGTGCAACCGAGTGTCGGGCTGGCCCGAGATCAGGTGAAGCTCGCCTGCTTTCGCGGTCAGCAGGCTCTCGGTGGGCGTTATCCAGGCCGGATGGCCCGGACAATTGGCCAGCGCCAGATCGGCGATGGCGCGGTTGAACAGAGTTATCCGACCGCTTTCCGTCTTCAACGGCGCCGCCTCCGGGTCGGCGAAGAAATCCCCCAGCAGCACCTGCGATTTTTCAGGGGGCGGTAGGTCGATCCGGCCCTCTCGGCGGAAGGTGTCGAAATCCGGCAATGCGATACCGTGCCGGTCGGCCTCGCGGCGCGTCCCGTCCCACAGCGTCCGAAGCCAGCTCTCGGTATCGCGGCTTTCCGTGAAAGCCTCCTCCACCCCGAAATGACTGGCAAGCAGTCGGAATATCTCGTGGTCGTCCTTGGCCTGCCCATAGGGCGCCCGAGCCGGCGACATGAAAAACAGCGCGGGGTCGCGCTTGTTGATCATCATGTCCGTGCGCTCCAGCGGCGTGGTGCAGGGCAGCACCAGGTCCGCCCGCCGCGCGGTCGCGGTCCAGCTGTGTTCGTGCACGATTACTGTTTCCGGCCGCGTCCACGCGCTTTCAAGCCGCATCAGATCCTGATGGTGATGAAAGGGATTGCCTCCGGCCCAGTAGACCAGGCGAATATCGGGGTAGCGGCGTGTCTCGCCATCGTAAACATACTCCGCCCCTGGCGAAAGCAGCATATCGGTGATCCGCGCCACCGGAATGAAATCCTTCACCGGGTTCGGCCCTTGCGGAAATGCTGGCCAGCGGAACCCGCGTTGCGTGCGGCCGACCGCGTTGCTGGACCCATAGCCAAAGCCGAAGCCCAACCCTGGCTGATCCATCTGGCCGAGGATCGCCGCCAACGCCAACGCCGCCCAAAGCGGTTGCTCGCCATGCTCTGCCCGCTGCAACGACCAGGTTATCGAGATCATCGTGCGAGCCTCGGTCATGCGCATGGCGAGGCGGCGGATATACTGCGCCGGCACATCGCAAAGCGGCGCGGCCCAGTCGGCGGATTTTGTCTGCCCGTCGTGTTCGCCCAGCAAATAGGCGCGGTATTCCGGCCAGCCGCTGGTGAAACGGGCCAGGAATGCTTCGTTCTGCCTGCCCGCCGCCAGAATTTCGTATGACAGGGCGAGCATCATCGCCGTATCGCCGCCGGGTCGAATGGACACCCGCTCAGCGCCAGGAAAATCGTCCCGACGGGGCGAAACAGAGACAAGTTCCGCCCCGCGCGCGACCATCTGCGCGTGCAGGTTCCGCAGCCTGTGGTCAGAAGTGCCGCCCGAATCCACCTGCGCGGTGCGCCCGGAAAACCCGCCAAAGGCCACCAGCAGCGAACATTCCTTCGCCACCAGCTCCAGGCCGGTCATGTTGTCCTCATGCGCCTCTCTCGACAAACCCAGAATGCGCGGCAAAAGCACCTCGGCGGCGGCAAAGGAATAGGAATCCCGCTTGCCGACATGCCCGCCGATCAGGTTGAGAAAGCGGCGCAGCTGCCCTTGTGGATGGTGAAAGCGCCCCGCGCTCGCCCAGCCGTAAGAGCCCGCAAAAATGGCGTTGTTGCCATATGTGCCGCGGACGCGCTCCAACTCGCCGGCCACGAGTTCAATTGCGCGGCCCCAACCGATCTCTACAAACCCGTCATCGCAACGCTGCTTTCCACGATCACCGGCAAGCCAGCCCTTGCGTGCCACCGGCGCCGCAATACGACTGGCGGTGTCGCGCGCCGCACTCAGCCAGCCGCTGCCAATCCGGGACGGGTCCGGATCGTCGCGCAAGGGAACCGGCGTCCCCTTCGCGTCAATCTCGTAGACCCCCCAATGGGCGGCGGTATATTTGGCCATTCAGCTACGCTCTGTGATGAATTTCGTGACCATGTGATCGGCCAGACCTTCAATTCCGCCCTCGTGCCCCGTGCCGCTGGACTTCACACCACAGACCGGCGTTTCGGCCAGACCATAGGCGACTTCATTGACGCCGACCATGCCGACCTGCAGCCCTTCGGAGACATAGCGGGTGATCTTTAGGTCGTTGGAGAAGACCGACGATGCCAATCCGAATTCCAACGAATTGGCGCGGGTCACGAATTCCTCAGCCTCGGAAAAGCGCAGGATCGTAGCGACAGGGCCAAAGGGCTCCTCGGTGAGCACGGCGGCATCGTCCGTCACGTCCACCAGCACGGTTGGTTCGTGGAAATAGCCGACATTGCCGATCCGATTGCCGCCGGCGACCACCGTCACCCCCCTTTGAACCGCATCGGCAATCATCCGCTCAACCGACTCAAGCCGCCGCGCATTGGCAAGCGGACCCATCTGGCTTTCGGGATCGAGCCCGTTGCCGACCTTCAGGCCCTTCGCGTAGCGCGCGAAGCCGACCACGAAATCGTCATAGATGGCGTTCTGCACGAAGAACCGCGTCGGCGAGACGCAGACCTGCCCGCTGTTGCGAAACTTGGTCGCGGCGAGCTTGGCGACCACGCTCGGCAGGTCGACGTCCGCAAAGACGCCAATCGCGGCGTGCCCGCCCAGCTCGAGCGTGCAGCGCTTGAGATGCTGCCCGCAAAGCCCCGCCACCGCCCGCCCGGCCGGGATCGATCCGGTGATTGACGCCTTGCGGATCACATTCGAGGCGATGAGCTTGGCCGAGACATGCGGCGGATCGCCGAAAACCAGCGAAAGCGCATCCGGCGGCAGCCCCGCATCAAGGATTGCCTGGACCATCATGGAGCCCACGCCGGGGGTCTCCTCGGAGGGTTTCAGGATCACCGAACAGCCCGCCGCCAGCGCCGCCGCGACCTTGCGGGCCGGCAGGACCATCGGGAAGTTCCAGGCGCTGAAGGCGGCTACCGGCCCGATAGGTTCGTGCCGCACTTCGAAATGCTGGCCCGCCTCGCGTGCCGGGATCACGCGACCATAAGTGCGGCGACCCTCCTCGGCGCTCCATTCGAAGATCTCGGCGGAGGCCAGGATCTCGGCGCGCGATTCCGCCAGCACCTTGCCCTGCTCCAGCGTCATGACCCGAGCAATGTCCTCGACTCGCTCGCGCAACAGCGCGGCGGCGCGGCGCAGGACGCGCGAGCGTTCCAGCGGCGAGGTGCGGCGCCATATCGCGAAGCCGCGTTCCGCAGCGGCCAGGGCCGCGTCCAGATCGGCGTCCGTGGCCAGCACCAGATCGCCGAGGTTTTCAAGTGTCGCCGGGTTCTCGACCGGGATGACCTTGCGGCCCTGCGCCGAAAGACGGACACCACCGATGATCGGGCCAAGGATCGGATAGGCCATGGTCTCGCCGCTCCACATCCTACCAGTCCACCAGCGTGCCGTCGTCCAGCACCGCGGTCTGCGTGTGCAGGACCTCCTGCTGGAACGGATGCTTGGCGGCTTCCTTCTCGTTCACCTCGATGCCGAAGCCTGGCTTGTCGGGTGCGCTCCAACGGCCATCGATCATCTCGGGCAGGCCTTCGACAACGTCGTGATACCAGGGCACCGCGCCGGGCATGGCCTCGAGGATGACGAAATTCGGCGTCGAGATGCCGTAGTGGAGCGAGGCCATGGCCGCCAACGGGCCGTTGGGATTGTGTGGGGCAACCCCCGCCTGTGCGAGTTCGGCCAGGGTGGCGACCTTCTTCGCCTCCAGCAGGCCGCCGCAATGGTTGAGATCGGGCTGCACGATGTGGCAGGCGCGCGCGCTCAGCAGTTCTTCGAATTCGCGCAGCCCTACCAGACGTTCGCCGGTGGCAATCGGCACAGGTGAGCGTTCGACGATTTCCCGCATGGCCTTGGTATCGCCCGGCTGAACGGGCTCTTCGACGAACATCGGGCCCATGGGCTCCAGCGCCTTGATGTATTCGAGCGTTGCACTGACGGTGGCGGCGCGACCGTGGAAATCCACCATGATCGCCGCGTCGTCCCCCAGGCCCTCGCGGAGCGCGATGCCCAATCGCTCGAGGTTGCGGCAGGCGGCGCGGGTGGTTGTCGCGTGGGAATAAGGAATGCAGACGACCTTGACCGCACGGAACCCCTTTTCAAGCACCTTCTGGGAGGCCTCGACCAGCTTGCTGGGGTCGAACGTGTCTTCGTAGAGCGTCTTCATCTCGCCCAGGCCGGGATGCGAGTAGAGATCCACGCGTTCGCGCACTTTTCCACCCAGCAGCCGCCAGACCGGCACGCCCAGCTCCTTGGCCGAGATATCCCAGAGCGCGTGCTCGATACCGCTGATCGCCGAGGCGCCGATGATGCCCAGTCGGTAATAGCTGTGCTTGTTCATCCGCCGCACGGCCTGTTCGATATCGCGCGGATCGGTGCCGATCATCAGCTGCGCCAAGTCCTCGATCGCGCCGGTCACGGCGCGGGTCTTCCAGTTAAGCGTCGCTTCACCCCAGCCATAGAGGCCAGGCACGGACGTATCGACCCGAACAAACACCCAGTTGCGCATCTTCGCGTTGACGACAATCGAACTGATACCGGTAATTTTCATCTGTTTCCGGGCCTTCGGGATGCGCTGACGGCGCATCCGCTTCGGCCGTCTCCCTTGCTGGCCATGTTCTGAGCGTTTGTAGCGCCGTTCGTTGCGATTAGTAAAGAACCGTTTTGCTAAATGACAAACATTATGGTGCCGACTCATCGTCAAATGCCACAAATTGACGAGGAATCGACTGTTTTGGATAAAAAATCTCTATTGCAAAATACGCAACATCAGGGCAGAACCATCTTGCCGGCAAGGCTCCGGACACTGGCATTCCGGCTTCTACGAAGGATCATCCTATGCGCCCTGGGTACTACAGCACGATGCTCTCGCACCTTTCCTTGCCCGAGGCAGCAACGGTCGTGGCCGAAGCGGGCTATACCGACCTTGCGATCAACGGCGACGGCATTCCGTCGAAGTTCGCGCCGCACATGACGCCGGAGATGAGCCTCGATCAATGCCGCGAACTTGCCGGAGCCGTGCGTGCCGCAGGGCTTTCAATCCCCGCGATGAGCGTCAACTTCTACTTCTTCGCCAAGGACGAGGCGGAGCGGCAACGGGGCCTTTCCCATGTGAGTGCGATGATCGACCGCGCGGCGGCGATCGGGGTGAATTACGTCCACCTCTGCTCCGGCCGGCCGACACCGGGGCAAGGCGAAGCAGCGATGATGCCGCTATTCATTGAAACGATGCAGGCGGCATTGAAGAAGGCCGGAGAAAAGGGCGTGAGTGTGGGGCTCGAATCAGCCGCACCGCACATGTACCCGCGGTGCGGCCGCTATCTTGAACTGGCCGAGGCACTCGAGCCGCTGGAACTGACTGTCAATTTCGACCCAAGCCACTTCCAGGCCATTGGCGAGGATCCGGTTGAGGCCGTTCATCGGCTGGCTCCGCTTATCCGCCACGTCCACATCAAGGACGCCAAGGGGCGCTATCCCGAATTCAGCTTCCCGCCATTGGGTGAGGGCGAGATCGACTTTCCGAAGCTGATCGCCGCGTTGCGCGAGGTTGGCTATGGCGGCGCACTAACCATCGAATACGAGGCGAATTACTTCGGCTGGGAGATTGACCCCATGACCGTGCTGACAAGTTCGCGTGCCTTTCTGCGCGATCTCGGGGTTTGAGAGTGAGCGAAAGGGTGTCCGCCCACGCAACGTGGATCGGACGCCGGCCTTCGGCAAGAATAGTCAATAACGAACAGAAAAAGAGAGCCGTGCTTCCGGGAAGCCAGACGGAGCACATCAGTTTGCAATAAATCAATGTTGATAAAAACCACCTTCAAGCTTTAATGGGAGTAAAAGCATGATTACACTGCACCTGGAAGCCATTCTTGTTCGCAGCCGGCCTGCTATTGCCGCAGCAATTCTGTCTCTTTCCATGTCACCGGTTGACGCTGCCGATATGATAGGCAATTGCGAAGTCACCGGAACCAGAGGCTCCATTCCCTTCACGCCGGTCGAGGCTGGGGAGTTGACTGTCGAAGTCAGTCTTCCGGCGCCCGGTTGGTGGAACGGGGATGCACCAGAGCTCATCAAAGACGGCTATGAATACTGCATGGCCGCCAATATCGCCCATCGGGGCGGCCTGGATAAAGTCAAGGTCGTCAATGTCGCGTGGGATGCATTGGTCGCGGGTCAGACCAAGGACTTCGATCTGTCCTTGTCGGGAATTTCCATCACCGATGAGCGCAAGAAGGTCGTTGATTTCTCGATCCCCTATTTCAACTCCGATATCGGAGTTCTTGTTAAAAAGGGTGTGTCCGTCGATAGCGACTCCATCAAGAAGATGCGCATTGGCGTGCAACAGGCTTCTACTGGCGCCGACTTCGTCGCCAACACTCTCAAGCCAGCTGAATCCAAGGTCTACCCGGACGGGCCCAGCATGTGGGCGGCGTTGGCAGCTGGTCAAGTCGATGCAGCCATGACTGACACGGCAAATGTGCTGGCCGTGGCCTCGCAATCAAATGGCACGCTTGTGGCAGCCGGCCAATATTCAACCGGCGAAACCTACGGCGCGATCTATCCGAAGAATTCCCCCAACGCCGCGACCATCGATAAAATCATCGACGCGCTGATCAAGGACGGCACCCTGCAGCAACTCTCAGCCAAGTATCTGGCCGCAGCCTGGGGCGCCGATCCGGCCAAAGTTCCTTACCTGAAGCCTTGATCGAGCAACGTGGGATCACCTGATGTCATCCACCATCGGTAACCAAGAAGGTCAGACACTCGGCCTTCTCGGGGGCGAGCGTCGCTGGAGCGCGGGGACGCCGCCGAAAGATGTCACCAACCTGGCGGCAACGGCCCTCGTCATCAGCTTCCTCGTTGTTGCCGGCAGCTGGAAGACGCTTCTGGATGCCCGGGCGGCCACCGCCAATCTGCAAGTCGACGGGCCCCTGGCCGATGCGATCCTGGTGATCTGTGGTCTTTGCCTGTTGTTGCCCATATGGCCGGCGATGCAGAGCCTTCATCAGTCGCGGTTGGCGAAGGCAGCGCGCGTCGAGAACAAACTGGTCGACGCCCGGGTCTTCACGGCGGCCGCGCGCGACCACGCCTATTATACCTTGGGTCTCGCCGCGGCTTTGGCCACGCTGCTCCTTGTCGTCCAGTTCTTCATCGCCAACGATCTTGCTGTCAGTCGCACCTTCATGCTGCTGCCTCTGATCGGCAGTTCCTTCTGGCTGATCCTCAAGGCCTTCTGGACCAATATCTATATCTTCGTCGTGGCGGAGATCCTGGTGCTGGTCTGGGGCCTCATCGTCGCCATAGCCAGGCTTGTGCCCGGGAAGGCGGGGCGGCCCGTGCGCATGATGGCAACCATCTATACGGACGTATTTCGCGGCTCACCGGCGATCATCAACATCTACTTGATAGGCTTCGGCCTCCCGCTGACCGGCCTGCCCTGGGTCAAGGACTTCTCGGAAGAGTCCTTCGCCATCTTCGCGCTTACCCTGACCTATGGCGCCTATGTCGCCGAGGTGTATCGTTCCGGTATCGAAAGCATTCATTGGAGCCAGGTGGCGGCAGCACGCTCGCTCGGCCTCAGCTACTTGCAGACGCTGCGCTACGTAATCGTGCCGCAAGCGGTCCGGCGCATCATCCCACCGCTCCTCAACGACTTTATCGGTCTCCAGAAGGATACCGCCCTGGTCAATGTCATCGGCTCGATCGACGCCTTCAACCAGGCAAAGATCGTCGCCAGCAATCACTTCAACCTGTCACCGGTGACCACCGTCGCCATCCTGTTCATCTTGATCACCATTCCCCAGGCGCGTTTCGTCGATAAGGTGCTGGAACGCGACCAGCGCCGTATCCGCGGCGGCAGTTAAGGTTGGCCACATCATGGCGATGATCGAAATTCGCAGCATCTCCAAGAGCTACGGGAGCCATAAGGTCTTCGACGGCTTGAACCTTGAAGTCGATGAACATCAGGTAGTTTGCCTGATAGGCGCCTCCGGCTGTGGCAAGTCGACGTTACTTCGCTGCATGAACGGGTTGGAAAATATTCAGGGCGGCGAGATCTGCATCCATGGCGATCGCGTGACGGGTCCAGGTGTTGACGTCAATGCTCTGCGCCGTGATGTCGGTATTGTCTTCCAGAGCTTTAACCTATTCCCACATATGACCGTACTGGAAAATGTCACCCTTGCCCCTATCAAGGTCCTGGGTGAGAGCCGCGCTGAAGCGGAGGCGAAGGCGATGAACCTCCTGAAACCCATCGGCCTCGAACACAAAGCCAAGGAGTATCCGGATCGCCTTTCCGGGGGCCAGCAGCAACGCGTCGCCATCGTCCGGTCGCTAGCCATGAACCCGATGGTGTTGCTGCTCGACGAGATTACCTCGGCTCTCGACCCGGAACTTGTCTCGGAAGTCCTCAACATCGTGCGTGATCTCGCAGCAGAAGGTATGACCATGCTGCTTGCCACGCACGAGATGGGATTTGCGCGAGAGGTGGCCAGCAAGGTCTGTTTCCTTTGCGACGGCAAGGTGCATGAGGAGGGTCCGCCGTCGGAGATTTTCGGCAATCCGAAACAAGACCGCACCCGTGCTTTCCTGCAGCGGATCATTGAGGCAGGGCGACTCTAATTGATCATGCTCCGCTCGTGGTATAACCGACGGCGTAGGTGCCATATTCTGTTCTGGCACAAGTGTCTCGGGCCGATTGAAGGCATCATCGAAAGATGCTGACGACGCCCGTCCGCCGCTTGTCCCCACCTTGACGGGTACGATCTCGGCTTGTGACGTGAGGCAACGAAACCAGACCGTCACGCACATCCGAGGGCTGCGCGGAAACTGCTGATCCCGTGGCATCCCCCCTGCACGGTCAGCCAGCCAGTTGCCGGCTAAGACCATCCGAAATCTGGATGAGCTTCTTGTAGATTTCTCGCTCTGCCTTCTCCGTCAGTGAATCGGCCACGGCGGACACTCCGATTGACGCCACGACCCGCTCCGTTTCGTCAAAGACCGGTGCTGCAAAGCAGGTCAGGAACGCGAAGAACTCGCCGCGGTCGGTTGCCACGCCGGTTCGCCGGATTTCCATGAGCGAGTCGACCAATACCGGACGGTCGACGATCGTCTTGTCCGTCGACCTGGTCAGGGGAATGGTTTCGACCAGAGCATTCATCTCGTCCTCGGGGAGAAAGGCAAGCAGTGCCTTGCCGAGAGCGGTGTTGTGCAATGGCTCTTCGAGGCCGATCAGGCTGCGTGTCGACATCGGCGTGTTCGGAAAGGCGGTATCGACGAGCACCGCGGTACGATGCGACATCAGCGCCAGATGCGCCTCAAGGCCGGTCTGGCGCGCCAGTTCCTCCAGCGAGGGACGCGCCACGGTTACGATGGTGGTCAGTGAGTTCGCCCGCGAGGCCCAGACCAGGAATTTCGTGCCAAGACCATATTTGCGGCTCTGCTTGTCCTGACGCAGTACGCCGTAGCGATCGAATGTCGTCAGAAATCTGTAGGCCGAGCCTTTGTCCATCCCGAATTCGTTGGCAATCTCGCTGACGCCGAAACTGCGCTGCCTTCCGATGATGAAATCGAGGATCCTCAAACCCTTGTCGAGGGTCTTCACCCCCGGCTGCTCGTCTACGGAGCCCTCAACGATGTCGACGGCACCCTTTCGGTCCAGCATCTTATCCATATCGCCTGCTCGATCCGCCCTGCAGAAACCAATCGCCGGACGCTCCCGACGGGTCCAATCGTTGCCGTTATATCCGCTTCCCTCTCCGGTAGTATAGCTAATATCACAATTCGAGTTGATATTTTCAACACAACCCACGGCGACAATCGTGAAAAGGCCGCTTACGGCCCGGCTGGCCGGAGATGCTGTTCAGCGTCGCAACATACACCTCGAGACGACCCTCGATGTCGATCCCAGTCTCTGTCATCTCATCAATCCGCGAGATCAACGAGCAGCAGAATAACAAATCTCCAGCGCTTTATGCAGTCTCTACCTGTGCAGGGCTGCTTCATCGTTTCCGGACGGCATTCCCGCGAAGCTGGAGGACAATCACCACCACTGCCGCAAGGACGAGCAGCAGTGTCGACACCACGGCGATGATCGGGTCGATCTGATCGCGCAACGATGTGAACATGAGTTTGGGCATTGTGGTGCGCCGCCCCACGGACAGCAGCATCGCGATGACGACTTCATCAAGCGACGTAAGGAACGCCAGAAGCGAGGAGACCAGGATATTGTAGACCATCTGCGGAAGAATAATGATCCGCCAGACCGTCACCTCCCCTGCACCGAGACTTTGCGCGGCGCGAACCTGATCGAAGTCGAAACTGGCGAACGCGGCACTCATCACCAGGAACACGACTGGCAGGGCAAGCACCGCATGTCCGAATACCAGCCCCGTCAGCGTCCCCACGAGCCCGATCCGGGAATAGAAAAAGAAAAGTCCGACCGCGATCAGGATCGCCGGCACCACCGCGGGCAGCAGCATGAAAGCCTGGACAAGGGAGCGCCATCTCAGGCTCATCTTCATGGCGCCATAGGCGCTGAGCACCCCAACGGGCACGGCAACCATCACCACCAACCCTGCCAGCAAGAACGAGGTTGCCGCGGCGCCAAGCCAACGCTCCGAGGAAAGGAACGCTTCGTACCAGCGGAGCGACAGGGTGCGTGGCGGCAGCTCGAGAAAATCGCTGCCCGAGAAAGACATCAAAATGACGATGAAGGAAGGCGCCGCGAGAAAGCATGTCGTCAGTACCGCGAACGCCCAGGACAGGACGCGAAGCGGCCGGTTCAGGGGGAATCCGTCGTTCATTCTACCTGACCTTCAATATCGTGCGCGCCGCGAGATAACTCAGGCCCAGGATGACCCCCGTGGCGACCAGCAACAGAACACCCAGTGCACTCGCGGCACCGTAGCTGGTGAAATTGGACAGCGAACGCTCGATGCGCATCGCGATCATATAGACGCGTCCGCCACCCAGAATTGCCGGCGTAACGTAGAACCCCAGGCTCATCACGAAGACCAGGACGCCGCCGGCAGCGATGCCGGGCATGGCAAGCGGCAGGAACACCTGCCGCAGTGCCTGGCTCCGCGACGCCCCGAAACTTGCCGCCGCGCGCATCAGGTCAGGGTCGATCCGCGACATCGCGCCGTAGACCGGCAAGATGAAGACCGGCAGCATGATGTGGACCATGCCCAGCACCGCCGCGGAGAAATTGAAGACGAGGCGCAGCGGGTCGCTGATCAACCCGAGGTCGATGAGGAGTGTGTTGACGACTCCATTTCGCTGCAGGAGCACGAGCCAGGCATATGCCCGCACGAGAACCGAGGTCCAGAAGGACAGCATCACAGCCGACAACAGCAGGCGCGCCTTCCGCTCCTGGATATTGACCAGGAACAGCGAAAAGGGGCCCCCGATCAGTATCGTGACCAGCACGGTTGCGAAGGCAACCAGGAAAGTGGTCAAGAAAACGCTTCGATAGCCGGCTGACTCGAACACCGTGCGGTAGTTCTCAAAACTGAGGCTGCCGTCCACATCGAAAGCGGAAAGCCAGAAGAGCCAAAAGCAGGGCACCAGCACCAGCACCGCGACGAGTACGATGCTGGGCGCCACAAAGGCAAAATGCGCAACGCGACTACGCAGCTCGGCCCGGTGCGCATGACTGGGAGCCTGTCTGGATATTCGCTCTGGCACCATATCTTGCATTACTGACAAGGCAAAAATCCACTACTGCCCGCCTCGAATGATACAGCCATCCCGCCTATTGCAGCGCGCGCAGCTTGTGCACCGGAATATGCATGGTGACGGATTGGCCTACCGACACTTGCCCAACGAGAGGCTCATCGGGTTTCTGCACGCGCGAATAGATCTGTCTTCCGTCCGGCAGGCACAATCTGAGCAGCCAGCTGTCGCCCTGAAACACCTTTGCCTCCAGCTTGGCCCGCAGCGACGCATGCTCCTCCGTTGCGCCAGTGACACGCAATCGCAGGTCCTCCGCCCGAATGGCGAGCCGCGCCGAAGGATCGAACCTCCGCGAACCGGAGAAACCAAGCAGCCCGGCTTCCAGGACCACCGCCTCGCCGATGAAGTCGGCGACGAAGTCGTTTTTCGGCTCGTTGTAGATCTGCTGCGCGGTGCCGATCTGGACGATCTCGCCCTTGTTCATGATCGCGATCCGGTCAGAGAGCGTGAGTGCTTCACGCTGATCGTGCGTGACATAGATTGTCGTCACGCCCAGGCGTTGGTGGAGTTCACGGATTTCGATCTGCATTTCCTCGCGCAATTTCTTGTCGAGTGCGGAGAGCGGCTCATCCATGAGCATCACTCTCGGCTCGAACACGATCGCACGCGCCAATGCCACGCGCTGACGCTGGCCACCTGACAGTTCCGATATGCGCCGTGCGCCCAGGTCAGCCAGTTGCACCTGCTGCAGCGTGGCGGCAACGCGCGCCGTGATCTCCGCTCGGTCGCATTTGCGCAACCGCAGTGGAAACGCCACGTTCTCGAAGACATTCATGTGCGGAAAGAGCGCATAGCTTTGGAAGACGATGCCGATGTTGCGCTTATTGGCGGGACGATCGACGACGTTCTCGCCGGAGATGCGGATGGCGCCGCGGTCAGGAATGACAAAGCCCGCCAACGCCATCAGCAAGGTGCTCTTGCCAGATCCCGATGGGCCGAGCAGGGTCAGGAATTCACCGGCCCCAACCTCCAGGGACACATTCCCAAGGGCATGGAAGGACCCGTAGGTCTTGCCCACAGCTTCGATGGATATCGATGCCGGCTTCGTCATGGACGCCTCGCACTCAGCGGGCCAGCATTTCGTCAAAAAGCTTTTGCGCGCGATTGTTGTTCGCCGCCCACCAGTCTGGGTCCAGGGTAATCTGTGTCTTTGCATTCTCGGGATAGTTGGGCAGCAGCTTGACGGTATCCTGGGATATGATCCCAGCGTCAAAAGCCTTGCTGTTTCCGGGCCCATAGTTGGTGCGGACCGCCATCTCGGCCTGAGGTTCGGGTTGAGCCATGTAGGCCAATACCTTCATGGCCTTGTCGAGATGCGGAGCGCCTTTGGGTATGGCGAAGCAATCCACCCCCAGGATGCCCTGATTCCAGGTAAAGTCCGCGGGCCCGCCGTCTTTCTGGACGGCCTGGAAGCGACCGTTCCAGCCGGTCGTCATATCAACCTCACCGTCCCGCAACAGCTGTGCGACCTGCGCGCCGCTGGTCCACCAGACCGCGACATGAGGCTTGATCTCCTCAAGCTTTGCGATGGCGCGTTCCAGCCCACCTTTCTCGGCGAGCACTTTGTAAACATCCTCGGGCGCGACGCCGTCGGCCATAAGTGCGGCCTCGAGCTGCGCTTCGGCGTTGGCGCGCATGGCTCGGGTACCGGGGAACTTTTTCACGTCCCAGAAGTCCGCCCAACTCTGCGGACCATTTTTTCCATAAGTCTTGGTGTTCCAGGCCATCGAGAATGTATAGGTCTGGTAACCCACACAGTAGTCGGTGGCAGTTCCTTTGAAGCCATCCTTGTTGACCACCGAATAATCGATCGGCGTAAGAATTCCCTCCTTGCCGCCGAGAGCCGCCTCATAGTTTGCCATCTGCACAAGGTCATATGTGACGTTGTTGGCGTTCACCTGCAGCCGGACGGCGTTTAGGCCTTCGTCGATTGTATCCTCAAGGTACTTCAGGCCGAGCTTTTCGGTTGCGGGGCCCCAAAGTGCCGCTCGTCCGGCCTCAAGCATTATTCCGCCGGAGCTGGCGATGCCAATGGCGTCCTCGGCCATCGCGGGCGCCGACGTCACGCCAACCAGAGCCGCCAGAGCCGCGGTTATTCCGATCGCTTTCGATAAGAGCTTCATTCGCTTCCCCTCCCGTCGCACTCGTTGTCATAATAGAAATTTATGTTTCATGAATGCACAATCAGGCCGGCTAATCCAGAACTTTCTTGACTGGTGGCCTATCAGTGTTTCTTATATAGCAATATGCGTTGTCTAATTAGCGCCGGATTCGCATCATGCGATCGAGCGACGTGGAAGGATCATTGCAATGAATGTCATGGACGGGTCTGGTCTCTCCGCGGAGAAGCACGCCGCCGCGATCGCGGCTGCTGGCGGTATCGAGGCGGCCATCGAGGCGGGCACGCTCGCGCAATTTGTGGACGTGTCGGTCTCGGAGGGCATTGTGCTTGGACTGCTGCGCCAGGGCGTGAGGAAATACCTGGCGATCTTCGGCCACGGCTCGACCTCGATCGGGGATATGCTGCGGATCTACGAGGAGGCGGGGCTGGTGAAGACCTACGCCTTCCACAACGAGGTCTCGATGGCGCATGCCGCCACCACGATGCGCTGGCTTTACGATGAGCCGGTTGCGCTGGTGGCCTCAATCGGGCCGGGACCGCTGCAGGCCATGGCAGGCGCGCTTACATCGATCACCAATGGGGTTGGCCTCTATCATATCTACGGAGACGAAACGACTCATGGCGAAGGGCAGAACTTCCAGGGCATCCCGAAACCAACGGAGCAGCACATTTTCAGCCGCATGACGGCGCTGGCTTCCGAATCCTATCTGCTGCACACGCCCGAGGCGCTGCGCGAGATGATGCGGCGCGGCAGCGCGAGGGTGTTCCATCCCTTCCACGCCGGCCCATTCTTTGTGCATGTCCCAATGAACATCCAGCCGCGTACGATCCATGGGCTGAACCTGCTGGCGCTGCCGCAGCGCATGTCGGCGAGACTTGGCGCGGCCTCCGAGCCGGATCTGGATGCGGCGGCCGACTTGATCCGGAAATACGACCGCATCGTCATCAAGGCCGGTGGCGGCAGCCGGCGCCATGGCGAGTCTATCCGCAAACTCGCCGAACTTACCGGCGCCGCGGTCATCACATCTCCCGTCAGTTCCGGCATCTTGCCGGATCTGCATCCCAACAACCTGCATGTAGGCGGCACCAAGGGCTCGCTTTCCGGCAATTTCGCCATGTCGGAGGCAGACCTGGTCATCGTCGCGGGCTCACGCTCGGTCTGCCAGGCGGATTGCTCGGGGCTCGGCTACCGAAACGCCAAGGCAGTCATCAACATCAATGCCGACTGGTCGGACGTGAACCACTACAACAAGACGGTTGCGCTGGTGGGCGACCTTGCCGCAAGCATCGAAGCGCTGTTGAAGCGACTGGATGGCCTCGATCCAGCCGGGCGGGCGACCTGGACCCAGGCTTGCCAGGCCAAGAAGAAGGAATGGCGTGAGCTGCGCGAGACACGCTACGCGGTCGAGCCGCAATATGACCGGGTCTGGCAGAGGACGGTTCTGACCCAGCCTGTGGCGATCAAGGAGATCGTGGATTTCGCCAAGGCGGTGGATGCGGTCAAATTCTTCGATTCCGGGGACGTGCAATGCAACGCGCTGCAGATCTGCGAGGACGACCGGCCCTTCGACACCATGAGCGAGGGAGGCGCCTCCTACATGGGCTTTGCCGTCAGTTCGCTGGTGGCTTCAGCCATCGCGGACAAGCCGCGCTACAGCATTGCCGTCTCGGGCGACGGTGCCTTCTGGATGAATCCGCAAGTGCTGACCGATGGAATGGAACATGGCGTGCGCGGCATGATCGTCCTGCTCGACAACCGCAGGATGGGCGCCATCAGCGGCCTGCAGGCAGCGCAGTTCGGCAACATCTACGCCACCAATGACGCTGTTGCCGTGGACTACGTGGCGCTGGCCAAGGTCATTCCGGGGCTGTCCACGCATTTCGGCGGCTATAGCCGCGAGGAACTGCTCGCTGCGCTCAAGGCAGCACATTCCTACGACGGCCTCTCGCTGGTGCATGTCCCGGTATACTGGGATGCCGGGAGCGACGTGAGCAATCTCGGCTCTTACGGATCCTGGAATGTCGGGAATTGGTGTGCCGACAGCGAACGCGAATACGCGAAGGTGACGATCTGAGCGGGTATTCCCGGCGCCTGTCAGCGAGACAACAAACATTAACTTGGCTTCGCGGCCGATACTCAAACATCGGCCAGGTGGAATGCTGCCCGGTAAACGAACGAGGGTAAGCAGGAGCGCGTCACAAAACGGCCGCGGATCCCTCCGGGCGAGGTCCGCTAAATCCTTGGTGGGATTGTGACTCATGGCGCATGAGAAAACGTTCCATTGAGCGAATGACCCCGATCAACAACAGGTTGATAACCAGATAGAGTATCCCGGCAATAGCGAAAATTTCGAAAATCGCGAAGGTCTGGCTCATGAGTCGCTTCGCATAACCGGTGATTTCGAGCACGGTAATTGTCGACGCGAGGCTTGTGCCCTTGACGACCAGAATAAGCTCATTTCCGTAGGCCGGCAGCGCCTGGCGGATCGCGAGCGGGAACTCGATGCGACGGAACCGCAGCATGCGCGACATCCCACACGCCTGAGCCGCCTCAACGAGGCCGACCGGAACGGACATCAATCCGCCACGCAGAATTTCGGACGTGTAGGCAGCCGTGTTGAGCGCGAGCGCCAGCACGGCACAGCGCGCGCCATCGCTGATCACCCACCACAAAGCCGCGTTGTCCTTGATCAGGGACAGCTGGCCGAGTCCATAATAGAACAGGAAAATCTGAACCAGCAGCGGCGTTCCGCGAAACACGTTGCTGTAATATTTAGCGAAGCCTGCCAGGAAGCGGTTCGACGACAGCCGCATCAGCGCCAATCCCAGACCAAGATTGAAGCCGATCAGCACCGAAACGGCCGTCAATATCGCCGTCATCCCCAGGCCTTTGAGCAGAACCGGAACCGCGAGTTGGATGAGTTCCATCGTACTACTTTCTTGTCCGGAGCCGGAGTAGCCGCTCGATCCCGTCGAAACCGGCCTGGCTTACAAGCGTGATCATCAGATAAACGACTGCCGCAATCAGGTAGAAGATAAACGGATGGCGGGTGGAGTTCGCGCCAATGAATGAAATGCGCATCAGCTCCTGAAGACCAACCACCGAGACCAGGGCGGTATCCTTGATGGTGGTCTGCCAGACATTGTTGATGCCGGGAACAGCGATGCGCAGCATCTGCGGCGCGATGATGCGATGGAAGATACGGCCACCGGACAGTCCAAGCGCGCGAGCGGCTTCGATGTGCCCGTTGGGAATCGCGGCCAATGCCCCGCGCACGACCTCGGTCGAGTATGCGCCGGAGATCGCGCCGATGGCGATGACCGCGATGACGAACGCATAGCCGCTCTCCGCGACACCGGCATAGCCGAAAGCGGTCACGACCTTGGTCACGAATTCAACCGAGCTGAAAAACAGGAGGTAGATGATGAGCAGTTCGGGCACGCCGCGCACCAGCGAGGTATAGGCATCAACGAGCAGCGAAAGCGGAAATATCCGGGCCCATTTGATCAGGCCGCAGACAATGCCGATCACCAGCCCGGCCGCCATGCTGACGAGACCCACAAGGATCGTTATCGACGCGCCACGCAGGATAGCGGTCACCCAACCCGCTTCCCAAACCTGCCAGAGACCGAATTCCATCTGAGTTGCCCTAGTCTGTCGTGCCAACGTGGCGCATGCGCCCGGCGGTCCGGGCGCATGCGAGAATTCCAAGGCGCTATTTGCAGGGCCGGGAAATGTCCGTCTTGAACCATTTCTGGCTGGCCTTGCCGACCGAGCCGTCCGCGATCAGCTCGCAAAGCGCCTTGTCGATCTTGGCCTTGAGTTCGGTATTGTCCTGCGCGATACCGACGCCGATGCCTTCGCCAAGCGTCGGGTCGTACGTGCTCTTGATCTCAACGCCGACCAGTTGGAAGTTCTTGCCATCGGGCTTGTCCAGAAAGTCCTGCAGGGCGGATTGATCGGCGAAAGCCGTGTCGATCCGGCCGCTCGCCAGGTCGATCTGCATCTGGTCAAGCGTGTCGTAAGTTTTCAGGTCGGCATTCGGCGCACGCTTCTCAAGGAAATGCGCGTGGGTGGTGCCAGCCTGCACACCGACCTTCTTGCCATCGAGCGACTTCAGCAGCGTATCAACGTCGGTGACGCCGGCCAGATCTGAACCCTTGGGCGCGACGAACATGTTGGCCAGTTCGGCGTAGCCGACGCTGAAATTGATCTCCTTCTTGCGATCGGCGGTGATCGACATGCCCGAGATGATGACGTCGAAGCGCTTGGCCTTCAGCGCAGGAATGAGGCCGTCGAAAGCCTGCACGACGAAATGGCACTTCACTGCAAGCTTGGTGCACAGCAAAGCCCCCACATCGGCGTCGAAACCGGTGACGTTGCCGTTGGCGTCGGACATGCTCCATGGCGGATAGGCGCCCTCGGTGCCGATGGACAGTTCACCGTCGGCGGCAACAGCGTTTGCCATGCCTCCCACAAGACCTGCGAGCAGCATCAGGATTTTCAATTTCATGTCAGTTCCCCTTGTTGTTGGTCTTCATTGCCGTTGTCCGGTGCGAACCGGACGCTTCGAGGATGCGGGCTTCCCTCACAGTGTCCGTGCCAGGAATTGGCGCAGACGCTCCGAGCGCGGGCTGCCGAACAGCTCCGCTGGCGCACCCTCTTCCTCCACCTTTCCCTGGTGGAGAAACAGAACCTTGTGGGAGACCTCGCGCGCGAACTGCATCTCGTGCGTTACGAGGATCATGGTGTTGCCTTCCTCCGCCAGTTGACGGATCACCCGCAGCACCTCGCCGACCAGCTCGGGATCGAGCGCCGATGTGGGCTCGTCGAAAAGGATGACTTTGGGACGCATGGCCAGCGTGCGGGCGATCGCGGCACGCTGCTGCTGGCCGCCGGACAACTGGCCAGGATAGTGGGCGTGCTTGTCGGCGAGCCCGACCTTCTTCAAAAGAGCGTGCGCATGTTCGACGGCCTTCTCGCGAGGCTCCTTCAAGACATGCCGGGGCGCCTCGACAATGTTCTCCACCACCGTCATGTGCGGCCAGAGATTGAAGTTCTGGAACACCATGCCGACGCGGGCGCGGATGCGTTCGACCTGTGCCATATCGGCTGGCCCAAGACGGCCGTTCGAAAGCGGCTTCATCCTGATGACCTCGCCGTCGATAGCGACCTTGCCGCCGTCCGGCTGTTCCAGAAGATTGATGCAGCGCAGGAACGTGCTCTTGCCGGAACCGGACGAGCCGATCATGGAAATCACTTCGCCGGCGTGGGCGGTGAGATTGACGCCCTTCAA
>Ga0206926_1004_pt2 | contig 40105 bp, 37 predicted proteins | sample Alteio_BWOrgHeat_59_FD_152955 | JGI IMG/M metagenome (GOLD analysis project Ga0206926, IMG submission 152955) | Enriched cells from forest soil in Barre Woods Harvard Forest LTER site, Petersham, Massachusetts, United States -... | ecosystem: Environmental > Terrestrial > Soil > Temperate forest >... | reverse complement strand
GGTGGAAGGCACCTGGAAAGAGGCGCTCACTTCGCTCTTGGTTCCTCTCGACCGGCAGGCCTCCTATTTGCTGGCCGGTCGCGCCGAGACTCCCGATTCGCTTTTGCTACAGGATGGCGCGCGCCCGAATGATCAAAATTACATGACGTTGATGCCGGGGATGAGCGAATCAGACGAAGATGAAGAATCCGAACCAGCAGAGCAAAAGCATGTGGATATTTCCGCTGAGACAACTCCTGCCACTACTTCTGAGGTCCACGTCGATAAGGCCGCCGAGGTGATCGTGGAAACGAGCGAAGCCCCGAGAGTCGGGATGGAAGAAAAAAAGCCGGTTGAAGTGGTTAGTGAAACAAGTCCTTCCTCGGCGCTCGAAACTAAAAATGAACCAGCCACACCAACGGCAAGCGATGTCATCCCCTCCCCCGCGCCGGAAACTAAAGAAGAAAAAATCGCAGAAACGGTAAGTCCCCGCATTGACACGCCCGCGCCCTTCGCTATCCGTTGGGGCATGCCCCAAAAATTGACCTGGAAGGATGCGGACGAAATTGCGTACGCGTTGATCGATGCCCATCCCGACCAAGATCCGCTGAAACTCAGCTTTCCCAAACTCCATAAACTGGTGACCGAACTGGAAGATTTCGGCGACGATCCCGAAAAATCGAGCGAGTCGATCCTTGAATCGATCCAGATGGCTTGGTATGAGGAGGTCAAATGAGCCGCACTGTTTTAAGTTCTCCTGATGCGCCACCCGCCATCGGGCCCTATTCCCAAGGCATCCATACTGGATCCTTTATCTTTCTTTCGGGACAAATCCCCCTCGTGCGGGACACGGGAAAATTCGTGGATGGCATCATCAAGGAGCAAACCGAACAGGTCATCGCCAACATCAAGGCGCTGTTGGCCACGCAGAAACTTGATTTGACCGATGTCGTCAAGGCGACGGTTTTCCTGGCCGACATGAACGAATTCAGCGCGATGAACGATGTCTATGCACAGCATTTTTCGGAACCTTACCCGGCGCGCTCAACCGTGCAAGTGGCGCGATTGCCGCGTGACGCCCGGGTCGAGATCGAAGTCATCGCCCAAGTGAGGAGCTGATATGTCGACCGATGCGCGCACCCAACTGGCCCGGCGGATTTACGAAACGGCGCATATCACCGGCGAGTTCATCCTCCGCTCGGGCGCCAAAAGCAACGAGTACTTCGACAAGTATCTTTTCGAGGCCGATCCGAAGCTGCTGAAAGATATCGCCGAGGCCCTCGTGCCCTTTGTGCCGCCGGGAATCGATGCACTGGCCGGGCTCGAAATGGGGGGCATTCCGATTGCCACGATGCTCTCGCAGTTCACCGGTCTGCCCGTGCTTTTCGTGCGCAAAAAGGCAAAGGACTACGGCACCTGCAAGATCGCCGAGGGCGGCCAGGTGCGCGGACGCAAGCTGTTGATCGTCGAAGATGTGGTGACTTCCGGCGGCGCGATTCTTGACGCAGCCAAGGCGCTCGTTGAGGAAGGTGCGGTCTTGGACCAGGTCGTCTGCGTAATCGATCGCGAATCGAGCGGTGCGGCGAATCTGACTAAAATTAATCTCGTCCTGAAGCCGCTGTTTACGATGACGGAATTGAAAAAAGCCGGGGCATAAAAACCTTTTATCGTCCTGAGCTTGTCGTCACCAAACATCGTGAACGGGAGGCTTGCCCCCGGCTGGCTCTCTTACTTTTTGGTTGGGATTGATGTTTAGATTTTGGATATGGGTCGGTCTGGGGCTGTTTCAATCTGCCTTCCGAAATGCCCCGGAGCTTGATTGCTCCGGGGTTCTTTACGAAGGCATGACCTGTCCAAATCAGGGATGGATGATATGCATGTTCGTGATCTTGGTCGTTCCGGCAGTGTTCTTGTCGCGGGTGAAGACACCAACCTGGCCCGGCTGATTATATCCGGTGCCCACGTTGAGGAACGTTGCGGTATAGGTTCCCAACGTCGTTGGAGTTGCGCCCGTGGTGATGATGTTGACCGTGTAGATGATCTGGTCCCCACTGATGCTCTGGTTTTCCACCAACTGCACGGTATAGAACGTCCCCGCCGTGATGCCCGGGCTCAGGGCCAGGGCCGGCCCCTGGCCCGTGGAGCTGTTGAGCCAGAATCCGCTGCCGAAGGTCACTGCACTCGGATTCGGCATCGGGCTGGAGGATATTCCCCCGTTGCGATACTTTCCTTGCAGGCAAACAGGATTCAGGGACAAGTGGTGCAAATAATAGGACTTATTTGTGCTTCCCTTACATTTTGATCCTACGAAGATTCACGCCGATCACATCCCGATCGCATTCCGCGGTTACTCGGCCTTCGACGCATGATTCCGGGAATGCATTTTCATCCTCGGAGATATCGATCGGAGCTGAACATCAGGGACCTTGCCGCACCCATTTTAGATGCCGCCATGTTATCACGGAGATGAGGACAAGGCCCGTTAGCTCGACAAGCACGACATTGACTTCAACCACGGCCATGTAGAGGAGCGTGCCAAGCGCCCTGACGTCAGGGATATCGCTATCGCTGTAACTGGTGTGAAAAGGCCTGGCGAGAATGAGCATGCTCAAGCGGAACGCAAACCAACATCCCACCAGGACCGAATTTCGGTGGCCTATCCATGATCGGGGATTTCTGCTGACCTTCCAAATTTCCTGAATGACTTGACAGGGCCGAAAAAAATTTACAATAGGGATAAAAAAATAGGCAACTGCCCAGCCGGGCGTATAGGTCATGTTGCTGACGAACCCTCGGCAATTTTTGTTCGTGATATAGATCCATGTTAAAAACATGATTTCGATCAAGAGATGGAGGCACAAAAGTATCTCGATAAAGTGGAGAAAAAAAGTCATGTCGCCTGGGGAGACGCCGGAATTATTTGCGCTCGAAACATCAACTGTGCCGAGTATTGCCGTTATCGAGTCGGGAGTGCTCCAACCATAAATCTTGTCGAAGCATAGGTAGATAAAATAGACCGTCGCCCCCAGGGAACCCACCATGAGAATTTGCAGGGCAACGGTAAGCGGGACCGGATTTTTTTTGAAATAATATCGCCCGGCTAATTTCCGTTTCTTGCGACGGGCCCGCTCCACATTCTGCGACTGAGAACCTGGCTCTTCGACCAGAGATTGCGGTTGAGCCATGGCTTGATCGGTATCCGGGATTTCCGTGCGTCGGGAAGGGATGATCGCACGTCCCGGCATTGGCGGCAGTTCACTCAAGGGACGCCAGTCCTCCATCCCCTCCCTCCAGAAATAGGTCTCGGGAGTAAGGACTTGCTGGGCGAGCAGATCGTAAACCTCAGCTTCCTCGTAAGCCGTTTGCTGCTCTTCTTCCGATAAAATATAAATAAGACTCATGGTCGTACGGGCAGCGACTTTATCGCCACTCATGCTTGGGATACCGGCGCTGAAGTTCCTGTTTGATCTTGGGATAACTCTCTTTCCAAAAATTCGCAAGATTGGTGGTGATCTGCACGGGACGCTGGTTGGGCGCAAGGATCTGGATGGTCACGGGCTGGCGGCCCTTGGCGACGGTGAGGTTGGTGACGCCATATAAATCCTGGATGCGCGCGGCGGTCATGGGCGGGCTTCCAGCGGTGTAGATGACCCGTGCCTTGCGGCCACCCGGTAACTCCAGCCGCTCTGGCGCAAATTGGTCGAGCCAGCGCTGGCCCTGAGGATTGATCCATTCGCGCAGGATGGGGAAAACCTCTGCCTCCTTGATCGCCTTATAGGTGAATGCCCCGTGACAAATCTGGCCGATGATAAATCTTTTCGCTTCGTCATCGGCAGCGGGCAGTTCGAGTTCAGACATCCACTCGCGCAGACAGGCGAGGCGGACGAACCATTGTTCCACATCGTCGTTCCAGTTTTTGAGCGGGCACCGTCCCGAGAGAACTTCCTCCGCCAGAAGAGGCGCTGCGGCCCTGGCGTCGGCGCAATCTTGCTCCGTGAAATCGAGCACAAGATCACGAAAAAGCCGCGTACGGCGCGTCACGACCCGGCGCAGATGGGGATCGAAAAGCGTCTGTTCGCCTTCGGAGAAATCATCGGGAAATGCATCGCGCAACCACGGTTCCTCCACGGCAGTCGCGTTGCTGAGCAGCACACGCAATTCATCACGCGACTCAATTTCACGAATTTCGCCAGCAACAAAAAGTTGGCTTTTGCGGACGATGCTATCACGAGCCAGGTCGCCCGTGCGCTGATGAATAAGACGACAACGAAGCGTCCCCTGGTCCACGCGCCGGGCAAGTTGATCGGAGAAACCGGCGAGGATACAGCGTTGAATCGCCTCTGCCTGCGCGGGCTTCTCGGATATGTCGAGTCCAGCCCGTTCCGAGAGGCGAAGCAGTTGCTCCAAGGTGGCACCCACTTCGCGGGCCGATCCGGCGTGGATGCCGAGCGGGCGGCAGCGTTGCATGTCGAACTGGCGCCCCTGTGCAAATCGCCACGCGCGCATCAGGGTGAAAAAATCGGACTCCCCCTCCCCGCCAAGAATGTCCTCTCTCGTTTCGTCCATTCGTTTGCCTTCGCTTTTGAGCAGGATGTTGCGGCTTTGAGAAAGGGCCGCAATAAGAGTCGCTGAGCGAACACACCCAAGTTCGTGCGCAGCAAGCAGCATTCGCGCATAACGGGGATGCGTTGGAAAAGACGCCATGCGGCGACCCGTCGCGGTCAGCTTATGACTGTGGTCCAACGCGCCGAGGTCGTGCAAAAGTTGCGTGCCTCGATTGAATGATTTCGGTTCAGGACGCTCGACCCAGGGGAAGTTTTCGAGATCGTCGATGCCGCTCGCCTTAAGCGTGAGAAGCGCGCCGCTAAGTTCGAGACGACGGATTTCCGGCAAGGTCTGTGCCGCGCGTTGGTCATGTTCGTTCTGGGTCCACAAACGGACACCGTGACCGGGAGCAGTGCGGCCCGCGCGACCGAGCCGCTGCTGGGCCGAAGCGCGACTGATTTTTTCGATAAGCAATGTATTGATGCCACGATGAGGATCGAACCGCGCCACGCGGGCAAGACCGCTATCGATGACCACACGCACGCCGTCGATGGTAAGCGAGGTTTCGGCGACGTTGGTGGAGACGATGACTTTTCTCTTCTGCCCGGGCGTCACCGCAGCGTCCTGTTCCGCAGGGGGAAGTTCACCGTGGAGAGCGTGGAAGGCAAAGTCGCGCGCGGAAAGACTGTCGCGCACGGCGTTGAGGGTGCGCTGAATTTCGTACGCGCCCGGCATGAAAACGAGAATATCGCCCTCGGGACATTGGCCGGAGTTAAGAAGCCGTTCGCATGCGTCAGCAGCAAGTTCCCATGCCGGGGCGTCGCTCGGCTTGGGCAAATATTCGAGCGTGACGGGAAACATCCTGCCCGGCGATTCGAGGACTTCCACCGGCTGGAGGTAATCGCGCAGCAGTCCCGTTTCCAGCGTGGCCGACATGACGATAATCTTGAGATCAGACCGTGTGCTCTGCTGAATTTGACGCGCGCGGGCCAGCGCAAGGTCGCCCTCGAGATGGCGTTCGTGGAATTCGTCGAAGACAAGGACGCTGACACCGGGAAGCATCGCGCTTTCCTGCATCTGGCGCAGAAGAATGCCTTCGGTGACGTAGAGGATGCGGGTATCGCGCGAAGACACATTTTCGAGTCGATATTGAAAACCGACTTCGCCGCCGAGTTGAACGCTGCGTTCCTCGGCAACGCGTTTGGCAAGCAGACGCGCGGCAAGTCGGCGGGGCTGAAGGACAACGATGCGTCCCGTCCCAGCGAGACCGTCATCGAGAAGATATTGGGGAATCTGCGTCGATTTGCCGGAACCGGTCGGAGCCTGGACAACAACGCGATTCTGTTCGCGCAAGACGCGGGCAATGTCGGCCCGTAAAGAAGTGATGGGAAGAAGCGAAGGATTCAAGCTATTAAAAAAGCCGGTCATCGTGGGCTTGTCGAGGGATCAATTCAAATTGCAATCGCACGCTTAGCCATAAAAAGCGAGATCACGATGTGATGATTCGATCACCCTTTTTTGTGCCGGATTCATCGCGATTTTTCCACACACGATATCGCTGCCGAATAGCCATCATGGCGCGTCTTTCCACCAGGAAAGTCACTAATGTCGCCAACGAACAGGAAAAAATAAGAGCCATCCAAAATGCCTGCCAAGGCGAGTAACCACGCAATGTTAAATCGTCTCTCATGGAATTCCCAATTTTATTATGGAGCAGGTACAGCGTATAAGATATCGCGCCCAAGTATAAAAGAACCGGATTAACAAGCCACCGAAGCTGGCCGCGCACGACTAAAAACATGATAAAAAAAACACCCAGCACTGCCAGATCTCCAACCATGCCGGGCAATTGCCATTCGAAATCGCGAAAAGGAATAAACATTTGATTGAGCCAGCACCACATAAGCAGCAGGAGACGCTTGAGCGTAAAACCGTATTCCCGCGCCTCGAAAAAAAGCATCCCAGCACAAAACAAACGGGCGTACTCCAGGAGAAAAACGACCCGAATTCCTTGACTAAAAATGTGATTTACCGAATGTGAATAGATCGCCATGAGTAATTGGAAGGCGAGTACAAATGAAATCACCGTCTGTATTTTTTTGAGCCACCCCAGCTTGAAAACAACCCACATCCAGAGGTAGAAGCTCATCTCGACATTTAAAGTCCAATAAACAGAATCAATAGGATTGTATCCGATAATTCGTTCCAACATGGTAAAATTGACAGCCAACTGGGGGAAACTCTGTGCCGGCGTTGTCCCCAGCATTTCCAAGAGAACAAAACTTGTAATCACGGCTGTCCAATAAGCAGGAAAGATACGGGAAAACCGCGAAATGGCGAAGTCCAACCCCGTACGACAATTCTGCAGTGTCAAAAGAATCACGAAGCCGCTGATTACAAAAAACAGGTAAACTCCGTAATACCCAATCGTAAAATGCCAACCCAGTGTACTCGCAACATTATGGCGAAAATCATAAATCGTCGTATAGTGGAAGAGTACAACAGATAGTGCCGCAATACCGCGCAAGGCATCGATTTCTTCGATTCGATTATTTTTCTTTTCCAAAATAGATTCTCATTTCCCGCAGTGGATGGATGACAATCTATTCACCCAAATGCTCCAACACCTTGCGCATGGGTGCGCTGGAAATTTTCATGATACCGTCCAATGGCCGGCTCAACTCGACGATCAAAAAGATCGCCGTGGAAAAAGAGATGGCGCAGAAAAGTAGCGACATAAAAACGGTGATATTACGCGGAGCAAACAAGCCGATGCTGATGAAAAGCATGGTAAGCCAGCAAAGCAGCACGATCAGGAACGTGGTCGGAAGCGTGTTTTGTTCCTGCTCGATTGCCAGCCAGCGGGACTGGTGCAGTTCGCCGCAGATCTGCCGGGCCTGCGCGATAAGCTGTCGCTGGGAGTCCGTAGTCGGCGTCAACCCGTCAAGAGTGTCGAGCACACCTTCTACGCCACGGCCTCCCTTTTCGAGTGCCTGCGTACCGGACATCCCATTATTTTCTTCCGGCCACATCCGGGTGATACTCTCGATGATCGAATTGCGCAAAACCTGTCTGGCCGGCTTGGTTTCCGGACCGTATCTGGCGAGGAGGTGATCCAGATAAATCAATTTCGACCCGGCGTTGACACTCTCTGCATTGACGGTATCGAACGAGTTCTTAGCCGAGGCGACCAGCAGTCCCAGCACCAGCGCCACAAGCGTGGCGATCATGCCCGAGGTGATTTTCAGCGTGTCCTTGGAATCGGAAGCGATGTGGTCCTTGGGCAACATCGCACCGATCTGCAACCCGATAACCGCACCAGTGGTAATGCAAGCCGCGCTGGTTAAACCCCACTCGATTGATGTCATGGCTCAGAGACTAGAGCGTGCTCTTAAAATAAGGCAAGGTCGCGTTGGATCGTGATCTAAATATCAAACTGCCATTCGGTTGTCTTGGACGCTCGATGCTTTTGGACTTCCTGGATGAGGCGGTCCAATTTGTAATTATCGAGAATTCCCGCGATGGCATCCCGCACCTGCTTCATGGCGATGCGTAATCCGCATGATTCCTCATCGGGACAGGAACATGGCTCATAAGCGGTATGACTGACGCATGGAATAGGCGCGAGCGGCCCATCAAGTAGACGAATGACTTCGCCGAGCGTGATCTCTTCCGGCGCCTTGGCCAGGGAATAACCGCCCTCGACGCCGCGCTTGCTTTTCAGCACACCGCCGTTGCGCAAGGCGAGAAGAATTTGCTCGAGAAATTTTTCCGGAATCCTGGTGCGTTGCGCGACAGTGGAAATCTGGATAAGGCTGTTGGGGCGAAGAGCGGATTCAAACCCGATTTCAACGAGGGCGCGAACCGCGTATTCACCCTTTTTTGAGAGACGCATGGCGCATACTCGACCATTTTAATCGACTTTGCAAGTTTGTGGTGAAGTCCAGTGGCCGGTTCTGTCACAAGACTGTCCTGTGTTCCTCCTGTAAGAGATCTCTGCAAAAGTCCTTCTTCAAGCAATCTGTCATTCTGAGCGAAGGCGAGGCAACCCACTTTCTTTGTCCGAAGAGTTTTCCGAGCCGCAGTCGAAGAACCTAGTCCGACAAAATAACCGACGGGGATAGCGTCAAAATATTCCGGATCAAAAGGCAAACCTCTCGCATGTGCGATGGGGGAGAACGTGCCTTTGCAGCCCAACTCTCTGGCAACCGTCCAGGTCTTTCCTTATGGCGGCACAGGTCCTTCGACTGCGGCTCGGGGAAGTCTTGGGGTTAAACCACATATCTGGACTCGCCTTCGCTCAGGATGACAGCATTCTTAAAATTGAGAGTCGGAGACTGCTGCTACAAAGATGATACCTCGCTTGTCTGTCCAAATGCGGCAGTTAAGGTAAATCCATGTCCCCTCCCCTTAAGCCCACTTTTACCGAAGCCTTGCGCTTCTGGTCACGGCTGGGATGGATCAGTTTTGGCGGGCCTTCGGGACAAATCGCGATCATGCACCGGGAATTGGTCGAGCGCAAAAGATGGGTGGAGGACAAACGGTTTCTCCATGCGTTGAATTATTGCATGATGCTGCCCGGCCCCGAGGCACAACAACTGGCGACCTATCTCGGATGGTCGATGCACGGTATCCGGGGCGGCATCTGCGCGGGTCTGCTTTTCATCCTGCCCGCGACGTTCATTCTGTGGATGCTCAGCCTGATTTACGTCTCGTATGGGTCGGTACCGTTGGTGGCGGCGGCCTTCTACGGTCTGGTACCGGCGATCATCGCGATTGTATTCAATGCGATGCTAAAATTGGCGGGCAAGACGCTACACGATCCCCTGCGCTGGGTGATTGCGATTTCTGCCGCGACGTTGATCTTTTATTACCGGGATTGCTACCCACTGGTCGTATTGGGCGCGGGGTTGCTCGGCTGGTTGTTTCGGCCTTCGTCCACAACCACTGCCTCATCTGAAACGGATCCTTTACCCACTCGCGAACCGATTCGGATCACAAAACAAATCCGTATTGCCGCGATCTGCATTGCGCTTTGGCTCGCGCCGCTTTTGGCAGTCGGAACGTGGCTTGGTTGGAGAAGCACCCCAGCGCAGGAAGGAATCTTTTTTAGCAAGGCGGCACTGGTTACCTTTGGCGGCGCGTATGCCGTGTTGCCCTACGTGGCGCAACACGCGGTAGACAATTATCACTGGCTCAACTCAGACCAGATGATGCATGGTTTCGGTCTGGCCGAGACGACGCCGGGCCCCTTGATCATGGTGTTGCAATTTGTGGGATTTCTCGGCGCATGGCATCAACCCGGCACGTTGTTGCCACTGGCTGCGGCGACCCTCGGTTCTTTCATCACAACTTGGGTGACGTTTGCGCCCTGCTTCCTGTTCATCCTGACGGGAGCGCCCTTTATCGAACGACTGATTCGCGTCACCGCGTTGCAAGCGGCCTTGAATGCAATTTCCGCTGCCGTGGTGGGAGTCATGGCGCAGTTCGCCCTCTGGTTCGCATGGCATGCCATCTTTCCAACCGGCACATTGGCGCGCCCCGATCTGTTCGTGCTCGCCATCGGCCTCGGCGCGTGGATCGCCCTGCGCGTCCGGCAAATCGACATCGTGCTGCTGATCGGAATTTGCGCCGTGCTGGGCGTGATCTATCAGGTCATTCTGTAAGATTGGCATTCCCTGCAATCCGACGATGAATGGGACGCGAAGAGACTCGCGTCCCTACCTAAAATCGATCAACCGTAGGTCTTGGTAAACTTCTTTTTGTTTTCGGATGCGGCCGCTGCAGGCGGCATTCCGGCTGGCGAAGCAGCGGGCTTTGCTTTCTCTGCGGTCGGCGCAGGCGACTCGGGTTCGGCGAAATCCTGCTCCTCATCGAGGGGGAAATCCTGAAGATTCGACTTGGGCATCATGCTGGCGGGCGTACCGCCGCTGGCTTCAACGAAGGCGAGGCGGACATTTTTCAGCGCGTCGTCCAAGATGGAGGATTCCTGCGCGGAGAGATTGCCCCGGGTCTTTTCCAGGATCATCTCCAGTTGATCGATAAGAAGCTTGGCGGCTTCGAGGTTGGGCGGAATGGGCCGGCCATCGGGTGAAGGGATGCGTCCGAGGACGTAAAAGATGTTCTGGGCCTGCATCATCACAAATTGGACGAAGCGCTGGGCCAGTTCGGCGTTGCCGATTGCGGATTTTTGTTTTTCGAGTTCAGCCATGGTAGTGGAGGTAACGTATCATGCGAATCGACGTTGTCGAATGAACTTGAAGCCTGGGAATAGTAATCGAAGGCCGCGTTGGTGCATGGAACCGGGCACTACCGTCCAAGGTCACGCCTGATTGTATTTGTTGGCGGCGTATCGTCTTTTCAGTGGCCAAATCGATCACGGTGCCTTAATACCGATAACTTTATGCCATCCTCATTTCCCAAAGATTTTTGCTGGGGCGCGGCCGCGGCTGCCTACCAGATCGAAGGCGCCTGGAACGAAGACGGAAAGGGCCCGTCTGTCTGGGACGACTTCTGTCATCGGCCCGGCAAAACGTATCTCGGTCATACCGGGGACGTGGCCTGCGATCATTACCACCGCTATCGGGAAGATGTCGATGTGATGAAGCAGATTGGATTGCAGGGCTATCGCTTTTCGGTCTCGTGGCCACGTGTCATTCCCAAGGGAACCGGCGCGGTCAACGCCAAGGGCCTTGATTTTTACAGCCGACTTGTCGACTCGCTTTTGGAAGCAGGTATCCAGCCGTGGCTGACGCTTTTTCATTGGGATTATCCACTGGCCTTGTATCAACGCGGCGGCTGGCAGAATCGCGAAAGCGTGGAGTGGTTCGGCGACTATGCCACCTTGCTGGCCAAGACTCTGGGTGACCGCGTTCATCATTGGATGACGTTCAATGAGCCGACTGTATTCATGAATCTCGGCTATCAAGGCGGTGAACATGCCCCCGGCGACAAGCTTGGCAATACGGCGCTTTGGAAAAGCCTTCATCATATTCTCATGTCGCATGGAAAAGCGGTGCAGGCGATTCGCGCCTCCAGTCCGCAGCCGTGCAAAATCGGCTGGGCTCCCAATATGGGCGCCACGATTCCAGTGACTGAATCGACCGCCGATATCGAAGCCGCGCGTACGTCGTTTTTTAGTGTCTATGAGAATCCCTTCTGGAGCGTTTCCATTTGGAACGATCCCGTGTTTCTCGGCAAGTATCCGGAAAAGCCAGCCGCGCTCGCCGAGGACAACTGGCCCCAACCCGAACCGGGCGACATGGAGTTAATCCACCAACCACTCGATTTTATCGGCTGCAATTGTTACAGCGGCGGGCATGTCCGCGCCGGGAAGGACGGCAAACCGGAATCGATTCCGTGGAAGACCGGCGCCCCGGCCGGAACACTTACGTGGCTGACGGTAATGCCGGAGGCGCTCTATTGGATCGCGCGATTCAAATCGGAGCGGTATGGCAAACTTCCCTTTGTGGTCACGGAAAATGGACTCTGCAATGTCGATTGGATTGCGCTGGACGGCAAGGTGCACGATCCCCAGCGGATCGATTACGTTCACCGCTATTTGCAAGGGCTCAAGCGCGCGGCAGACGAGGCCATTCCTCTCGGGGGTTATTTCTATTGGTCCATCTTCGACAATTTTGAATGGGCCGAGGGTTACAAATCACGCTTCGGCTTGGTGCATGTCGATTACGAGACGCAGAAGAGGACTCTCAAGGATTCCGCATACTGGTACGGCGAGGTCATCCGCTCGCACGGCGCGAATATCTAAAGAATCCTCAGTAATCTGTTACCGCGCGGTAGAACCGTAGGTGGCCGCTTCCTCGGCGATCTCGCCTAAAATTTTGCGGCGATCCGGCGCATTTTGGCCATAAGCTTCCTTGCGCACTTCCAGGGCGGGACGAATGATTTCCGTGCGCACATCGATATCATGACCGTAAAGGTGCTTCCACAAACGACGTGTGTTCGCAACCGGGTCGCCGCCCGGATTTTCCTCATCGAAGGCAGGGCGATACATATCAACGACCAGACGCAGGGCTTCCTTTAATTCCTCTTCGGTGGGGCCGCCGGTCTTGGCCTTGACCATGTCAAAAGCCTCGATATCTTTTTTCTCCAAGCGTTTTAGTTTACCAACTTAAACGTCAAGCGGACTGGCGATGTAAACGGTCATACTTCCAAAGACTTCCTTTATCGCCCGGTCTCTCCAAGCCGGTGTTGTTATGAAAATGGTGGAAGGAACAAGCTCGATGTAAGGTTTTGTGTGTTCCTTCCCCAATTTCATTTTTCTCAAATGGACACTGAGATCCTCACTGGTGAACATATCCACGTCACCGCTCAGAAAGGAGGGATCAAGCCTCATCTGCAATGGAGTGGATCCAAAGACGTTGAGCACAATGGGCCTGTCCTGCGGAAGTCCCTCAATGAAGGATTTTAGCAACTCGCCGTTGGGTGTGGCCCAGTTTAGAACTTTCTCGGAGCTTTCAGGCATGCGACGGCTTGGTCAATAAGACGATTACTGATACCCTCGTCTTCGAAGAGTTCGCGGGCTATCCGACGATCACGGGAACTGAGCGGTTTGCCCGCTTCTTTCTTACGAAGAATGCGCGCAGCAATAAGGGCCCCACGCCAATAGGCGTTGGGTTTTTGCGTCGAATAATTTCGCCAGTTGAAAATCACGTTTCCAACATAACCCATCGTCGGATTAATTCCAAGCTTCCATCCGGGGAAGTATTAGACCTCCTCCTCTTCCACCGTGGTCGTGGTGTCGCCATTGCGGGTGACAGTCGTCCGACGGCGTATGACCCGGCGATTCACGTAACCTGTCTCACCGAAAAGCCCGGCAATTCCCGTGGCGATGTAGGCCCAAAACCAAATGTTATTGGTTCCCATATCGGTGTAGATGTAGAACGCGATCAGGAATCGTGGGAAGAAAAGCCAGAGCGCGAAATTGACAAGGTCCGGCAGTGTATTGGCCGGTATCCCCGTCTCCAGCCATGCGATAAAGAGAGTCAGGCGGGGAAGGAATAAACCCAAGAGCAGAAACCACAAGGCGATATGACCGGTGGCGAGAAAGGTGTTTGCATCCATGCTCCAACCTACTTCAGATTGAATTCATGTCTACCGTCGTCCTTATTCAAGCCCGCTGTCCCGCACTGGACACAAGTGCGGAGCGCGCTTAATCTTCTGGCGGGATTCATCGCGCCATGCTTTACCACGAACAATCGGAAGATTATCGCCCGCTTTTCTGGGTAAGCGGACGTCCGATTTATGCCAATACGCTGATTCTGGTCATTCACATCATTGCATTCGTTGTTTCGGCACTTTGCATTTCCTATTTCAAGTTTTATGCGGTCTTTAACGGACTGGCCTTGAATACCGCCGATATCTGGGAGAAGGGGCAGGTCTGGCGGCTGTTCAGTTATATTGCATTTGATCCCTATTTCTTCTCGCAGCGCTCCTTGTGGTTTCTTTGGAACATGGTCCTGCTTTATTTCTTTGGGCGTGAGGTTGAACAATTTGTCGGGCGTAAAACTCACCTCAAACTTTACGCCGCCCTCATTCTGGTTCCGGCGATGCTGCTTTGCCTTGTCGGACTGGTCATTCCCCAGACTTATCTCAATTGCTGCGACGTCTTCTTTGGCTTTTTTGTCGCCTTCGCCACGCTTTATCCCGGAGCCATGCCGATGATGTGGGTTCCGTTATCGGTGCGTGCCTTGATGTGGATCCTGCTCGGAATATCGACCCTGATCGATCTCGCCGCCAACGACTATACCGCCATTTTTATGCTCTGGACTTGTTCCGCCGTGGCCTATATCACCATGCGCTTGATTGGCGCGGGCCGTGGTTTCGAATGGCTGACCGATTGGATTGAGGAACGCCGCACGCAAAAACTCGTTCGTCAAAGTAATTTAAAGATACTGGAGGACAAAAAATCCACCGAATCGATCGATGATATCCTGGAAAAAATATCGAAACACGGCGTCGCCAGCCTGGATGCGCGTGAACGCGACGCATTAGAACGCGCCCGGGCCAATCTCCTGAAACGGGACCAGCGGTAAGTGCGCTCCATTCTGTTTGCCGGGCTGTTTGGGACTATTCTGACGCTCGGGGTTGTTTCCGCGCTCGCCGCCCCAACTGAGCCCATCCCCAACCCCGCTCCGCCCGTTGACTTTCAACATCTCCCCTGGGCCGATGGCGAGACCCTCACCTATCTCATATCCTTAAGCGCGTTCGAGGCGGCGCAAGGGACCTTCGTCGCGCGGGACAAAGGAGATCATTGGGAATTCCAACTTGCGCTCGCCTCGCGGGGACTGGTCGACGACGCCTACCCTTTCACCGGCACATTCTGGTCAATCCTGGCTCCCACGTCTCCCTGGAGATCCATCGAATATGGCGAATACCGGTTCGAACCGCACCGGACGATCAAGGAACGGACCCGCATCGATTATGCGCAGCACCAAGGTACTCGCGAAGTCTGGAGCAAGGGCGAAACGAAGACCTTTCCCATCACGCAGGATGCCATCGATGACCTCGGCTCCATGCTTTACCATCTTCGCGCAGGCACATGGAAACCGGGCGACAAGCGCACGCTGCTCGTCTACGAAAGCAACTCGGAGAAGCAAGCCGAAGTCGAGTGCCAGGCCCGCGAAACCCGCGCGTTCGACAAATGGCCCGCCCAGCCCCTTCTGCGCATCCAGGCGCTTCCCACCAAGGGCACGCGCCGCCGGGGTTCCCTCGTGATCTGGATGACGGACGACGCGCGCCATCTTCCGCTTCATGCCGAACTCGACTTCCTTTACGGTTCATTCTCCATCGACCTGACCAAGGCCGACAAGACGCTGCCTGTGACTCATTAACGCCCGCCCATAACGGCAAGACTGGACATCCCTGCCCGAAAACCTAAACTCCTTGCATGGCCACAAGCCTTTATCTCACTCCGCAGGTCTGATCCAAGAAAGTCTGTATGCCGCTACACGAACGGGATATTCATTATTTTATCGAAGTTACCGTGGCCTATCTGAACAAGATCACGGGAAATGAAATCGTGCTGCGCGATCCGACCATTGAATTTCAGTCCCTGGTTTTTTCCGCTTACACCGGGCTGATCCATCTCAAGGGTGACGCGGAAGGCTTTGCCTATCTCACCGCTTCGCAACAATTTCTTCAGCATCTCCATGCCGCGCGACACCACCATGGGCGCGTCTCGGAGGAACATTCCCGCGACCTGATGTCCGATCTCACCGGCACCATTGTCCATAACGTACAGAAACGGTTTGGACCCAGCCTGAAACTTTCGGAGCCGCGCGTTTTCAGCACCGTGCCGGACGATCCCATTGAAATGCCGCCCGCCGTCTTTGTGCAACCGTTGATGTGGCGCAAGGAACACGCCTATTTTGTGCTGGGGCTGGCTTCGTCCGAAACGATTTAATTTTTATTGCGTATGACTGGAACCGAAATTTACAAGCGCACCGCGGTCTATGATCGCGAAGCCGGCACGATCCGCCTGCACGCCCCGCAGTGGAAACTGCTCCTCGCTTTTGATGGGCAACGCAGCCTGGCGGAAGTCGCGCTGAGCGCGGATGTTTCCTTTGCCGAGGCCCTGCCACTGACTGAAAGATTTCTGACTCAGGAGTGGATCGAGGAACAACCGATCACCCTGGACCAATATTTAAAACGGACAGGCGCGCCCAATGTCTCCGCTCTCGGTTCGGTCGTGCCTCCTGCTGTGGTCCTGCACGAGCCCAGGGCCGAAACACCCGCCCCTGCTCCTGCTTCGCCGCTCCCTCCTCCGCTTGCGCCCAAGGTCGCCGCGCCACCACTTCCCATCCCGGTAATCGCGCCTGTGACGTCTCGCCCTCTCCCCCGTGGTCCCATGCGCTTAAGCGCCGTAGTGGATTATATTACCTCGCTGGTCGGGAATACGTCGCTGGGACAGCTTCTGGTCTATCGCGTCTTTCTGCGCGTTCCGTCCGATCTTTTACAGGCCGAGGATATCGCGTCCGTTCATTTGGTCAACGACACCAGCCTCATCCGAGGGGAGGCCCTGCAAAAGGCCATTGCCAACGCCGTGAACGAGGTCGCCAAGCGTCCGCTGCCCGATGGCGTCTACGCCTCCGCTTGACCCGCGCGCAGACGGCTGTATGGATTCGACTCCCCTTTCCTCTCGTGAGCGGCGCGTTGTCCGCCCCTACCGGCCGGAGGACCGCGACATCCTTCGCGCCATTTGCGCCGACACCGGTTTTCTCGGCAAGCCAATCGATCCCGTTTTCGAGGACCGCGAACTCTTCGCCGATTATCTCACGAGCTACTATACCGATGTGGAACCCGAATCGACTTTCGTCTGCGAACTCGACGGCGAAGTGAAGGGTTACCTCATGGGCTCGCGTTTTCCCAAGCGGAAGAAGCAGTTTGAGCGCGTACTATTGCCCCGCCTCGTTGTGCGCGGCCTTTGGCGCTATTTCACCCGCCCCTACAACGCGGCCAGTCGCCGTTACGTTCGATGGATCGTCACACAGGCCCGCAAAGAGAATCCTTATACGCCGCCAGACATCGCCCATTTTCATTTCAATATCCGGCCCGAGGCGCGTAGCGTCGGCGCGACACGCGAACTGGTCGATATTTTCCTGCAATACCTCGTGGAAAACGGCGTGAAGCAGGTCTATGGCCAGGTCGTCACTTACGAGTCGCGACGTGGGGAGCGCACATTTGAACGGTATGGCTTCAAGGTCATCGATCAGCGTGAAGTCACCAAGTACCGCGAGGTGTATCCGGGCAAAATCCAACTCTTCACCATCCTCAAGGACCTGACGTTGAACTCGAAACTCTACGGCGCGGACCTGCACGACAAGCTGGAAGCCTGATCTCCGTGGTAGCCGCCGCTGCCCCTAGCGGCGGATGTTTTCATATCCTGCCTTCGGTACCCGTCGACCGCCGGGCGACAATGCCTCCTTACCCAATCACTCCACAATTTGCAGTAGCCCAACGCGCCCACCTTCGCTACAGTCTCCCCTCACCGGATGGCCCAAGAAAGTGGCTATCCGCGACCGCACCCGTAGCTCAACTGGATAGAGCGCTTCCCTCCGAAGGAAGAGGTTTCGAGTTCAAATCTCGACGGGTGCACTTGATCTTGGAAAGATGCCCATCACTTTTTTGCCTCAGCTTTGAAATGAATAAATGAAACAGATGCACTTAAAAAAATGGAAGCGGCAATTATGTAGCAATGCCTTCAGTTATCTCATTGATCGTCTGGTTTTAAACGTCAAAAATGCGGCTTACGTTGGCATCATTACCGTTATCAGTTCTAATTCGGTTGGTGCTCAAATCCTTTTTAACGATGGTCCTGATTATCTAACATCAGGAGGCGGCTCATTTGCCGATACAGGCAATAACTTTTTCGAAGCAGGGGATATTTTTTCTCCAACGTCCAGTGGTTTGGCAAATTATATAAATTTTGCGGGTTTTTATTCTATCGGTAGCTCCATACCATCAGATTCCTTTACGCTTAGCTTGTATTCTACGACCATAAGTGGTGGCCGATTAGTACCAAATACATTGATAAGCATGAGTTCCGTGTCCGACTTAACGAAAACATCCTTGGGATCAAATAGAAACGGTATTGCAAATTATGAATATGGCGGTTCTTTAAATACGCCCATTACCTTAGTAATGGGTACGGCCTATTATTTAGGCCTTTCGGACACAACAACTCCATATTCATTATTTACTTTCGCTGCTAGTACAAATGCAATAACGCAACCACTCACAGGGTATTCATTGTCTTCCTCGAACGGATTTACGCGAGTTGGCTCCAATTATTCTTTTACATTAAGCAATATAGCGCCTGTTCCCGAACCCTCGATTTTGACAATGTTGCTTGGTGGCCTGGGCCTACTGATTTTTTGGCGTAAGCTCACTTGTCAGGTTTAGGACTACCCCTCTTCGATTTAACAGAATAGTTATCGGAATAATCGCCGTAAGTCTTTTCGTCGGCTTACCTCTGAAAAGCACTAAAACCCAACGCTTAACTGGATAGAGCGCTTCCCTCCGAAGGAAGGGGCGTCGAGTTCAAATCTCGACGGATGCACCATCACGTCCTGCCCCCTCCGGGGCACGCTTGCCATGTACGCAAGTTTCTCCTACAAAATGAGTAGGAATCGATCGTGAAAGCGGGTCGCCCTCGGAAAAAAGTTGCGACCGAGTGGTTGCAAGCGATAGTTCCCTATACGAGTAATATCCGAATTTAAACGTGTACTTGGAAAAATGTATGATGAATAAAGCGTGCCTCGTCCTGATTGTTGCCATGTGTCCTGCCACTCTGTTTGCTGGCGAAACGATGGTGACTCAAACCACCCAGACCACTCGCACGACTACTAGGTGTAACTTCCGAGTGGATAAGTGCGAAACATCCGTCGCCATCGATCCTGATTATTTCCACTACAAGAATGGTACTCTGATCGGTGGACCGGTAAGTCCAGGTGGTGCGGGCGCAAACCCCGCCGAGTATGAGGCATCTTTTACATTTTTGAATTTTGGTCCGCCACCGCCGCCGGTCGAAGATCTAGTCGCTCTTATCCGGAGCAATCTCAGCAACTGTCCGGAGGTGACCATTCAGTATAATGACGACACTGGCGACATTACGGTTCATTACCTTACCAGCACCTGCGACTGCAATGGTAATTGTGATTGGGTCGTAAATGTTAGAAACGTCAAGGCGGACGACTTTGTCTGGAAACGAACCACCGATAACTACTCGCCCTATCTCGGTCAAATGGAGCGGCGAAAGTTCCATTGTACCAGTGAACAGAACGCCCAAAAGATCGAGTCGGCTTGCGAGCAGATATGCAAGCTCAACAACTGGACGATGTACAAGTAATCAGATGCGAAGCGGGACAAGGTTGAGCGCTACACCCGTTGCGGCATAAGCCTCCTCACCATCGGGTTTCGAGTTCAAATCTCGGCGGGCGCACTTTCTTTCTGGAAACTGGCCATTATGAATTTGTCGGAAACTCCGCCCTTTCGGAAAGATTTCCTAAAGGCTCCGTGGCCATTTCAGCAGACGTTCCAAACGCCACTCCAAGACCTAAAGCGTTTTGTGGGCACGATTGTCTCGGCAAATAAATCTCTTCGAGAAGGATGTGTTATAATCGAACAGGTTGTGTTTACCCCCAGGCACCTGAACGAACTGTTGGCCAAATACTCGCTCCCTCATTCTTCAGGTCGCATCTGGTCATTAACCTCTATCGGTTGCGAGGAAACTTCAGAACTTCTTGAGGCTACCTTCGGTGATTGGATTGATTTTCTCTTTGTGCCAGCACCAAAACAATTCGTTATCTATGCAGATCACGACGAATACGCGACCTTTTACGCCAATACAAAATCCAATCTTAACTCGGTGACGGAGCCTCTTTCACAACAGGGTTTCAAGAACGTCGCGAACTATACGCGACGCCTATAGGAAAGGCATCCGACAAGCTCAAGATAACGGAATTTTAAAAGAGACTTTTATAGAAATCACGGTGTACTTGGGAATTCCCCATGACTTCACCGAATTCCGCTGGCCCTGCAGCGCGAGCTTATTCTCTCGATGTATTAATCCGCATTGCCGCTCCGCTTTTCACCGCGCTGAGCGAGGGTCAGCTACGGGCGACGATGCCGGTGGAGACAACGCCGGATAGTGCAGATCGCCCTACGTACACGCATCTGGAAGCGCTGGGACGTCTGCTCGCGGGAGTGGCGCCGTGGCTGGAACTGGGGCCTGATGCGACCGAGGAAGGAAAACTGCGGGAGCGCTTTATCGGTCTCGCGGTAAAAGGGATTTCTCACGCGGTCGATCCGCAGTCGCCCGATTACATGAATTTCAGCCAAGGCTCGCAGCCCTTGGTCGATACGTCTTTTCTGGCCCATGGCCTTTTACGCGCACCGAAGCAACTCTGGGGCAATCTGGACAAAGAGACCCGCGCCCGCGTAGTCGCCGCCTTCAAAATGACTCGCGTGATGACGCCCGGCCAGAACAACTGGCTGCTCTTTAGCGCAATGGTGGAGGCGGCCTTATGGGAATTTACCGGCGAGTGCGAGATGGCCCCGATTGAAACGGCGGTCGATAAACATCTGGAGTGGTATGTCGGCGATGGCGCGTATGGCGACGGCCCTCACTATCATTGGGACTACTATAACAGCTTTGTGATTCAGCCGATGTTGCTCGATGTCCTGCGTATTTGCGCGGAAAAGAAACATTCTCTCGGCGCGCATTACCTATTGGTCTTGGAGCGGGCCCGGCGTTATGCGGCGGTGCAGGAGCGGTTGATTTCGCCTGAGGCGACGTTTCCCATCATGGGCCGGTCGAGTTGCTATCGCTTCGGAGCAATTCAGACGCTTTCGCAGATGGCGCTGGAGCATCGGCTGCCGAACGGGCTTTCTCCCGGCGGCGTGCGCGCGGCTTTGACGGCGATGATCCGCCGGATGATCGAAGCGTCCGGTACGTTTGACGCGGAAGGCTGGTTGCGGCTGGGCGTTGTGGGACATCAACCCGCGCAGGCCGAACATTACATCTCAACCGGAAGCCTTTATCTTTGCGCCGTGGGACTGCTGCATCTGGGCCTGCCGCCCAGCGATCCGTTCTGGACGGAACCAGATCAGCCTTGGACGCAAAAGCGGCTTTGGGCGGGAGAAAATCTTCCCGCGGATCATGCGATTGGAAATTGATATCAGCTGTAGCGGTGGTCTATGACCGCCGATGATTTGTTGCTTATGCGGTCGACGGTCATAGACCGCCGCTACAATCTTTAGATATCAAGATTGCGCACGTTAAGCGCGTTGTCCTCGATATACTGGCGGCGGGGCTCAACTTCATCGCCCATGAGGCGTGAGAACATCTCCTCGGCCTCGACGGCATCGGAAACCTCCACGCGAAGCAAACGCCTCTTGGTCGGGTCCATCGTGGTGGTGAAAAGTTCCTTGGCATCCATTTCGCCCAGTCCCTTGAACCGGGTGATCTGCACGCCTCTTTTGCCGACTTCCTTTACCGCGTCGAGAATTTCCGGGATGGAAAAGATGGGGCGTTTCTTCTGGCTGTCCCCTTCACCTTCGAGCAATTCAAAGAGCGGCTTGTCGGCGGCGCTATATTGATCGACGGAAAGGCCCTTCTTTTCGAGCTTGTTGAGCAATTCCGCGACGGCCTTACTTTCGTGAAGTTCGACGTGCATGCACCGGCGACGGTTTACCGTACCGTTTGACTTCGCCGCAGGTTTTTCACCGTTGGGTTCCGTCACTTCCTCCGCCGGTTCCTCACCAAAAATGCGCAGATCGGCGTTCTCCTTGGCGAACTCACCGAGTTGATAGTCGGTCTGCAAATAGGTGACCGTTTCCTGGTTGCCTTCACGGACCTTCACCAGATGCCGGGGCAGTTCATGGGTCTTGGCATCACGCTTCGCCAGATAATCGCCAAAGTCGCCACCGTGCCGCGCAATGGCCCGGGTGAATTTGTCGAGCGACTCGAGCATTTCGAGAATTTCGACCAAGGCATTGTCCGTCATGACCTTGTTATCGGAGAGGTTCTTGAGTTGAACATCATCGCTACCGAACTTGATCAGCATCTTGTTGAGCTGGATTTCTCCCTCGACGTATTCCTCGCGTTTCTTGCGCTTGATCTGGAAGAGCGGCGGTTGCGCGATGTAGACGAACCCCTTGCGGATCAGGTCGGGCATCTGCCGGAAAAAGAAGGTCAGGAGCAGCGTGCGGATGTGCGAGCCATCGACGTCCGCATCGGTCATGATGATGATCTTGTGATACTTGAGCTTTTCGAGGTTGAATCCGAAATCGGCGCCCTCGCCGATGCCGGTGCCCACACAGGTGATCAGGCTCCGGATTTCGGCGTTCTGCAGCACCTTGTCCATCCGCGCTTTTTCCACGTTAAGGATTTTGCCCTTGATAGGAAGGATGGCCTGGTTGTGGCGGTTGCGGCCCTGCTTGGCCGAGCCACCTGCCGAGTCACCCTCAACGATGAAGAGCTCGGAATCTTCTGGATTACGGCTGGAACAATCGGCCAGCTTGCCGGGAAGTCCACCGCTGGAAAGTGCGGTTTTGCGTACGGCCTCGCGGGCACGACGCGCGGCTTCATTCGCACGAGCTGCGTTGAGCGCCTTGTCGATGATCCGCTTGGCGATGTTGGGATTGCCGTCGAAGAAACTCATCAGGCTCTCATAGGTAGCTGACGAAACGACGCCTTCGACCTCGGGCGAAAGCAACTTCACCTTGGTCTGGGACTCGAACTTCGGATCGGGATGCAGCAGTGAGATGACCGCCACAAGACCTTCGCGAACGTCGTCGCCCGAGAGCGCCGGGTCCTTCGGCTTGAAAAGCGTGTTCGCTTTTCCGTACTGGTTGATCGCCCGGGTCAACGCCGAGCGGAATCCGGCGAGGTGAGTGCCGCCATCGGGATTCGTAATCGTGTTGGTGAAGCAAAGTATCTGGTCGCTGATCGAGTCGTTGTATTGGAAAACGATGTCGAGTTTGATCGGGCGAGGTGTATCATTGACCATCACCGCCGCTTCCTTGACGCGCGAGATGCGGACCGGCTTGGGATGCACGACCTGCTTGTTCTTGCTCAACTGCTTGACGAATTCCTCGATGCCGTCCTTGTAATAGAAACGCTCAGGCTCCGAGCCTTCGATGCGCTCGTCTGTGAAAATGATTTCGAGACCGGGATTGAGGAAGGCGAGTTCACGCAGGCGTCCCACAACGAGTTCCTTTTTGAACTCGATCGTTTCCTTAAAGATTTCAGGATCGGGCTTGAAGGTGATTTGCGTACCGGTCGATTTGCTTTTGCCGATGACCTCGAGCTTCTTGACCGTTTTGCCCCGCTCGAATTCCATGCCGTAGACTTTGCCGTCGCGAGAGACTTCGACTTCGAACCACTCGGACACGGCGTTGACGCACTTGGCGCCCACGCCGTGCGTTCCGCCGGAGAAAATGTAACCGCCCTGCCCGTACTTGCCGCCCGAGTGGAGGGTGGTGAGCACCATCTCGACGCCGGGAATCTTGTACTGGGGATGAATGTCGACCGGGATGCCTCGGCCTTCGTCGCGGATGGAAATGGAACCGTCGACGTGAACAGTGACTTCAATCTTCTTGCCGTGGCCGGCGAGGTGTTCGTCAATGGAATTGTCGAGCACCTCGGAAATGCAATGATGCAGCGCCCGCTCGTCGGTGCCACCGATGTACATGCCGGGCTTTTTTCGGACCGCTTCGAGGCCCTCCAATTTGCCAAGTTGCGCGGAACCATACTCGCTTGTTCCAGAGCCGGAATCAAAGTTAAGAATCTCGTCGCCACCTTCGTTTGCGGGCTGCTTTTTTGGGTCTGCCATAAGCGAAAAATCATACCTGAAAGACGCGTTTTTTCACAACAAGTAATGCGCTTATTTTGCGGTGAGTTTTTACACTTTTTTGTCGATTTATCTCGACCTATTCCATGCATCCGTGGCGTAGCGATCTCGTTCCAAATCAGCGGCGCGGGCGGCTTCGGCAGGAGTAAGAATACTGTCATGGAAGTCCGTTTCCAGATGCCCCGGAAAGAAGTCAGCAAAGACACTCCGCACTTCACTGTTTAGCCTTGGGTCTGGCAAAAGAATACTGCCTTGATGTAAAAGCCCTTGGCGTGTGCGACGTTGGGCAGCTCCACTTATTTTTTGCCGACCAGCGACCAGATCAAACAAAACTGGTTTTTGAAAACAGGCATCCGATTCCACTTCATAGGCGGCTGGAACGAGTTCACAAAATATATTACAGGCATCCAGAATGTTGCGAATTCCTTGGTGAATCGCACGATAACTCTCCGGTGCTGAAAGTTCCATCCATGGATGCGCACGAGGTAGCACGATGGTGTACGTCAAATCATGGGCGTGATCGACCAGACCTCCGCCGGTATACCGGCGGATCACAGGACGTTCCCCCGCCAGTGCAGCAGGTTGGAAATACCCGATACTGACTGCGGGCACGCTCCACTCATAAAGGCGGAGGACAGGTTCCCGCACTTCCCTCAATAAAGCTTCATCGACCGCCATGTTCCGCGCCGGAGAAGCCGGGCCATCAACGAGAAGACGCCACACTTCAAGTTTCGGTAACGTGCTCATCGTCGCAGTCATGAGTAAATTTGGAAGGCTCACCACCATCTGCTACCGAACTGATCCTTCGACAAGCTCAGGATGACGGACTGTTTTTTCGGTAAAATTCCGTTAATTTGGTAATTCCGTTAATTCCGTCAAAAATTCGGCGATGGTGGAACCTATTCAAAAAGCTTTTTGAGGCCGTCCTTGGCCTTATCAATAACGGAAGGGCCCTTGCGCTCCTTGACCGGCTCGGCGGCGATACGAATGAGAAAGGGCACCGCGACTTTCCAGGCTTCCTTGTCTTCCGTGGGATTATAGCTCTTGCTGCTCGGATGGGACCAGCCACGACCGGCCGCAATGAACCACGCGGCAAAATCGTTGCCGGCGGCCTTCATCAGATTTTCAAATGTCATGACGTTGTCATGCGTGGCCACGGGATCGCTCTCGGGATAAACTGCACAGAGCGGCGCCACAAATTTCCCTACCCGCGTCGGCACGGTCTCGACCGGCCCATAAAAGGTGATGGCGCCATCAAGCATCTTGTCCTCGCGTGCCGCCTGAAAAACGTAGGTCGCGCCGGTACCCCAACCCATCGCCACGATATGATCGACCTTGAACTTGGGACTCTCCCGAAAAAATCGTATCCCCGAATCCAGCGTCTTCATGATCGATTCGGCATTCAGATTGGCGGTGATGCTCGCCATGTCACCGGGATCGGTCGTCGTATGGCCGTTATAAATATCGACCGCCAGGACCAGATAGCCCATGGCAGCCAGACGATCCGCCTCCGCCTTGGTGAAGTTGTCCAAGCCAAAAACATCGGGCACTAACACGATACCCAAGGTCGGCGGCGTAGTCGGAACGCACAGATAGGCCAGGTCTTCCGCGCCGAAATCGCTGAGAGTGATCGTTCGGCCCACCGGCTTGGTGGGAGCCGCATCGCCACTGGAAGCGTTATCCGCGCCCCGGCTCAAGCCACTAAAGCTCACGATCAATAAAAGAGAACTAATAGACAGTAGATGACGAAAAGACATGAAGAGTGGAGTTTTGCTGATATTTGACGCAACGATAAGCAAATTCCTTCAAGGAAAGAGCCCGCGAATAGCCTTGCCGTTCACAACCTTCTGGATGCCAAGCGACAACGCTGCCGTGCGATGATCGATGTTGTGCTTGCGCGACTCCTTAAGGACGGTATCGAGCGTCCGCCCGAGAATGCGGTAGAGCTTGTCGAAGATTTCCGTCTCGGCCCAGAAGAAGCTCTGCAAATCCTGTACCCACTCGAAATAACTGACGATCACGCCGCCGGAATTGCAAAGAATATCCGGGATGACAAAAATCTCGGGACGCTGCCGCAGAATGGCATCGGCCTCGACTGTGGTGGGGCCGTTCGCCCCCTCGGCCAGGATACGGCACTGGATTTTACCTGCGTTCTTGTCCGTGATCACGCGGTCCATCGCCGCTGGAATCAGGATCTCGCACGGTTGAATGAGAAGTTCCTCATTGGACATTTTCTCGCCGCCTGAAAAACCTTTCACACTGCCAGTGCGCGCAACGTGGTCTTCCAGCGCCTGAAAATCGAATCCCTTGGGATTATAAATACCGCCGCTGACATCGCTGACGCCCACGATCTTCGCGCCGAATTTCGCCATGCCTGTCGCCGCATAACTGCCAACATTGCCGAAGCCCTGGACGATGACGCGGCTGTCATCGGGCAACTTGAGCATATCGCTGGCGCGATTGGCCAAAAACGCAACACCGCGCCCGGTCGCTTCCTTGCGCCCGAGCGATCCGCCGATGCTGACCGGCTTGCCCGTGACGATGCTCGGCACGGCATGGCCGATCTGGTGCGAATAGGTGTCCATCATCCACGCCATGGTCTGCTCGTTGGTGCCCATGTCGGGTGCCATCACGTCGGTCTGCGGCCCGATGAAAGGAATCATCTCGCTGGTGTAGCGGCGCGTGATCCGTTCCAGTTCGCCCATGGAAAATTTGTGAGGATCGATGGCGACGCCGCCCTTGGCACCGCCGTAAGGGAGATCGGCCAGCGCGCATTTCCAGCTCATCCACATCGCCAGCGCCGCGACCTCGCCCAGTTCCACGCTCTGGTGATAACGGAGCCCACCCTTGGTTGGCCCCAGCGTCAAATGATGCTGCACGCGATGCCCCTCAAATACTTTCACCTCGCCCGAGTCAAGCCGCACCGGGATCGAAACAGTGACCATACGCTTGGGAGCCTTCACTCGCTCGCGCATGTTCTCCGGAATATTCAGGAATTGCGCAACGGCGTCGAACTGGTCGCATGCCATCTTATACGCGGGATTGTGGAGGAGGTGTTTCATGGGGATAAATACAAAATAACGGAATTACCAAATTTGCCAAATTAACGGAATTTTCTAAAAATCAGATTCTGTCATCCTGAGCTTGTCGAAGGATCAGCTTCCGGTGATTTGGGAGATTTCAGGCAGCCTTCTTCTTCGCGTGAAATTCGCTGGCGATACCGAGAAAATTCTTAAGCAAATCCTTGCCGTGACGGGTCAGAATCGACTCGGGATGGAACTGCACGCCGTGGATTGGGTAATCGCGATGGCGCACACCCATGATCTCACCTTCTTCGGTGTGGGCGTTGACGATCAGCGTCTCAGGTACTGTTGGCGGATCGATGATCAACGAATGATAACGCGTCGCCTCAAAAGGGCTGGGCAAGTCGGCGAAAACGCCGGTGCCGTCGTGGAGAATCGGCGAGGTCTTCCCGTGCATCAGCCGTCCCGCCCGCACGACCGCACCGCCGTAAACATGGCCAATGCATTGGTGCCCCAGACACACACCGAGAATTGGAAGATGCGGTCCGATCTTTGCTATAACCTCATTGGAGATGCCCGCCTCTTTTGGCGTACAGGGCCCGGGCGAAATGACAACGGCCTTGGGCTTCAGCGCCTCAATTTCCGCCACGCTGATTTCGTCGTTACGCTTCACAACCGGCTCCGCGCCCAGTTCGCCAAAATACTGGACAAGATTGTAGGTGAACGAATCGTAGTTATCGATGATGAGGAGCATGGGAACTGAATTTAGACGGAATTAACGGAATTACCAAATTTACGGAATTTTTGATCTATCGCTCTACTATAGCGCAAATCACTTTTGACGTCGCTTGCACAACTGGGAGTCCCCACAGAAATGGATTCCGAGTTAAGAAAAAAACAGCAACTACTGCCAAGCAGATAGCCGCGGCGAAAGTTATTTTCTTCATTCACTCCTCTTAATTCTGTTTTAAAATTCCGTAATTCCGTTAATTCCGTCAAAAATTCAGAATTGTTTCGCCATCGCGAGGGCCTTTAGTCCCGCCTTGGCTTTGGTGATCGATTCCTGATATTCGCCGAGGGGCGTGGAGTCGGCGACGAGTCCGCCGCCTGCCTGGAGATAGGCTTTGCCGTCCTTAAGCAGCACGGTGCGGATGGCGATGCACGAATCGAGGTTGCCGGAGAAGCCGAAGTAACCGACCGCACCCGCGTAAGTCCCGCGACAGGTCGGTTCCTGGTCGGCGATGATCTGCATCGCGCGAATCTTCGGCGAGCCGCTGACGGTCCCAGCGGGAAACGTCGCCCGCATCACGTCGTAGGCAGTATGACCGGGATTCAGTTCACCCTCGACGTTGGAAACGATATGCATGACATGCGAATACCGCTCCGTTGTCATGAAATCGGTCAGGCGCACCGTATTGAATTTGCAAACGCGACCCACGTCATTGCGGGCGAGATCGACCAGCATGACGTGCTCCGCGCGTTCTTTCGGATCGGCAAGGAGTTCCGCCGTCAGTGCGTCATCTTCCTCTGCGCTCTTGCCGCGCGGACGAGTCCCGGCGATGGGACGGATCTGCACCTTCCCCTCCTCGCAACGCACATGAAGTTCCGGCGAGGCTCCGACCAGCGCCATGCCGCCGAGCTTAAGCAAAAACATGTAGGGCGATGGATTGATCAGCCGCAACGCGCGATAGAGATCGAGCGGGGCGCCGTCGAACGGCACTTCAAACCGTTGCGAGGGCACCACCTGGAAAATGTCCCCGGCGCGGATGTACTCCTGCATATTCTCGGTCATCTTGACGTATTCGTCACGAGTCATGTTGATCGACGGTTCCAGCGGCGGAACCTCGGTGAAAACCGGCAGAAGGCTCGCGCGCACAGGACGCGACAGCCGCGCTTCGAGTTCCTCGATCTTCGCCACCGCCGCGTCATAGGCACGATCAGCCTGACCAGGATCGGTGACATGCGCATTGGCCACGATCTTGATCCGGCGTTCAAGGTGATCGAAAATGAGAAGCGTGTCGGTGATAAAGAAATAGGCATCGGGCACGCCAAGATCGTCCTTCTTTGCCCGGGAGATGCTGGGCTCAAAGCTCGTTCCCGCTTCGTAACCGATATAGCCTACCGCTCCGCCGTAAAATAGCGGCAGTTCGCCTGCGGGCACGGGACGGTACCCGGCCATGAGACGTTCGAGTTCATATAGCGGATCGCGTTCAATTGTGTAAGCGCGCTCTTCGGTTCCCTCGTGAAGGGTAATGTTTTTCCCCTTCGCCTGAAAAATCACCTGCGGACTCGCACCAAGAAACGAGTACCGGGCGAATTTCCCTCCCTTCTCCACCGATTCAAAAAGGAAGGAATGGTCACCCGTGTCGATCTTGTGAAAAGCCGAGACCGGGGTCTCCATGTCGGCGATGATTTCGCGATAAACCGGAATCAGGTTTCCCTGATGGGCCAGTTTCCGGAAATCCTCGCGGGAGGGAAAAAGTCGGGCATGCATAAAATCGGTTTTGGGTAATCTGGAACGATACGCCCACCCTCACGCCGGGACAACCAAAATGGGAAAACTTTTTAGACAGGATTAACAAGATTTACATGATTTTTATAAGGCATTTTCGAGGAAAAATCCTTAGAGCTGCTCATGTCGTTCATGTTTCTCATGTCCAAAATCAGACGGCCTTCCAATCCTGTAAATCTTGTTAATCGCGTCCAAAATTCAATCGCTATTCCTCGTCGCGATAACCTTCCATCAACTCAATGATGTGGCCCTCGGGATCGCGGAAAAAGACAATGCGCAACCCGGGAATCAGATGCGAAACCTCACGAATCGGATCGCAATCGACACCGTCGGCCTTGAGTCCCTCAACAATCGGCTCCAATTTCGGCACATCCAAGGCCAGATGCTTGAAACCGACCGGCTGCTCGCCACCTTTCTCCTCCGCCATTGTCGCCGGGTCCGTGGGGAACAGTTCAAGACGGACCGAACCGAGCTTGAGCAGGAAAAACTCACCGGGTGTGCCACGGTTAAATGTCCGGGACCGCTTGAATCCAAAATGTTTCGTGTAAAAAGCCTCCTGCGCAGCGATGTCCCGGCAATTAAAAGCGATGTGGTTGAATGTGTTCATAAAGGAAAAAACCGATCTTATGGCAAAGTGTGAATTTACGCGACTGTGCCCTCCACATTCCCAAAGCGAATGCGCAGTCCAGGCACCACGGAGACCGAGCGGCCTGAGCCGACTTCGACGGAAGTTCCCGAGGGCCCAATACTGGTCCAGGTCTGCGGCGATAAGTTTTTGAGTCCCCAGACATTGGCCTTCTTCGGATGCGGCACCATCTCGGCCATGGTCTCGGAAAAATCGTTGCGCCGGTTCACGTCAAGATGATGAGGATAAAGCACCGTATCCTGGTTGAGCACCACCGAGTGAGAACCGAAACGCAAGCGCATCGGCGGAATCGGTACCTCACCGCAAGCCCAGCAGGGCTGGTCCGCAACCGGCGACTGCCCGTCGCCGTCTTTGATCAGAAAGTTTTCCACGGCGCATTTATGGCAATAAAAAATCTGGTCACGCATTTGGGTGAATACCGTACGCCATTCACTTTCCCGAACCCGCTTGGCCGGATCGCGCAGACCTTCGGTAAAGGCACGTGTGAAAATATCGCGCACATATCCCGGGTATAAATTCCAGAAAAGCGCCGCGTTATTGTGCACACCCGTCACCGGACGATTCATGCCCTGCTTGGGATCAAAGATAAAAAGCGCCTCCGATCCGTAGAGCTTTTGCATCGCTTCGAGATCAAGACAGGAAATATCTCTCTCATGGCGACCCTCCATCGGATGATGAATCATGAAGAGATAAAACAAAATCACTGCCAGGGAGTGGAGATCGGTGCTGATACAGGCCCGGGCATGGCCACCCACAATTTCCGGCGCCATAAAACGAGGTGTTCCCAGCGCACTGCCAGTCCCCTCCCCGTCGAGCGCCACATTGTCGTTATTGCAAAGCCTGACTTCACCCGTGTCCGGATCGAGAAAGATATTGCCGAAAGAAATATCGTTGTAACAAAGGCCGAACGAATGGAGCCGCAAAAAGCTATCGACCATCTCAAGCGCCGCACGCGTCAGGGTGCGAAAGGTGGGATCGATCTCCCGGTTCATCAAATCGGCCAGGCTGCGATAGCGCGGTTCCCGCAACGGCATCAGGTAACCAAAGCCCGGGAAACCCTGGCACAGCGTGATGTCTAGCGGCCAGATAAAACGGTCACTCGGCGGCCCCTTCTTGATCAGCAACTCGATCCTGGCACGTTGCCGCCGTGTCGCGCTGCCGGGAAAATACCACTTCACGGCATGTTCCTGTCCATTCAGCAACACCCGGTAGACCTGCCCTTGGTTACCGGTGCCAATCAGTTCCTGAATTTCGCACCGCTCCCCTGCGATTTCCAGCCAGACGGTTTGCCCTGGACGAAAAGTACTCATGCAGAAACGACCCCATTGGAATGAATGGAACCCGAGCGCGCAGCAAGCCCCACGGTAATATCATCACCACTACCGTCTTGCGAAGATTCACGCAGCCACTGTTCCAGCATTTTACCCACTAGGGGGAGGCCGTGCGAGTGCTGATACCCCAGCAGGTCCGCGCCCACCGTGAAGAACGTCTCCTCGCTGCCAAAGCAATTCGCATAGCCGTCGGTGGAAAGCATGATCATCGCTGGCGCGTCGGCGCGACAGGGATCGACCTGGATTTGAAAATGCATGGGAGCCTGATGCGTGCAAAGCGAGACCGTTTGATTCGACATGAATTCATGTTTTTTTGGTAGCGGACGCGAAACAATTCCCCCTTCCCGAATCGTCAGGATGTCGCCGTCTCCCAACTGTGAATAAAGGATATAGCGCCGGGTAACCGCCAGCGCGACGAGCGTCGCACCGTAGGCAAGATAAGCAGCGCCCGGCAATTCCTCGTCCAGCTTGATCACCGGGGGTGGTTCTGGAAATGCCGCGAAGTCGAGCGGGGAAAAGGGGTTTTTCGCCAGGTCCGCATGCACCGCGTTTTTCCAAGCGGTGATCATCGCTTGGGGCCAACGCGTCCTCGCCTGACTTCGAACCCGGCTTAACGGCGCGGAAGGGCCCAACCGCCGCACAAACTGCCGCAGCATGCTCACCGCGCATTCCGCCGCCATGGCCGAACCACGCTCGCTGCGAAAACTCCGCGAGCTACCGTGGCCATCCGCAATCGCAATGACCAGAAAATCGTCCGTGCTGGAGGGATTTCCCAACCGTATCGCATCCTGGTTATTCAGGTTGTTCTCCTCATGCAAGGCTCCCCGCACACTCGCCCCCAAAGCTGTCCATTTCGACGATTTCACCATATATTGACCTCGACCGGCATTTCCGTTTCTACACCTATTGAGCTTGGCTCCGGCGCTGATTCTTCCTCAGCCGCATCGGCACTTTCGTTGAGAGGCGAAGCCACCGATTTGAGCACGGCGGTCGAAATCCAACGAATCATCTCCGTGAGCGCTTCCGGGTTGTTCACCTGAAAAGGCGGTATTTCCTCGTTGTCGGTAAATGTGCGGAAAAAATTCTTCGCTTCGTCCGAGGTGGAATCTTCACCGATGGCCACTACGATGCGCAGCGCCTTTCGTCCCCAGGTCTTTGAAAAAAGATGATCGAGGCCCGCGTAAAAATTGTCCGTCGGCAAACCATCCGTTACCAGGACAATGATGGGCGGCAACGCCCGGTCGGTAATGAGCGGCGTCTGGAGCGCCTCGCCCACCATCGTCAGCGCCTCGCCCAGGGCGGTGGTTCCGCCCGCCTCAATATTCTGCCAGCGAAACTCCGAGACCGGCGTCAGCTTTTCACCCATCCAGCGGGCCTCGTCGGCAAAACAGATCGCATTCACAAAAACCGAGGCTTGTGGATTTTCCCGCGCAACTGTTCGCATATATGGAATCGCGCCGGTAATCGCCTCGTTCAATGCCTGAATTTTTCCGCCCACCCGCATGGAACCGGATCCATCCACCAGCCAGATAAAATGGAGGGGACGCGAGGCCATTCGTCCACCCGGCCGCCGCGGCATTGCAGACCGATCACTCATGGATCCCGGCCTCCGGCTTTGGCGCGACTCGCACCTGTTTTTGTTGAATGATCTGGTCTGGCATATTCACGAACGGCAAACCTACTCGAATGCCTGTTCCGCGTAAAGAAAGGCGCAACAACTTTTGCATGTCTTTCTCTTTACGGACACTCTTATATGGATTCCCGCCCATTCAAACGACCTTTCCACCATGAAAATACGTCTTCTCATTGCGCTGACCGCGCTTCTTGTCTGTTTCACCGCCCAAGCCCAAACCCCATCCCCGACTGCGCCTGCGTCCACCCCACCGGCAACCGATTCCTCCCAGGCTTCATCGGCAGCCTACCAATCCATCGATCCGGCCAAGGCGGCGGAAATCCGCAAGATGCTTGAACTGACGGGCACGGTGAAATTGATGAAGCAAGTGATGAATCAAATGATCGACTCTTTCAAGACGAGAAACAGCCATGTTTCCAGCGAATTCTGGGACCGTTTTGAGAGCAACCTCGATACCAATGATCTCGTCGACAAGATGATTCCACTCTACGACAAATATTATACGCTCGATGATTTGAAGGCCATTAACGCATTCTATGAAAGCCCGGCAGGACAACGCGTGCTTGCCGTCACTCCCCAAATCATGCATGAAAGCATGCAAATCGGACAGGAATGGGGCAGAGGGGTGGGCGCAAAAATCGCTACGGAACTGGAAAAAGAAAAACTAAAGGAAGCGGCAGCAGCACCCTCCTCCACATCGGCTTCAACCCCGGCATCCGCACCCGCTTCGACGCCAACGCCAACATCGACGGCTACACCGGCCTCAACACCTCCCGGCCAGTAAAAGCTTCCCTGTAAAACAGGGCCAGCGATATCGCTCCTTTCTCCTTCGTGGAGGAGCCGTTTCGCCTTTGTTTCAAAAAACTTCGATCACGTTTGCCATCAAAGTCTCGCTGTGTATATTTCTGGCCCATGCCCGAAACCGATGCAGCCCCCTCACCAGCCGCTACAGAAGCCGCTGAAGTCAAACCGATCAACAAGTCCAATCCCCACATCGTCGTTCTGGGCGGCGGTTTCGCCGGTCTCAACCTGGCCAAGTCCCTGCGCCATACCAATGCCCGCATCACGCTGATCGACCGGCAGAATCATCACCTCTTTCAGCCTCTCCTTTATCAGGTGGCGACCGCGACCCTCTCTTCGGTCGAAATCGCCAAGCCCCTTCGTTCCATTCTCAGCGACCATGAAAACGTCTGTGTCGAGTTGGGCAAGGTCGAGACCGTCGATCTCAAGTCCCGCACTGTCGTGCTGTCGGATCGTAGCATCACCTACGATTATCTCATCATCGCCCTCGGCGGCGTCACCAGTTACTTCGGTCATCCCGAGTGGGCCGAGCACGCGCCGGGTCTCAAGTCGATCAACGATGCCCTGCGCATCCGCCGCGAAATCCTTTTCTCCTTTGAAATGGCTGAACTGTCCTCCGATCCGAATGAGCTGAAAAAGCTGATGACCATCGTCATCGTCGGCGGCGGACCGACCGGAGTGGAGCTTTCCGGTGCCTGCAAGGAACTCGGTCGCTTCGTCATGCGCCATGATTTCCGCAAGATCGATCCCACCAAAGTGCGAGTCATCCTGATTGAGGCCGCCGACCGCATCCTGATGCATCTGCCTCGAGATCTGTCCGCCAGCGCCCAACGCCAGCTCGAGGAGATCGGCGTGGAAGTGCGCCTCAATACCATGGTCAAGGATATCAAGGCGGGAACCGTCGTCGTCTCGCACAAGGAAAATCCGGAGGCGCTCGAGACTCTCGAGGCCGCGTCCATCGTCTGGTCCGCCGGCGTCGGCGCCAATCCGATCACCCGCACTCTCGGCGTCGATATCGATCGCGCCGGTCGCATCAAGGTCAGTCCCGATCTCAGCATTCCCGGATACCCCGAGGCGTTTGCCGTCGGCGACGTCGCCTTCATCCTCAACAAGGACGGCACCCCGGTGCCCGGAGTCTCACCCGCCGCCATCCAGATGGGCCAATACGTCGCCAAGGTCATCGAAACGGAACTGGCTGATCAGAGCCTCCGTCCCGACCAGCGCGATCCGTTCAAGTACTGGGACAAGGGCACCATGGCCACCATCGGCCATTCCCGCGCCGTAGCCATGATCGCCGGTGTGAAATTCAGCGGCTTCCTCGCTTGGCTCGCCTGGCTTGGCGTGCATATCCTCTTCCTCGTAGGCTTCACTAACAAGCTTACGGTGGTCATTCGCTGGGTCTGGGCCTTCTTCACCCGCCGCCAGGGCGCGCGCGTCATCACCGCCAACGATGGTCGCGGTCACTCGGCCATGACGACGGCTCCCTCAACCTCCATGGTCACCCCTCCGACCCAGGTGAATTAGAATTACAGACTGTAGCGGCTGTCTATGACCCATGCCATCCCGCCATATCCTTTCATAAGTTTCTATATGAAGTTTTCTGCGGTGCTGAGACCGAAAGGATTAGGTGCATGAAGGGCTGGTAGAATCGCGATACCCGGACTCGCCGCTATCATGGTCGTGCCCATGCCTGAAGTGAATTGCGCTGCAGTTGCAGCCCCGGGAAGACAACAGAATACTACGTGCAAGGCGCCAATTGGCGCCATTGCCTTTTGATGAAGCTTACCTCCGTCAATCGTCGTATGATTACTATCGTGCCCGAACGCAGGCCAGTAAATTACCCGCCCCCTCGCTGGAATAGCCCTTGCATTGGAGCGTTCGGAGATAACAAAAATCTTCACGGATGGCGCTCGTTAGCATTTCAAGGTCTTACGAAGCGGTTGTTCTTAAAGAGCAAAGTGACATGAAATGAGGCTTTTCTCCAGTTGCTTCAGATCGGTGATTTCCCGAATAATGGCCGGATCAGACGACCAGTCAATTTCACCAAAGAACAACCGGTTTCTGTCGCCCTGCCAGCGGAAGTAAGAGACAAGCCAGTTTTTCTTCCCATGCGCAATCAACTCGATGGAGATGGGGAATAGTTTGGTGGTTCGCAATTCAGGACTCGGGACAGCGTCCGGGCAATCGGTTTGAAACTCAAATTCCTTGATCGATTCGGCCTCAAAATGAAAAGGATCTTCGGAAAAAGCATAGGCAGCCCGACAGGGAGCCCATTCTTTGCCAAAATCGTTAAACCAGAGGATATAACCGTTTTTCAAGGGGTGCAAAGAAGGCGACTCCAGAGCTTTCCCGTCGAGAACCGTCAAGATGTGGGGCAGCGAATCCCATGAAAGCATATCTTTACTGGCACACGCCGATACGTGCGGGCCAAGACGGTTCGTGTAGACCAAAATTATCCTGTCCTCGTCTTCAAAAATAAAAGGGTCGCGGCCAATGGCGCAGGTGATGGGACCGTCCTTCCAGCGGGTCCATTTTTCCATATCAGGCGACGTGGCATAAGAGATGAATGTCTGCCCCTGGCCTTTGCCCATGTAAAACATATAGAACAAGCCGTCACGCCGATAAACGTAGGGAGCCCAGACGTGTTCACTTTCCCAAGGACGATCTCCCACGGCCAGTGGCATCGGATGTCGTATCCAGTGGCACAAATCGGTGGTGCTAATATGTCCAAAGGAAATTTCATTGCCCGTGGTCAAGCAATGTTCTCCCGGACGTCCATCGATGTGGAACACATGCAAACGCCCTTCATGCCGGATAACACCAAAGTCTTTGACGTACCCTCCCGGAGGCGAATAGCCGTCCTTCAAAAAGGAGAGCCGCGGAAAGTGATAGTTTTGAGCCTGATCGTGCATTTGTACGTCATCTTTAATTCGAAATTTTTCCGATAACGCGGCAATTTCCTCTTGGGTCCATATTTCTGTCATCGAATTTCTCTATTAAGGTCAAATCCTCCCATGGGTTCAGAACGAACGGGAGACTAAGTTAAATTTTCATGGCAACGGATAGCGAAGAGAGACGCGGCGTCAAGTGCTTTTAGAAAAGTGGAATAGAACGTCTCCTATTAATTCGACGTTGATGACGATGGCTTCAATTTGGATGGAGATCGGGGGCTTATCTCAGACGGAACTGGGGAACTTGCCGAAATCGGCGACGACTTCATCGAACGTTCCCGGTAGATCGGTAGGCGCCGCTGCTCCACTTATCCTGTGCATCATCTGATATGGTTTTATCAAAGTCTTCTATTTTTTGCTAAAGACATGTCACGTTCGGAGTGACGGTCTTTGGCCATGTCCATGCCTGCTCCTGCCCTGATGTCCTATCTTAATATCATTCCACTAGCCGGGGTATGCGATTTCCCTGCCGCCTGCCGACAGGCTGCCGGAGTTTGGTGATGTTTTCCGCGTGCAAATGAGCGTGGTAACTGAACTCATCTTGACCTCATAGATAGGCGTGGCAGCGATGAGACTCATCATGAGAAAATAGGAACGGAGCAGTCACGTTTTCGCAGTACGCTGTGGCGCTTTTTTGAGTCCAATCTACATAGATCTTGCAGTGTCTCCGAATTGGCTCGCGCGGTGGGAATGAGCGAACGTCTCCTGTACGAAAAATGTCAAAAGCTCCTGGGACAATCGCCTGCCAAGGCCTTTCAACTCTATCGAATGGGACGCGGCCGCCTTTTAGTGCAAGAAACGGAACGCTCATTTAAAGACATCAGTGATGATCTTGGGTATCCCAATCCTTATCACTTTAGCAAAATTTATCGACGCTGTTTCAAGATGGCTCCCTCTGTGGATCGAAAAATATCCGCGAAAAAATAGCAATTATCGATTCTTTATATCGAAAGCAAGCCCTGCAGGAATAGACATTATTTTTGCGGGGCCAGACATGGTCGCGGATGCCCATATCGCTACTTTGGCCTTATCACGACCTGCTCGTCTTAACCCGAAAGGAATGTATGTCCACTCTATCTCTAATCAAAACAACACTGCTTGGAATCACCCTCACCTTACTTGCGTCTCTTGCGGCCAAGGCAACGATAACTGAAACGTGGAGTACAGGTAACACCAATGGCACTGATTTCGTTAATCAAAAGTGGGCACTGTCCAATGGTAACCTGACCGCCACAAGCCCGAACACGGGTACGACCCAAACCGCTACCGGCGCCTCCGGCAACATCAACGGTCAGTTTGGTAGTCAAGCGATCCCGCTAAATCAGAAGACGTATTTTGAGGTCAAGGTAGGCAGCGCAAGTGCCCCGGGTACCGGCTCGAACGTCAATCCTTGGTATTTCCTCCAGACGGCCTTCTGTGTAGGCGTTGGCGCACACGGGTTGACCATAGCCAACGGCAACATCGATTTGACGGCCGAAGGCGAAATCATCAATCCCGCTACTTTCATTATGTACGGGTATAACCGTGGCATCGATAACTCGGGGTACGGCCTCTCCGATCCAGAGGGTGGTGTCGGAGGGCATTTCCCCCCTCCGAGTCCCATCAATGCGCCGCCCAGCTTTTGGAAGCCTGGCGACGTCATTGGCATCGCCATAGACCGTGTCTCCAACCCCAATACCATCACGTTCTATCACAATGGCACGCCTGAACAGGGCTACGGCGAGAACGGCTACGGTCAACCCAACCCCGGCACCTATAACATCAGCGGTCTCGCGGGCCAGGCGATCTACCCGTGCAACGAATCCTGGTGGCTCGAAGGGCCAACCGCGACGATCAACGGCGGCAGCACAAGTGGTAGTACTGGCTTCGCCGAAGCCGTGCCATCCGGCTATACCGGACTCAATACGGCGCTCAATGGTGGTGCGCCTCCTCCTCCCCCTCCCTTACCGACGGGCCTGAGTGCGTCTGCGGGCAGCAGCCATGTCCAACTTAACTGGACGGCGACTAGCGGGGCGACGAGTTATCATGTCAAACGGGCGACGGTCAATGGTGGGCCTTACACAACCATCGCCAGTCCGACGACCAATAGTTTTAACGACACAACAGCAGTCAACGGCGCGACCTACTATTATGTGGTCTCGGCTGTCAACAGTGCCGGAGAAAGCGCCAATTCGAGCCAGGTCAGCGCCACGCCCTCAGGCAGCAGCAGCGCTCCGGTGGCCTATTGGAAACTGGATGAGACGTCTGGTGGGGTCAGTAACGACTCCTCCGGCAACGGCATCACGGGGACTTGGGAAAACAGCCCCATCTTTTCCGCGGCCTCTCCGATCGGCATCACGATCTCGGATCCCGGCTGCCTGTCGTTCAACGGCACCAACCAGTATGTGACCATGGGCAACCCAACCATTCTTCCCTCGGGAAGAGCGGCCCGAACCATTTGCGGTTGGGGCAAGTCCAGTTCGACCGCCAGTGGTTTTCGTTGGATTGCGTCTTACGGAAGTCCCGCCAGCGGTGAAGCTATGTTTATCGGCATGAACGGAACGACCTTGGACGGCGGTGCTTACGAAACCGATTTGACCGTTCCGAATTTTTGGGACAACAAGTGGCACTTTATTGTCCTTACCTATGATGGCACGACGGCCAATCTATACGCCGATGGGGTTTTAAAGGCCAGTGCGGCTGAGACATGGAATCTGATCCCAAGCCAGTGCTACATCGGCCGGCAGGTCAATAACGCGGAATACTGGAATGGATTGATTGATGACGTGCGCATCTACAATTACGCCCTGTCGGCCAGTCAGATTTCGGCCCTGGTGGTTCCTCCTCCGGTGGCCTATTGGAAACTGGACGAGACGTCGGGCGGGTTGAGCAACGATTCCTCGGGCAACGGTATCACGGGTACTTGGGAAAACGCTCCCACCTTTTCCGCGACCGTTCCGTCCAATATTCCGGTGGTCGATCCCGGTGGCCTGTCGTTCAACGGCACCAACCAGTATGTGACCATGGGCAACCCCTCCGTGCTCCCCTCGGGAAGAGCGGCCCGGACCATCAGCGGCTGGGCCAAGTCCAGTTCGACCGCCAGTGGTTTTCGTTGGATCGCGTCTTACGGAAGTCCCGCTAGCGGTGAAGCTATGTTTATCGGCATGAACGGAACGACCTTGGACGGCGGTGCTTACGAAACCGATTTGACCGTTCCGAATTTTTGGGACAACAAGTGGCACTTTATTGTCCTTACCTATGATGGCACGACGGCCAATCTATACGCCGATGGGGTTTTAAAGGCCAGTGCGGCTGAGACATGGAATCTG
>Ga0206926_1009_pt1 | contig 40120 bp, 38 predicted proteins | sample Alteio_BWOrgHeat_59_FD_152955 | JGI IMG/M metagenome (GOLD analysis project Ga0206926, IMG submission 152955) | Enriched cells from forest soil in Barre Woods Harvard Forest LTER site, Petersham, Massachusetts, United States -... | ecosystem: Environmental > Terrestrial > Soil > Temperate forest >... | reverse complement strand
CCGCTCGCACCTCGCTGGGTACCGGGGCTTCCATCAACATGGGCACAACGCCCCACAGCATCCAGTTCATCCTCACGCGCAGCGGCACGAGCCTGCTTACCTCCGTGAGCCTTGATGGAGGGACACCAACCACAGCCACAGACGCCTCCGCAACCAACTACGTCTTCAATGAAATCGGACTGACGCCGGGCACCTCGACGCCGTCGCCGTACCTCATCGATAATGTGGAAGTCGATTACGTTCCCGCACACTAAAGCTGCCGGATCATGGAGCCCCAGCACCGTTGCGCTTCCTTGAGCAAAATTTTCCTCTTTTTCTTCAGAAGATGAAGCGCGCGCGCCAAGTCGGCTGCATCGACATCGGAGAGATGGGCGCGCAAATGATTCTCGGCGACAACGCCATCTTGGAAGTCGCCCAGGATTTCCTGGAGCTTATCGACCTTCTCAAGACAATGGGACATCTCCAGCGTGGGAAAACCGACTGTGAGTTGAAGGACATAGAGAAGTTTTTTAGTTTTCTTTCTCCACTCGTGGACCAATGGCAATTCGTTTTTGCGTAGAGCCTTTTTTCTGACCTTACGCGCCAGTTGAAAAGCTTTCTTAACACGATGTTTGGGTGAAGGCCATTTCCGGTCCGTCCGTTTCGCGGCGCGTATTGTTTTCTCGACAACCTGGACAACCACGGCTGCGGTTTTTTGGAGAGGGCCACGGGAATCGCCGTCAAATTTTTGGCGACTCGCCTCATGTTGGGCAAAGGCCTGCGAAACTCGAACGAGGGCCTGCAAATGCTTTTCGTGCGCCTCGGGGCTTGCCGCTTTTATCAAAGCAGATTGGATCGCGTGAAGATCACGAGCCTGCCCAAGTCGATGCGCTGCCTTGCGAAGAACGACCTTGCTGTGCGTGTAACGTACCTTGCCAAGAGATGGACGAAAAAACCAAAGATACGCGCGAAAACGTTTGATCAGCGTACGGAGATCGTGAATGGAATCCGGCAACTGACTTTCCGGCTGCGCGGCAAGATCACGCGCACTTTTTGCCATCGCGTTCAAAATCCGAATCAGTCCGGGACCGACCGCTTCGTGACGGCGGAGCGAATAGGGCATCGATTGTTTGGGCATATGCCGGGGCCATTTAGGGGGATAAGCAGGCTTACGGATAAGCCGTGCTCTGATTGTTCAAATTTTCGTAATCGTGCGCAAAGGAAACCTCGATGTGACCGGCACCGCGCGTAATCCTGACCACAAAGATACTGTCAAAGTCATTCGCGCGCCAGTGAGGAACCTGTGAGACATCTCCTCCCAAAGTCGTCATAAGGCGCTTGACGAAAACCTGGAGATTCTCATGTTCCCATGCGACGAAAATTGTGGCGGAATCATATTTTGACTTGAGCAACTCGGCTTGAAGGGCCTTCGTTTCCTTGTACCCAAAGGGTAGTTGGACCGGCATTCCGCAGCGTATGGCGGTGGGCTCGACGGTAACAAACGGACGGACATAATAGTAACTTCCACTCTCGTTGATTTCTTTTTGAGACGGGTTGGGCGCAAAGATAAATTGAGGTTTCCCATACTTGGACAAGAGTACCTTGGGCAAGGCCAGGGCGCGATTAAGTCCCTGGCAATCCAATTGCCCAAGACCATCCGGTGGCTTTTCACCATGACGAAAGCAGACCAAAGTTTCGACGGTCGGGGCACTCGCCTGCCCCCAAGCGGGACACGATAAAAGGGCGAGAATAATAACAAAATAAAAGGCGGCGAAGGGTTTCATAATCTTGGCTTTTGCATGCTGGACGAATTCAAGCATCTTGAGAAGCTGCCCTTAAGGATGACTTCCCGCTTTGCGAGAAATTGAAGTGCCCTTTTGCGGAGTGATGTATAATGATGGAACCGTATGCCCGCCGCTTTCAAAGATTACTACCAGACGCTGGGCGTCCCTCGCACGGCGAGTAGCGACGAGATCAAAAAGGCGTTCCGCAAGCTGGCGCGCCTTCATCATCCCGACGTCGCCAAGGACAAGAAAGCGGGCGAGATCAAGTTCAAGGAGATCAACGAAGCCTATGAGGTTTTAAGTGATCCCGCAAATCGGAAGAAGTACGATGACTTGGGCGAAAACTGGAATGCACAAGGCGTTCCGCCTTCGGGCGCATATTCCCCGCAAGATTCAGGGAACAGCTATGCGCAGGAGTTTCATTTCGAGGGCACCGGTTTCAGCGATTTCTTTGAGCAGATGTTTGGCCGGGGCGGAGGCTTCGGAGGATTTGCGGAGGCGGGTGGAGAACCTCGAAGGAGCCGATCCAGCGGGAAGCGTCACGGGCAGGATATCGAGGGAGCCATTAGCGTCATCCTTGAGGAAGCGATGCAGGGATCGATTCGGCCCATCTCGTTTCAAACAGTCGACCCCGCCACGGGCGAAGTCCGGACGGAATCGTTCAAGGTGCGCATTCCCAAAGGCGCACTGGAAGGACAGATCATCCGTGTGCCCGGCAAGGGCGAGGCCGGAGTCGGCGGCGGAGAGCCGGGGCATCTTTTCCTGCGCGTCCGGCTCGCGAGCCATCCCGATTTCCGCGCGCTCGGCGCCGATTTATACCATGATCTCGCGCTGGCGCCATGGGAAGCGGTTCTCGGCACGACGGTGCGGATTCACGGCCTTGACGGCGATCTCGATGTAAAAATTCCTCCGGGTACTGCCAACGGTCAGCGGTTGCGCCTGCGCGGTCGCGGACTCCCCAAGCCCAAGTCGGAAGAGCGGGGCGACCTCTACGTCGTGGCCGATATCCAGACACCGACGCAGGTCAGCTCCGACGAAAAAGAACTCTGGGAACAACTCAGCCGCAAATCTTCCTTCAATCCCCGAGGCTGATCCAACCACCACGCGCATGAGCCAATCAAAAAATCATCCCGATGATGTTCCGGCATCCGCCTCGCACGCGATCTACACCATCGAAACGGTGGAAAGAATTACGCACATTTCGAAGGATCAGATCGTGCTCTATTATCAGTACGGCCTGGTTTCTCCCGTTCAGGCCACGGAAAAGGAGATTCTGTTCGATGAGGACGCCATCCATAAACTGCGGCAGATTGCCTTTCTCCTGTCGGAATACGGAATCAACCATCAGGGGTTGAAGCAATTCGTTTCACTTATGGACGAAGTGGAACGGCTGCGCGAAGAAGTGCGCTTCCTTCGGCAGAAACTCTAAAGTCCAGAGCCTAGTTCTGCAGCCTCAATGGCTGCCTTACTCATCCTCTTTAACCGCTGATTTGCGGCGTTCCATAATTCGCGCAATCCAGATGCAGCCCTCATAAAGAACATAAAGCGGCACCGAAAGCAGCGAGAGCGAAAAGGGATCTGTCGACGGAATGATGCAGCATGCTGCCACAAAGATAATGAGAGCGGCATGACGCCGCTTACTCGCCAGTTGCTGGCTGGAAACGATTCCGAGTAAATTGAGCACGAGGATCACCAGCGGAAACTCAAAGGCGAGCCCGAAACCGATCAACATCTGCACCTCGAAATCGATCAGGGTCTTCGCCGTCCACATCGATTCGAAGCCAAAATAATTACTGTAGCCGATAAAAAATTCGAGCGCCGCCCTGAGCACAAAAGCGTAACAAAAGGTCACCCCGAGGGCGAACAGACCTGAACCCGCGATAAAAATCGGGGCTAAGAAACGTTTCTCGCGCGGCGTCAACGCCGGAAGCAGGAACTGTCCGATGAAATAAAGCAGGAACGGCAGGGCCAAAATAATTCCGCCAAAAACGCTGATCTCCATGTGAATCGAAAACGGATCGACCACGCCAAAATTGACCAACTTGTGAGGATCCTGCCCCGCCATGCGATAGGGATGATACAGTGCCCTCAGGATGTACTTCGCCGTAAAAGCACAGATGACGATGCCCACGACCAGCGCGCAAACGCACCGGATGATGGTCCAGCGCAGGTCTTCGAGGTGACCCAGAAACGGTTTTGTTTCCAGGCCGGGTCGTGCGTCATCCTCTGGATCGTTCTGCGGCATGGCGCCAATCTGTCAGACCGCGCCGGGTTGCGCAAGTAGCGGACGCCTCTTGCCATGGCCCGGCCAGTCGATAGAATGCCGCTATGTCCTCCGAAATCCTGATCTTCCTGGGTTATTTCATCATCGTCATCATTGTACTTACGCTGCTTTGGCGCATCACTCTGGCGCTTGACCGGGTCGGTGAGAAACTTCAGGAAATCGCCAAAATTCTTGCCTCGCGCTCCGAGGACAAGAAGGAAAAGTAGCGCCTACTTTCGCTTGCTTTCAGCAGCCGCTTCCCCCATACTCTCCCCTCCCGTTGATCGGCCCATGCCGCTTGGCAGGAAAAATAAACGCCGGTTTTGCCGGTATACAAACGAAAACCCATTCCGTAGAAACGGAAGCCCTTACGGGTCATAAACTGGAAAAGCACATCATGAATCGAGTCGATATCAAGGAACTCCTGGACGCAGGCGTCCATTTCGGACACCGCACCCAACGTTGGAACCCCAAGATGAAACCCTTCATCTTCGAAGCGCGCAATGGCATCTACGTCATCGACCTCGAACATACCGTCAAGCAGCTCGAAGCCGCCCAGGATTTTCTCCTGGAAGTCGCTTCCAGCGGCAAAAAAGTGCTTTTCGTCGGCTGCAAAAAACAGGCCCAGGAAACCATCAAGGAACTGGCCAAGCGCAGCAACTCCTTTTACGTCACCGAGCGCTGGCTCGGCGGCACCATGACCAATCTCACCACCATCCGCAAGAGTGTCGCCCGCATGCGCAGCATCGATAACCTCGAGACCAGCGGCAAGGTCAACGACATGCCGAAGCAGGAAGTCTCCGTCATGCGCCGTGAGAATACGAAGCTTCACCGCAATCTCGATGGCATCAAGGACATGGAAAAATATCCCTCCGCCATCGTCATCGTCGACGTGCCGCGCGAATCCATCGCCGTTGCCGAAGCGCGCCGCCTCAACATCCCCATCGTCGCCATCACCGATACCAATTCCGATCCCGATCTCGTCGATTTCCCGATCGCCGGAAACGACGACGCCATTCGTTCGATCAGCATCATTCTCGAAGCCTTGAATGACGCCATCATCGAAGGTTCCGCCAAGTCCGGCGCCCCGAGCAAGGACGCAGCCAAACCGGTCGATGAAGAATCGCTCACCGGCGTCTCCGCTTAATCCCACCACAGCCCATAGCGGCGGTCCATGACCGCCGTTCTTTTCCTATCAAATACTATGTCTGATATCTCTCCCGAACTCGTTAAACAGCTCCGCGACAAAACCAGCGCGGGCATGATGGACTGCAAAAAAGCGCTCGTCGAAGCCAAGGGCGACCTCGCCGCTGCTGAAACCATTCTCCGCAAGAAGGGTGCCGCAGCGCAGGGCAAAAAAGCCGGTCGCGAAGCCAAGGAAGGCGTCATCGGCTCTTACATTCACATCGGCGACAAAGTCGGCGTGCTGGTCGAAATCAATTGCGAGACCGACTTCGTCGCCCGCAATGAAAGCTTCCGCTCCTTCGTCAAGGACGTGACGCTCCAGATCGCCGCCGCAAATCCCCTCTACGTCAAGCGCGATGAGGTTCCCGAAAGCATCCTCGCCGTCGAAAAAGACGTCGCCAGCGTCGCCACCAAGGGCAAGCCCCCCGCCGTCGCCGAGAAGATCATCGCCGGCAAGGTCGACAAGTACTTCGCCACCTACTGCCTGCTTGAGCAGACCTTCGTGAAGGACGACAAAAAGACCATCAACGATCTTCTCGCCTCCAAGATCGCGGAACTCGGAGAGAACATCCTCATCCGCCGCTTCACCCGTTTCCAGGTCGGCGAAACCCTTCCCGGCCAGGCCGCTCCCGCCGCTGAACCGGAAGTCGAAGTCACGCCTGCTTAATAGCGATCCGTGGTAGCCGCCGCTGTCCCTAGCTAGCGGTGGATGTCTTTAAAAAAGCCCCGATGCAAGTCGGGGCTTTTTTGTGTCTTCATCGGGTGGCCCGGGCTACTTGTTGCCCGGGTGCGCGAAGCGCACAGGAAGCGATCTCCACTTCGTTCTCAAGTTTCACTTGGGAACGTCCTTGCTCCTCGCGAAATTTTATTTTGCGCTAGCTCTTAACTCCCCACCACCCTCCCATCCCGCATCTCCACCAGCCGATGCGCGGCAGCGGCGACATCCCGGCTGTGGGTGACCATGACGATCGTCGTCCGCTGCTTCTCCCCAATCTCCCGAAAAAGCTTCACCACCTTTGCGCTCGCCTCCGAATCGAGATTCCCCGTCGGCTCATCCGCGAGCAGCACGCGCGGTTCCATGAAGAGTGCCCGCGCCAGCGCCGCCCGCTGCATCTCCCCGCCGGAAAGCTGATGCAACCGATGCTTCGCCCGATGCTCCATCCCGACGGCGGCCAGCAACTCCGCGCAACGACTCTCGGTCTTCTCCGTCGCCTGATTTTGCAACACACCCGGCAACCGGATATTTTCCTCCACCGTTAACGTCGGCAACAGATTGAAGAACTGAAAAACAAATCCGATCTTCGTCCGGCGTAATTGAGTCAACGCCGCCTCGTTCAATTGATGGATCGGCTCGTCCTCCAGAAAAATTTCGCCGCTGGTCAGCACATCCAGCCCGCCCAGCACATGCAGCAGTGTACTCTTCCCGCAACCGCTCGGCCCCATGATGGCCACAAACTCGCCGTGCCGAATATGAAGACTCACGCCGTTGAGCGCATGGACGGCGGTGCCGTCAGCGCCCGTCCGTCCGTAAAGCTTCGTGGCGTTTTCGATGCGGATCATATTAATAGGTAGCCGCCGCACTTCCTGCGCGAAGCGCAACAACTCCTGGGAACTCTAACTGGAAGAGGCCGGGAGGCCAATCCCTAGCGGCGGATGTTCCCGCCCCTCGCTCCCAAATTTTATTTGGAAACGCTCCTTGTTCCTCGCGAAATTCCATTTCGTGCCAATTTAGCCCGCCATCTTCTTTACCAGGCTAGTCGTCGATTTCCCCGGCACCAGATGCACGATGTCAATTCGCGCTCCACATGCCTTCAACGCCGCACCCTCTTCCTGATTAAGCGACTCCGCCGTATAGTCCCCGCCCTTCACATAAACGTCCGGCTGAACCACGCGCAGAAAATCGGTCGCCCGCATTTCCGGAAAAATTGTCACTGCATCAACCACGCGCCACGCTGCGAGCAATTCCGCACGGTCCGCCTCCGGCACGAGCGGACGCCCCGGCCCTTTCAACTCGCGCACCGAAGCATCGCCATTGAGACCGACCCAAAGAAAATCACCAAAGGCCCGCGCCTCGGTCAGGTAGCGCAGATGCCCGACATGCAGCAGATCGAAGCAGCCGTTAGTTGCGACAACCGTGCGGCCTTCCTCGCGCAACGTGGCGCGATAGGCGGCGACTTCATCGAGAGTCAAAACCTTGCCGAAAGTCATGGAATCAAACTGAGGCAGAACTGATCCTTCGACAAGCTCAGGATGACGAGTCAATAGTAGAGACATGGAGCGAGAAACTTGCGATGTGCTTATTGTCGGCGGCGGCCCGGCGGGGCTGCGCGCGGCGGAACTTGTTTCCGCCGCACGCCTGCGCACTGTGCTGGCGGACCACAAGCCTTCGGTGGGGCGTAAATTTCTCGTCGCGGGACGCGGCGGACTGAACCTGACGCATTCGGAGCCAGTGGAAAATTTTTCCGCGCGATATGGCAGCTCGCCGGAACGCTGGCAAAAGCTGCTGGCCGATTTTTCCCCGGATGATCTCCGCGCCTGGGCGAAAGATTTGGGCATCGAAACCTTCGTTGGCACCAGTGGCCGGGTCTTCCCGGAAAGCAAGCAGGCCGCACCTCTGCTTCGCCGATGGATCGAGCGTCTGCGCAAACAAGGTGTGAGTTTTCGTCCGCGGTATGAACTAACAGGCTTTCGTAAGGTAGCCGCCGATGTCCCCATCGGCGGAAGCAGCCAATGGGAAGTAAAGTTTTCCTCTCAAAACGGTGAAACCACCCTTCAGGCCCGCGCCGTCATCTTTGCCTTAGGGGGTGCCTCTTGGCCCCAAACCGGCTCGAATGGCGGCTGGGTGAAACTTTTTTCCGATTCTGGCATCCCTGTGACACCTCTTGCCCCGACCAATTGCGGCTATGAAGTCGATTGGCCGGAAAGTTTTCTCGCCAAAGCAGAAGGTCTCCCCCTAAAGAATATCGTCGCCCGCGCAGAAGGCGAATCCATCGCTGGCGAGTTGCTTATCACGAAATATGGAATCGAAGGAGGCGCGATCTATCAACTGGGACGCATCCTGCGCGCCATGGCGAAACCCCACATCACCATCGACCTGAAACCGGCCTTTTCCCTTGATCAACTGACCTCCAAACTCCAGGCCGCCACGGGAGCACAGCCTTTATTGGAGAAAGCCACCCGCGCCTGGCGTCTCGGTAAGGCTGCGGAGGCCCTGCTGGAACTTCAGGCACCGTTTGATTCAGCGGAGAAATTAGCCTTGCTCGCCCGGTCTTTTCCCCTTTCTTTGCGCGGCCCCCGCCCCATCGAGGAAGCCATTTCCTCCTCAGGTGGCGTCCCTTGGGACGAACTCGACGATCATCTCATGCTCAAGCGCTGTCCCGGCATTTTCTGCGCCGGGGAGATGATCGATTGGGACGCCCCTACCGGAGGCTACCTCCTCCAAGGCTGTTTCTCCACTGCGACCCGGGCTGCGCAGGGAACGTTGAAATTTTTGACAGGATTAACATGATTTTAAAGGCAGCTAACTTAGGCGGAGTCCAACAGATTTTCCCTGCCTCCTAATCATGTTAATCTTGTTAATCCTGTCAAAAATTTCCGTAACTCCCAATCTTGTTAATCACGTTAATCCTGTCCAAAATCGCACATGCTCGTTTCGCTACGCATCCGGAATCTGGCGTTGATTGAAGACCTGACTTGGGAACTCGGGCCGGGCTTCAACACGCTCACAGGCGAAACGGGTGCGGGCAAATCGATCCTGATCGATGCGCTCAGTCTTTTACTGGGCGAACGCGCCGATAAGACGTTGATCCGCACCGGCGCGGACTCTTGCTCAGTGGAAGCCGAACTTGATCTCACCGATAAAAATCGCTTGAAACAAATCCAGGGTATGCTGGCAGAAATCGGCGCTGAACCGTGCGATGGCCGCGCCCTTTTGCTCAAGCGCAGCCTGTCCACCACAGGTGCCAACCGGCAATTCATCAACGGTAGTCCGGTGCCCCTCGTAGGACTCAAAAGCGTGGGCGATCTGCTCGTTGATGTCCATGGCCCGCACGATCACCAGTCGCTGCTGGCGACCGAAAAGCAGGCCGACCTGCTCGATGCCTATGGCAAGCTGGGGCTATTGCGCACCGCCTGCGCGACCGCTCACGCTGCCTTGCGCGAGATCGAACGGGAACGGGCCTCGCTGGAGTTGAGTGAAACCGAGCGTGAACAGCGTCTCTCTCTCCTGAAACATCAGGTCGGCGAAATCCAATCGGCGCACCTTCATCCGGACGATGATGTGCGCGTTGAAAACGATTATCGCGCCGCGTCCCACGCGCAGAGCATCCTTGAGCAAGCCGGCATTATCACCGCCTTGCTTAGCGACTCGGAAAACGCGGCGCTGACGCAACTCGCGCAAGTGGAGCGTGCGCTCACCGCCTGGCAGCGGATGGACGACTCGATTTCCGAGGCGGAGGCATTGAATCGCGAGGTCATCGTCCAGTTGCAGGAACTGGCGGCCACCGTGCAAGAGCGTGCCGAGCGGGTCGATCTCGATCCCGCTCAGTTGCGGCAACTGGAGGAACGGCTCAATCTCGTGCAAAGCTTAAAGCGAAAATATGGAGGCACCGTCGAAGCCGTTCTGGCCTTTGGTGAAAACGCGGCGGCACAAATGGCCGCGCTCGAAGGCCGGACGGAATTCCTCGCCGCCCTGGCCCAGCGCGAAAAAACAGCGCGGGCAGCTTTGGAAAAATCGTCCGCGGAACTTGCCAAGGCGCGGCGCAAAATCGCGGGACCGCTAGGCGAGAAAATTTCACAGGAACTGCGGGCGCTCGGTTTCAACAAGGCGGTCTTTCAAATTGAACTTACTCCGGCACCCACCTTGGGGGCTTCCGGTGGCGACCATGTCGAATTTATTTTTGCGCCGAACCCAGGCGAAGCGGCGCGTCCCTTGCGCGCCATCGCATCAAGCGGCGAGATGGCCCGTGTGATGCTGGCCGTCAAAACGACCCTGGCCGAGGTGGACGAAATCCCGATCCTGATTTTCGATGAGGTTGACGCGAACGTGGGAGGCGAAACAGCCGGACAGGTTGGAAAGAAATTGCGTGGGCTGGGGCGTTCGCACCAGGTGCTTTGCATCACCCACCTGCCCCAGGTCGCAGCGCAGGGACAAAACCACTTTGCGGTCGAAAAGAAGGTGAAACAAAACCGGACGCTGACTGAATTGACGCGACTGGAAGGTCCCGCCCGCGAGCGTGAACTGGCCCGGATGCTCGGTGGCCAAACGACGGCGGCCCTGGCCCTGGCCAAAAGCCTGCTGAACGAGGCGGAAAAATAGCCTCTTGAATTTGCGAAGACAAAAGACTAAGACACAAAGAGGTTTCTCCCGCTTATGAACATGTTTCGAGATCTCGCGATATTGGCGCTCATCGCCCTCGGCGTGGGGCTTGTTTTCACAGATCCCGCAAACTGGAACTGGATTTCGATTTTTGGACCCTACATTGCGCCTTCCCTGTTTCAAGCCGTTGATTGCCTCGCCTCCTTACGACCTTTTTCCAGCATCCTTTGTTATGCCTTGGCCTTGGCCTTGTTCATGACGCGGCTGAAGTATTAGGCGCGAAATCAGACGGTGGTCATGGATCGCCGCTACAGGCCAAAATTATTTATGGTCTCCGCAAATCAAGCGTCAGCGGGAAGTCGGTTCGGACGGGCGGTAGCGGCGGGATGAACATGGGGCCGGGCGTATGTCCAAAGGAACGGAAGCGGGACAGGCGGCGCCCCTCGGCTTCGTTGGCATTGATCGGCATCGTCGTCCAGTTGCGGCCACCCGGGCTTGAAACATAATAGACGCATCCGCCAAGCGAACGTCCCGTCCAGCTATCGATAATGTCGAAGGTGAGCGGGGCATCGATGCCGATGGTCGGATGAAGCGCCTCGGGAGGCTGCCAGGCGCGGAAGCGGACACCGGCCACAAATTGTCCCGGCGTGCCCGAAGGATGAAGAGGGACGCGGCGTCCGTTGCAGGTGACGATGTGGCGACCCTCAATGGCATTCTCCACTTTTACCTGCAGTTTTTCGACGGAAGAGTCGACGTAGCGAACTGTGCCGCCTGCCGTTCCTTCTTCACCGAGGACATGCCATGGTTCCAATGCGGTGCGAAGTTCAAGATTCACCCCGTCATATGTAACTTCACCCTGAAGCGGGAAACGGAATTCCATATGCGGCGCGAACCATTCGCTCTTGAACGGATAACCTGCCACTTTGAGGTCCTCGACGACATCGTTGAAATCCTGCGCGCAGAAGTGCGGTAGGAGAAAACGATCATGCAACTGCGTTCCCCACGGCACTGGCTGGCCTTTATAGGGTGTCTCCCAGAAGCGGGCCACCAGGGCACGAAGGAGAAGTTGTTGCGTCAGGCTCATGCGCGCGTGCGGCGGCATTTCGTAGCTACGCAACTCCAGCAGACCCAGCCGGCCTGAGGAACCATCGGGCGAGAAGAGCTTGTCGATGCAGAATTCGGCTCGATGCGTATTGCCGGTGACGTCGGTCAGAATATTGCGGAAAATCCGGTCCACCAACCAAGGCGGAATATGGCCGAATTCGGGCACCTGGTTGAAGGCAAGTTGCAATTCGTAAAGAGCGTCATTGCGCGCTTCGTCGATACGCGGCATCTGGCTGGTCGGGCCTAGGAACATGCCGGAGAAAAGATAGGAAAGGGCCGGATGATTCTGCCAATAACCGACCAGGCTGCGCAGCATATCGGGACGGCGCAGGATCGGGCTTTCGACCGGCGTGGCGCCTCCCAAAATAACATGGTTACCGCCGCCCGTGCCCACATGCCGTCCATCGAGCAGGAATTTTTCCGCGCCGAGATCGCAATGGCGCGCTTCCTCGTAGAGAATTTCGGTATTACGGACCAATTCCGGCCAATTCGCGGCGGGATGCAGGTTGACTTCGATGACACCCGGATCGGGAGTGATCTTGAAATTCTGGATACGGAAGTCGGAAGGCGGGGCATAGCCCTCGATGCGCACGGGAAGGCCAAGCTCCTCGGCGGTTTCCTCTACGGCAGAAACGAGATCGAGATAATCTTCCGTGTAAGCCGTCGGCGGCATGAAGACATGGAGAATCCCGTCACGCGGTTCAACGCAAATTGAGGTGCGCACGACATTGCTGTCCGGCTGACCGACGGGCACCTCTGGATAATCGCTGGAACTGACCAATTTGCCCTCGTGCATCCGCTTGGTGCGATGCTCGTAAGTGGGCAGCGCACCCCGGCGCTCGGTCGGGTCTTGCTCGACAATCTGCACCGCATCGCTCGGCGTGGCCCAAGGAAGTGATTCGAGTGGCAACCGGTAACCCATGGGCGAATCGCCGGGAATGAGCATCAACCGCTCCGTGCGCAGTTTCCAGATGGTCGATTGCCAGGGACGACCCGGTAGCCACGAGGCGCGCAATACCGGCAGCGTATGACCGACAACAGAATCGAGTCCCTTGCTGAAAACCTTGGCGAGACGGGCCCGCTCCTCCTTATTTTTGATTTTCGCATCAAGGGCCGAAACATTATAGGGCAATCGCGCTTCCTCGAAGAGATAATGATAAACATCCTCGTAGGCGTTGCGTACGTACTGCTTGTCCAGGCTCAACCGATCGGCCAGCTTCTGCAGAAAGTGCTCGGAATGTTCCGGCGTGACCTTGTAGTTCTTGCCGGTTTCCGCCACGAGATCGTAATCGGTCCAAATAGGCTCGCCATCCTTGCGCCAATAACAGCCATAGGCCCAGCGCGGCAACGACTCGCCCGGATACCATTTGCCCTGGCCATAATGGAGCAGGGCGCCACTGGCGTAACGGTCGCGCAGACGCTTCAAAAGTTTCTCGCCCTTTTCCTGTTTTTCGGGACTCAAGGCCGTGAAATTCCATTCAAGTCCATCGCGGTTGGTGACCGAAACAAAGGTCGGCTCGCCGCCCATGGTCAACCGGATATCCTGCGCAACCAGTTCCTCGTCGATCTTGCGGCCCAAGGCCTCGATTTCCCGCCATTGCTGCTCGCGATAGGGCAGGGTAACGCGCGGGGATTCATAGACCCGCGTGACCGACATATGGAAGTCGAACTCCGTCTTGATCTCATCCTTTTCGTTGATGATCGAGCCGCTGATCGCCGCCGCCGTCACCGGGTCAGAGGTGCACGCCAGCGGAATATGACCTTCACCCGCGAGCAGGCCGGAAGTCGGATCAAGACCGACCCAACCCGCGCCGGGAAGATAGACCTCGGTCCACGCATGGAGATCAGTGAAGTCCGCTTCAGGACCCGCCGCGCCGCCATCAATCGGCTTCTCATCGGCGGTCAATTGAATGAGATAGCCCGATACGAATCGCGCGGCCAAACCGAGTTGGCGACAAACCTGTACCAGCAGCCACGCCGAATCGCGGCAGGAACCACTCTTCAATCCGAGCGTTTCCTCGCACGTCTGCACGCCTGGCTCCATGCGAACGACATAACCGATTTCGTTCTTCACCAAGCCGTTGATATCGACCATGAAGTCGATCGTATTGCGCTTGGTGCGCGGGACTTTGGTCAGAAAGGAGCGCAAACGCGGCCCAAGCGCTTCGAGTTCGAGATACGGTTTTAACTCGTGCGCCATGATGGCGTCGTAGGGAAAGGGAAACTCCTTGGCCGATTCTTCCAAAAAGAAATCGAACGGGTTGATCGTCGACATGTCGGCGGTCAATTCGACCTCGACCCGAAATTCATCGGTCTTTTTCGGAAAAACGAGCCGCGCCTGGAAATTGCCCTGCGGATCCTGCTGCCAGTTGATGAAATGGTCCTCTGGCGAGATCTTCAGCGAATAGCTCAGGATCGGCGTACGGCAATGGGCGGCGGGACGCAGGCGCACCACATGAGGCCCGAGGTCAACGGGCTTGGCGTAGCGATAATGAGTGACGTGACTTAATGCGACATGGATGGACATGAAAAGGAACTCCCCGATGCGTGAGTAGCAGGAACTATCCCCAACTTGAGGAAAAAGTCACGATGGAACCAGAAAAGGCCTCTTTATCGCCTTTTATCGAGGGATTTATGGATGGGATCACTTCCCAAAGTCATGGGTCGTGTCGATACCCATGCATTTCCTTCGCCAATAGTGGACCCAGAAACGCCAGCTATAATGCGCAACTTCCGGGGGTTGGTGGAGAACGATTTGCCCCGGAACATCGTAATTGCTCTGGCCACCAAAGCCTGCCTCGAAAACCTGATAATAGGAGCTACGCACCCCGGCGGCGATGATGTTGGGAGCGGAGTTGATCGTGACAAACGTGGTTGCGCCAGCGATCAACGCAGGAAGATGATCCAACGACCGGGCATGGAGCGGGATACCCCATGGGATGCTTCGGTCAGGCCTGTCGGTGAGGACATACCAAGGCCCCTCCGAGAGCGGAAGGCATTGCTGCCGAAACCATTCGCCGTCGACTCGCGGGGTCTGGCTGATACCTGTGGGACAGGCCAGGGCATAGCGAGCAGGGAGTTGATAATCGCCGACGTCAGGTATCCAGTCGAAATGGGGCAATTGATTTCGCAACGGCCATAAGTCCTCGTATTTGGCGTAGACATAATCACGTATCTTCATCGGGGAAGCACGGAAGGCATCGTATCCCCTGCGCGTGATTTCGAGGTCATAGACACGCTGATAGTCTTTTTGCTGCGTCAGGACCTCAAGCCCAACCGGTCGGCAATAGGAAACGGCCCGAAAGATGGAGTGGTATTGAGGTAAGCAGCAAAAATCGACTTCACTTCCCGCAGCAGCCAGGTGCCGGGCAGCCGGAAAACACGCAACGATATCTCCCAATCGTTGACGGCAGATGATAAGAGCGTGGTTCATATTTCGACTCGAGGCGAAGGGGCATTCCGCCGCACTAACACAAGGAGACCGAGAAGAAGAATGGAAGCAACCGCCGCCCCGCCCATCCAGCCAAGCATCAGCGAAGGCGTGCGGCCAAAGACAGCCAGAGCAAGCAGATAGGCCAGGCCGCAGCCGCCGAAGACGAGGCATTCCGGTACGCGCCGCGCCGCGAGATAATGATAGCCAAGGGCCTGCAGGATGCCGATGGGAACCATCGTCAGCGCAAACTGGGTTGTCATATCGGCCAGTCCCGGGTCATGCGTACCGAGCAAAAGAAAGAGCAGGGGCACTTTAAGAAGAACCAGGAAAACCGCGCCCATTCCGACCATGGCCAGATAGGCCCAGAGCAAATGGGCCGGGGATTGGTGGGCCGGATCGTGGCCGGAACGGCGTGTAAAATAGACGATCAGGACGGGCAGACTGGCCCAGACGATGGCCCGGCCCAGCAAACCGGCGCCGCTGTACCGGCCTAGTTCCACTCCCGGAAAGTGGCGCTGGGCGATGATCTGGTCTCCCTGAAGAAACACGAACGTGGAGAACGAGACCGCAAACGCTGCCACTCCATAAATGAGCAGGTCCCGATCGAACAAAGTTTGGCGTAACCTGGCCGCCGTTCCGTGATGCGGGCTGACCACGACCACAAAGGCCAATACGAGCCCCGCCAGCATGCTGGCGTAAATGCCCGCCTCGGCCCATGGATACAGTTTGACGATGACGGCTCCGGCCACAAGTCGCACAAAACCGGACAGGATCAGCAGGAACGCAAACAGGCGGAAGCGGCTCAAGCCCGCGCACCAAGCCCCGCCCAACGTGCTCCAGAGATTGATCGGAATCCAGAGCAACGCGACCCACGCCAAGCTCATGCGCGGAAAGCGAAGAAAATCCGCTACGGGATAGAGAAGGACCAAGCTGACGGCAAAGAGGACCCACGTCAGGTGGCGAAGAAACTTCAGGCTGGCCGCCTGCAGTCGCTTCATTTTCTCCTCGTCGCCAGTGGCGCGGACCAGGGCAAGATGATGCGTCACCGTCTGACTCGCTGCCGTCAACGGAACCCCGGCGAACATGATCAGGCCGATGGTCGCGTTCAGGTACCCGAACTCGCTCCACGACAAATGCCGCCGCATCAATGCTTGAAAGAGATAGTTTGCGACTGCCCCCAGCAGGTTCGCGGCGGTGAGAATCACACTGTCGGTAAACCAGATGCCCGTAACGGTCTTCTTGATGCGTTCGGAGCTTGCCATGGAACGCCCAGATTACCCGCTGTTTTCTCCCACGCAATCGCGAGTTTAAGATAACCACTCTTCGCTGGGCTTATGTTTAAGCGACCCGCCATCGGGTGAGGATGGTCTGTAGCGACGGTCTATGACCGTCGTGTCTTTCACGCAGTTTTTCGGGAATTATTTGCGTCCGCGCCGAATCAGAAAATAAACAAGCCACGCGCATAAAAGGACCATCGCGCAGGAGGTAAGGATAACCACGCAGACAGTAAAAACAACCAGACAACCCGCAAGTGTGATCAGGGATGATGTTGCAGGAATTGATGGAGCCAGAGAAGGATGGATGACTTCGTCAAGAACAGGCTTTTGTACGGTTTCGGTTGCGAGATTATATAATTCCGCACTTGCCAGAACACCACTCGGCGAACCGTTACCGTTGCTGCCTCCAACTGCCAGTACTTGACCATTGGGCAATAGAGTTGCCGTGTGCAGCAAGCGCGCTGTATTTAGGCTCGCCGTCATCTCCCACGTTCCCGCAGACGGATTATACAATTCTGCGGCGGTAAAAACCCCTGAATTAGTCGCACCTCCGGCAATCAAGACCTGACCACTGGGTAGCAGCGTCGCGGTATGACCACTATGCGCTGCATGGAGACTCCCCGTTGGCGTCCATGTTCCGCTCGCAGGATTATACAATTCCACATTGGCGAATAGAGTTTCGTGAGATCGTTCGCCGACAACCAACACCTGACCGTTGGGCAATAAGGTAGCGGTATGATAGAAAAGCGTATTGGAGAGATTTCCAGTTGTCGTCCATGTTTTAGTGGCGGGATTGTACAATTCTGCGCTGGCCAGCGCATCGCCAGATCCCTTGACACTTAGTCCTCCTGCGACCAACACTTGGCCATTGGGAAGCAGTGTTGCGGTGTGCGTATAACGCGCCGTATGGAGTTTCTGGGTCGATGTCCATTTTCCTGAGGCGGAATCGTATAATTCTGCCGTATCCAGGGCTCCGCCGGGAGGAGCGCCTTGAGAGTAAACGGGAGGAGACGCAAGACGGGTCCCGCCTACGACCAAGACCTGTCCATTGGATAAAAGCGTTGCCGTGTGATAGGCGCGTGGACCATGGAGACTGCCGGTGTGTGTCCAGATGCGGGTAACCGGATTATATAATTCCGCACTAGCCAGAGTCGTCCCGTTGGACTGTCCTCCAACAACCAATACCTGACCATTCGGTAACAACGTGGCTGTATGATAGGCTCGACCGGGGCTTAAGTCGGGAGTCTGTATGAATATCCCCTCATTCGGATTGTATAGTTCTGCGCTGGCCAGATCTTCAGAATAGCCATGTCCTCCCACGATGAGCACTCGTCCGTCAGGCAAAAGCGTAGCCGTCTGGCAAGTTCGTGCTGTACTCAGATTGCCAGTTTCCGTCCATTTCGCTTGAGAAGGAGTCTGGGCTGCTAAGGGATTCAGCCAATTGTCACAGACGAATAATAGGACTACGGCTACCCACAGGGAGAAAGGTGGTTTCATAAGTCGAGAATGGGTTCCCTGTTGTTTGACAAGTGCCAACTATAAGCTCCAAGTCACTCTAAATCGCCTTGCTCTTGGATGTCTCGTCCATATTTCGTATCGAGGCAACATGGACGTCGCAACCGATATCTACAATCCTATAGAATTGCGCGGGATGATCGTCTGGCGCAATGCTTACTGAGGGGAAGCGACGGCGCATTTTCTCCGTCCCCTGCGGATTGACTCGCGGTGATGGGTGGGTACGATGCCCCGGTCTTTGAACATATGCGCTTTCCCCGTACACTTCAGCTCTGGGCGCTTATTCTATTCGGGCCGCTTGCCCTGACTTGGTTGATTATGGCGGCAATTTATGCCGTCACCCCGACCTACATCGATCATGTGGAGCCTTCCATGGTGGTCGCCGCCCAACAATGGCTGCACGGATTTCCCCTCTATCATCCCGGCGACTCCCCCTACCTCTACAGTTTTCTGCTAGGCCCTTTCGATTATCTGTGGTTGGCGTGGACACTCACTCTGTCTCCCGATCCGGTCCTGGCGAGCAAGCTTTCGGGCGGCTTTTGGTCGCTCTCTTCCCTTTTCTTGTTGCTGGTGATTTTTTGGCGCTCGGGCGGACTCGTCATCGCGCTTGCCAGTGTGGGGCTGGTCGGTGGTGAACTGATGTTGGATTTGGTCGCGCCCTTTTGGGATAGGCCAGACCCCATTCTGGTTTTTTCCGCCAGCCTTGGACTCTCCACGCTGAAACTGAAAGATCAGCGGCTGGGTGCGGGGATACTGGTCCTTGCCATTGCGATGGCCATCGCTTGTAAGATCCATGGTCTCCTCTACCTCTTGCCAACCCTGGCGATCTGGTATCGGCGGCACGGCTGGCATTGGTGCGCGGGAATTCTCTGTGCGGCCTTGCCGCTGGCTTTCGCCCCTTTTCTTTTGCCGGGGGTTTCGCTGGAAAATTATTTTTTCTGGCTGCGGATGGGCGCTCAACAACCGCGCATGTGGGATATCCTTGGTGAAAACGCAGAAACTCTTGTTCAGTTGGTTTTTCCGGTGATTTTCTTTGTCGGTCACCCACGCCTCAAACTGCAATGGCGCGAAGCGACCGAGGAAACGATCCTGCTGTACGCGGTGCTGGTGGCTGGACTATTGGTCTGTATTCCCGCCAGTAAAGCGGGCGCGGGCTGGCATCACCTTCTTCCCCTGACGGTCTATGTCGGTTATCTCTTCTGCCTCCTGCTGGCGAGTTCGACAGGGCCGCTCAAATTCCGCTGGGTGACAGCCGCAGTCGTGGTGTGGGCTTTTTTCACCTATAATCGGGTTGTCCACAATTGCTCGTATGTGATCTGGTCTCTGGAGAACATTCCGGCGCAATTGGTCCAAGACGACTTGCGCCAAATTCTTCAGGTTTATCCAGTCGCCGAGACGCAAATGGGTGTCGGAAGAGGAGGAGGATATATCTTCACCTTTTACTCCCCCTGGCTCTACCGTGAGGGCACTCCATGCGTCATCAATGTCGGTGCCTTTATGGATATGAAGGAAGCTGGGTTGACCGCGTCGGCCCTAAAAACATCCCTCGAGACGGAGCAGTTTCGCTACTGGTTGATCCCGCGCGATGGGCCCCCTTTTACAATGAACTCGTGGTACGACTCCCTCCCGCTCTTTGACTATTCCCTTGCACAGACGTTCTCCCAGCATTATGTGCGGGTGAACAGCACGCCGTTTTTTGATATTTACCAAGCCAGAACCGTAGTCCGGTAGACCAATATGAAGCTTTCCGAGACCGAACTTATGCTGGCGCAGGTAATCCCGGCAGCAATCCACCGTCGTCTTCCTTGGGGCGCACGGGAGGATTGACCGGTAGCGGTTCCTGGGGCGTGGGATTGGAGGGCGGCGAAAGCGGCGCGGGCGGCGGGGTCAGCATGTGGCCATGTTCGATGATGTCCTTGATGTGCTTGCCATCGAGCGTCTCGTATTCGAGCAGCGCGGCGGTGATCTTCTCCATCGCATCGCGGTGGGTAGTGATGATCTCGTTCGCCCGGACATAGGCGCTGTTGACGAGATGGAGCACTTCGGCGTCGATGGCTTCTGCCGTCTTTTCGCTGTAACCGCGTGAACCGCCCATGTCCCGTCCGAAGAAATTCATCGAGGAATCGTCGCCATACTGGACCATGCCAAGTTTCTCGCTCATGCCCCATTCGCAGACCATCGCCTTGGCGTAACTGGTGGCCATCTGGATGTCGCCCGAGGCGCCGCTGCTCACGTCGCCGAGGAAAATCTCCTCCGCCACGCGACCGCCCATGATGACGATCAAGCGATCCAGCAGTTCCTTCTTCCAATTGGTGACCCGGTCCTTCTCCGGCAGGTACATAGTAACGCCCAAGGCAGGGCCACGCGGGATGATGGAAACTTTATGCAGGGCGTCGGTGTTGGGAAGAATGACGTTGAGGAGCGCATGTCCCGCCTCATGATAGGCGGTCGCCTTCTTCTCCTCTTCGGTCATCGCCATGCTGCGGCGTTCGCGGCCCCAGCGGACCTTGTCCCGCGCTTCTTCAAATTCGGATTGCGTGACCTCGTCCTTGTTGCGCTTGGCGGCGAGGAGCGCAGCTTCGTTGACCACGTTGGCCAGTTCCGCGCCGGAGTAACCGGGTGTGCCGCGGGCGATAAGCCCGAGATCGACCGTCTTGGCGATTTTTACATTGCGGGTATGCACATGCAGGATCTGCTCCCGTCCGCGTACATCGGGCAGATTCACGCGCACTTCGCGATCAAAACGACCGGGACGCAGCAGCGCCGGATCAAGCACGTCCTTGCGGTTGGTCGCCGCAATAATGATGACGCCTTCCTGCGTCTCGATACCGTCCATCTCGACCAGAAGCGCGTTGAGTGTCTGTTCGCGTTCGTCGTGACCGCCGCCCATGCCGGTGCCGCGGCTGCGACCCACTGCGTCGATTTCATCGATGAAGATCAAACACGGGGCGTTTTTCTTGCCCTGCTCAAACATATCGCGAACACGGGATGCGCCCACGCCGACAAACATTTCCACGAAATCGGAACCGCTGATGCTGAAAAAGGGCACATCGGCCTCGCCCGCGATGGCCTTGGCCAGGAGGGTCTTGCCAGTACCTGGAGGGCCAATCATCAGCACACCCTTGGGGATGCGTCCGCCGAGCCGCTGGAACCGGCGCGGGTCCTTCAGGAACTCGACGATTTCACTCAGTTCTTCCCGGGCCTCATCAATGCCGGCGACATCCTTGAACGTCACCTTATTGCGGTCGCGCGTCATCATCCGTGCCTTGCTCTTGCCGAAACTGAAGGCGCTCTTGCCCGCCATCCGGATTTGCTGGCGGAAAAGGAAATACATCAAGCCGACAAAGAGAACGATGGGCAACAGGTTGATGATCAGCGGCCAAGCCCAATTGGTATTAGCTTCGGTTTCGATGATCTTGTTATAGCCGGCACTCTTGATTTCCGAAGCGAGATACTGGTCGAGCGAGAGATCGACAGGAACTTTGAAAGCGCCTACGGCCTCGGGATTATTAGGCTGCGGAGTCTTGTAGGTGCCGGTCAGCATGCGCAGGCCGGTGGAGGGATCTGGCTCATTGACGATGGTTACGACCTTGTTTTCTTTGATCAGCTCGAACAACTTGGTCAGGGTCATCTCCTGTTGCACCATATTTGGATGCATGGCCACCCAGTAAAGGGCGATCACCGCCATGAGCGTCATAAATCCCAGCACGGGCCCGACCCAATTTTTCTCGCCATTAGGGCCGGGGGCTGGGCCATTCCCGTCCCCTTTGCGAACAGGCGGCTTGCCGGAATTGCGGTTGGGCTTCGGGAACTTGACTGGCGGAGTGGGCATATTCGGTTAAGCCTAACACGCTCGCTCGCCAATAGCAAACCCCGGCGTGAAGGGGGCGCTTACGTTTTTGTCATGTTTATCCATAAGGATTTGCGTAAAATGGCCCTGCATGGATCTCCAAGACGACCCGCTCATCGCGTTGCTGCTGATTTTTGAGCTGATCCAACTTTTGCTCTTTTGGTTTTTTATCCGGCATCGGTACGGGCTTTCGCTGCGACAGCTTAAGCGCCTGACCGAACAGCTTGCCTCCGGGCACCGTCCCAAGTCCTATTACATCAACGGGCCTCCCCTGGTCGGCGAGGTAACACAAAACCTCGAGAAGGTCGGCACGCGCCTGGAAGATATCCAGCGCCAGCAGCAGGAGGAGGACTTCAACCTCAACGTCCTCTTGGCCAACATGGTGGAAGGAGTCATGGTGGTCGATCAACGGCATATGGTGCGGCTGGTAAACGACGAATTGCTGAATCTCTTCAGCCTGAAGCAAAGTCCGTTGGGGCGTACCGTACTGGAATCGCTGCGGGAGGCCCGGGTTGAGATGATTGTCCGCGACACCATCCTCAGCGGCCAATCGCAGCAGCGAGAGGTGACCCTCGAAAGCACGGCGGTGGCGATGCGTCATTTCGTCATCAGCGCGGTGCCGATCCGCGCCAAGGACAACGAGATTCGCGGCGCCGTCATCGTTTTCCACGACATCACGCGCCTCAAGCAGTTGGAAGTTGTCCGGCAGGAATTCGTCGCCAATGTCTCCCACGAATTGCGCACGCCGCTGGCCATTTTCCGCGGTTATCTCGAGACTTTCGCGGATAATCCGGGCCTAACCCGCGAGGAGACCAAGCCCATGATTGAGGCCATGCGTCGCCACTCCAATCGGTTGAACGCCCTTGTGGAGGATCTGCTTTCCCTGACGCGTCTTGAGGCCAAACAAGTCCAGGCCGACTACAGCACCATCCGCCTTGATGCCTTTTTCCGTCAACTCGTCCGCGACTGGGAAAAGCGGACAGATGCGGGAGCGGTTACGTTTGAACTGCACATGCCGGAGAGTCTGCCGCCGCTGGAAGTCGATACACTCCGGTTCGAGCAGGTCATGCTCAACCTGCTCGAAAATGCCGTCGCTTATTCCAATCCGCCCCGACGGATTGTCCTGACCGCATCGGTGGAAGATAACCAAATGGAAATACGTGTCGCCGATAACGGTGTCGGCATCCCGCCGGGCGATCTTCCTCATATCTTTGTACGCTTTTACCGCGTCGATAAGGGCCGCAGTCGCGCCTCCGGCGGCACCGGTCTCGGTCTCGCCATCGTGAAACAAATTATCCAGGCCCATAAGGGAACCGTCCACGCCGAAAGCGAAGTGGGGAAGGGCACCACCATCGTCATCCGTTTGCCGCTCACACAGGAATGCTGATTGCAGTTGGAGGGCCCGGCTCCGTCCGGGCCGTGAGCGAGGAAAGGGTAATGATTTCGCAATATCTCCGATTGCTCCGATATTTTCAGTGCGCTCGCGGCCGGGACGGAGCCGGGCCCTCCAGGAATCCTCATTCCCAAGTCACTGGGGGAAGCACTTGTCCGCGTAACTCCGTTGCCTTTCTCTCCGATCAGGGGGAATCATTTCGCACGGAGCCACACGGAGTTCACGAAGGAGGAACAATAAAAAACTCCGCTTCTCCCTTTGTAACCTTTTCTGGCACGGAACTTGTGTTAGGGTAGATGCTTTATGGACTATGATCTCATTGTAATTGGCGGCGGCCCGGCGGGTTATGTCGGGGCGATTCGCGCGGCCCAACTTGGCAAAAAAGTGGTGTGCATCGAAATGGAACGCGCCGGGGGCACCTGCCTCAATTGGGGCTGCATCCCCACCAAGGCGCTGCTCAAGAGCGCCGAGATCAAGCAACTTCTCGGGCATGTCACCGATTACGGCCTCTCGATTGAAGGAGAAGTAAAATTCGATTTCGCCAAGATCATGGGCCGCAGCCGCACCGTCTCCGACAAGATGGCCGGCGGCATCGAGTACCTTTTCAAGAGCAAGAAAGTCGACTATGTCGTCGGCAAGGCGCAAATCCAGTCTCCCGCGGACGGGGCGATCAAGAAAGTTGTCGTCAAGGACGCGGCTGGCAAAGAGCAGGTTCTCACCGGAAAGGCGATCCTCATCGCCACCGGCGCGAAGGCGCGTCATCTTCCCGGCGTGAATGTCGATGGCGAAAAAGTCCTGACCAGTCGCGAGGCCTTGGCGACTAAAGTGCTGCCCAAGTCGATCATCATCCTCGGCGCAGGTGCCATTGGCTGCGAGTTCGCCTATTTCTTCAACGCGTTCGGCGCGAAGGTGACCATCATCGAAATGCTGCCGCAAATCCTCCCCGTCGAGGACGCCGAAGTCGCCGACCTGCTCAAGAAGAGCTTTATCAAGACCGGCATCGAAGTTCTCGTCGACACCAAGGTCGAGAAGACCGAAGTCACGGGCAAGGGCGTCAAGATGACGATCACCGGCGGTAAGACACTCGAAGCGGATCATCTCCTTGTCTCCATCGGCATCGAAGCGAACCTCGACGGCCTGCTCGGCGCGGGCCTCAAACTCGACCTCGATCGCGGTTATCTCAAGACCAACGACCGCTATGAGACCTCCATTAAAGGCATCTACGGTGCGGGTGATATCATCGGGCCGCCATGGCTCGCGCACGTCGCCTCGCATGAAGCCGTCGAGGCGGTGGAAGGTCTCTTTGTGAAGGGCAAGAAGCCGCACAAGGTCGTCAATTTTCCCGGCTGCACCTATTGCCAGCCGCAGGTCGCCAGCATCGGCATCACCGAAAAGAAGGCGAAGGAGCAGAACCTCAAGTTCAAGGTCGGCAAGTTCCCCTATCGCGCCAGCGGCAAGGCCGTCGCGGCGGGCGATCCGGAAGGCTTTGTGAAACTGATCATCGGCGAACCGCACGGCGAAATCCTCGGCGCGCACATCATCGGCGCAGATGCGACGGAACTCATCGCCGAACTCGGCCTCGCCATCACGCTCGAAGCCACGACCGATGAAATCAGCACCACGATCCACGCGCATCCGACGCTCGCCGAAATGATCCACGAAGCCAGCCTGGCCGCCGAAGGAAAGCCCATTCACATTTAAGGAATGCCTTCCTCCGAGGTAGCCGTCGCGGGCCCTCGCGACGGTGCCTTTTTCGGATGCCTGAAAATCCACATGAAGACACTTTTCCTACTCAACGCCCGTCGCACCTGGCTATCCCTTGGGGCGTTCGTTCTGGCGGTGACCTCGTCCCGCGCGAATGACCCTGCGCAACCTGGCCTGCCCGTGGTCACCTTTCACGGCCAGACCTTTTTCACCCGCACCATCGATCCTCGCAAGGAAGACCTGCGTCTTTTCCTGAATGACGACCAAGGCAATAAATTGAGCTATTTTACCGCACTCGATAAATTCGTCAGCGGCAAAGGTGAGAAGCTGGTTTTTGCCGCCAATGCGGGGATGTTCGATCCCACCATGAAACCGGTCGGGCTTTTGGTGCAAAATGGAAGCGAGACCTCACCTATCAACATGAATGAAGGCACGGGCAACTTCTTCATGAAGCCCAATGGCGTCTTTCTTATCAACGACAAGCACGAAGCATTAGTCGTAGGATCGGATTCGTATGCCACGCTCCTCTCGCCAGTCATTTGGGCCACGCAATCCGGACCGCTCCTCGTCCACGGCGGGGATATCCATCCCGATTTCAACGCCAGTTCTACCAATAGGAAAGTTCGTAGCGGTGTTGGCGTGACCAAGGATGGAAAAATCGTTTTCGCTATTTCAAAAACTCCCGTCACTTTCTACGAATTTGCTGATCTCTTTCTCACAAAGTTAAAGTGCCCGAACGCTCTCTATTTGGATGGCGAAATATCGGCCTTCTACGTCCCCGGTCCCAAGCAACCCATCCCCTTTAACTTCGGCCCCATGTTTGGTGTGGTGGAGAAGACGCCGTAATGCCGTCCCAGAGGAGACTCTGCAAAAGTCTCACTTTTAAAGTGCTGTCATCCTGAGCGAAGGCGAACCCGGATATAGTGATTAACCCCAAGACTTCCCCGAGCCGCAGTCGAAGGACCTGTGCCGCCATAAGGAAGGATCGGGACAGTTGCGAGGGAGTTGGGTTGCAAAAGGTATGTACTCTCTCTCCTAACCTGCGAGAGGCGTGCCTTTTGCTCTGGGATTTTTTGACGCTACCCAATCCGGTTCTCTCATCGGGCTGGGTCTTCGACTGCGGCTCGGGAAGATATCGTGGAAATAATCAATTTTCCGGTTCGCCTTCGCTCAGCAACTGTGTTTTAAAAATATATTTAGAGTGGGGTCAGGGTGAGAGGTTTGAGGATGGAGTTGAGGTGGACGAGGAGTTTGCGCATGACGGCGGTGAGGGCGACTTTGTGGGCTTTACCGTTGGCGCGCAATCGCAGATAGACAGCTTGGAGGATGGGGTTGGAGCGGGTGGCGCTGAGTGCTGCCATGTACAACGCACGGCGCACGTCGAGACGTCCACCGCGGATGGAGCGTGTGCCACGAAAGGCACCGCTGTCGCGATTAAAGGGGGCCAGACCGGCTAAAGACGTGACCTCACTTTTGGACAACGTCCCGAGTTCCGGCAGGGCGGCGAGCAGGGCCGAGGCAGTGAGGGCACCGACGCCTTGGACCGCGACGAGCCGGGCGACTTTGGCGCGCAGGGCCGGTGTGCTTTCCACCACCTCGGCGATGCGGGCCAGGAGCTTTTCAATCTGGCCATCGAGATGACGCACATGGAGTTTCAACGAGGCCAGGGCCTCGGCGCAGGTGGTTTGCTGGAGCCGGACTTTTTCCCGGGCACGGTCCTCGACCAATTGGGCGCGGCGGGTGACAAGATCGTTGAGCAGGATCATGCGGGCGTCGGGTCGGGGTGTGGGTGCAGGCTGCAGGATGCGTCCGTAATCGGCCAGCAACCGGGCGTCGATGGCATCGGTCTTGGCCAGTTGGCCGCGGGCCCGGGCAAAATCGCGCGGCAGTCGGGGGTTGACCACGCTGACGAGGATGCCCGCCTGGTGCAGGGCGCTGACAAGCCCCTGGTGGTACGGCCCGGTGGCTTCGCAGACGACGTGGACCGGTGCCGGACGGCGCACGAGGGTCTTGATCAGGGTTCGATAACCGGCGGGGTTATGGGGGATGGAGGTGGCAACGGCGAAATGGGGACAAGCCAGATCGATGGTGGGTTTGGAGACATCGGCACCGAGGTAGACAGACGGGGTGAGCATGGTTAGACTTATCCTTGTAGATACGAACTCAGCGGACTCGCCGCGAAGCGGGTCCGGCGGTTCTGGCAACTGTTCAAGTTCAAACCAGAAAGCAGCGGCGGGTTAAGCTGAGCGGCGCACTAAACATGTGCCGGGATGAAACAACCTCGCCGCTGCCTCCCTCCGCTGGCCTGCAGGCCAGCGGAGGGACTCGGGTTACACCCGGCGTTTGTGCCGACTGTGCCTCAACTCTACCCCTTCCTCGTCATACAAGGATGACGGCTTTTAAAAAGCTATCCGGCAATAATCGTCGGGCTACTCTCGAGAATGTCCCTGCGGGTCTCCCAATAACCAATCCGCGTTAGGGGAGGATGCGCTAAACTCGTGACAGCAGAAGGCAACAATCCTACAATTCCCGCTTCACATGAGTTTGCTAACGCAAGAATGGAACATTCAGGCGCGCGCCTTGCAGTGCGCGGTATCAGGCCGTCCCTTTGAAAAGGGTGAACGGATTTATTCCGCGCTTTATTGGCGCGACGGACAATACGCGCGAGTCGATCTCAATGAGGAATCTTGGAAGGCCCGCAACGACAACATTGAGCCGCTCTCCGCCTGGCAAACCGATTTCGTTCCGCCCCCGCCACCTGAGCCCGAGACGTTACGGAAAGATGATGCCGAAAGCCTGCTGCGCCGTCTTGTCTCCGAGAACGCGCCGGGCACGCTCAATGCCCGCTATATCCTGGCCCTCATGCTCGAACGCAAAAAAGTCCTGCGCCAGGTCGAGCGTCAGCGCAACGAAGGCCTGTCCGTGTTGGTTTACGAGCATCTTCCCACCGGCGAAGTCTGGTTGATCGAAGATCCCGGCCTCAAGCTGGGCGAACTCAAGACCGTGCAGGAAGAAGTAGCGCATCTCCTGGACGGGGGCGCTTCAACCGATCCCGTTTTGCCGCTTAATCCAGCACCCTCAGCGGAGCAAGTTTCCGAAACTTCCGCGGAGTCGCCCGCGGCCTGAGCGAATTAGAGTTTCGCGGCGGGAGGAGGTATCGGCAGCCATCCCAAATCTTTCAGCGGTATGAGGTAATAGGAAATTTTTGAGGAAGGAAATATGTTTACACCGGAGACAAACCAGCTCCGGGCACTATCGACATTCTTGTGAGAGAGGTCCCAAGCTGCTCTGCTAAAATAATAGGAAGGCTTGGAGTCAACGGCATCAAAGGCATCGCGCTCTTTTTTGGCCAGGTCTTCGTGGCCGGCAAGAAGGTCGCAAAGAAAAACTTTGTAAGCGGCAAGATCGCCCATCTGCGGATCGCCGGTAATGGCGGCATACCCGGTGCGGGCCGCATCGTACTGTTTCTGCATGAATTTGACCTCGACCAAGTTGAACTGAATAACGACATTCTTGGGGTCGATCTGCGCGGCGCTTTTGAAGTCGGCCTCGGCTTGGGGCCACATTTTCTTTTGGCAATAGACGGAAGCGCGAAAAACGTAGGGACCGCTCATCTTGGGGTTGGCGTTGATCGCATCGGTGAGCTTGGCGATGGCCCCGTCCAGATCGTTGGCATCCATCTTGGCCATGGCATCGGCGATTGCCTGCGACGCCGCATCGACTTTGACATCCGGAGCCTTGGGAGCAGCTGCGGTGGCAGCGGGGGCTTTGGCGGCAGGTGCGTTCGTCATGTTCCCCGGCTGCTGGGCCTGGGTGGCAGTCGAGAAAAGAAGGGCGCAAATAGCCAATGACAAATAACGGAGACGTGTGGACATGGTCGCCTATCTATAAACAAAGGCCGCCTTCATGACAAGGTTTGGCGCGACGCGCTCATCCCAGTTGTGCTACATTTGGCCTGAAGTCAACTCGGAACATTCTCGCCAGAATGTTGAATCAAATTAGGTGATATGAATCGCGTTCGGAACAGAATAGCAGGTGCCATTATTGCCGCAGGTGCGATTTCAGGATTTATTTTAAAATTTGTAAATCCGGTCTCGATTGTTCACCTTTGGGTCGCCCCTGTTCTATGTGGCTTTCTGCTTCTGCTCTCTTTTGTCATTCTGTTTCTCTGCGGCATAGTCACGGCCTTAAGGAGTAAGCCCTTTGGGAGTAGAATCCGATCAGCTGGTCTCATTTGGTGCGCCTGCGCGTTGAGTCTTTTTCTTTCCCAAGCCATTAGTAATTCGAGTTACTATTGGGAATATTATTCAGTCCGGGCCTACGTTGCCAAAGCTGTTCCGGTTCTTAATGCGATCAAGGCCAAGACCGGCTCTTATCCTGCGAAACTCCCGACTGCTGAATTGGGCGAACCGCCTTCCGTACTCAAGTATTTTGGCGAAAAAGATTACTATTCCTTCCAATATTGGGAAACGGGTGGATGGGGAGATACGTACATTTTTTTGGGTTCAGACGGTGCCTGGCATGAATATGGTTAGCAGAATAACCTAAGCAGGCCTAAACCCCACTCAGCTTCCGCAACTCCGCCGCTTCTTTTTCACTCACGGGCGCAACCGAAAGCCGGGACTGCCGCACCAGCAACATATCCTTCAGCATGCGATGCGCCTTAACGGTCTCCAGCGTAACCGGCTTGGGGAAAGCCTTTCCGGCCTTGAGATCGACACACACCCATTCGGCCTTTTCGTCTGCATCGACTGTGGGATCGGGATAAGCCGTCTTGATCACCGTCGCCATGCCGACAATCGCCTTCTCGCTAACGCTGTGATAGACGAAAACTTCGTCGCCCTTGGCCATCGCGCGGAGATTGATCCGCGCCGTATAATTACGCACCCCGGTCCACGCCGTCGTCTTGTCCTTCTGGAATTGCGCGAAGGAATAGGATTCCGGTTCGCTTTTGACGAGCCAATGCTTCACGGGCGAAAGTTGGTATAATTCAATGCGACCGTAAATTCCTTGCCGCGCAGAAAGGCGATGACTTCCTGTAGGGCATCGCGATCCTTGCCGGTCACCCGGACCTGCCGGTCCTGAATCTGCGTCTGCACCTTGATCTTCGTATCGCGGATCGCCTGCACGATGATCTTGGCCACATCGGTCTCCAGTCCCTGCTTCAGCTTCAGTTCCTGGCGCGCGTGCCCCAGCGGAGAAATATCGGCATCCTTGCGCTCAATGTTCTTCAGGCTGACATTGCGCCGCGCCAGCTTGCCGAGGACAATTTCCTCCAGCGCCTGAATCTTGAACTGGTTGATCGCGCTCAGCTTGATCGATTCCTTTTCGAGAAGGATTTCGGCCTTCGCCTCCCGGAAATCGAAGCGATTGGCCAGTTCTTTTTGCGCCTGCTCGATGGCATTTTTGACTTCCATCAGGTCGACTTCAGAAACAACGTCGAAAGAGGGCATAAATGAAACGTGTCCCGAAATCCCAAAATGGGACTATTTCTGAGGGGCAATAGGACGGGGATAGGACTTCGAATCAAGACGATAAACGATCCGTGCCTTGGTGAAATCGTGCTGCGACATCTCCATCTTCACCCGGTCGCCGGGGGTCAGGCGGATGAACCGCTTGCGCATCTTGCCCGAAATATGGGCCAGGACGACATGCTTGCTGTTGTCCAGCTCGACACGAAACATCGTGCCCGGCAAGATCGTAATGACCTTGCCTTCTACTTCAATAACGTCGCTGGATACATCGAGTGCCATGTGAGTCAGCCAATATACATGAGATGATACAGGAGGCAATAGTTTTGTTGGATTAATTGCCGCGAACGCATTGCCTCACGATAAATGTTACCGGGGAGGCAAGCTTGGCAAAGGGTTAAGCGGTTCGTTGACTCATAATCGTGGTTACCGAGACAACGACAATGAGTATCAAAGCAAAAGCGCAGTATTTGGGTCGAATTTACGACCGTTATCAACGAGCCGGACGGCAGCATAAGGGCAAAATCCTCGACGAGTTTTGTGCGGTCTGCGGCTATCATCGTAAAGCCGCCCTGCGGCTGCTTAACGCAGTGTCGGGGCGTAGGCCCAAGGGCCGCCCCGGACCGAAGCCGACCTATGACGCCGCGCGGATCCTGGGGCCGCTCAAGACGATCTGGCTGGCGAGCGAACAGCCGTGCGGCAAACGGCTCAAGGAGATCATCCCGCTCTGGCTGCCCCATCTCAAGAAAGGCGTTTCCCCGTCCGTGCGACGGCAACTGCTCGACTTGAGTGCCGCAACCATCGACCGGCTGTTGGCCCCGGTGCGGGTGCGTCATCCCAGACGGGGACTGAGCACGACCAAGCCGGGTTCGCTCCTGCGTCACCAGGTGGCCTTGCGGGGTGGACCGGCCAACACCACCGAACCGGGACATCTGGAAGCCGACACCGTGGCCCACTGTGGCGACACCACGGCCGGGGACTTTATTTACAGCCTGACGGTGACCGATCCGGCCAGCGGCTGGACGGAAAACCGCGCGGTCTGGAACAAGGGCGCCAGCGGGATTTTGGCCCAGTTCGTGGACATGGAAAAGGTGCTGCCCTTCACCGTGAAGAGCTTCCACTCCGACAACGGCAGCGAGTTCCTCAACTGGTCCCTGCACCGCCATCTCCACGAGCGCGGCGTGCCGTTTACCCGCAGTCGCGCCTATCGTAAAAACGACAACGCCCACGTCGAACAAAAGAACTGGACCCATGTGCGCCAGATCTTCGGCCACGACCGGCTGGAGCATCCTCAACTCGTCGAGTTGATGAACGACGTCTATCGCCATGAGTGGCGGCTCCTGCAAAACTTCTTCCTGCCCAAGGCCAAGCTCATCGAAAAACAAAAGCTCGGCAGCAAGTACCGTCGCCGCTACGAAAAACCGAAGACTCCGCTGCAACGCCTGCTGGAATCACCCTGCGCGACCACGCAAAACAAAGCCTCCCTCCAAGCCGAACATGCCCAACTCAACCCCTTCCTCCTGCGGGAAGAACTTGAAAGAAAACTGAGGTTGTTCTTCACTGCCAAAAGTAACTTCGATCGTGAGGCATCGATGTCCTAACCGGACACCTCTCCCGGTAACATTTTACCGTGAGGCAATGCGCGAAGCCGAATAGACGTTTCCAAATCCTCTAAACCTTCCTTTTCCCAAATTCTTTGTACGAAATCACTCGAAGTCGTTGGTGCCCCAAGAGGTGCCACAAAGCTGGGAAGCTTTGAGCTTCTGAATTTGCTCGTTATTTTGGTTTTTCTCTTCATGGGACACGTATCTTCGGTCGAGCGGATAGGATATACATCCTGCCCCTTTCTTTCAATTCTCCCGTTTTACTTTAAAAGCAAGCCATGATAGAAACGACATCTCATGACCACTATTCTTTCCGGTTTTGCCGATGAAGCAGGAGCTAGCCTGGAAACCCAGATCCGCGCTACGCGCGAAATCGGCTGGTATGATATCGAGATGCGCAACGTCGAGGTCCCCGGCTTCCCCGGTGGAAATCTTCACGACATCCCCGACGAGGCCTTTGACCGCGTAGTCGAGACGTTGGAAAAAGAAGGCGTCCGCATCCATTGCTTCGGGGCGGGAATTGGTAACTGGTCCAAAGGCGTCGACAAGCCCTTCGACGCCTGCCTTGGCGAGGCGAAGCGCGCGGCGGCCCGCATGCCCCGGCTCGGCAGCAAGTTCATCCGCATCATGAGCTATCCCATCCTGCCCGGTAAGGACCAGATGGAAGAGGAACGTTTCCGCCGCCTGCGCGAAATCCAGCAAATCTTCAGCGATATCGGCGTCACCGTCGTCCACGAAAACTGCAATAATTATGGCGGCATGAGCTGGAGTCATTCGCTCAAGCTTCTGGAAAACGTCCCCGGCCTCAAGCTCGTCTTCGACATGGGCAACTGCGTCCACGATCTCGATTACTCCAAGCCAGAGCCCTATCCGCGCCAGTCGGCCTGGGAATTTTATGAGCACATCCGTGATCATATCGCCCATCTCCATATCAAAGACGGCGTCATGGATGCGGAAGGCAAGCACATCCATCACTTCCCCGGCGAAGGTGTGGCCGACGTGAAACGGATCGTAAAGGACCTCCTCGGGCGCGGCTATACCGGCGCCATCTCCATCGAGCCGCACATGGGCGTCGCTCCCGAATTCAAGGACGCCGCCACTCCCGAAGAGGGCAAATACCAGACCTACGTCGAATTCGGCAAACGCCTCACCAAGCTCCTCGCAGAAGTCTGATTCGGGGTGGCCCGGATACGCCACGCAAGCGTGCGTTGCCCAGACGCGCAACGTGCGCAGGAGGTCAGAGAGCGACTTTCGCAGAGTCTTCCGAAAGAGTCGAATCAATCAGCCCCCTTCGGAAGCGCGGTTACAGTCTTGCCGTCCGTCGCAGTCGTGGCACAATGACCTCCCCTTTATGAATCTTGCCATTGTTGGATCGGGTTATGTTGGATTGGTCACAGGAGCCTGCTTTGCCGAAGTCGGCCACCAGGTCATCTGCGTCGATAACGATCTCAAAAAAGTCCACCAGCTTCAGGACGGCCAAATCCCGATCTACGAACCGGGCTTGGAAGACCTCGTCAAAAAGAACGTCGCCGCCGGACGCCTCTCCTTCACCACCTCCATCGGCGATGCCGTTACCGCCTCCAAGGTCATCTTCATCGCCGTCCCGACCCCGCCCCAACCGGATGGCAGCGTCGACCTCAGCTTCGTCGAGGGCGTCGCGCGCGAGATTGCTGCCCACATCAAGGAATACCGCATCATCGTCGATAAAAGCACCGTCCCGGTTAAAACCGGCGAAAAAGTAGCCCAGACCATCAGCCGCTATAATCCCGGCGCGGATATCGATGTCGTCAGCAATCCCGAATTCCTGCGCGAAGGTTCCGCTGTCGAAGATTTGATGAAGCCGGATCGCATCGTCATCGGCGTCTCATCCGATCGCGCCACCGGACCGATGAAGGAAATCTACACGCCCTTCAACGCGCCGATCATGGTCACCGACCTCAACTCCGCCGAGTTGATCAAGCACGCCGCCAACAGCTTCCTCGCCCTCAAGATTTCCTACATCAACGCCGTCGCCGCCATCTGCGAGGCCTCCGGCGCGAACGTCGAGCGAGTCGCCGACGGCATGGGCGCGGACAAGCGGATTGGCCGCGCCTTCCTCAACTCGGGCGTCGGTTACGGCGGCTCCTGCTTTCCCAAGGACATTTCCGCTTTCATCCGCATTTCCCGCGAACTGGGTTACCAGTTCCATCTGCTGGAAGAAGTCGAGCGCATCAACGCCGACCAAAAGGAACGCTTCCTCAAGAAAGTCCGTGAAGCGCTCTGGGTTCTGCGTCACAAGAAAATCGGCGTGCTCGGTCTCGCCTTCAAGGGCAACACCGATGACGTCCGCAGCAGCGTCGCCATCGCCATCGTCAAGCAACTCATCGCCGAGGGCGCCGAGGTCAAGGCTTACGATCCCAAGGCGATGGAAAAGGCCCAGCCGCTCGTTCCCGAAGCCAGGATGGTCGAGAAGGCCGAGGATGTCGCCGAGGGTGCCGACGCGGTCCTGGTCCTCACCGAATGGACCGATTTCAAGACCCTCCCCTGGCAGGCGATGAAAAAGAAGATGCTCAGCCCCCTCCTCTTCGACGGTCGCAATCTTCTCAACCCGGAAGAACTCCGCGCGCTCGGCTTCACCTACACCAGCATCGGGCGCTAGTATGAAGAGGCTCCTATACATATCCGGCCTGCTTGTGCCTTCCTCGTTCCCTAGTTGCACTTGGGAACGCCCTTGTCGACGAAGCTTTGCTTCCTTTCTGGCTGAAGCAACGAAGTTGCGGGGACACTTGGGTGGCTTGCGCATGGCTCTCTGATACCACCATTCGTTACTAATTCTAATCTATGAACACCATCTTAGTCGGCGCCCAATGGGGCGATGAAGGAAAAGGAAAAATCATCGACGTCCTCACCGAGGAAGCCGATATCGTCGTCCGCTCCCAGGGCGGCAACAACGCCGGTCACACGGTCGAGATCGGCAAGCAGAAATATGTGGTCCACTTGATCCCCTCCGGCATCCTGCGCCCGGGCAAGAAATGCGTCATCGCCAACGGCGTCGTCATCGACCCCGTGGCGCTGGTCGGCGAAATCGAAGGCCTCGAAAAACGGGGCATCAAGCTCGCCGGGCGCCTCCTCATCAGCGAGACCGCCCACCTGGTCCTCCCCTATCACCGCCGGCTCGACGAACAACGCGAACTGCGCAAAGGCCGCAACAAAATCGGCACCACCAAGCGCGGAATCGGCCCGGCTTACGGCGACAAGGCCGCGCGCACCGGCCTGCGCATGATCGATCTCGCCCAGCCCAAGGTCTTTTCCGCCAAGCTCAAGGCCCGCGTCGAGGAGAATAACGCCGTCATCGAGTCGCTCGGCGGCGAGCCCGTTTCCTTTCGCGAAGTCGAAAAGACTTACCTCGAAGCGGGTAAAAAACTTCGCCCCTACATTGCCAACACCGTTTGTTGGCTGCATCGCCAGATGGAAAATCACAAGCGCATCCTCTTCGAGGGCGCCCAGGGAACCTTCCTCGACATCGATTTTGGCACGTATCCGTTCGTCACCTCGTCCAACACGACCTCCGGCGGTTCCTGCACCGGTTCCGGTATTCCGCCTCATCGCATCGACCGCGTCCTCGGCGTGATGAAGGCCTACACCACCCGCGTCGGTGAAGGACCGTTGCCGACCGAGTGCGCCGAGGTCTCCGACTTGCTCCACGCCATGGGCCGCGAGTTCGGCGCCACCACCGGACGCGCCCGTCGCTGCGGCTGGTTCGACGCCGTCGCCACCCGCTACGCGCGCATGGTCAATGGCATCGATGAACTCGCCATCACCAATCTCGACGGCCTCGACACCGTCAAACAAATTCTCCTCTGCGTCGCCTACGAATGCCGCGGCAAGAAACTCCTCTATCCGCCCAACGATGCGGACGAACTGCTCCATTGCCGTCCCATCTATCGCAAGTTCAAGGGCTGGCTGCAACCTACCGGCGACATCCGCAGCTTCAAAAAGCTGCCCGTGAATGCCCAGAAATATCTGACAGCATTGGCCGAGTTGACTGGCGCGCGACTCCGCATCGTCTCCGTCGGCGCCCAGCGCGATGAAACCTTCCGAGTATAAGCAGGTAGCCGCCGCACGCCGAGCGGCGGTTCCCTCGATCTAAACATCGCGACCAACCCATGAGCCCCCCTACCATCTACAAATTTGGGAAACTTCCTCGTCACGTCGCCATCATCATGGACGGCAACGGCCGCTGGGCGAAGGCCAAGAACATGATGCGCGTCCAGGGCCATCGCGCGGGTGCGGAATCGGTGCGCGACGTCGTCAAGGCCGCTGGCGAATTCGGCGTGAAATATCTCACCCTCTACGCCTTCTCCGTTGAAAACTGGAAACGGCCCAAGAGCGAAATCCACACTCTCATGGGGCTGCTCGAAACTTTTCTGCGCGACGAACTACCCGAGATGATCAAGAACAACGTCCGCCTCCAGGCCATTGGACGACTCTCCGATCTCCCGGAAAATGTCCGCGACCAGTTGCATGCCTGCATCCACGCCACGCGCCAGAATACCGGCCTCGTCCTCATCCTTGCGCTCAGTTACAGCGGACGCGTCGAAATCATCGAGGCCGTCCACTCCATCATCCGCGAAATCAAGCTCGGCCATCTCGACTCCGCACAAATCGACGAGCAGGTCTTCAATCATCACCTCTACACCCGCTACTACCCCGACCCCGATCTTCTTATTCGTACTAGCGGCGAAATGCGCCTCAGCAACTTCCTCCTCTGGCAGCTTTCCTATACCGAGATTTATATCACCTCCACTCTCTGGCCCGATTTCCGCCGCCAGCATTTCGCCGAGGCCCTCATCGACTACGGCAACCGCCAGCGCCGCTTCGGCTCCGTCTAATCCTCGTGTGGCCCGGACAACTCGTTGTCCGGGCGCGCAACGCGCGCAGGAGGTCACCTGAATATCCTCTCTACAGCCATCCGTCATCCTGAGCCTGTCGAAGGATCAGTTTAGCCTGCCCTCCGCCAAGCCAAAGGCTTGCCAGCACAGTAGCCGGTGGTTGGGCCCGCAGCGGGCAACACCACCGGAAAAATATCCCCAACGACCTCATTCCGGCAGAGATAATAGCCCTCTACGCCAACGGCATTCCCGAAGTCGCTGAGGTCCGCGCGTCGTGCAACTCCACCATCGATCGGCACTCGGCCAGCGGCGTGGGAGAACCCATTGTTTCCAGAAATTCACAGACCGCAAAACCTGCTGCTTTATTTCGATATTTCTCCAGCCATTTTTCCATGGCCTTCTCTTTGGCCGCCGCGTCCCAAATCGAACACCTGGGCGGATTCGGAATTTTGCAACGCCACGGCTTTGGCGTCAGGCGCGCGCGAAACGATTTCTGGTTCCGGCAAAGCGTCTGGTAAAGCGGATCGGAGCCCACACCCTGCAGCCACTGGATCGTCTCCGGCGCATCCGGCACCAGTAGTTTCGAGATCGCTAGCAGGCGAAAACCTCCCGCCGTGCGATAGACGCGAAAACTCCACGACGAATTCTCCCGTTGCCAATTTCGCAAACCATCCAGTGTTCGCAGTTCCCATTCCGCTTTCTCCGCCTCCCTTTTCTTTGTACCTCCTCCGAATAGCGACGCAAAAAACGAGACTCGCGCCGGAACATGATCGATATCGGCAAATCCGACGCTGTCGGTATTCAGTACGTCGCATCCGAGCGAATTCCGTGTGATGACCGTCCGCACCTTTCCCTTCGATAAATCTTCGAGGATAATTTCACGGCACGGACTGCTTTCATAATAAGCGGTCTGCTTGCCCCGCCCGCGCTGCGCCAGGGGAAGGCGGGCCAGTGTTTCGCGCGCGCGGCTCAGCGCCTTTTGCCGCGCGTCCTCCTCGCTGATGTCTGACCAGCCCCACGCCTCCGTCTCCCACTCCTCGCCTTCGCGATTGGGTCCCTTCACCGCCGCCTTGATCCAGTATTTTGGAAAGTACATGTAAGTGTCCGGAACTTAGCGTTAACAATTTTGACTCATTATGCCATCTTAAACCCATGCAGATTTCTCATTTCGCCCCCCGTCAATTTCTCCCGGAAACCATCGACCTGACCGATACCGCCCAACTCGCCCCCATCTTCGACAAGCTCACCACCCAACTCGATTCCGTCGCATCCATCACTGATCTGGAAGCGTGGCTCAGCGCCCATAGTGAAGTCTGCGCCGCCCTCGCCGAATCCTCCTCGCTTGCTTACATCGCGATGACCTGCCAGACCGACGACGAAGCCAAGGAAAAGGCCTACATGCATATCGTCGAGGTCATCGATCCATGGCTCAAGCCGCGCCAGTTCGCCCTGATGCAAAAGCTCTCGCAATCGCCTTTCTTTGCGCAATTGCCGTCCCTCTACGCGATCTACCGCCGCAGCGTCGAGACACAGGTAAAACTCTATCGCGAGGAAAACGTCGCGCGCGAAACCGCCGTCGCCCGGCTCACCCAGCAGTACCAGAAAATCAGCGGCAGCATGACCGTCCAGTTCGACGGCAAGGAACAGACTCTCGCTCGCATGGGCCGCATCCAGGAAGAACCGGACCGCGCCCGCCGCGAGACCGCTTGGAAAACCGTCGTTGAACGCCGCGCCCAGGACGCCGAGAAACTCGACGATCTCTTCGATCAACTACTCGTCCTGCGCAACGAAATCGCCCACGCCGCCGGTTTCTCCGATTTCCGCGCCTACACCTTCGCTAATTACGAGCGTTTCGATTACACCCCCGAAGATTGCCTCCGCTTTCACGACGCCATAGAGCACAGTGTCGTCCCGCTCGTCCGCGAATTGCAGAAGGAACGTCAGAAAAAACTCGGCGTCGATCAACTCCGCCCTTGGGACCTCGCCGTCGATCCCGATCACAATCCACCACTTCATCCCTTCAACGAGTCCTCCGAATTACTCGAAAAATCCCATCAAATTTTCTCCAAACTCGATCCTCGCCTCGGCGAGTATTATCACGTCCTGCGCGCCCAGGAATTAGTCGATCTCGACAACCGCAAAGGCAAGGCCCCCGGCGGTTACCAGAGCACGCTCTCCGAGTCGCGTGTCCCCTTCATCTTCATGAATGCGGTCGACGTTCATCGCGACGTCGAAACGATGCTTCACGAAGCTGGCCACGCTTTCCACGCCCTCGCCTCGCGCGAGCAGCCCCTGCATGCCTACCGCAGCGCGCCCATCGAATTCTGCGAAGTCGCATCGATGGGCATGGAACTCCTCGCCGCTCCGCATCTGCGCCTGTTCTATTCCGAACAGGATACGAAGCGGGCACAGCGCGATCATCTCGAAGGAATAATTAAAATCTTCCCTTGGATAGCTACCGTCGATGCGTTCCAGCACTGGATATATACCCATCCATGCCATACCCGCGGTGAGCGCAATAAATTCTGGCTTTCGCTCATGGATCGCTTCGGCGGCATCGAGGACTGGACTGGTTTTGAGCAGGCCCGCACCCATGCCTGGCATCGCCAACTCCATATCTTCGAGATTCCCTTCTACTACGTCGAATACGGCATCGCGCAACTCGGCGCCCTCCAACTCTGGCAGGCTGCCCGCCGCGATCTTCCCTCCACACTCGACAACTACCTCAAGGGTCTCAGCCTCGGCGGCTCGCGTCCCCTCCCCGAGCTCTTCCAGACTAGCGGCCTCGCCTTCGACTTCACCGACAAGACCATCGCCCCCCTCATGCGCAATGTGAAGGATGCGCTGGCGGAACTGGCCGCCTAAAGTTTGATCTCCAATCCAATGCTTTTCGCCAGCTTGCCTTGACGCTTATCAAAGGTCAAAAAACGACGACTGCGAGCAAGCAGCGCGGAAGCTATATGCAACATATCGAGATAACGCACCCCATGCGAAAGAGCATACTGATGGCTTAATTGGGCTGTTTTTGGAAAGAGTGCTTCTGGATCAACACGAGCCGGTTCATAAAAACCTTCCTCTTGGTCGCGTTCAAAAGTCAGAAGCACACGGACCAACTCATCCTCGGAAATATCGCCCCGAAAAGCGCACATGCGCAAGGCATGCTGGGCTTCCGATTTCGCAAATGAAGTAAGGACAATAGGATAAGGATTTTTACTGAGATAGGCTTTGGCGATTTCGGCATGGTCATCGTCAACATAGAGCGACACCAGAAAACTGCTATCGGCCCAAGTTCTCACCGCTCTTGCTCCCGCTCCCGAAGAAGACTCTTCACGGCCTCCCTTCGGCGGCCACCGGAGATGATGGCAGCGCG